>Ga0209024_1002274_pt1 | contig 11737 bp, 3 predicted proteins | sample AutmiccommunBRH5_FD_187380 | JGI IMG/M metagenome (GOLD analysis project Ga0209024, IMG submission 187380) | Deep subsurface microbial communities from Mt. Terri, Switzerland - Autotrophic microbial communities BRH/5 (SPAdes) (version 2) | ecosystem: Environmental > Aquatic > Deep subsurface >...
TCAGCTGGAGTTTACCCAACCGCTGATAGTTGACAGTACAAAATCTCGTGTGCTGCAACTCGTTGTCAATGAGCAAAATCCTGATGATTCACAATTTGAGCTGCTAAGCTATATGGGAAAAACGCCTGACAGTTATATTAGTCATGCCCAAGGCCGTGTCAGCGACAGCGATTGGTGTCCCTCAGAACCCATATCAATTAACCATTTGATGCAGCGCTTGCCAAACAGGTATGACGGTGCAAATCATCAAAAAAATGTTGCTAAAGCCCACTTGCATTTAGGTCCTCACTTTCACTGGATTGAAGAGATTTACTATAGCGAAAACGAACTTCTGGCACGAATGCGCCTACCTACCACGATAGAAAAAACTGACTACGATCTATACCCTGGGTTTATTGACGCGAGCTTTCAGGCAATGATGGCCTGGTTTGACTTTGACCCAGATAAATCAAGTCTACATATCCCGATTTCTATTGATAAAATTTCTTTTACAAATCCAAAACAATCGCCTCGTTATGTCCATATAGAAAGAGTTAACCATACTCAAAACGCTAACATTCGCTACTTGGATGAAAGCGGAAATGAAATTCTTTATATGGAAAATTTTGCTGCCAGAGCGGTCACTAAAGCCGCCTTATTGAAAATTTTAAATATCCAGTATGCGCAACACGCCCCTATCTACTATACTGATTGGCAACGAGCAAGTGAGCATGCATTTTCTATCGAGACAATGGCTGAACATGACGCCCATTTACAGATTGTCAGTCTCAGCCGAAGACCACTTTCCAGCTTTAAAAGAAATCTCTCCCCATTTACCGTAACTATTGATAAAAAGACACCGGTAAATCTTTTGGCTCAACATATACTCTTCCTCTACCCAAGTACCAGTGAGCCTGCCCAAATTAAACAAATCTATGCGTTGCACCAGCAAGTTCAGCCGCTATTTGATAACCAGACGATTAAAAGTATTGGTGTTATGATAAATAGCTCATCCGCCAATAGTCTGGTAGTAGGCTATTGGAAAACACTACGCCAAGAGTGCCCAGATAAGACTATTTATTTAATTGAAGGCGAACTGACCCAAGATGAAAATATATTAGCCAAAGTCATCAAAGCGCAATGCTTAGCTAAAACCGATGAATGTTATGTCGCTATTCGCAATGGCATCTCTTATATACCCCGGTTGCTTAATCAAGCAGCCTATGAGGCCAGGAAACCCTTTCTTCCTCACCCAAAGGGCTCTAACGTACTGCACTGTGAGAATCAGCTGATTGATGCCATAAGCTGGCAGGAAAACCCACTGCCAAAGCTAGGCTCAAGCGAGGTTCGCGTGAAGGTAGAAATAACCTCACTAAATTTTAGAGACGTTTTAAAACTCATGGGTACCTATCCTGGGAAAAGTGATTGGCATTTTTTTGAGCATGCAGGTGTCGTGACTGAAGCAGGAAGTTCGGTAAAGAATATTCAAGTGGGTGATAGCGTTCTCATCCTCGCTGAAAAAACATTTTGCACCCTATCACAAATAGATGAAAACAAGGTATATAAAATACCCAGCCACATAGGACTTAAACAAGCTTGCAGCATCCCCGGTGTATTTTTAACGGCTTTTGGTTGTTTATATGAATTAGCCAATTTAAAGAAAGGTGATAAGGTATTAATTCATGCAGCAAGTGGGGGGGTAGGTCTTGCATCAATTCAGTTGGCAAAATTAAGAGGTGCGAAGATTTTTGTTACCACCAGCAATTCGAAAAAAGCCTATCTTAAGTCCATGGGCATCAACTATATTTATGATTCAAGAAAGTTAGGATTTGCTGATAAAATTCTCAAAGATACCAACGGCGAAGGGGTTGATATCGTGTTGAATAGCCTCACATCCGAAGGGTTTATTGAGGAAAGCCTAAGGGCACTGCGCAAAGCGGGAACGTTTATTGAAATTGGTAAGATTAATATATTTGACCATGCAGAAATGAACAAGTCTCGCCCAGATGTTCATTACCATATTTATGCTTTAGATGAAAGAATGACCTTATCGCCGGAAAAAACGTCTGCCCAACTTAGTGAGATTTTACAACTACATGAGCAAGGCCTTTGCAGGCCGCTACCGAACACCACCTTTGATATCAGACAAACCGCTGAAGCCTTTCACTATTTAAAATCGGGTCATCACATAGGCAAAGTACTAATAAAGCATAGTCATCCCTTTGTCTATGATGCTTCTAAGACCTATTTAATTAGCGGAGGGCTAGGTGGCCTTGGGCAAATGCTGGTTCATCATCTTATCCAGAAAGGAGTCAAGTATATCAGTATTATTGGTAGGCGAGAAAAGACAGCTCTACCTAACTGGATTACTGAGCTAACGTCAAACCAGGTTAACATCACTTATTATCAAAGCGACATTAGCGATGAGAAAGCGCTCTCAGGTATCATCGAAACAATAAATAACGCCTCGCACAAATTAGCCGGTATTTTTCATCTGGCGGGCTTTTTAAGAGACAGAACAATTGCAAACTTGTCTAAAGATGACTTCGATGTTTCATTTAAAGCGAAGGTATTTGGCTCTCTTGCCCTGCATAATGTCAGCAAACATCTTGACCTTGATTGCTTTGTGATGTTTTCCTCGATCGCCTCGGTCTTTGGTTCTCCCGGACAAGCAAACTATGCTGCGGCAAATGCATTTATGGATGAACTTGCAAGGCAACGATTAAAGTCGGGGCTTCCTGCACTTTCAATCAACTGGGGGCCTTTTGCAGAAGCAGGCATGGCTAAAGAATACGTTAAGCATTATCAAACAAACGGGTTAACCGCCTTAAATAGCGTTACCTCATTTAATGCGATGGATATGCTGTTGGAACGTCCATACGCTCAAGCCATCATTGCAGATTTCGACTGGAAAAAGGCTTCTCATTTCATCCAGGATCAAAAATTACTGTCTTTAGTTCATGAGCTGAATGAAGCTAGTACAACTAAGTTCAAAGTCATTCTTCAACAAACACCGCCCGAGAAAAGGGAGCAGGTTTTGGCTCATGAACTTAAAAAAATGGTTGCTTCAGTATTATACATCGAGGATGAGAATGAAATTGATGAACACAAAGGCTTTTTTGAATTGGGATTAGACTCTTTAATGTCTGTCGATTTATGGAGCCGCTTACAATCCGGACTAGGGCAGGATGGACAGATTTCAAAAACGATACTTTTTGAAAAAAACAGTATCTTTAAACTTTGCCAATACCTTCAAGATGAGGTTTATTCGTCACTATTTCAAACGCAACAATCAGAACAAGATCTACTTATGAAACTAGAGATGCTGCTAGAGGATTGAAAGCTGCCAGGATTAAATCATGACTTCATTCGAACAAAAAAGAACAAACGCTTTAGAGAAAGCTGCAAAAAAAATTGAACAGCTTAAAAAAGATCTGGCTAAAGCCGAGTTAGCCCGAAGCCACACTGATTTAGCCATCGTTGGTGTAGGTTGCAATTTCCCAGGGGGTGCGTGTTCTCCTGAAACATTCTGGGAAAATCTAGTTAAAGGTCACGATGGTATAACTGAGGTTCCTCATGATAGATGGAATCCTGAGCGTTATTTTTCATCCGATCCTGATGCGCTTGGGAAAATAAACTCTAAAAAAGGGGGGTTCTTAACATCTGATGTGGCCATGTTTGATGCTGATTTTTTTGGAATAAGCCCTATTGAAGCTCGATCGATGGATCCCCAACAACGTCTGATTTTAGAGGTAACCTGGCAGGCGCTTGAACATGCTGCAATCAATCCACAACGTTTAAAAGGAACGTCAACTGGGGTTTATATAGGGACCTCAACCAATGATTATGGACACATTTTTGCAAGACAAATGCCAGATGAGGAATTTAATGCATACTATGGTACCGGAAACAGTTCTAGCGTAACTGCAGGCAGAGTAGCTTATATCTTAGGTACCCATGGGCCTGCTATCCCCTTTAATGCTTCTTGCTCATCATCGTTAGTTGCCTTACATTTTGCCTGTAAGGCGTTATCAGAAGGAGAGACAGATCTGGCCATTGCCGGTGGTGTTAACTTAATCTTATCGCCGCAAAATTCTATAGTCTTCTCTAAAGCGCACATGTTGTCTGAAGATGGTCACTGTAAAACCTTTGATGCTCGTGCTGATGGCTATTCTCGAGGCGAGGGGTGTGGGGTGGTGATTATAAAACGACTGAATGACGCACTTGAGGCAAATGACCGGATTCTTTGCGTCATTAAAGGAAGCGCTATCAATCAAGATGGAGACTCCAGTGCGTTAACAGCTCCCAATCCCCAAGCGCTGCAGCAGGTTATTTGTCAAGCCTTGAAAAATTCAAATCTTACCCCGTCCGATATAGATTTTATCGAAGCACATGGTTCAGCTACCGCATTAGGTGATTCAGTTGAGATGGAAGCCATAAAACGTGTTTTTTCTAATCGAGAACATGCGTTAACAATTGGGACTGTAAAAACAAATATAGGCCACTTGGAAAGTGCATCAGGTATCGCAGGTTTGATAAAAGTTATTTTGTCGCTTCAAAATGGAAAAATTCCCAAACATCTTCATTTCAATAACATTAATCCACTTATCGATTTGAAACCATTTAAAGGCACTATTCCCACAAAAACCCAAGAATGGAAACGTAATAACAGCCGGAGCAGGTGTGCTGGAGTCAGCTCTTTTGGATTAAACGGCACTAATGCACACCTAATTTTAGAAGAAGCGCCAGAGAATCATGAAGTCGTGCGAGGTGAGGTGGGCGAGCAGTTATGTTTTCTTTTTTGCTTCAGCGCTAAATCGCCTGAGGCCTTAGGCGATTATTTAAAAGCGTTTATCGATTTTCTTGATAAACCCAAAAGCAACGCATTGTATCCTGCGGATGTAAGCTATACCTTAAATACCGGTCGAGGCCAATATAAACATCGTGCAGTTATTATAGCAAGTTCACTTTTGGAACTAAGAAATCACATTAAAAGCAACCATTTTTTCTTTGAGAATGACTTACGAAAAATGACCTCGGTTGAAGCTAAATTGGGACTGGAATTTCTAAACGGGCAGCAAGTCAACTTTGATATGCTATACACTTATCCAGCTCGTAAGATATCGCTGCCTTATTATGTGTTTCAGAAAAAACGTTATTGGCTTACCAATACATCACAGCAAATCCCAGCAAATGCTCCTGATAAAATCCATCCTTTGCTCAGAAATCCTTCCTATAGCCATCGTCACCAGGAGACATCTTTTACAACCCCGCTAAGTCTCACCTATCCATGTTTTATCTCGGATCACAAGATTTATGATGTGCCAGTTATTTCTAGCGGAACGTGTATCTCAATGTTAATTGCATTCGTTTTGCAATCATTGAAAAATGAAAGCGTAGCCATTTATGAGCTTGAGTTTTTACAACCATTAATCGTCAAGGAATCTGACTCCCCGCTTTTACAGTTAAACGTAAACGATGAAAACCATGATTTTGAAATCACAAGCTTCAAGAACAGATCGCTTAAAAATTTCACACTTCATGCCAAAGGAAAACTCATAGAGTCAGAATCAATAACACCTCGGCAACTTCAGATAGACAAATTGTATCAACCACTTGATAAAGAGATGAGTCAAGATTCAGTCTACGCATTTATCAAACAATCAGGCTTGGAGATAGGCCCTTTTTTTCGTTGGATTGAAAAAATTAATTACAACGATAAAGCGCTTGTTGCATCAATTCGTCAACCAGCAAAGTCAGAGAGTGGGGAATATGACCTGTTTCCAGGCATCATCGATGCGTGTTTTCATGCGACATTGGTGTGGCAGGACCACAGCCTTGATAAGCTAAACATTCCTATTCCTGCAACGATTGAAAAAATCACATTCAAACGTTTTTTGTCTAATCCACGTTATATATATATAGACAGTGGTGATAATAGTGCTGATATTCTAGTTTTAGACGATAATGGTACTGTACTTATACAATTGTCTTCTATGAAGACAAAGGAGTTGAACAAGTCTGATTTAAAGCGGATGTTATACTTTCAATACATGAACTATGCGCCCAGTTATGCCATCGATTGGCACAAACCTGCCTCAGGGGCATTTAAAGATACAGGACATGCCAAGCTAGATGATACGCTTTTAATTGTTAGTCCTGAAAAACTAACTTTGTCCAAACTCAAAAAAAACTTACATCCTCTAACCGTGCAGGTCGAAAAGCGTTTCGTATCCATACCAAACCTAACGCATGTTCTTTATATTTATCCACATACAGCCAAGTTTGATAACGTTGACGATCTGTTTCAGCTGCATCAATGTATTCAAAAACTATACCGAATGCCCAGCATCCAGAGTGTTGGAGTCATTATTAACAACTCGTTGGCTCATAGTGTTGTTGAGGGCTACTGGAAGACCCTGCGAATCGAATCTCTCGCAAAAAGGGTCTATCTTATAGAAAGTGCGATTGAACATGAAAAATTATTAGCCACAATCATTAAAGCGCAGTGTGGGAATTATTGTAATGAAAATCATGTTGCTATACGCCATGATGAAGCGTTTGTACCAAGACTTCTTGATATAAAAAGATATTTAAGATTATCTAAGTTGCTTCCCTATCCCAAGCATGAACAAATTTTAGCGCTCGCCACAAGTGATGATGAGAAACAGGCCATTACCACCTTTCAACATCTACAAAAAGTAAACCCATTAGAGCACGTATTAGTTAAATACAATCCCCCTTTCCAATATAAACACAATAAGACCTACCTTATTACTGGTGGTTTAGGTGGCTTAGGAAGGATGCTGACCGATCATTTGATCACTCTCGGTGTTAAACATATCGTCTTAATTGGGCGAACTCAAATTCAAAAATTTCCTGCGTGGTTTACAGCACTGCAATCCAGTCAGAATAATATTCAATATTTTTCCGCAGACATTACCGATAAGAATGCGATGAGAACCATTCTTAGCGACATAGATCAGTCGGCTGCGAAACTGGGTGGGGTTTTTCATCTTGCAGGAGAGCTTGTCGACAAGTCAATTACTAACCTCTCACGAAACGATTTTGAGGTGACTTTTAACGCAAAAGTTAAGGGGGCACTGGTACTCCATGAACTCACTAAACCGCTAGACTTAGATTGCTTTGTTTTGTATTCATCAATTGCCTCAAGTTTTGGTTCACCAGGACAAGCCAACTATGCTGCAGCAAATGCCTTTCTGGATGCCTTAGCGAAGCATCGGCGTGCCAAAGGATTAGCCGCCATCTCGATTAACTGGGGACCCTTTGAAGCAAAGGGCATGGCCCAAAATCATCTAGTAAAGCTTCAAGCAATGGGGTTGGTACCCCTGTCTCCCGTAGATGCGTTCTCTGCCATGGATAAGCTTATTGGTCAACCACTTGCACAGGCGATTATTGCCGATTTTAATTGGCAAAATATCAGTGCACTTGCAGACAACACGACTATTTTAAACTTGGTTAGCTCACACGCTGAAAAGAAAACACCCTCCTTTGTGGCGCTGCTTAAGAACGCCTCAAAACATCATCGCACCAATTTATTAACCAATGAATTAAAGAAAATTGTCGCAGCTGCCTTATCCATTGATGATGAACATATCATGCATGAGCATAAGGAGTTCATAGAGTTTGGTATCGATTCACTTATGACCGTTAATTTGTGGAATAGACTCAATGCGATGGTAGGAAGTCAATATACCTTATCAAAATCATTGCTTATGGAATGCACCAGCATTGCAAAACTGACCGAATATTTTAAAGAAAATGTGTTTATCGATCTTTTTGACCAGCCAGTTAGAGCGTTGAATATCTCTCCAAAACTCGGTTCTCAGACGTCCCCAGGCAAGTCTGGTAAGAACTCAACCCTCATTAAAAAGCATCCAGTCACAAAGCCAAGACCGCCTCAAAAAAAGCCTAACCAGGGTGACGGTCCATGGGATATTTTCTTAACAGGCGCCACTGGCACGCTTGGAGGTTATCTTACTAAGTTAATTTTAGAAAATACTGATATAAACCTACATTGTTTGATTCGGGCAAAAAATGAAGCACAGGCTTATCAACGCCTTCGTAATATGCTTGAAATATACCAAATAAAAGAAAACATCTTAAATACGCTGCAAAATAGGGTGCACGTTTACTGTGGTGATATAAGCTGTGAGAAATTTTCTCTGTCTGCTGAGGAATATTCTCATCTAACGAATACAATAGATTTAACTATCCACGCGGCTGCAAAAATTTCACTCATCGATTCTTTCGAAGATTTATACGACAGTAATGTTTTGGGCACTAAAAATATTATTAAATTCTCTCTTGAGACCCAGGACAATTCACTGATATATATTTCCAGTTATTCCGTCATGGGAGATATTCAAATTAGTCAAAATCCCCCATTTAAAGAATCAGATTTCGATTTAGGCCAAAGCTTTAGAGAGATGGGCTACCAAAAGACAAAGTTTGAATCCGAACGCATCATTAGAGCAGCTGGAGAAAATGGCTTAAAATGGCGAATCATACGGCCTGGCGATATATTTGGAGACTCAAATACCGGTGTCTACCCCTTGGCCAATGAAATCACCCCAAGTGTGTTTTATGACCTATTTAAAACAGTTACCGAAACCAAGGTTGCTGCCATTACGCCGCTTTATTTTGATATCACGCCTGTAGACTATGTTGCTAAGGGGATATTACACATTGCCTTGAAGCAAAAAGAGCCATTTGCCACGTATCATCTTACAAACCCTGATGTCAAAACACTGCCCGAAATAATGCAAATACTAGGTGACTTGGGTTACCCAATCAAATTGATCTCTGCTGAGGAGTATATCAAGCGAATTTATACCCACCAACTTAAACATAATGGCAGGGCATATCAATCCTTGACAACCTCTATGATTCAATACCATTCCGCCAAAATAATTCCTGAGCACAGCACACCTGTTGATGCTACCAAAACGAGTCAGATCCTGGCCAAAGCAAACATCACATGCCCAAAAATTGACAAGAAACTACTTTCAATTTTGCTAATGTATTGCATTGATGAAGGATATATTTTGGCCCAAAAGCCTCTAGTCGGCGAATTATCAGAGACGGCCGTTTAAAACGATATATTATTTTAGCAACTATTCAAAAGTGTGCAGAATATGGATGATTGGTTGTTTTGTTGGCTAGAAGAGGGGTGTTTGAACCCTTACTTTTAAACAACGAATTGTCTGGCCAAGGCCCGACCTTCGCTTGCTTGAAAATGGTCTTTTTAAGAATGGGATGCTGGTGGTCGAAGGTTCAAATCTTTTCGTCCCGACCAGCTTTTGAAGGTTCTTATAATTTACGGGTTACACTTTGGAATACATTTTGGGGTACACTTAATCTAAAGTGAGCTTATCGAGGTTTTGTCATTATGCCAGCCATAGTCAACTTATCATCAATACATACCTTGCATCCAACCAGTAAAAGCGTCGATGCGTTTGTACAATTGTGTAACAGGTATTCAACTGGCTGTTTCAGCTCGTGCCCGACATTGTTTAAATCTTGGTCAAATTACGCATGGGTTATGTATCAATACAGTATGAATGACAAGCAACTCATTCAACCCTACAAGCTGGGGGCTATTAATACTGAACAATTTTTGCAAAATCTCCAGCAAATATTCCCTTTTCTTCGTGATATAGCTGCTGAACAAGAAGTAATGGTTGGATTAAATGGCGGCGAATCTTATTCGCATGAGTTTGCCTTATCTTTGCTAGAAAATGCCTGGAATGAAATCATTGATTTAGATGAAACACGTATTTCGCGTTTCCCAGCGCTTGTTGCTCAATCTCAAGCAGAACCAGTTTATTTAATATCAAATACAAATGAGCTGAATGTGTTAAAGATTCTGCGACTTTTGAAAAAACAAAACCCGGATATTACATTCTACACGCCTATTGATTTAAGCGTTCAGGAAAGCCAGGAGCCTATCGAAATTGCGCCTAATATCTTTCTTTGTTTATCCTATCGTTATCAATTATTCAAAACCGTTAGTGAGGCTCGTAGTGCTAATTCTCACTCAACCATGTCTTTACTTAATCACCTGGTTGAAAAGCAATTATCAGGTGTAGCAAATATTCGTGTAGTCAGTCAGTTTGCGGGCGATTTGGCAGCAGCAACTAAACTGGGCATTAATGCTGTTCACGCTGATGATTTTTTTATGGATCCCGTGTTAAAGATGGAGAAAACTAACTAGCGAGCGTAGGTCGGTACGTTAGCACCTTGTGGAGGTGTGCACAGATTCTACTAAACCACACTCAGCGCAATTTCCTACATATTCATACCATGATCAGGTGATGTTCTATAGTCTGCATGGTAGCTGGGGAGAGGCCCCTCACTTTGTTGCTGTGCACCTCTATTAAAAAAGGTATGGCCTGACAATCTGGCCCCTATTTGAGATAAGGGGGGGGGTGTTGGTGTCATTTGTGATTTTGAAGAGGCAAGGATAGGGTGTGCGCTAATTTTTTTCTTCCAAGCACAAATTGCGGCATCTGGTAAATACATTTCATGGCCATCGCAATATTTTTCACTATTTTCAAGCTTTTCCAAGACAGATTGGGAGCGCGGCAAAAAACCCAATTTAAAATAAAAGGGGCCACTTAGTCTGGTTGATACCAACTCGACACGGCCCTCAAAACCTGCTTCGAGACTAAGTTCAACGGCAATTTGCATCAATGTCGACCCCAATCGATATTGTGTAAAGGAATTTAACTGGCAAACATGAAGCGCGCTTTCACCGATTGAATAACAAAGTTTGCCTTTTGACAGAGAAGGGTGATCACTAGAGGCGTCAGAAGTATTATACGCACTGATATAGTGGCAGTGTTTGTCTTGGGGGAGTTGATGTGAGTAGAAATCAAATATACCTGCCGGTTCTGTTTTATGGTCATTGATGTGAAGAGTCGTTAAATACTGGTGAGAAGGCCTCCAAAGAACAGGGTGCCCAGTCCTCCCTTCATTACCATGCTCAAAAAAATAAAGCTTGGTAGCATAGTTAGACACTCGTTGAGTGTAGCTTTCAACTATTGCTTCATCAATGACTTGGTAACTTAAGTGATCCGGTCTGGCAGATAAGCGTTCGGCCGCTTTCTGGAATTGGCGGAGGTTGTCAGCAAGAGGTAATTTAGCAAACCTGGAAAGACAAGAAAAAAACCATCGTTGAAAAAACCATGTGTTGTTTAAAAAAGTATTACAAACAGCCCACGCTCGTTCGGTCGTTGGGGTATCCGGGGTATATTCTTCTAATGCGACCCTTAGCTTGCTTGGAAAAAGGAATTTTTTGTACCATGGTAATGCATGGTACCCATTTTTTAACTCAGCTAAATGAGATCTTTTAAGCTCAGACATATTTGGCATTTTTATTTTCCCTTTTGCAATAATTGGTCAAGTATTACTAGTGCCTAATTATTGGAAATATCATTCATTCATTTATTGATGTGATGTATTGTATCATAGTGTATAAAATAATACCACTCGTCATGGGGGGGAGATACCCAATAGATATACTTTTTAACCAAACGAGTGCTTAGGATCGTGCCCGAAATAACTTCCTGGCTTTCAATTTTGCTAATATATTGTATTGATGAAGGATATATTTTGGTCTAAAAGCCTTTAGTCGGCCAATTATCAGAGACGACCGTTTAAAGCGACATGTTGTTTTCGCAATTATTCAACAGTGTGCAGAATATGGATGATCAGTTGTTTTGTTGGCTACAAG
>Ga0209024_1002276_pt1 | contig 11725 bp, 12 predicted proteins | sample AutmiccommunBRH5_FD_187380 | JGI IMG/M metagenome (GOLD analysis project Ga0209024, IMG submission 187380) | Deep subsurface microbial communities from Mt. Terri, Switzerland - Autotrophic microbial communities BRH/5 (SPAdes) (version 2) | ecosystem: Environmental > Aquatic > Deep subsurface >...
AGCAAAGAACTCTGGATCCCGCTGACAAGCAGCGGGACGTAGATACTGAGGAGAGCAGTTATAAGTAAACTTTCAACTTCAAAGGACTGGATAGCCCATAATATGGAGAGTAAATCATGAAAAAATCCTTGATAGAAAGCATGATGGTTGCAGATCAAAATCAGCGAAAAACGCCAGCCAGAAAAAACAAAGTGGAGTTTCTCGCTTTAAAAGATGATATATCCGAAGCCTTGGAAAAAGGATGGTCAGTTACCGCTATATGGGAAACGCTTCGGGATGAGGGAAGCATCACCTCAAGCTATAATACCTTTAGGCTTTACATATTTAAGTACCTTAATGGTCAAAAAACCGGCTACTCTTAGAAGGAAGCCCTCGAGCAAAGGTCTAAGAGGCTTGTTGAAAATCATGCCAGGAAGACAAAGACAGCTCCCATGCCTTCGTTTACTTTTAATCCCAAACCGAATCCAGAAGATCTATTCTGATTGACTGGCTCGTTTTCAGAGCATGTAGAATGTCTTTGATATGATGAAAGAAAAAGAATTATCCCTCAAGCGTTAGCCTCAAAACCTCCCATATGCCCCACCTTCATTATTTAGGGTGGGGACGGCTCTAGACCAGCATTTATGCGGTTGCCCCAGCAGTCCCATATGTCCCTGTGATTGTTGATAATATTTTTATGGTATTTACATTTCGTGCTTTAAGTAGATGGGGTTCCGTCAGCTCATCAGTAATGCTTTTGCTTCGAATCGGGTAAAGGCGATATTTTGGCGCAGGTAATTTAAGACATAATGTGTCTTATCGCATGGAGCGCGTCAGGACATAAAAGGTTTTAAGGCTTGATATCATTGGGTTGTAGCATTTGTTAATTCCTGCGTCACTGCACATTAATTGCAGTGACGCAGAAATATTTGAGTAAATCAAATCAGAGTATTTGTTATTAATCACAATCAAATAAGCTGTTGTCTTTCGAAACCAATAACTTTTATGAACAATTATATATTGCCACTTTGTTGATTATGTATTTGCAACAACCATGTGATGTGATATATTTCTCACACAAAGTTATAAATACACCACATTATGAAAATTCATTTTGAAACCAAGATTAAAGAATATAGAGCGAAACTTAACTTGACTCAGGAATCATTGGCTCAATTGGTCGGCGTAAGTCGTGAAACCATTAATTATTTAGAAAAGGGTAAATATAACCCCTCTTTAAAATTGGCATTTTCTGTGGCACATGCACTGCAAACAAATATTAATGAGTTATTTTTATTTAAATTTGAGGAGTTGTAATGTTAGCTAATCCAAAATGGTTTAGGCGTCGTAAGTACACAGGGTGGGGGTATACACCAAATACCTGGCAAGGCTGGCTTTATGTGGGAGCATGGGTGAGTATCATAATTCTTTATGCCTTGCTAACGCAATGGTTAAGGTTTTCTTCAAAGTCCCAACTCATATCAATTATAGTTTTAATGGCCATAATGCTTGCTGATGTGTTAGATATAGTGCGAAGAATGCCAAAAGACGAAAGAGAAAGCATCCATGAAGCCTATGCTGAACGAAATGCTTGCTGGGTTATGATTGCTACTCTATTGATTGGGCTTGTTTATCAATTGATTGTTGGCGTGATACGGCATAACAATATTGTAATCGATCCCTTCATCCTTGTTGCTTTACTAGGTGGCACAATTGCCAAGGCAATTACGAATTGGTATTTGATAGATAAATAAACTATCCATGCAACTGTATAATTCGTCTAGGGTCAACCAAAGCCCGGATGAAGTGAAACGTAATCCGGGATGTTCGAAGCCCAATATCCCGGATTACGGATGCGCCTGCATCCGGGCTACGCTAGCTGAAATCAATAATGCTTTCGGCTGGTTAGTGATCCCTTGTAATATCAGCTACAGAGCTTAAATAGATTGGTGAACTTAGTTGTTGGGGACTAAAATTTTTAGAACATCCTCTATTTGCTCTACTTTGTATAGGAAATGTCCATATGTTAAATTTGTCATTTTTCCAAGTATCCCATGCTAGATCTTCCCAATTAAGAATTTTGCTCATTCGATCAATACAACATAGTTTTCCGTCATTTAAGTTTATGTGGTTATTTTTATAGTGCCGATGCGCCGCATTAATTGCTCCTGTTATATAATCTACCACTTGTATAGCATCACACTCTTTTGAATCACAAGGTATGATTTCATTAATTTGTGATAGAGGCTCATCGTTCAAAGTGTAGTTTGCTATTATTTTGCATACTTCGTGATGTTTATCATAGCTATCATTTCTTTGATCACAATGGACATTAAGGTTATCTTTTAGTATTTCCGCTGATTTTGCAATTACCTGAGTAAATGTATAATAAAAAGCTTGTTCTTTCGTTGATGCAGTCCAGTTCTTATAAAGAGCTTTATCGACAGTGATACATTGGAAATGAAGGTGTTCATTTAATAACAATTCATAAAATAAATTTAAACCAGTATTTATAAGACCGTATGTTTTGTGTGTTTTTGTCCATTTTATTTCGCTAGTAAATGAGTGCTTTACTCTTATGTCATTAATTATGCATTGGTATTGAAAAAGGAAGTCTTGAGGCATAATTAATGCGCCAATAGAGTAGTGGCTAGAACTTGAATCTGTCCCTGTCTCATCCATGAAACAAAGTAGGGTCATAACTTGCTCCCGATATTTTTAATCCGTGCTTATTGGTAAATTATAGGGCATTTTTGTAATGCTAGCACTGCTCACACTCAGACGATTAATATTTCTTATTAGAATGTGTAGCTCGGGGAAGTGAAATTAAATCCGGGAGGCACGAAGCCCAATATCCTGTTATGCTTTCATCCGCACTACGATTGCTGCCCCTGTTCCTCTAGCAATTTCTCAAAAGATAAATAACATAAGGCGAAGCGCGGTTGTTTTAATTATAGTACCAAAAGCTGCAAGGAATTCTTGAATTAAATCTATAATATAAAACTTAGAAATAGAATTTTGAGAGCGACAAAATGAAAAAACATTTGAGCAAGCCATCATTTTTATTTTTTCTTACTGAAACAGGTATGGAAGATATCATATCACTCATTTTAAAAGGGCATTTAGTACTAGATGCTTTGTTTACAAAGATTTTAGAATTAAAAAAAGTCTCTGCAAATAAAACATTTAAGCAAAAAATAGATAAACTAAATGAAATAAATATATTAAATGATGATGAGTTTCAGGCATTTAGTTTAGTCAATGATGAACGAAATGACCTAGCACATATTTTAGGTCACAGAATGAATGATGAACATGTATTCAAATTACTTAACAAAATGGCTAGTTTGGGTGTTGAGTTCACAGATGAATTAATCTTTTTGGATTATCAGCATTTTAAAACTTACTATGATATTTATGACGCATTTGTTGAAATATTTAGTAATCTTTATATTATATTAGCAACTAAGCTAGCAGATATAGGTGGAGAAGATTTTACATGTGGATAATTTTAATTAGTGATTTGAACCATCCTTATCTTTTATTGGTGAGGTAAATGATCCGCTGATTGTTTAATATTTTTGCTCCACCTTATTAGTTTTTTCATATATTCAGGTTCGGCAGTGTTGGCTTGTTCCTGGGACCCATAATTCATAACAGCTTGATTTTCTGTGGAGGTCATTAGGGTTGCTGAATTAGAGGTTTCCGTAATTGTTTTATTTATTTCGTTATAAATTGCTGTTTTTTCGTTTTCGGAAATATTAATGTGATTTAAGACTCTAGTTAAAATACTGTTCGTAAGCGTGAGGCCAGAACTAAGTTTTTTATTATTTATCTCAAGTTCTGTAATTTTGTCTGATAAATGGTTTATTTTTTCATTGAGACTACCGATGTAGAAAATGCTAGTACCAATTACAATTAAAAGAGTAACGCCTGCCCCGATTAAGACTTCCTTACTCATTTCTTTTGATTTTGTTTTAGAATTAACTTTGCCCATTCTTCGTCCTGATGTAAGGCTAATCTGTCTACATTGCGTCTACATGAGAATTTCGTGATTTTTGAAAAGCACCGTAAGTGCTTGATTTTATTGGTGGGCCCACTAGGACTTGAACCTAGGACCAACGGATTATGAGTCCGCTGCTCTAACCAACTGAGCTATGGGCCCGCGGGGTAATTGTAATGGTTAATGAGGTTTAAAACCACATTTTTTATGATTTTTCTTCCTTTTTTTGGCAGTTCGCAATTCCTGGATTCATATCTGTTGGGCATGGATCCCTTCCCCTTGGGGAAGGGGGCTTAATTTTAGGATTCATCACCTTCGAGGAAGCTGCGTAACTTTTCAGATCGTGATGGATGGCGTAATTTGCGTAGTGCTTTTGCTTCAATTTGGCGAATACGCTCTCGGGTTACGTCGAATTGCTTGCCTACTTCTTCCAGTGTGTGGTCTGTGTTCATTTCAATACCAAATCGCATGCGCAATACTTTTGCTTCTCGTGGGGTAAGCGTCTCGAGTATTTCAAGTGTTGCTTCACGTAAGCCTTCTGCTGTGGCGCGGTCGATTGGTGATTCGATATTATTATCTTCAATAAAATCGCCAAGGTGCGAGTCGTCATCGTCTCCCACTGGTGTTTCCATTGAGATAGGCTCTTTGGCAATTTTTAAAACTTTACGAATTTTATCTTCGCTCAGCTCCATCTTTTCCGCTAATTCTTCAGGCGTTGCTTCACGACCTGTTTCTTGCAGGACTTGCCTGGAAATACGATTAAGCTTGTTAATGGTCTCGATCATATGCACAGGGATTCGAATGGTACGAGCCTGATCTGCAATAGAGCGGGTGATTGCCTGGCGAATCCACCATGTGGCGTATGTAGAAAACTTGTAACCACGACGGTATTCAAATTTATCCACTGCTTTCATCAAACCAATATTTCCTTCCTGGATTAGATCGAGGAATTGTAAGCCGCGGTTAGTGTATTTTTTGGCAATCGAGATAACCAGGCGCAAATTTGCTTCGACCATTTCTTTCTTGGCACGACGAGCTTTGGCTTCACCGATAGACATTTTACGGTTAATATCTTTAATTTCAGTGATAGTTAAACCGTACTCTTTTTCAAATGCCGCAAGTCTTGTTTGCAGGTGATGGATTTCTTCAACATGTTCTTCGATGCGAGGAAGATCCAGTTTTTTGCTGTGTTTGCTCTTCAGGGTATCAAGCCACTGTGTATCGGTTTCATGCCCTGGGAACGATTCAATAAATAATTTGCGTGGTACTCGCGCTTTTTCAATACAAAGCCGCATGATATTACGCTCAAACTCGCGGATGTGATTGCGTAACTGCCGGAAATGGCGGGTTAGTCTATCAACCAAGCGTGATGTTAATTTCAGCTTTAAAAAAGAATCAGACATGATCTCGAGCAAGTTGGCGGTTTTATTCGCTGTTCGTCCATGTTCTTGCAGTGATTCCATGGCGTTATCGAAATTAGCGCGTAACTCGTCAAAATAAATTTTTGCTTGTTCGGGATTAGGGCCTTCGTCTACCTCAACAATAGCGCCGCCATCACCATCATCACTGTCGTCTTCAACGATGGCTGTGTCTGCAACAGCGACGTCTTCTGACGGCGTTTCTTCCAGCATGGAGCCTATGCTTGCAGGAGGTGCTTCCTCATCGGTATCGGAAAACCCGCTGATAATTTCGCTAAGACGCATTTCTTCTGCGAGAACACGATCATAATCATCCAGCAGTAGTTTGACGGTTTCAGGGTAGTGGGCCAGGGATTTCAAGACTTGATAGATGCCTTCTTCAATCCGTTTGGCAATGCGGATTTCTCCTTCACGGGTTAATAGCTCTACCGTGCCCATCTCACGCATGTACATGCGCACAGGATCGGTGGTACGCCCCGTTTCTTTATCAACTGATGCAAGGACTGCAGCCGCTTCTTCAACGTCTTCTGGCGCTTCTTCCGTGTTGCCTAGTAATGCAAGCTCATCATCACTGGGTGGCTGTTCGAATACTTTAATATTCATCCCTTCCAGCATGCTGATAATTACATCAAAGTGCTCTGTATCAACAATATTAGGCAATAAATCATTAATTTGTGCATAGGTAAGATAATTTTGTTCTTTTCCTAAGCTAATGACTTTTGTTATTTGCGAGCGGTGTTGTTCTTGGTCATTTATCGTCATGGGTAGTTACCACAGGTTTAAAAAGGTACAAAAAATGGTTTAATTATAAACTGGCTTGAGCAAACATACCAGTTTATTTATTCCACATACAATGGTTAAAATGGTCGTTTGTATAGGTCAATCGTGCGCTGTCTTGGCATCTGCATGTTTCAGGTTCCTGTGTCGTTGTTTAAGCATCTCTTGCAATTGTAGGCGATCTTGCTCCGTTAATCCTTGATTACGTGCTTTTTCTAACAATTCCTGAATTTTAGTGTCACGGTTTTGTTTTTCTAAAAAAAGAACAATATCAGTAAATTCACTGGCCAGTGCCTCTTCTGGTACTTGATGATCCCATGCGGCAAGTTTATTCAAGGATTCAAACACGGAAGAGTCACGCCATGATTCCACTAAAGTAGCGGTATTGATTGACGGATTTTTAGCAATTTGTTCCATGAGGCTTTGTAACACATGTTGCTTTGGGCTATCAAGCATTGTTGGATGTATTTTCTCAGCAGAAGGGAGGTAAATTTCCGGGTGTTGTAGCAGAAGTGCCATGGCAACACGGATGGGTGAGCGGGTAATCTTTTCATTTAAATTCTGCGTTTTATCGGTTGTTGGGTCTTGAATTAATTGATTGATTCGATGATGTTCAATGCGGGTCAAGCGCGCTAATTCATTGATCATCAATTGCCTGTAAGGCCCTTCTGTCATTTTAAGTAAATAAGGCTTCGCGGCATTAATTAATTGGCTTTTACCCGCTAAACTGCTGTTATCTATGTCTTGTGTTAGCGTTGTGAAGAAAAATTGATTCAATGGTGTGGCACGTTCCAGGCGCTGCAGAAATTGTTCTTTGCCTTCTTCGCGTACCAAACTGTCTGGGTCGTGACCTTCAGGTAAAAAGATAAAACTGGCTTCAAGCCCTGCGTTAAGATGGAATAAGCTACTTTCTAGCGCACGCCAGGCTGCTTGCCTGCCCGCGTTATCGCCATCAAAACAAAAGATAAGTTGTTTGGTGTGCTTGCTTAACAACTGAATATGTTGTGTGCTGGTAGCGGTACCTAATGTGGCCACGGCATTTAATATTCCATGTTGAGCCAATGCAATGACATCCATGTAGCCTTCGACAATGATAATATTAGCAATTGGGCTTTGTTGCTGAATGACTTGATGTAAGCCATATAACTCACGACTTTTTTGAAAAATAATTGTTTCAGGTGAGTTTAGGTATTTTGGTTTTTGCTCCGCCTCAATAGACCGACCACCGAAACCAATGATTCGACCATGGCGGTCATGTATAGGAAACATAATCCGTTGCCGGTAGCGATCATAGCTCGTGCCATCGTCTTTTTGGATAAGCATGCCTGTAGCTATCAATTCGTTTTTGTTTTGTTTAAAACGGCTCTCTAGGGTTCTCCAGCCGGGGGGAGCATAGCCAAGCTGGTATAAACGGGCTACTTCACCACTTAGCTGGCGATTTTTTAAGTACGAAATGGCTGCCTGACCGTTGGTCTTTAATGTGTCTTGATAAAATTTTGAAACACGCTCAAGTAGTTGATAAAAATTGAGTGATTGATGGTTTTTTTCGGGGTTGTTTTCGCGTGGGACTTGCATGCCAGCCCGTGCTGCCAGGTTTTCTATTGCCTCGACAAAATTCAGATGCAAATAACTCATGGCAAAGCTGATGGCATTCCCGCTGGCGCCACAGCCAAAGCAATGATAAAACTGTTTTTTGGCAACGACATTGAAGGAGGGGGTTTTTTCGTTATGAAAAGGACAGCAAGCTGTATGGCTATTACCTCTTTTTTTAAGAGGAACATAGCCATCAATTAATTCGACAATATCAGTACGGTTTAATAATTCATCAATGAATGGCTGTGGAATTAAGGATCTTGAGCCAGTCATTGCATAAATTAGCGCAGTTTCGCTTTGATCATGGCGCTGACTTCACTCATGTCGGCACGACCTTGCATTTGAGGTTTTAATATCGCCATGACTTTGCCCATGTCACTCATTTGATGGGCATCAATAGAAGCGATTGCTTGTTCAACAAGTGCTTCAATTTCAGTATCAGTAAGTGGTTCAGGTAAGTATTGTTTGATAACATCCAATTCTAACTGCTCTTGAGCAACTAAATCATCTCGCCCAGCAGTAGTAAATTGACTGATTGACTCATTGCGTTGTTTTGCAAGCTTGTCCAAAATAATCAGCATGCGCGCATCATCAATTTCGATGCGCTCGTCCACTTCTACCTGCTTAACAGCAGACGTAATAAGTCGTAGCGCATCTAATTTGTCTTTATCTCTAGCGCGCATGGCTTCTTTAAGATCGTGTTGAATACGTTCTTTAATCAGCATGCTTATTTACGTCGGTGTTTGACAATGCGCTTGGCAGACGTGTCACGAGACAGTTTTTTCAGGTGACGCTTAACAGCGGCAGCTTGTTTGCGTTTGCGTTCAGCAGTGGGTTTTTCATAAAACTCACGACGACGTAACTCAGTTAATATACCAGCTTTTTCACAAGCGCGTTTGAAACGACGCAATGCGTATTCTGGATTTTCGCCTTCTTTCACGCGAACGGTAGGCATTCAATAGTCCTCATGTATATTTATAACAATAGGTTGGCAATTCTAGTGGCAGTATCATCAATCGTCAAGTTGTAATTGATAAAAAGCATAATTATTGTGATTTTAGAGCGCTGAAAGATAATAATATCCTCATTTAATGTCCAGATTGATGTTAGCCTTAATTGGAATGTCTTCATTTCCCGTAGGCATAGCAGTATACTTACCAATTTTTAAACAAGGTGGCAGTGTATGCGGGTATTAGGTATTGAGACGTCTTGTGATGAAACGGGCGTGGCAATTTATGATGCTAAACAAGGTTTGTTGGCGCACGCACTCTACTCACAAATCGCAATGCACAGTCGTTTTGGTGGGGTTGTGCCAGAATTAGCATCACGTGATCACGTCAAATACTTAGTGCCCCTGGTTGATGAGGCGCTTTCCGAGGCTGGTATGGATAAATCGGAATTAGATGTTGTGGCTTATACAGCAGGGCCTGGTTTAGTTGGCGCGCTCTTAACAGGAGCCTGCTTTGCCAAGGGTTTGGCTTTTGCTCTTAATATTCCGGCGCTGGCAATTCATCATTTGGAAGCACATTTATTAGCGGCAAAGATCGAGTCACCGGCGCTTGATTTTCCATTTATCGTATTATTGGTTTCAGGCGGGCACACTCAATTGATTGAAGCGCGGGCTTTAGGCGATTACCAATTATTGGGCGATACCATGGATGATGCCGTTGGTGAGGCGTTTGATAAAACGGCAAAATTAATGGGCATCGCTTACCCAGGTGGTGCAAAACTTGCAGCATTAGCTGATAATTGCCAGGAAGAATCCTTGCCGTCAATGCCCCGATTTCCACGCCCGATGACCGACAGGCCTGGGTTGGATTTTAGCTTTAGTGGACTAAAGACGCATGCCTTAATGGCTTGGAATAAGAGCCAGCAAAACGATGCAGCGCGAGCTGCTATTGCTAAAGCGTTTCAAGATGCTGTAGTTGATACCTTATTAATCAAGTGCCAACGGGCAGTTGAGCAAACAGGAAGCAAACGTCTGGTCGTAGCTGGGGGAGTTGGTGCCAATCAGGCGCTTCGTTTATCCCTGCGGGAGTTGATGTCACGCTTGCAGGGTGAGGTTTATTTCCCCCGAGCAGAATATTGCACCGACAATGGGGCTATGGTGGCCTATGCCGGTTGCTTGCATTTTTTACAGGGGAAAGTAGACACAAGCCTTGCAATTGATGTGAAAGCACGCTGGCCATTAGTGACACCCTAAAATAACCGTATTTTTATTACCGCACAAAGTCTAACTCACGGCTTATTTTTTTTGGTGTCTGGCTTATCAGGCATTGGTTCAGACTTTGTTTCGGTATCTGTTGCGTCAGGCCTGGTTTCAGTTTCGTTCAATTCGTTGATAAGGCCTTTCTTGGCGATTTTTTGCCAAAATTTTATTTTAGGCTCTGTTCCGTCTATCAATCGGGTGATGTTATTTCTGTGTTGATATAGTACGAAAACGGCAATGCCTAGCAACGGGATAAAGGCATTCATATCACCAAGCGCAAATAGTGAGTAGAAAGGAGCGAGTAAAATGGCAACCAGGGATGCCAATGAGGAATAGCGACTGAAATTGGCAACGAGAAGCCAGGTAGCAATCACCACCACACCAAGAATAAAATGCAAGCCAAGCAGGGCGCCAATGGTTGTGGCAACCCCTTTGCCTCCTTTGAACTTGAAGAAAACAGGGTACATATGGCCAAGTACTGCGGCAAGGCAGGTAAAGCTCTGAATGATTACATCAGCGCCCAGCATTTTAGCGAATAATACGGGCAATAAACCTTTTAGCATATCGGCTACTAAAACAATCAGTGCGTATTTTTTTCCTGCCAGGCGCATCACATTGGTGGCCCCGGGATTTTTTGATCCCTCAACACATGGATCAGGTAGCGCGAACAGGCGAGAGACAATGACCGCTGAGCACACGGAGCCGACCAGGTAGCCAATGATGACGGTAAATAAAAATAACAATGCGGTAAACATAAAATCTCCCAATTCAAATATTAGAGTATCTTCGTGATAGTTAATCAGCTAAAAACAAGGCTTGCAAATCATTTGTGTAACGCCTGCCTAATGGCGTTACACGCCAATGTGTATCATCTATATCAATGAGTCCTTTTATTTGTGCCAAGGCAAGCTTTGGAGCCAGGTAGTTAAAATCAAGGCCGGTGCGTTCTGCAAAAAGTGATTTGCTGATTGCTTGCTGCAAGCGGGTGGTGTTGAGCATGAATTCAAACACCAAATCATCAGGACTAACTTGTTCAATGGCGGCGAGACAGGGCTTACTTGCTGATAAATAATCATTAGGTTGGCGATGCTTGCGGGTGCGCCAGACAGACTTGCCATCTGCAGCAGTCAGTTTGCCATGTGCACCTGCCCCAATGCCATAATAGTCGCCAAAAAGCCAATAATTGAGGTTATGGCGAGCAGATTTTCCTGGTTGACAAAAAGCTGAAATTTCATAACGCTCAAAGCCCTGGGCATTTAATAAAATTAACCCTTTCTCTTCGATCGCACCTGTTTCATCTTCTGTGGGCAGGGTAGGGCGAGTTTTGTAAAAAAGGGTATTTTGTTCAATGGTTAATTGGTACCAGGAAAGGTGCTCTGGCTGGTAGGCTAAAGCTGTCTGCAAATCAGCAATGCCTTCTTCGATAGATTGCCGAGGCAAGCCATGCATGATATCAATGTTGATATTATCAAATCCAGCGCGCCGCGCACTTTCTATGGCCAGGTGTGCTTGTTTTTCATCGTGAATGCGGCCTAGGGCGTTTAAGTGTTGTGGGTTAAAGCTTTGTATTCCTAATGATAAGCGGTTAATTCCCAATGCGCGATAATCAGTAAAGCGCTGTTGCTCGACTGTGCCGGGGTTGGCTTCCAGGGTTATCTCAATGTCGTTGGCAAACGTGAGTGATGCACGCAGTGCCTTGAATAATGCTTCGTAAGCATTGGCTGAAAAAAGGCTGGGCGTCCCCCC
>Ga0209024_1002279_pt1 | contig 11716 bp, 8 predicted proteins | sample AutmiccommunBRH5_FD_187380 | JGI IMG/M metagenome (GOLD analysis project Ga0209024, IMG submission 187380) | Deep subsurface microbial communities from Mt. Terri, Switzerland - Autotrophic microbial communities BRH/5 (SPAdes) (version 2) | ecosystem: Environmental > Aquatic > Deep subsurface >...
CCGCCCAATCGGCGAAGCGCGGATCGGCAAGTGCCTCCTCCCGGCCCAACGCCTTCATCAGGTTGACGAACTGCTTTTCCAACAGGATCGCCAGGATGATGTAGCCGTTGCCGCAGCGGAAACGGTCGGCGGTCACCTTGCGGGTCACCGACAGGTTGCCGTATTGGCGCTGCACGAAGCCGGCGACGGTGTATTCGGTAACGTGCTGGGCCAGGAAATTGAGGGTCGAATCCAGCATGGAGACGTCGACGAACTGGCCTTTGCCGGTTTGTGTGCGCTGGTGCAGGGCGGCGGAAACGGCGAAGGCGCCGGTCATCCCGCCGATCAGGTCGCAGGCGGCGAAGCCCGCGCGCATGGGCCCGCCCTCGGCCTCGCCGGTGATCGACATGATGCCGGACATCGCCTGGATCTTGCCGTCGAAGGCTGCCTTGGCGCTTTCCGGCCCGCTATGGCCGAAACCGGAAACCGCGCAATAGATCAATTTCGGATTGATCGCCTTGAGCGTTTCGTAGCCCAGGCCGAAACGGTCCATGACGCCGGGGCGGAAGTTTTCCCAGACGATGTCGGCGTCCTGGGCCAGGTGTTTGACGATCTCCTGGGCCTCCGGCTTTTTCAGGTCGAGGGTCAGGCTGCGTTTGTTCGCGTTGATCGACATGAAGGCCGGCGCCATGTTGCGGTCGACCCATTCCTGGCTGAGCTGGGCGCGCCGGTTGTCCTCGCCGCCGATGGGCTCGATCTTGACCACGTCCGCACCCAGCAGCGCGAACTGATAGGTCCCGAAGGGCCCGGCGAAGAAACGGGTGAAGTCGAGAACCTTGATCCCCTCGAAGGGACGCGTGCCCGGCGCGGTCATGCCTTCCCCCCGGCCGCGGCCCGTTTCAATTCCTTTTCGCGCAGTTCCTTGGCGACGATGCGGGCGTTTTCCGCCTCGGCGCGTAGTGCTGCGACTTCCTCGGGCGAGCGGCGGGCGATGTTGCAATAGTCGCCCTTCCAATCCGGGTCGTCGGACCAGCGCAGCGGCGATTGCACCGTGGTGCGTGGGCCGATGGCGCTTTCCAGCACGCGCAGCCCCAGTTCCAGCGTCTCCGCCTGGGATTTCGGGTCGTGCGGCCGGCCGGCGGCATTGCCCAGGGGAAAGTCGCTGAACAGAAAGCGCGGCACGCCGCAATATTCGACGATGTCCTTGGCGCAGCCCATGACCACCGTGGGGATGCCGTTGGCTTCCAGGTGGCGGGCGATCAGGCAGAGGGTCTGGTGACAGATCGGGCAGTTGGGAATCAGGATCGCCACGTCTGCGCCGTCTTCCCGGCAACGGCCCAGGATTTCCGGGCAATCGATATTGAGGGTGTGCTGCTGACTGCGGTTGGTCGGCGCACCGTGGAAGCGTTTCGTCAGGCCGCCGATCCGCCCGGCCGCCACGGCGTCCCGCAGGGCGGCCAAGGGGAACCAGGCGCGGGCGTCTTCCATGCTGGTGTGAATCCGGTCGATGCCGACATGGGAAATGCGCAGGTCGTGCTCTTCCGCCGTGTCGCCGGAATAGACCTGATAGAACTTGGCGGCGGAGTTGTAGGGCGCCCCCGGTCCCTGCGGACCCTTGTCCGGCTGGTAGGGGGCCGCCGTGGTGATGAAGGTCGCCTTCGATTGCGCCAGGGGCTTGGCCAGCGGCGTGAACGGCACCTCGATGTAATGGGCCCAGACATAGGGGTTGTCGTAGCCCAGCGCGAGATACCATTCCCGCGTCCGGCGCATATAGGGGACAGGTTGATCCAGTTCCGGCGCGAAGGTCAATCCGCCGTCGGTCTTCGGCGCGGTGTTGCGCGATGTCATCCTCTTGCCTCGTGTCTTGATTTCACGGGTCGGTCGGATCTGGTGATCCATTTGTTCTATTATATAGAACATGGATTCTATTAATTGGAAACGATTTTATCTACGGCGCCTTGGCCGATACCCGGCACATGTAGCCTTTGAGGTTGGCGTGGTCCGACAGCGGGTCGCGCTGGCCCTCGTCGGTCAGGTGGTTGACCGAGGCCCAGGGGTGGAACGGCTGGGCATTGTCCCAGCCGATGGGGATGAACACCGTGTCCATGCGGATGCCCGCATGCAGCCAGGCCCTGGCCGTGATGCGGCCGTGGTCGGTTTCGACCGTCACCGCGCGGCCGTCCTCGATGCCGAGTGCGGCCGCCTTGGCCGGGTGGATCTGCACGTAGAGGTCCGGCCACATTTCCTGGGCCTGCCAGGCGTAATGGGTCCAGGAGTGGAAGTGGGGGGCGGCCGGCCTGCCGGTGATCAACTGCGTGTCGAAGCCGCGGGCCTTCAGCGCGCGGGCAGGCGAGTCCGTATCCGGCTGCACGATGCGCGACGCCACGGTGTCGGCCGGGGTTTTCGCGAAGGGGCTGCGCACCGCGTCGCCGGTGCCGTCACGCACCGCATAGGGCAGATCGATGAGCTGTTCCCGGTCCGTATAAAACTCGGGCAGGGCGGAGAAACCGAGGGTTCGAAACTTGGCCTCCAGCGCCTCGGTCCAGAATTCCAGTTTACCGCTTTTGGTCGGGAAGCGGTGGCCCTCGGGCCGGCCCAGCGCCGTCGTGCCCTCCAGGTGCAGGGTCTCGATCTCCGGGGCGTCCTCGTCGGCCACGGGCACGCGGACCCAGCGCCAGGGCACGGAATGCAGGCGTTTCTGCGTGCAGCCCTTCATCCAGGGATCGTTGATGCACATCTCGTCCCAGAATAGGGCACTGTCCTTGTACTTGTCCTGGAGCACGTCGTCGAAGCCGAACCGCTTGCCCAGCTCGATCCAGATCCAGCCGTCGGCTTTGGCCTCGCCCGGGGGCTCGATCACCTTGTCGATCCAGACCACGCGGCGGTCTTCGCTGGCGCGGCTGATCTCGCCCTTTTCCACCCCCGTGGCGGCGGGCAGGACGTAATCGGCATAGGCGCTGGTTTCGTTGGCGAACAGCTCGATATGCACCAATAGATCAAGCGCCTTGAAGGCCTGGCGCACCCGGTCCTGATGGGGCCAGGCCGACAGCGGGTTGTTGCAGGTGATGAAGGCGCGCAGCGGATAAGGGTCCGCCGTCTGCATGGCGTCGAGCCAGCGTGCCGGGTTGACGCCGGCCATGGGTTTCTGCGGATGGCGGATGCGGTCCGCGGGGGCGTTGGCGACCACCGGCGACGGTGTGCCGAAGTTGAAGAAGGCTCCGCCCTTGCGTCCGATGTTGCCGGTGACGGCGGCCAGGAACATCAGGGCGCGGTTGGTCTGGGTGCCGTTGGCGTGCTGGTTGACGCCGCGCGCCGCGAACATCACGCAGCCGTCGGCCTGGGCGATGTCCTCGGCCAGGGCGCGGATCTGCGCCGCCTCGATGCCGGTGATCCCGGCGGCCCAGTCCGGCGAATAGCCCATGTCGAACAGGTAGTCGCGCCAGGCTTCCCATCCTTCGACCCAGTTGGTGCAGAATCGCCTGTCGTGCAGATTGCACTGAAACACATGATGGGCGAGGGCCAGGGCCAGCGCCAGGTCGGTGCCCGGGCGGATGCCGAGCCACTGGTCGGCCTTGCTCGCCGTCACGGTCAGGCGCGGGTCGACCACCACCATGCGGGCGCCGTTCCGGAGCCGCCAGTCGTTGATCATGCCGAAGTGGACGGGCCGGGATTCCGCCTGGTTGTCGCCGAAATAGACGTAGAGCGCCGCACTGCCCAGGTCGCCCGGGGTATAGCTGTTACCGCTGCCGAGCATGCCGAGGGTCTGATCGTAGGCGACGGCCTTGGCCTCGGAACAGAACGGTTCCGTATCGGTGAAGTTCGGCGTGCCCCACATCTGGGTGAACAGGCGGATGTAGCCCTTGCGGGTCAGCGTGCCCGTGCGCGTGCCGGCGAAGATGGCGAGGGCTTCGGGGCCGTGTTCGGCGCGCACGGCCTCCATCTTGGCCGCGATCTCGTCCAACGCCTGGTCCCAGGTGATGGGCACGAACTTACCCTCGCCCCGTTCGCCGACGCGTTTCAGGGGCTGGGTCAGGCGGTCCGGGCTGTTGTGAAGCTGCAGCAGGAACTGGGACTTGGGGCAGACCTTGCCCTTCCATTGCGGATCGTCCTCGTTCCCCGTCACGCGGATCACCTTGCCGTTCTTCAGGTGATACTGCGTCGGGCAGCAGTTGAAACAGATATTGCAGCCGCCGGGCACCACGGTGTCGGGGGTGCGCTCGGCGCGGGTCGAACGATAGGGAAAGACCACGTCATCAGGGGTCAGCGCGCCGCGCCGGGCGGGATCGTCGATCACGGTGGGGCGGTGGCGGCCCGCCATCGTAAATCCTTCGGTGCCGGGGGCGGTGGCCTTGATGCGCTCCAGGAAGATATTGGACGGATTCAACAGGAAGGCGTCGTGGTCGACAGCCCGGCGGCCCTCGGCGGCGATGGTCTCAAGATGGTCGGCGCGGTCGCCGAAGGTGATGGCCTCGCCGGGACAGACGGTGGCGCAGGCGGGCTTGCGCCCGACCGCGCGCCGGTCGTGGCACAGGTCGCATTTCACCGCGTGATGGTCGGTGGCGTCATAGCCCATGGCGCCGTAGGGACAGGCGATGACGCATTCGCCGCAGCCGGTACAGCGGTCTTCATTGATGCGGACGACGCCCGTGTCCGCATCCTTGAAGATCGCCTTGGGCGCCACCGGGCAGGCGCGCAGGCAGGCGGGGCGTTCGCAATGCTGGCAGGACAGGGTCAGGAAATCGAGCGCCGGGCGGTCGAGGTCGCCGAGCCAGACCACGCGGTTGCGGTTCTCGCCCGGGCCCAGGCCGTGCTCGGCCTTGCACGCGGCCTCGCAGCTTTTGCAGCCGATGCAGCGTTCCATGTCGATCATCAGGGACAGGCGGGACATCTCTGCGTTCTCCTACCAGGCCGCCAGATGCCACCAGTAGATGTCGCGCCCATCGGCGACGTAACCGGCGAACAGGGTGACCAGGACGACGTGCAGGACAAGGCCCGCGAGAAACAGCCAGGCCAGCGCCATGTGGACGGGCCGCCACCAGGCCTGCAGCCGAGACACGGATCGGCGGGCGCCGATCAGTCGGGCCTCTTCCCGCGCCAGCCGGGCATAGGCCAGGGATTTCAGGGGGGCCGTCAGGAAATGCCGCAGGCTGGGTGAGAACAGGGCCTCGCTGGCCTGGGGGTCGAGGCGTGCGAGCAGCGCGGTCTTTTTGTCGATCAGGGCGCGCAGCTTGGTTTTCAGGTCCGGGTCGCCCGCCTGGAACGGGGCGGACTTGCGCCCGAATGTCGACGCCATGCGGGACGACACATGCACCCGCGCCACCACGCCGGTCAGGACCAGCAGCGCCAGGCAGGCGATCAGGACCAGCGGCGGGCCGGTGAACGCGGCGGCGGCGTGGAGCGAGACCAGGAACATGCCGAGCAGACTCGCCCCCACGTGCAGGATGAACAGCCGGTTGGGGATTTGGCTGTGGCCGCCGCGCTTGCCGAGGGAAAACAGAAAGGGGGCCAGCAGCAGGACCGCGCCCAAGGCCGCCACGGGCTGCAGAATATCCGTGCCCGGGCGCTGCCACGGGGCCGGCAGGAACGGCTTGGCGGCGAGATAGCCCAGGATCGCCAGCGCCAGGGCCGCGACCCAGATCAGCAGCCGCCGGTCCGCGAGGTCGGGGCGCCCGGCCGAATTGACCGGCACGGTTCCGTCAGGTTTGGTCACAGGCGTCTGCGCGGTCGTGGTCATGTCCCCCAGGGTACGGCATCGCCGGTCACTGGGGAATATCTCCCGCGACGGCGCAGCGGATCATGTGGCGATTTTCCGACATGTCGTAATCGGCGACGGCGCGGTGGCAGGTCGACCGATTGTCCCAGATCACCAGGTCGCCGACCCCCCACATGTGGCGGTAGATGTATTGCGGCTGATAGCAATGCTCGAACAGCAGGTCGAGGACGCGGCGGCTTTCGGCGAAGGAAAGCTCGTTGATCCGCCGGGTGAAGCCCGGATTGACGTAGATCGCCTTTTTCCCCGTTTCCGGATGGCTGCGGATCACGGGATGGGTCATCGGCGGCACCTTGGCCTTTTCCTCCGCCGTCAGGGGCGGCCGGTCGGGCAGGTGGGCGAAAAAGGTGTCGTAGACGTTGGTGTAGTCGTGGGTCGCGGTCAGGCCGCCGAGGAATGCCTTCATAGGGTCCGACAGATCGTCATAGGCCTGCGTCATGCTGCAGAACATGGTGTCGCCGCCGTAGCCGGGAATTTCCTTGGAATGCAGGAACGATCCCTGGGTCGGGTGCTTCATGTAGGACAGGTCCGAATGCCAGTACTGCCCGGCATAGATGGCGCCGATCGGCTTGCCTTCCTTCTTGACGTTGGAGATCAGCAGGACCTCCGGGTTCTCCAGCATGTTGAACTGCTTCAGGACATGGGCTTCCAGCGGCCCGAACTTCTTCGACAGGGCGACCAGTTGGTCCGGCGTGAGGTTCTGGCCGCGCAGCACGATGACCTGATGGTCGAGAAAGGCCTGATACAGGGCCGGGAACAGGTTGTCGTAATTGCCGTCCGCAAGGTCCAGGCCCTTGATCTCGGCACCCAGGGCGCCGGCCAGGCGCTTTACCTCGAGTCCGGATTGCGTTGCGGTCATGGTTCCCTCTGGCATCGTTTGCTCCTCCGGTCGTGCGTTTGGTTGAATTGCGGGGGAGTGTAGCGGTGCCGGACTATGCCCGAGAAATACCTTTAATCGACTAAGTTATGCCTAAATGATATATCAATGGATCGCCCGTCATCGCCGGAGTGCGTTCCTTGAACCTGAAGGCCTTGCAGTATTTCCATGCCGCCGCCCGCTACGGCAGCATCGCCCAGGCGGCGGCCCATCTGCATGTCGCGCAGCCGGCCGTCAGCCGCCTGATCCGCAAATTGGAAAGGGACCTGGGCGTGCGTTTGTTGACCCGCACGGCGCAGGGCGTGTCGCTGACGGGGGAGGGCGATCATCTTCTCGCCCGCACGGCCCCGATCCTGAAGCTGTTGGACCAGACACGGGCCGAGGTCCGCAATTGGGATCAGGAGCCGGCCGGGCCGGTGTCGGTGGCGCTGATGCCCGCGGTGGCGCCCTTGGTTGCCCCCCTATTGGTCCACCGCGTGCGCGACCGGCATCCCAAGGTTTTGCTCAGCCTGTCCGAAGGGCTCGGCACCGTCATTGCCGACGGGGTGCTGACGGGGCAGTTCGATCTGGGCCTGTTCCATGCGGACCGGGAGGTGCCGTCGCTGGCGATCGCCCATCTGTTGGACGAACCCATGTTCCTGATCGGGCCCGAGGCCGATATGGACAATGCTCGGGAGACCATCGACCTTGGCGAGCTTCCGAGCTTTCCCCTGTTGCTGCCCGAGGCCCCGAACCCCATGCGCCGGATGATCGACCGCCTGACCGCCGACCGCGGCCTTACCCTCGACATCCGCGAGACCGTCAATTCGACGGCGATGATCAAGGCCATGGTGGCGGCGGGGCTGGGTTACACGATCCAGAGCTACAGCTTTTTCCATGAGGAAACCCAGCAGGGCACCCCCCGGTTCCGGGTCATGAAGATCGCGGGGATGTCGCGCAACTGGTCGCTGGCCCGGCTCGAGGGCCGGCCCGTGGGCGGCGCCGTCCTGGCCGTGGCAGGGATCATCACGGGCATCGCCCGCGGTTTCGCCGATACCCATTACCGGCAGGCGCCGGCGGGGTGAGGCTCAGGACTTGATGCGCGTGCCCAGGTCCAGAATGTAGGGCGAGGGCGGGATGTAGAAGTCCTGGTAATACATGGGCCTGCCGTCGACGGAATAGGCTGTGACATTGACCACCGATGCAAGAGCGCCGTCGGGCCAGGCGCACCCGCCGGTGACATGGTCCGGCGGCATTTCCACGCGCAGCCGCTGGCGGATGCGGTGCACGGGCATGTGATGGTGTTCGGCCATGAGTTCGTGGAAATTCGCGCCGTCGAGCGCGGTGATCGGCGGTTCGACCAGTTCGGGAAAACGGTCGGCCAGCGCATAGAACACGGCGTAGATTTCCACCGCCTTGTCGATGGTGACGATGCGGTCGATGCGCACGACCTTGTCCCGCCCCTGTTCGATGGGCGCCGACCAGGGGCCCTTGTCGCGGCTGACGCGGCGGTCGATGACGCGGGTAAACACGGGCAGCAGGTCGTCGGGCCCGCCGTCCGCGGTGCGGAACAGGAAATGCCAGGGTTCGGCCACCTGATTGAATAGGGAGGCGACGGTGGTGCCGCTGCCGCGCCGGCGGTGGATCAGACCGTCGTCGACCAGGCTGCGCAGCGCGCGCTGCACGGTGCCGAGGGAACAGGGGGTTTCCGCCGCCCATTCGCTTTCCGTCGGTAGGCGCGATCCCGGAGTCCAGAAGCCGTCGGCGATGGAGGCGGTGATCGCCTGACGCAGGCGTTCGTGCTTGGGCAGGTCGTCCTGCGCCGGCCAATAAAGCCGAAGAAACTCTCCATATCCGCCGGGCACGTCCGTCTGCATTCGTGCGAAATCTCCAAAGTCATAGCGGGGTGTGATTATCCCGCATTTTTACGACGAGACGGCCATCATGACCATCCCGCTTGACAATGCAATTAACTATATAGTTACTCGATTATCTCATCTCCAGCGCGCTTTGCGCCAAGAAACCGGCCGGCTGACCGGAAATCGGCCGCCAGCACAGGAAACACCGTCCAGATGGAACCCAAGAATCTCATCATCCTGATGTCGGACGAGCATACCAAGGCCGTCACCGGCTGCTACGGCCATCCGTTCATTTCGACCCCCAACATCGATGCCCTGGCGGCCGGCGGCACGCGGTTCGACGCGGCCTATACGGTCTGCCCGGTCTGCGTTCCGGCGCGGGCCAGCTTCGCCACCGGCAAGTATGTCCATCAGATCGGGGCCTGGGACAACGCGACGCCGTTCGACGGCACGCAGGCCAACTGGCACGCGCTGTTGCGCGACCGGGGTCACCAGACCGTTTCCATCGGCAAGCTGCATTTCCGCTCGGGCGAGGACGACAACGGCTTCGCCGACGAGGAACTGGCGATGCACATCATCGACGGTAAGGGGGATTTGCTCGGCCTGATTCGCGACGAGGACACGCCCAAGCGCGGAGCGTCCTGGAAAATGGCCAAGCTGGCCGGCCCGGGCGAAAGCATGTACACGCGCTATGACCGCGACATCACGGCCCGCGCGCAGTCCTGGCTGTACGAGGAAGCGCCCAAGCATACGGACAAGCCCTGGGTGCTGTTCGTGTCCTTCGTGGCTCCGCATTTCCCCCTGACCGCCCCTTCCGAGCATTTCTACCGCTATTACAATCAGGACCTGGCGCCGCCCAAGCTCTATGACAAGCGCAAATCGCCGATCCATCCCTACATCGACGACTACCGCTCGATCTTCACCTACGACGAACACTTCAAGACGCCGGACATGGTCAAGCGCGCGCAGGCGGGCTATCTCGGCCTGATTTCCTTCATGGACGAACAGGTCGGCCTGATCCTCCGTGCCATGGCGGACGCGGGGTTGGCGGACGACACGCGGGTGCTCTACACCACCGACCACGGCGACAACATGGGCAACCGCGGCGCCTGGGGCAAATCGGTGATGTACGAGGAAGCCGCCGCCGTGCCGCTGATCCTCTCGGGCCCGGATATCCCTAAGGGCAAGGTCGTCAAGACGCCGGCCACCCATTGCGACATCTATCCCTTCATCATGGATTGCGTCGGCGCCGCCGACGGCGAGACCCTGCCGGCTGACCTGCCGGGCACCAACCTGATGGACCTGGCGGCGGGGGCCGAGACCGACCGCGTCGCCTTTTCCGAATACCACGGCATGGGATCGAAGACCGCGGCGTTCCTGGTCCGCAAGGGCGACTGGAAACTGGTCCATTACGAGGACTATCCCGACCAACTGTTCAATCTGGCCGACGATCCCGAGGAACTTTCGGATGTCGCGGGTGACCCCGCCCATGCCGGGATCATGAAAGACCTGACGGCGGAACTGCGGAAAATCTGCGATCCCACCGCCGTCGACAAGGCCGCGCGCAAGACCCAGGCCCGCATGATCGTTGAAAACGGCGGCAAGGAAGCCATCATCAAACGGGGCGACCTGGGCTTTTCCGTGCCGCCCGGCGTGCAGCCGATGTTCGATTAACCAGGAGACGACCAATGACCGCCAACGTTCCTTTTTCCATGGTGCCCCTGCCCACGGTGCGCTCCCAAAAGCCGCGCAAAACGGGCCTGACCATGATGATGGACTGGGGCCTGCCCATGAACCGGGTGGCCGATTACATGGACCTGCTGGCCCCCTATGTGGATCTGGCCAAGATCGTGGTCGGCACGGCGCGGCTGTATCCCGAGGATTATCTGGTCAAGAAGCTGGCGCTCTATAAATCCTACGACGTGACGCCGTTCCTGGGTGGGCAGTTCTCCGAATACGTCTTCGCGACTCAGGGCTGGTCGGCCATGCCGGGCTTCTTCGCCGAGGCCAAGCGCCTGGGTTTCGACGCGCTGGAGGTATCCGACAACTGCGTGCCGCTGGATGACGCGGAGCGTGCCAAGATGATCAAGATGGCCATCGCCGAGGGCCTGGAAGTCCACGGCGAGGTCGGATCGAAGGTCGTCAATCAGACGCCCCAGGACCTGATCGACCAGACCCAGGTCTGTTTCGACGCCGGCTGCGAGATCGTTCTGGTCGAGGGCGCCGAACTGGTCACCGACGGCAAGGTCAACGAGGCCATGATGTCGGCCTTGAAGGACGGCCTGGACCTGGAGCGCACGTTGTTGGAGCTGACGGGGCCCTGGATCAAGGGCGTGACCCTCAACGACGTGTTCGAGTTGAAGAAGTTCCTGCTGGGCGAATTCGGACCCGAGGTCAACCTGGCCAACGTCCAGCCCGACGACGTCATGGAGACCGAGGCCCAGCGCTGCGGCCTGTCCGTGGTCGGGCCCAAGACGCGGGCCGAAGCGGCGGAGTAGCCGCTTTTTAATTGTATACAATTTACAGACAGGGCACCTGCGCGTTATCGTCTTGTCCCTTGCCCGAGACCACGGACGATTTCCCATGTACAAAACACACGGTTCCCACTGGGGAGCGTTCGAAGCCCGCGCCGAAGGCAACCGCATCGTCGATATCCGGCCCCTTGCCGGCGATCCCGACCCGTCGCCGATCCTGGACGGCATGGCCGCGGGCGTGCATCACGACTGCCGCGTCAAGGCGCCCGCCATCCGTGAAGGCTGGCTGAAGCATCGCGACCGGGCGCGGGGCGGCGGCCGCTTCGTCGAGGTGCCCTGGGACGAGGCCCTGGATATCGTTGCCGGGGAACTGCGGCGGGTGAAGGACGCTCACGGCAACGAAGCGATCTTCGCCGGGTCTTACGGCTGGTCCAGCGCCGGGCGCTTCCACCACGCCAAGACCCAGATGCAGCGGTTCATGAACTGCTTCGGCGGCTATACGGGGCAGAAGCACAGCTATTCCCTCGCCGCCGGGCTGGCCATCCTGCCGCATATCGTGGGCGACCTGGCACCGCTGCGCGGCCTCACGTCCTGGGACTCCATCGCCGAGGCCACGGACACCTTGGTCGCCTTCGGCGGCATTCCCATCCGCAACACTCAGGTGGAGCCGGGCGGCACGGCGTCGCACACCACCGTGCCCTGGCTCAGGAAACTCGCCGTGCGCGGCACGCATGTGGTCAGCATCACGCCGCTGCGGGGCGATACGCCGGACTTCCTC
>Ga0209024_1002280_pt1 | contig 11706 bp, 10 predicted proteins | sample AutmiccommunBRH5_FD_187380 | JGI IMG/M metagenome (GOLD analysis project Ga0209024, IMG submission 187380) | Deep subsurface microbial communities from Mt. Terri, Switzerland - Autotrophic microbial communities BRH/5 (SPAdes) (version 2) | ecosystem: Environmental > Aquatic > Deep subsurface >...
GGATGTCCTGCGACCCCTTCGCGCCGTCAGTTCCTTGCTCGCCGCGTGATGTTCGGCATCCGTTCGCCCTTAGCGTGCAGATACGTCACTTTCGTGTAGTCACCCCAAGAAGGGCGAGAGCGTTCCTTCGATGATGTTATTCTCAGGGCATCTCATAGAGGACAGTTCCGCCCTCGATGACTTTCGTGCATCCGCGCCCGGCTGCCAAACGGAGCAATCTTCCGCTGGCGGTTCGAAGCTGATGGAGAGCCGATCCAGCTTATTTCGGCCGCAAGTCGGCTGTCGGTTCAAAATGCGCACAGGCTTGAAGTCGACGTTCCGGAAATCAGGGCATTCCGTAGGACCGCGATCCCCAACAGCCTCCAGCAAGTTTGCGTGTAAATTCACCCAAGGGGCGGTCAATTTCTACGACGGCCCGGTGCGGTGACGCACTTGTGACTTGATTATCGAAAGCTGACGGGCAGACGATCAAGTCTCACTTGCCGAAAAACATCAGGACGCGAACGCTTCAAAAAACGCTAGGCTTTCTGGATTTCGCATGGTGTCAATGCTGGCAGCCTGCGTGGCTGCGCGCCCCATCAGGATGCGCTTAACCGGGATTTCTAGCTTTTTGCCAGTTATTGTATAAGGGATTGCAGGCACAGCGATGATGCGGTCGGGCACGTGGCGCGGTGAGCCTTGCTCACGCAAAAGGTTAATGATCGCTCTCTCGAGATCCGTGTCAAGAGACTGGCCCGACGCCAGTTCGACGAACAAGATCATCGTCGCCGAACCGTCCGCGCGCTCAAGGTTGATTACCAGTGCATCGGCCAAGCGGGGCTCTGCGTCGAGAATGCGATAGAACTCGGCCGTCCCGATGCGGACGCCATTGCGGTTGAGCGTGGCATCGGAGCGCCCGAGGATCGTCGAGGATCCGTCCGCGTCCTCGCAAAAGAAGTCGCCGTGCCGCCAAAGGCCGGGGAAGGTTTCAAAATAGGTCTCGCGCAGGCGTACATCGCCCGGATCGTCGAGAAAACGCAGTGGCATCGTTGGGATCGGCTGGCGAACCACGAGTTCGCCGACTTCTCCGATCACACTCTCGCCCGCATGGTTGAGAGCCGCCACATCGATAGCCAAGCCCGGTCCCTGGAAACGCCCCGCGCGAGCGGGTTGCCATCGGTTCGAGCCGAGCAGGGCGGTGCAAACCTCGGTCCCGCCTGAGACGTTGCAGACGTGAACGCCGCTTCCGAAGTGCCGCGCCACCCAATGCATGATGTCCGCGGACACGGGCGCGCCGGTCAGGTTGACCGCCTTCACTCCGGCAAGGTCCGCGACGGTGTTGGGGTCGATGCCGCGCTGAACAAGCCCGGCGAAATAGCCGGGACTGCCGCCGAAATGAGTGACCCCCGTGCGTTCGGCAAGGCGGAGCAGGATGGTCGCATCGGGGGCGAGGGGATTGCCGTCGTAGGTGACGACAGCGCCGCCGCACAGCAGCGGGGCGACGACCCACATGTTCCAGACGATCCAGCCGGTCGTGGTATAGTGCAAGCCGACACTGGTGGGCCCGCGATCCTCGTGCAGGACGGCAATCTTCAGACCTTCCAGCAGGACACCGCCATGGCCATGCACGATCGCCTTTGGCTTACCCGTCGTCCCCGACGAGAAACAGACGAACAGAGGGTGGTCGAAGGGGACCGGGCTGGGCTCGAAGCGATCGGCTTGGCCGGAGAGCGCGTCGGTCCACGACACCGCGTCGGAAAGGTGTGGACGATCGTGCTCTCCCGCGCCCACTTCGATGACCCGTCGCAGCGTGGGCAGTCCGGCGACGAGATCGGCCACGGCCTGTTTCCGATCATGTTCCTTGCCGCCGAAACGATAGCCCCCGACCACAAAGAGGATTTTCGGAGCGACCTGTTCGAACCGGTCAAGGACGGCGCCAGTTCCGAATTCCGGCGGGCAGCTGGTCCAGACCGCGCCGCACGATGCGGCAGCGAGCATCGCGATGACGGCTTCGGGCCGGTTGGTCAGATATCCCGCCACGGCGTCGCCCGGGCCGATGCCCATGCCCTTGAGCGCGTTCGCGCACCGCGCCACCGCCGCGGCCAGACCTCCCCAGTTAAGCGCATCGTGCGAACGGGTTTCGTCCGCATGGTGGATGGCGATGCGCGAAGGGGCGCGGTCGGCAAGTCGCAGGATATGCTGCGCGAAGTTGAGCTGGGCACCGGGGAACCACTCGGCACCCGGCATCTCGCGCCGCCCCATCACGGCGGTGTATTGGGCCGTGCTCTCGATCGCGAAGAAATCCCACAGCTGCGCCCAGAACGCGTCGGGGTCGGCGATACTCCACCGGTGGAGGGCGCGGTAATCGCGGCCAATGACGGTCCCGTGCCGTTCCTCGACAGCGTCGGCGAAACGCGCAAGCGCGCTTGCCTCCACCGCAGCCGGGTCGGGCCGCCAGATCACGTCATCGTGGGCGCTCACTTGCGATAAAGTTCCGCCATGAGCGCAAACAGCGCAGGCACGTCGGGCGCTTCGTGCAGCTTGCCCGCATATTCGCGGTAGAGCGTATCGACGTTGACCGCGAGGCGTTCGGAATCGCCCCAGCTGGCGAATTCGCCCAGCACGATGTCGTGCGTGGCGTCGCGAACCGACAAGCCGGCGTCATAGCGCTTGCGGACCTCCGTGTTGATGTAGGTCAGGTATTCCTGCACCTTCCGTACCCCGGCGGCATCGGTGATCGGGCCATGGCCGGGCACGATCTTCTCCGCGCCCATTTCGATGATCTTGTCGCAGGCCTTGATCCAGTTCTCCACCGGACCCGCCCAGATGATCGGCGTGCCGCCGATAAACAGGATGTCGCCGGTGAAAACCGTGCTGTCGGAGGGAACATGGACCAGCACGTCGCCCGCGGTGTGCGCGGGACCGACTTCGACGAGGTTGACCTGCTTGTCGCCGACCCTGATCGTCATCTCGCCGCTGAAGGTCTGCGTCGGCGCGCGTTCCTCCACCCCGGCAAAGTCGAAGGGACCGAAGATGTCGATGAGGTACTTGCCCATCTCGCCCATATGGGGCGCCTCGCGCATCATGCGGGCAAGGTCGTGCGCGCCGAACTCGGCCATCTCGTGCGCGCTGGCATGCGAGGCGACGATTTCGGCATGGGGGCAGCAGGCGTTGCCGAAGGTGTGATCGCCGTTGGCATGGGTGTTGACGATCGTGCCGATGTCTTCGCCGGCCAGGCCGGTGGCATCCTGCATCGTGGCCAGCATCTCCCGCGTCAGAGGCATGTCGAACAGCGTATCGACCAGCAGCGAGGCCTCGCCATCGACGATCAGGCCGGCGTTCGACCAGCCCCATCCGCCATCGGGCTGGAGATAGGCATAAACGCCGCCGCCGAGGTCGTGGAGGCCCTTGTTGAAGTTCCAGGCAGTCATGTCGGTCAGGCTTTCTTTGAAGTGTAGATCAGGCGGCGGTTTTCGGAGCCATCAGCGCGACGTAGGTTGTGGGATCGACGCGGCTGCCTTCGTAATAGGCGACGTCGAACGAAGGACGGGCCTTCACGGCGGCGAACCAGCGCGCGACGTTGGGCCGCTGGTCCCACATGTCGCCGAGGCCGATGTCCTCGAGCCGGACAATCGTCGGCACCAGCACGATGTCCGCGATCGTGTACTCGCCAAGCAGGAAGTCGCGGCCATCCGCGAGAGCCTTTTCCATCCGCATCAGCGTCTGGTCGAGCTTCTCGATCGCCTGGTCGTACATCTCCTGCGGGAAACCCTGCTCGCCGGTCATCGCCTTGTAGAAGTGCTTGCGCAGCGGCAGGTCGTCGGCGAGTTCGCGCACCCCGTCCTTACCCTGCGCGAAGATTCCGCGCGCAAACAGGCGGTTAAACGAGGGGACCCGGATCGAGGGGGTCGGCACCTCTTCGGCATAGCGCATCCACGCGCGCATCCGTGCCTTGCCGAGCGGGTCGCGCGGGGCGATCGCCCGGCCATCGAATGCCTCGTCGAGGTATTCGCAGATCACCGCACTGTCGATCACCGGCTCGCCGTCGTGGACCAGCGTGGGAACGACGCCGTTGGGATTGAGCTTGAGATACCAGTCGGACAGATGCTCGCGCGTCCACCAGTCGATCACGTAGCTTTCGTAGTCCAGACCTTTCTCGGCGAGCGCCAGGCGCACCTTCTGCCCGCAAGTCGAGATAGGATTGTGATATAGAACGATGCTCACCAGTTGCCTCCATCGCTGCGAGTGACGCGATTGCGAAGAATTCCGATTTGCGGGCAGTCGAGTTCGACCACATCGCCGTGGCGCAGGAAGCGGAAATGCTCGAGGCCGCATCCGTCACCGACCGTGCCCGAGCCGATGATCTCGCCCGGGTACATGGTCTCGCCCTGGCTGATCCATTCGATGACCTGCGCAAAGGTCCAGTGCATCGTCCCCGGGGTGCCGCGCGACATCTCCTGCCCGTTGACGCGCACGATCATCTCGAGTGCAGAGACGTCGGGGATTTCGTCGGCGGTGATCAGGACCGGGCCCATCGCATTGGCCTTGTCGAAGTCCTTGCCCTTGGCCGGGCCCAGAAAGCCCAGAGTTTCCTTGGCCTGCGCGTCGCGCGCGGAAAAATCGTTGAAGATCGTGTATCCGAAGATGTGTGACGCGGCGTCATCGGCCTTGATGTCCTTGCCGCCCTTGCCAAGAACGCAGGCGATCTCGAACTCGTAGTCCATGTACTTGCTGTAGCTTGGCCATGGCACCTCTTCGTCGGGGCCGCTGACCGCGAAACGGTTGCTCTTGTAGTAGATTGGCTGGTCGTAGAAGATCTGCGGGATCGCCAGCATCCCTGCTGCTTCGGCTTCGGCGTAAGCCTTTTCGGGATCGCTTCCGGCCATTTCAGCGCGCAGCTTGGCCATTCCGCCGATCGCCTGTTCGAGGTGCTTTTCGAAACACAGCGTGTCGCGCATCTGCGGCGGCACCGGAATCGGGGCCCTGAGCGTGACGTCGGCCATAGGGCGTAGGGTATCGTCGGGCGCGGCTTCGAGCGCGTCGCGGGCCTCGTCTAGCGCGGCATCGCCGCCCTCGATCAGCGCCAGCATCGAGACGAACGCGGGCCGTTCGTCGCCAAACACCGCCGCGGCCACCTGCTGGAGGTCGCAGACCCGATCGTCTTTGAGCGCGCCGAGGCGTTCTAAGCCACCGGCGGAATAGGTCACGAGTTTCATAGGCTCTCCGGGATTTGGGATAGATTCGGCCGCGCCGGGAAGCGGGGCAGGGTCAGAGAGAGGACGACGGCAATCGCGAGCAGCGCTGAGGCGCCTTCGAGAGCGGTGGTATAACTACCCGACACGTCCCACATCCTGCCGACGATCACGGGCGCGGCGCCGCAGCCGGCCTGGAATACGCTGTAGAGCACGCCGTAGATCGTACCGTAGTGTTTCAGCCCGAAGTAGCGGGCCGAGAAATAGCCGATCAGGTCGACCTCGCAGCCGATGCCGAAGCCCAGCGCAATCGCGCCGAACAGCGCGTAGTCGATCCCGCCCAGCGCCAGCGCAAGCAAGCCCGATCCGACCAGTGCGAAGGCGGTGGCGGTCACATAGGGCGCGAAGATGCGATCGATCAGGAAGCCGGTCAGCAGGCGGCCGAGGATCACCGACGTGCCGATGACTGCGCCGTAGGTACCGACCTCTGCCGCGCTGAGCCCAGCGTCCTGCAGCAAGGGGATGAACGCCGGGATCAGCCCCGCTACCGCCAGGGCGACGAGCAGGAAGATGACCGCCACGGTCCAGAATGCGCGGGTCTTCGCCGCTTCGGACAGCGTCATGCCCTGCCGGTGCAAGGGCGCAGCGGTATCGGCGGCGGCGCGCTCGGCCTCTGGCGGGGCGTCGCGCGTCCACAGCCAGACGATCGGCACCGCGATCAGGATGGCGACGACCATCACCATGAAGCCGGCCCGCCAGCCATTCTCGGCCACGTAGGGCGTCAGCAGGCGCGGCAGCAGCACGCCCGAGACGCCCGTGCTGGCCAGGGTGATGCCCAATGCAAGTCCGCGGTGCTTGTCGAACCAAGCGTTTACCGCGCGGGTGAAGGCGAGCGGCGAGGAAGCGACGCCGACGAGGCTGTAGAACCCCGCCAGCGCATAAAACAACGGCAACGACCCGTTCATCCGGCTGACGAAGAACAAACCCAGCGCGAACAGGATCAGTGATAGCGTGACGACGTTGCGCAGGCCGAACCGGTCGATCAGCCTGCCCGCGAACGGCGCGCTGATCACCAGCACCGCGGTGCCAATCATGCTGGCCATGCCGATTTCGGCACGGCTCCAGCCGAATTCATCCTGCCACGGCTTCACCCAGATGCCGCTCGAATAGAAGATCAGCGATACGATCGAAACGCCCATGCCGACGAAGGCGGCGACCAGCACCCGCCACCCGCGTGTAAATTCGCCGACGGGCGCCGCCCCGGCCAGCGCAGGGGCGGTGTCATCGACCGTCAGGGCGCGGTGTCCCTCCATCAGAACCTGACCGCCAGCTCGACGCCGTATTTGCGCGGCTCGCTGAAGGTGGCCATCGGGAAGTTGCCCTGTAGCTCGATCTGGGTGACCTCGACCGAGTTGGTGGCATTCTTGACGAAGCCGGCGATTTCCCAACCCTTGTCGGCGCGACCGAAGCTGGCGCGCAGGTCCAGATTGTCGACCGGCCGGCCGCGGAAGGTGGGGGCGTCCTGGTCGGTCTCGAGGAAGAACACCTCCGAACGGTGGGTGAAGCTCGCGGCAAGGCGCGCCTCGAGCCCGTTTCCGACCTCGGCGGTGTAGCTGCCCCCTGCCGACATCGAGAACTTTGGCGCGCGCGACATCCGTGCCCCGGCGGCATCCACCAGCACGCCCGACAAATTGCGCGTCAGATAGCGATTGATCTTCGCATCGAGCAGCGAGAACGAGCCGTAGAGTTCGAGCCCGTTGCGCAGGTTGAGCGCCGCTTCGGTCTCGAGACCCTCGATCTTTGCATCCGCGGCGTTCTGGATGACCACACCGCCGGTCGGCACGCCGAGGCGCAATTGCAGGTCGGTGTAATCATAGTGGAAGACCGCCGCCGACGCGGTCAGCATATTGTCGAGGAAGCGGCCCTTCATGCCCAGTTCGTAAGCGACGATATTCTCATCGTTGTACGGTGCCGACAGCGCAAAGACGTTGTAGCCGCCGCTCTTGAAACCCGTGGAAACGCTGCCGTAGAAATTGACCCGGTCGCTCGCGGCCACCTGCACGATCAGCCGCGGTTTGAACGCTCTCCACGTCTTTTCGTTGGCGTAGGTCCCGGCGGCGACCTGCGCGCCGGTCGTCAGATCGAAGGACGCGAAGTTGATCGCGGCATTCTTCGTCTCGATCGTGTAGCGACCGCCGGCGGTGATGCTGAAAGCGTCGGTCACATTGAGCGTGCCTTCGGCGTAGACGGCGTAGGCATCGGCGGGAACGCGACCACCGAAGCGCGACCGGCGGTTTACCGGGACATTGGTGATGTTGAAGAACGGCATCTCGTAGGAGTCCTGGAGCGCGGAGAACCCAACGATCCAGTCGAAGACATGCTTGCCGGTCGACACCAGGCGCAGATCCTGGCTCCAGGTCTTGAAGTAGAACTCGCCCGTGTTGGACAGGATGTTGGCGGCAGTGCCGTCGCTATCGGTCGATCCACCGAACCGGGTCTCGAAATAGCCTGCCGCAGCAACGAGGTCGACGCCGCCGAGGCCGATCGTGGCCGACAGGGTCGCGCGCGTATCCCGGCTGAAATTGTCGATCGGCGAGTTGGCGGCGAAGTTGCCATCGCGCAGGGAATCCAGCGCCGCTTCGGAAATGAGGACGCGGTTGCCACCGTTCGCGCGGTCGCCGATTCCCGCCCGTGCGATCGAAAAATCCGCTTCGCCAATCTCTAGGTTGCCGTAAATCTCGATGTTCGAGGCGGGCTCCCACAGCGCCGATACGCGCCCACGCCAGCTGGTATTGCGGTCCATCTTCGCGCCGTTGACGATATTCGTCACCCAGCCATCGGTGTGGTGACGCAGGCCCGCGAGGCGGACCGCAAAGGTATCGCCTACTGGAAGCGAGACGCCTGCTTCGATTTTGGATGTGTTGTAGTTTCCGTATTGGCCCTTGGCATATCCCTCGACCTCACCAAGCTTCGGTCGTGCCGAGCGGAGCAGGACAGCGCCGGCGGTCGCGTTCCGGCCATACAGTGTGACTTGCGGGCCGCGCAGAACCTCGACCGATTCGATGTCGAGCAGCGCGCTGGGGAACGAGCGCGGGATAAACTGGTCATCGAAGAAGATTGCGACCGGCTCCTCACCACCGGTCGACAACGTACCGCCGACCCCGCGGATCGAAAACGCCGGCGGGCCGTATCCGCTCGGCGCTCCGAAATATGTGTTCGGAATGCGGTCGCCGATGTCCTCCAACGTGGTCACGTTGGCATCGCTCAACGCTTCCTGGCCGAGGGCGCTGACCTGGACCGGCACGTCGATACTGTCCTGCGCGCGGCGCTGGGCGCGGACCAAGATTTCGCCGCCAAACGATGGCCCGGCGGTGGTCGCGGGCTCCGCAGCCGGCTCCTGCGCCGCTTGCGCTTCGGGCGCCTCCGGTACCTCTTGCGTATCCTGCGCGGCATAGGCCGGCGTCGCAAGGGCCAGCGCGATGCTTCCCGAAAGGCTGCTGGTGAGTGTCATCGTCTTCATGGCGTGTCCTCCCTCCGTGTGGGCGGCCGATCGTCTGGCCACCGGTTCGCCGCAGCAAGAGGGCGCGCTTCGCCACAGCCGCGCGGCGATGCGCGCAGCTATGGGGTTCCATTCGGCACAAGGTCCGATCAGGGCTGAGCATGGCTTGCGCCCGCATCCTCTTTCTGCGTTGGCAGCCTCTTCAGGGCTGTCGTGGGTTCAGCGTAACGCCGGGACCCGCCATGTTAAGCGGCAAATTAGGACAGTTGTCATATCGCTCGAATCTGCGGAATTTCAGCCGTTTCGGCGCGCCCCTTGCGCAGCGTGACCATCGCATCGAGCCCTGCGCAACAGAACGCGACGATGTCTTGCGCCACCTCGGCCGAGTTCGGGCGGGGCTCGTCATCGAGGTATTTGTCATACAACCGGTCGATGATTTGCCACGAGTAGACAGTGCCCACGATGTACGAATAGGCCCAGACCGCGTCAGCGTGGGTGCAGCCGGGCATGCGCTTTTCCAACTCTTCGATCCACTGCTCGATCGCGCGCGGCGCGCCACCGGTCATCTGCAAGCTCGACGGCGATCCATGTTGCCATACTCCGCCGCGCACGATCCACACCCAGGCAAGATCGACGGGATCGTCGCTGAGTGCGCGCCACACGATCGGATAGGCTATGGCGTGGACGAAATCGGCGACGGAAGCGCCGCCTGGTGATCGCGCCGCCGCGGCGCTGAAATGCGCACGCCGCTCGCGCTCGATGTCCTCCCAGGCTAGGCGCGACACTTCGGTATAGAGGTCGGACTTGGACCCGAAGTAGGTGTGCACCGCGCTGAGCGGGACGCCCGCAGCCGCGCAGATGTCGCGCAGCGAGGCGGCCTCGTAGCCGTGGGTCGCAAAACTGACCATGGCGCTGCGGCGGAGGGCGGCGATCGTTTTCTGTTTGGACAACGTATCCCTCCCTTCCTATTCATGCGTGTTCAGCTTCTTATGGTAATTACGCGTGAATAATCAAAGTCATTTCTCTAGTTCCTAGGTTTCGTGGACAAAGGGTATCCATAGTTTGACTGAGGCGAGTGCGACGAAGCCGAGGTAAGATTCCTTGGTTTTGTCGTAGCGTGTGGCGACACGCCGCCAGTTCTTGAGCTTGTTGAACAGACGCTCGATCAGGTTGCGCCATTTGTATTTCGTGCGATCGTGCGGGGCGGGATTGCGCCGGTTGAACTTGGCCGGGATCACCGCCTCTACACCGGCTGCCTCGATTTCCTTGCGGATAGCGTCGGCATCGTAGCCCCGATCAGCCAGGAAGGCCTCGATCCGGTCGCTAATCATGCGGAACAGCGGAGCAAAGCCCTGCACATCGTGCGCCTGTCCGGGTGTCAGCACGAAGCCGAGCGGGAGACCTCTGGCGTCGCATCTGGCGTGGAGCTTGGTGGAGAAGCCTCCTCGCGATCGGCCAAGCGCCTCGGTTTGCTGAGTCCCCTTTTTATGCCGACGGCACAATGATGTGCCCGGACCACCGTGCTATCGATCATGTCGGCGGATGTATCGCGCCCCGCCAACTCGCCCAACGTCTCGAGCATGGCATCGAACACGCCGGTCGTGACCCAGCGTCGATAGCGCCGGAACACGCTGTTCCACTTGCCGTACTCATCGGGCAGATGTCGCCATTGCGCGCCTGTCCGGGCAATCCACATCATGCCTTCGAAATAGGGGCGGTTATCCTGTGCCGGCCGGCATCCACGACCATGCTCAGGTGGCAGAAGCGCCCCGATCACTTCCCATTCTTCGTCTGTAACGCCGATCCGCTCGCCCAAGGTTGCCTCCAAAAGCCAGCCTTGAATCAGCGACCGCGTTCACAGTCAAGCTTTGTCCACGAAGCCTAATGTGATCTCAGTAACGCCGCATTAGTCAAAGAAGCCGTCCTACCCACAGCTGTGTATTGGTATCGTCCTCTCGGCACCTTAGGCTGCGTAGGGGTGACTGGCTCGGTCTGCTGATCACACAAGATTAGCCGATATCCAACTTTCTTGATCGCCTCAATCTCGAACGCTCCTTCGCAGGTAGGTGCCGCGGCGAAGTCCGAGCTCGCTGACTGCGCGCGCGACCTCGAGCGTCTGCCCGGCGGCATAGGTCTTGGCGTAGCGCAACTCCTCCCGGGTCGTGTTGACCCGTTCGATCACGCTGAACGTCCGCCCCTCGCCCGCCAGGGTACCGTCCGCCTTCAGCCCTGCCTGCACGCGTTCGTTCAACTCGGCGCGAGACGCGCGGCCAGAAGCGAACAGCGCGGTCGCGTCGCGTTCGTCCTTGGGCAGGGATAGCCAATGGTTGGCGGCCGCCTCGACGTGGGCCGGACTGGCCTTCAGCATTTCGCCCAGGACACCGAGCGCTTCGCGCACGGCGCCACGGTTGGCGAGCGCGGCGACGCTGCGCAGCTGATCCGTGCGCTGGCGCAGGTTCTCGTCCATGCGCTCCATGGCGATCCCGCCGGCTTGTGCCAGTGCGAACGACTTGCCCGCGTCGATCGCGGAAAGCTGCTGACGGTCGCCGATCATCACGAGGCGGTCGACCCCAAGCGCATTGGCGATTCCGACCAGATGGCGCATCGGTGTGCTGCCGACCATCGAGGCTTCGTCGAGCACGAGGACCGTGCCCTTGAGTTCGTTCCGGGCCCCTTCGTAGCCCTCTCCCCGCCCCGCGAGCGCATGTCGGGCATAGAAGTGCTTCGCGAGGGGAATACCTGGCGCGATGTCCAGTCGCTCTGCAGCGCGGCGTAGGCGAGCGAATTCCTTCGCCATCGAAGTGTCCCGTCCTTGATCCGGAGGGAGGGGTTCGACGACGTTGACGTGCGCCATTTCCATGAGGAGCCACAGCAGGCGCGCGAGACGCGGTATCGCAACGCCCCGGGTTGGGGTCACTACACGAAAGTGAGTTTTACGTACGCTAGGCGCGAACGGATGGCGAACGGCAAAAAGTGGTGATTCCTGCCCCCGGATTATATCACGCAGCGAGCAGTGACGGCGATGTGCGAAGCGGC
>Ga0209024_1002286_pt1 | contig 11658 bp, 10 predicted proteins | sample AutmiccommunBRH5_FD_187380 | JGI IMG/M metagenome (GOLD analysis project Ga0209024, IMG submission 187380) | Deep subsurface microbial communities from Mt. Terri, Switzerland - Autotrophic microbial communities BRH/5 (SPAdes) (version 2) | ecosystem: Environmental > Aquatic > Deep subsurface >...
CCCGCGCCCACTGTGCCTCGCTCAATTCGTACCGCTTCAAACCCATCATGTGTCCCGCGCATTGCCACGGATGACTATGAATCAGCCTTCAGCAGGTTTGGGAATCCTGAATGTCGATCCGCCCTAGAACCGCCGTTGCTCGCCCACCCGGCGGACGGGCGCTGCCCTCGGTCTGTGCAGCCCCATGCTGCGGCTTGCACAGCCCCGTTGTGACAACGCCTCCCGCGCGCTAGAACGCGCAGGCTTGCAGGAGGAGCCAGCCCCACATGTCCATCAAGACCCGCATCACGCCCGAAGAGGCGCTGGCCTATCACCTCGATCCCACGCCCGGGAAGTATGAGATCGTCGCGACCACGCCGATGGCCACGCAGCGCGACCTGAGCCTCGCCTACTCCCCCGGCGTTGCAGTGCCGGTTCAGGCCATCGCCGACAATCCCGAGACGGCCTATGACTATACCGTCAAGGGCAACATGGTCGCCGTCATCTCGAACGGCACCGCGATCCTTGGCATGGGCAACCTCGGCGCGCTGGCATCGAAGCCGGTGATGGAGGGCAAGGCGGTGCTGTTCAAGCGCTTCGCCGACGTCAATGCCATTGACATCGAGCTGGATACCGAAGACGCGGACGAGATCATCAAGGCCGTGAGCCTTATGGGCCCCACCTTCGGCGGCATCAACCTTGAGGATATCAAGGCTCCCGAATGCTTCATCATCGAGCAGCGGCTGAAAGAGATCATGGACATCCCGGTGTTCCATGACGACCAGCACGGCACCGCGGTGATCTGCGCCGCGGGCCTGATCAACGCGCTCGAGATCAGCGGCAAGAAGATCGAGGATGTGAAGATCGTCCTCAACGGCGCTGGCGCGGCGGGCATCGCCTGCCTTGAGCTGCTGAAGTCGATGGGCGCGCGCCATGACAACTGCATCATGTGCGACACCAAGGGCGTGATCTACCAGGGCCGCACCGAGGGCATGAACCAGTGGAAATCGGCCCATGCCGCGCGGACGGATGCCCGCACGCTTGATGACGCGATGAAGGGCGCCGACGTGTTCCTGGGCGTTTCCGCCAAGGGCGCGGTCACCGCGGACATGGTCGCCAGCATGGCCGAGAACCCGGTGATCTTCGCCATGGCGAACCCCGATCCCGAGATCACGCCGGAAGAGGCCCATGCCGTGCGCGCCGATGCCATCGTCGCCACCGGGCGCAGCGATTATCCCAATCAGGTCAACAACGTCCTCGGCTTCCCCTACCTGTTCCGCGGCGCGCTCGACATCCACGCCCGCGCGATCAATGACGAGATGAAGATCGCCTGCGCCCGCGCCCTCGCCGAACTGGCGCGCGAGGATGTGCCGGACGAGGTGGCGATGGCCTATGGCCGCAAGCTCTCGTTCGGGCGCGATTACATCATCCCCACCCCCTTCGATCCGCGGCTGATCTACGTGATCCCGCCCGCGGTCGCCAAGGCCGGAATGGATACCGGCGTCGCTCGCCGACCGATCATCGACATGGCGGGCTATGCGCAATCCCTGCGCGCGCGGATGGACCCGACTGCCAGCATCCTGCAGGGCCTCCACGCCCGCGCCAAGCGCGCGCAAGCCCGCATGATCTTTGCCGAGGGCGATGACCCCCGGGTTCTGCGCGCCGCCGTCGCCTGGCAGCGCGCCGGGCTTGGGCAGGCGCTGGTCGTCGGGCGCGAGGCGGATGTGAAGGACAAGCTCGAGGCTGCCGGCCTCGGCGATGCCAGCCGCGAGCTGCAGGTGGTCAACGCCGCCAACACCCGCCATCTCGACGCCTACCGCGACTTCCTCTACCGCCGCCTGCAACGCCAGGGCCTCGACCGCGAGGATGTGCACAAGCTCGCCTCGCGCGACCGGCATGTGTTCTCGGCGCTGATGCTGGCGCATGGCCATGGCGACGGCATGGTCACCGGCGCCACCCGCAAGTCGGCGCATGTGCTGGAGCTGATCAACCACGTCTTCGACGCGCAGGCCTCGGATGGCGCCGTCGGCATCACCGCCGTGCTGCACAAGGGCAAGATCGTGCTGATCGGCGACACGCTGGTGCATGAATGGCCCGACGAGCATGACCTGGCCAATATCGCCGAGCGCGGCGCGCAGGTGGCGCGTGGTCTGGGGCTGGAACCGCGGGTGGCGTTCCTGTCCTTCTCGACCTTCGGCTATCCGGTCTCTGAACGCGCCACCAAGATGCATGTCGCGCCGCAGGTGCTCGATGCCCGGGGGGTCGATTTCGAGTATGACGGCGAAATGACCGTCGATGTGGCGCTGAACCCGAGCCAGATGGCGCATTACCCGTTCTGCCGCCTCACCGGCCCCGCAAATGTGCTGGTGGTCCCGGCGCGGCATTCGGCCAGCATCTCGGTCAAGCTGATGCAGGAAATGGCCGGTGCCACGGTGATCGGCCCGATCCTGACCGGCGTGGAAAAGCCGATCCAGATCTGCTCCACCAACTCCACGGTGAACGATATCCTCAACATGGCGACCATCGCGGCCTGCCGGCTGGGGCAGCTGGGATAGATGATCTACAACCTCGGCTCGATCAATATCGACCATGTCTACCGGGTGCCGCATCTGCCGGCGCCCGGGGAAACGCTGGCGGCGACCCACTACACCGTCGGCCTCGGCGGCAAGGGCGCGAACCAGTCCGTCGCGGCGGCCCGGGCCGGGGCGCGGGTGGTCCATATCGGCGCGGTGGGGGCCGAGGGGGTCTGGGCGCGGGACCGCATCGCCGGCTACGGCGTCGATGTCGCGCAGATCGCCGTGCTGCCGGTGTCGACTGGGCATGCAATCATCACCGTCGATCCCGGGGCCGAGAACAGCATCGTCATCTTCCCCGGCGCGAATCAGGTGCTGAACCTTGCCACGGTGCGGGCGGCGCTGGCCGGCATCGGCCCCACCGACACCCTGCTGGTGCAGAACGAAACCGCCCATGCCCCCGCCGCGGCGGCGCTGGCGCGGGAGCGTGGCGCGCGGGTGATCTGCTCCGCCGCGCCCTTCGACCCGGCGGCGGTGCAGGCGATGCTGCCGCACACCTCGATCCTCGTGCTGAACGCGGTGGAGGCGGATCAGCTTTGCACCGCCCTCGGCTGCACACTGGATCAGGTGCCGGTGCCCGAACTCCTCGTCACGCGCGGCAAGGATGGCGCCGAGTGGATCTCCAACGCCACCGGCGCGCGCGCCAGCGTTGCGGCGCTGAAGGTGCAGGCCGTCGATACCACCGGCGCTGGCGACACCTTCGCCGGCTACTTCGCCGCGGCGCTGGATGCGGGCCAGACCCCAGCTGAGGCGCTGACCCTAGCCGCCGCCGCCGCCGCGCTGAAGGTGACCCGGCCCGGCACTGCCGACGCGATCCCGGCGCTGGCGGAGGTGACGGAGTTTCTGTCACGCCAACAGACATAGGGCGGCGCCGGTCCGCCGGGTGGGCGAGCAACGCTCGTTCTAGGCACTTTATGGTTCAACCAACTTCCACCGAATTTCTAGGCGCGACGGTTGAATAGCGCCCGCCCGAGGGGGCGGACGGGCGCTGCCCGGCGGCGCTAAAGCGCCTTGTTCCGGGCAAGGAAGAGAAGGCCCCAGCCTGAGACATCTTCTGTCGCAGCGGGGCTAGGCTTCCCCCCGTCCCCCGCCTAACCTGCCGCCAAAGCAGGAGAACGCGCCCATGACCGATACCGCCGACCACGTCACCACCCATCAGGCCGAAGACGATGCCCGCAACGAAGATATCCTGATCTGGGTCAACGGCCGCGTGGTGCCCAAGGCGCAGGCGATGGTCAGCGTCTATGATTCGGGCTTCATGCTGGGCGACGGCGTGTGGGAAGGCATCCGCCTTTATGACGGCACTTGGGCCTTCCTCGACGAGCATATCGAGCGCCTGTTCGAGGCCGCCAAGGCCATCGACCTCGACATCGCCCTGACCCCCGGTCAGGTGAAACAGGCGATCTTCGACACGCAAACCGCCAACGCCATGCAGACCGACGCCCATGCCCGCCTCATGGTCACCCGCGGCGTCAAGCACCGGCCGTTCCAGCACCCCTCGCTCAGCCGTTCCGGCCCGACGATGGTGATCATCATGGAACACTCGCGCCCCAAGATCCCGCGCCCGATCCGGCTGGCGACCGTCCCGCACATGCGCGGCCTGCCGATGACCCAGGATCCCAAGCTGAACTCGCATTCCAAGCTGAACTGCATTCTCGCCTGCATCGCCGCCGAAAAGGCCGGCGCGGATGAGGCGCTGATGCTCGACGTGCATGGCTTCGTGAACACCACCAACGCCTGCAACTTCTTCATCGTCCGCAAGGGCGAGGTCTGGACCAGCACCGGCGACTATTGCATGAACGGCATCACCCGCGGCAAGGTCATTCGCCTCTGCCGCGACAACGGCATCCCGGTGTTCGAGAGGAACTTTTCGCTGGTCGATACCTACTCCGCCGACGAGGCCTTCCTGACCGGCACCTTCGGCGCGCAGACCCCGGTCAGCATGATCGACGGGCGGGTGATCGGCAGTGGCGAGATGGGTCCGATGACGCAGCGGCTGCGCGGGCTCTACAAGGGACTGGTGGCGGCATGACCCACAAATCGTATGTATGGCTCCCATATACTTTCCATACCGGTTCCAGATGATGCGGATCGCCATGTGGTCAGGCCCCCGCAACCTCTCGACCGCGATGATGTATGCCTTCGCCGCCCGCGGCGATTGCGCCGTCTGGGACGAGCCGTTCTATGCCGCCTACCTCGCCGCTACCGGGCTCGATCACCCGATGCGGGCGGAGATTCTGGCGGCGCATGAGGCGGATCCGGACCGCGTGGCGGCCGTCTGTTCCGGCCCGATTCCGCAGGAACAGAGCCTGTTTTACCAAAAACACATGACCGTCCACATGATCCCGGGCTTTGACCGCGGCTTCATGCGGGACTGCACGAACGTCTTCCTGATCCGCCACCCGGCGCGCGTCGTCGCCAGCTACGCCAAGAAGCGCGAAGGGCCGACCCTGCTCGATATCGGCTTCGTCCAGCAGGCGGAACTTTTCGACGAGGTGACGGGCTGGCTGGGCTATGCCCCGGTCGTGGTCGACAGCCTCGACATACGCTCTAACCCACGGGAAGCGCTGAAGAAATTGTGCGAGTCCATCGGCATCCCCTTCACCGAAAAGATGCTGACCTGGCCAGCCGGAGGCCACCCCTCCGACGGTACCTGGGCCCCGCATTGGTACGGCGCCGTCCACCGATCCACCGGCTTCGAAGAGCCGGAAGGCCCGCTGCCGCACCTCTCGCCAGAGTATCAGGAGTTGGTGGAGCAGGCGCTGCCGCACTACCAGCGGCTGGCGGCGTTCAAGATCTGAAAAAGCGCGTTTTCGGCTGGAACAGTGCCTGTTTCAGCCGATCAGCTTCGCCAGTTTCATCGCCACCGTCGGGTCGCCCGACACCTTCAGCTTGCCCGTCACCACCCCCGTCATCGGGTTCAGCTTGCCGGTCAGCAGCTTCACCAGATTCTCCTCGGTGATCTTGATCGTGCAATCCGCCGCCCGGTCCTCGCGGTTCGCCGTGCCATCGGCCAGCACGATCACCCCCGCCGCGCCGCAGTCGAATTTCAGCGAGCCCGAAAACGGCGTAACCGCCAGTTTCTCGCGCATCTTCTCGGTGATCCTGTCCAGTGCCATGCCTGCCCCCGCTGCTGCTTGCGGCACCCTGCTGCGGGGCCGAAAGCCGGGCAAGTGTGCCGCTGCGTCACGAGGCCAGCATGGCCACAGAAAAGGGCGGCCCCCGCGAAGGAGCCGCCCGTAACCCATTGTCGCGCCTCGCTTACTTGAAACGCGCGTTCCGCGTGGCCAGCAGCTTCAGCCGCAATGCGTTCAGGCGGATGAAGCCCGCCGCGTCCTTCTGGTCATAGGCGCCGGCGTCTTCCTCGAAGGTCACATGCGCCTCGGAATAGAGCGAATGGTCCGACCAGCGCGCCACGGTCCGGGCAAAGCCCTTGTACAGCTTCACGCGCACGGTGCCGGTCACATGCTCCTGGCTCTTGTCGATCAGCGCCTGCAGCATCTCGCGCTCGGGGCTGAACCAGAAACCGTTGTAGATCAGCTCGGCATAGCGCGGCATGATCGAGTCCTTCAGGTGCCCCGCGCCGCTGTCGAGCGTGATCTGCTCGATCCCGCGATGCGCTTCCAGCAGGATGGTGCCGCCGGGGGTCTCATAGACCCCGCGCGACTTCATGCCCACGAAGCGGTTTTCCACCAGATCCAGCCGGCCGATGCCATGCTTGCCACCCAGCTCGTTCAGCTTGGTCAGGATCGTGGCCGGGCTCATCGCCTCGCCATTGATCGCCACGGCATCGCCGCGCTCGAAGGTGATCTCCACCATTTCGGCCTGATCGGGCGCCTGCTCGGGGCTGACGGTGCGCTGGTACACATAATCCGGGGCTTCCTCGCCCGGGTTCTCCAGCACCTTGCCCTCAGACGAGGTGTGCAGCAGGTTCGCGTCCACGCTGAACGGTGCCTCGCCGCGCTTGTCCTTGGCGATCGGGATCTGGTTGGTCTCGGCGAATTCCAGCAGCTTGGTGCGCGAGGACAGGTCCCACTCGCGCCACGGCGCGATGACCCGGATCGACGGGTCGAGCGCATAGGCCGAAAGCTCGAACCGCACCTGGTCATTGCCCTTGCCGGTGGCGCCATGAGACACCGCGTCTGCGCCGGTTTCATGCGCGATGCGCACCAGATGCTGCGAGATCAGCGGCCGGGCAATCGAGGTGCCGAGCAGATAGAGCCCTTCATAGAGCGCATTGGCGCGGAACATCGGGAACACGAAATCCCGCACGAATTCCTCGCGCACATCGACGATGTGGATGTTCTCGGGCTTGATCCCCAGCATGATCGCCTTCTGGCGCGCCGGTTCCAGCTCTTCGCCCTGGCCGAGATCGGCGGTGAAGGTCACCACCTCGCACCCGTATTCCGTCTGCAGCCATTTGAGGATGATCGAGGTATCGAGGCCGCCGGAATAGGCGAGGACGACTTTCTTGGGCGCGGACATCAGGGCGGCTCCATCGCATTGGGTCAACTGACACGCGGGCGTAGTCGGTTTTTCCCTGTGCGACAAGGCCCGCGCTGCGGGCGCGCCCGGGCAAATTGTATCGGGGGCAATGCCGGATCGGGCTTGCCAAGCCGGATCGGCGGCGGCAGGACTGGCGGATGACCGATTTTCCCCAGAACGCCCGCCAAGCCACGGCAGCCCTGCGCGACCTGTTTGACCCAACCCCCCTGCAGCGGAACGACTTCCTGTCGGCCCGCTACGGCGCAGATATCTGGCTGAAGCGCGAGGATCTGACGCCGGTGCGCAGCTACAAGCTGCGCGGCGCCTTCACCGCAATGCGCAAGGTGCGCGATGCGCAGCCGGGGCAGGGGCATTTCGTCTGCGCCAGCGCCGGCAACCATGCGCAGGGCATGGCCTTTGCCTGCCGGCATTTTGGCGTGCAGGGCACCATCTTCATGCCGGTGACGACGCCGCAGCAGAAGATCGACAAGACCCGCGCCTTTGGCGGTTCCAGCGTGCAGATCGTGCTGACGGGGGACTATTTCGACCAGACGCTTGCCTCGGCCCAGACCTTCTGTGCGCAGGCGGGGGCACATTTCCTGGCGCCTTTCGATGATGAGGACGTGATCCTGGGCCAGGCCTCGGTCGCGGTGGAGATGATGGAGCAGCTTGGCCGCGCACCCGATCTGGTGGTGCTGCCGGTCGGGGGCGGCGGGCTGTCGGCAGGGGTGACCAGCTACCTGCGCGAGGTGGCGCCAGAGGTGGACTATCGCTTTGTCGAGCCGCTTGGCGGGGCGAGCCTGATGGCGGCGCTGCAGGCCGGCGAGCCGGTGACGCTGAAGCGGGTGAACAGCTTCGTCGATGGCGCAGCCGTGGCCCGGATCGGCGCGCGCACCTTTGCGCGGCTGGCCTGGGCGCGCCCGGATCAGGTGCTGCTGGCGCCCGAGGACCGGATCTGCGGCACGATGCTGGAAATGCTGAATGTCGAGGGGATCGTGCTGGAACCCGCGGGCGCGCTGTCGGTCGACGTGCTGCCGCTGCTGGGCGATCAGATCAAGGGCAAGACCGTGGTCTGCGTCACCTCGGGCGGGAATTTCGATTTCGAGCGTCTGCCGGAGGTGAAGGAACGCGCGCAACGCTTTGCCGGGCTGAAGAAATACTTCATCCTGCGGATGCCGCAGCGCCCCGGCGCCCTGCGCGAGTTTCTGGAGATGCTGGGCCCGGACGATGACATCGCCCGCTTCGAATACCTGAAGAAATCGGCGCGCAACTTCGGTTCGGTCCTGATCGGGATCGAGACCAAGCAGGCCGACAGCTTTGGCCGGCTGACGGCGCTGCTGGATGCGGCCGGCTTCGCCTATCGGGATATTACCGATGACGAAGCCCTGGCCGAGTTCCTGATCTAGGCCGCGGCGCTGCGTCCCTCGGCGCTGCAAAACTCGCCGAGGCGCATCATGAACTCCTGCCGCGAGGCGCCATAGCAGGCGAGGATCGCCGCAATGTCGATCTCGGCCCCGCGCCCGGCCGCGGCCTTGCGCTCGCCATCCTGGCACAGCGCGCCAAAGGCCGCGAAGCCCAGGTTCCAGGCGCTGCCCTTCAGGAAATGCAGGTCATCCTCGAACTTGGCCGGGTTGGGCGCGGTGCCAAGGCGCATCACCACGCCTTCCACCTCATCCAGGAACAGGTCGACAACCTCGCCGAACCCCTCCTCGCCAATTTCAGAGCACAGTTCCACCACTCGATCCCAATCGATCATCCCACACCTCACCCCAATGATGCCCCACGCACCGGGGGCCAACATGGTCCCGGGCATTTAACGGGCGGTTAATCGGGCGGGGCCGGATCTGCTGCATTTTCCTCTTCATGCCGCCTTAACGCCGCACAGCGTTAATGGCCGGATCGGAGGAGGAGCCGCCGGCTTTGGAGTTGCCACATCAGACGCAGACCACGGCGGACAGCGGCTTCGGCGCCGTGCGCCGGGTGCTGGTCGTCGATGACAGCAAGATGCAGCGGCGCATCCTGTCGGCCACGCTCGCCCGCGCCGGGTATGAGGTGATCGAGGCGGCCTCGGGCGCCGAGGCGCTGGAGATTGCGGCGCGGCTGGTGCCCGACCTCATCCTGTCGGACTGGATGATGCCGGGGATGGACGGGCTTGAATTCTGCCGCGCCTTCCGGGCGCAGATGCACGGGCGCTATGTCTATTTCATCCTGCTGACCTCGAAGACCGACACCAATGACGTGGCGCAGGGGCTGCAATCGGGGGCGGATGATTTCCTGACCAAGCCGGTGAACGGGCAGGAACTGCGGGCGCGGATCGCCGCGGGCGAGCGGATCCTGCGGATGGAGCGCGAGCTGAACGAGAAGAACCGGCTGGTCTCCTCTACCCTCGGCGCGCTGCAGTCGCTGTATGACTCGCTCGACCGCGACCTGATGGAGGCGCGCAAGCTGCAACAGAGCCTGGTGCGCGAAAGGCACCGCAGTTTCGGCAATGCCGAAGTGTCGCTGCTGCTGCGCCCCTCGGGCCATGTGGGCGGCGATCTGGTCGGCTTTTTTCCGATCAACGCGCGGCGCGTCGGGCTGTTCTCGATCGACGTGTCCGGGCATGGCATCACCTCGGCGCTGATGACGGCGCGGCTGGCGGGGCTGCTGTCGGGCACCTCGCCGGAACAGAACATTGCGCTGGTGCTGTCGGATCTGGGCATCTACGACGCCCGCCCGCCCGCAGAGGTTGCGGCGCATCTGAACCGCGTGCTGCTGGAGGAGATGGAGACCGAAAGCTACTTCACCCTGCTTTATGCCGATGTGGACCTGATTTCGGGGCATGTGGCGATGGTGCAGGCCGGGCATCCGCACCCGGCGATCCAGCGCGCCTGCGGGCGGGTCGAACATCCGGGGGCCGGGGGCCTGCCGGTGGGGCTGCTGGAGGGCGCGGAGTATCAGGACTTCGCCGCCGAGCTGCGCCCCGGCGACCGGCTGCTTCTGGCCTCGGACGGGATCACCGAGGCGGCAAACCCGGAGGGAGTGCAGCTGGAAGAGGCGGGCTTGTCGCGCCTGATGGTCCGCAATGCCGGTCTTGGCGGGCCGGCTTTCCTCGAGGCGCTGGTCTGGGATCTGGAGGCGTTCACGGGGGGCGAGTTCACCGATGACGTGTCGGCGGTGTTCTTCGAATTCCACGGCGCAAAGATGAATGTGGACTGAGACAGGCAGGGGTTCGGTGACGCGGCCAAGGCCGGGGGCGCTGCCCCCGGACCCCCGGGATATTTGGGCAAAGAAGAGGGGGAAGAGCGCGTTGGCCCGGTGCGGCGCGGGCCGGAGCCTGTGGATCGGGAGGGGGCGGGGACCGATCAGGCCCGCGCCATCGCCCTCATCAGGAAATGCCGGTCGCCGTCATTTCCCAGATGCGCCGCCGCATCGGCGGGCGACATCCACACGGCACTGTGCCCCGGCTCGCTTGGCGGCCCCAGCGGGCGCACGGGGCGCGCCAGATAGACGGTGCAGAGCTTCTCGGCCCAGAGGTCATATTCCGGCATGAAGGTGAAGCGCCGGAAGGCCCCCAGCCGCCGGGCCTGCGCGATGGTCCAGCCGGTCTCCTCCAGCACTTCGCGGTGCAGGGCGCGCAGGGGATGCTCGCCCGGATCGATGCCGCCGCCGGGCAGCTGAAACTCCGGCACTGGCGCGGATTGATGGGTCAGCAGCACCTCGCCGTCCAGCGCCAGCACCGCGTAGACCCCGGGCCGCCGCGTGTAGCGTTGCCCGGCCTTTGGCGGATCGCCCACCCGTCTGATCATGGCATACCCCTTGGTCCAAGCGTTGCCGCGCCTATATGATCGCGGTATGCCAAGGCGCAAGCGCCAAGAAAACCCCCGAAGGAAGCACCATGACCACGCTGTCGCAGATCGCCTGGGACGATACCGTCCTGCCGTTTCAACTCGACAAGGCCGATATCCGTGGCCGTGTCGCGCGGCTGGATGGCGTTCTGGAAAATGTCCTCAAGCAGCACAACTACCCCGCGGCGATCGAGGCGCTGGTGGCGGAGGCCGCGCTGCTGACCGCGATGATCGGCCAGACCATCGACCTGCGCTGGAAGCTGTCGCTGCAGATCCGCGGCGACGGGCCGGCCCGGATCATCGCCACCGATTACTACGGCCCCTCGGCCGAGGGAGAGCCGGCGCGGATCCGTGCCTGGGCCAGCTATGATGCCGACCGGGTGGTGGAGGGCGTGCGGCCGTTCGATCTGATCGGCAAGGGCTATTTCGCGGTGCTGATCGACCAGGGTGAGGGAACCGTGCCCTATCAGGGCCTGACCCCGATTGCGGGCGAGTCGCTGTCGGACTGCGCCGAGGCGTATTTCGCGCAGTCCGAACAGCTGCCGACCCGGTTTGCGCTGTCCTATGGCCGCTCCACCATGGCCGGCCGGTCAGAGCGTTGGCGGGCGGGCGGGGTGATGCTGCAGCACATGCCCAAGGCCTCGCCCTTCGTCGCGCTGGAAGGCGGCAGCGGCGAGGGCGGGCTGCTGTCGGCTTCCGATCTGCTGGATGGCGATGAGGGCGAGAACTGGACCCGCGCCAACCTGCTGCTGGACACGGTCGAGGAGCTGGAGCTGATCGGCCCGACGGTACAG
>Ga0209024_1002289_pt1 | contig 11651 bp, 5 predicted proteins | sample AutmiccommunBRH5_FD_187380 | JGI IMG/M metagenome (GOLD analysis project Ga0209024, IMG submission 187380) | Deep subsurface microbial communities from Mt. Terri, Switzerland - Autotrophic microbial communities BRH/5 (SPAdes) (version 2) | ecosystem: Environmental > Aquatic > Deep subsurface >...
CACCGACCAGGTGCTGACGACGGCCACGTCGCTGCCGCCGCGCGACCTCGCCCGGCACCGCGACGACGCCGCCGTCGTCGCGACCCGGGGGCTGGACGGGTTGCGGCTGTACTTCACCACCTATCTGCCGTCGCTGTTCCTCGCCGCGGTCCTGACGCCTGCCACCGCAGCGGTGATCGCGCTGTACGACTGGCAGTCGGCGGTGATCGTGCTGATCTCGCTGCCGCTGATCCCGATCTTCATGGTGCTGATCGGCCTGGCCACTGCGGAGCGGTCCGCGGCGGCACTGACGGCCATGTCGACGCTGCAGTCGCGGCTGCTCGATCTGGTGGCGGGTCTTCCCACGCTGCGCGCCCTCGGCCGGGCGCAGGGGTCCGCGGTGCGCATCGCCGAACTCAGTGCGGCCCATCGCCGCTCGGCGATGGCCACGATGCGGATCGCGTTCCTGTCCGCGCTGGTGCTCGAACTGCTCGCGACGCTCGGCGTCGCGTTGGTCGCGGTGAGCGTCGGCATGCGCCTGGTGTACGGCGAGATGACGTTGACGGCCGGCCTCACCGCGCTGCTGCTCGCGCCCGAGGTGTTTTGGCCGCTGCGCCGCGTCGGTGCGGCGTTCCACTCCGCGCAGGACGGAAAGACCGCTGTGCAGGCCGCTTTTCGGTTCATCGACGCCGCCACCCCGCCGCCGTCGGGCACCCTGCGGGTGAGTAGGCCGCTGACCGTGCAGCTCGACGGCCGAGAGGCAGAACCCGGCCGGGTGACGGTGTTGACCGGCCCCAACGGCATCGGCAAGACCACGCTGCTGCAGGCCGTCCTCGGCCTCAATCCAGGCCGTGTGACGGTCAACGGTGTCGACGTGGCCGACCTCGACCTGCAGCACTGGTGGTCGATGGTGGCGTGGCTGGCTCAGCGACCCGTGCTGATCCCCGGCACCGTGCAGGAGAACCTCGAGCTGTTCGGCCCGCTGCCCGACCTCGCTGCGGCCTGCCGGGCGGCGTGTTTCGACGAGGTCGTCGACGGACTCCCCGACGGTCTGCAGACCGTCCTCGGCCGCGGCGGTGTGGGCCTGTCGCTGGGCCAGCGGCAGCGACTCGGGCTGGCCCGGGTGCTCGGGTCGGCGGCGCCGGTGCTGCTTTTCGACGAACCCACCGCGCACCTCGACGGTCCGACGGAGGATCGGGTGCTGCGAGCCATCGCGCAGCGGGCCGCCGACGGGGCGACGGTGATCGTCGTCGGCCACCGTGACCCGATATTGGCGCTCGGCGATGCCGTCATCGACATGGGGGCCGTCGGTGTCGCGTCCTGAGGCCCTGTTCGCCTTCTCCCTGTTGCGGCCGCGACTACCGCGGGTGGCGATGGCCGTCGCGTTCGGGGCGGGGTCGCTGGGCAGTGCGCTCGCGCTGGCCGCGGTGTCGGCGTGGCTGATCACCAGGGCGTGGGAGATGCCGCCCGTGCTGCACCTGACCGTCGCGGTGGTCGCGGTGCGCGCCCTGGGGATCTCACGCGGGGTGCTGGGTTACTGCGAGCGGCTGGCCTCCCACGACACCGCGTTGCGGGCCGCATGCACCGCCCGCGAGCAGCTCTTCACCCGGCTGGCCGCCGGACCGGTCGACGCCGTCATGCGCCGCCACAGCGGCGAACTGGTCGCACGCATCGGCTCCAACGTCGACGAGCTGTCCGACGTCATCGTGCGCGCCGTCGTGCCCGCCTGCGTGGCAGCGGTCCTCGGGGTGGCGGCGGTCGCGGTGCTCGCCGTCATCTCACCCCCGGCCGCGGCGGTGCTCGGTCTCTGTCTGCTGATCGCGGGGGTGCTCGCCCCCGCGGTGTCGGCGCGAGCCGCATCAGCAGCTGAAGCCGTTGCCGTCGAACATCATTCGCGACGGGATACCGCGGCGATGCTCGCGCTCGAGCACGCGCCGGAGCTGAGGGTCAGCGGAAGGTTGTCGGCCGTCATCGCCGAGGCGGGTGCGGAACAACGCGAGTGGGGACGCGCCGTCGACCGCGCCGCCGCACCGGCCGCGGTGGCCGCGGCGGCACCGACCGCGGCGATGGGGGTCAGCGTGCTGGGCGCCCTGACCGCGGGCATCGCGTTGTCGAACACGGTGGCCCCGACCACGGTCGCGATCCTGATGATGTTGCCGCTGTCGGCGTTCGAGGCGACCGTGGCGCTGCCCGGTGCCGCGGCGACGCTGACCCGCGCCCGCATCGCCGCGCGCCGCCTGCTGACACTCACCCGCACCGATGACGACCGCCGCCCCGAGGTTCCGCCCCTGGACCTGGTGCCGGGCGCCCGGGTGGCCGTGGTCGGGCCCAGCGGTTGCGGCAAGACCACCCTGCTGATGCAGACCGCGGGACTGCTGCCGGTGTCGACGGCGCCCCGAGGAGTGTTCTTCGCCGAGGACGCCCACCTGTTCTCCACCACGGTGCGTGACAACCTGCTGGTCGCCCGCGGCGACGCCACCGACGACGAACTGCGGCACGCGCTGCAGCGATGCGGCCTCGGCCGCTGGCTGGACGGATTGCCCGAGGGCTTGTACACGGTGCTCGTCGGCGGTGCGGCGGCGGTGTCGGCGGGGCAGCGCAGGCGGCTGTTGCTGGCCAGGGCACTGGTCTCCCCGGCGACCACCGTGCTCCTCGACGAGCCGACCGAGCACCTCGACGCCTCCGACGCCGGCCAGGTGCTCGTGGACCTGCTCACGCCGGGGGCGCTGTTCTCCGCCGACCGCACCGTGGTGGTGGCGACCCACCACCTGCCCGACGGTCTGCGCGAAGAAACTGTCTTTACCACGGTCAACGTGGCTCCCTGCGGGTAATCTCAGCTTCCATGAGCGAACCGCCGCCGCCGCCGCAGTACGGCGCATACCCGGGTGGCTATCCACCCCCGCCGCCGCAGTACGGCGGTTACCCCGGGGGCTATCCAGGCGGCTATCCCCCGCCGGCCTCGGCGCCCAAGAACGGTCTCGGGGTGGCGTCGCTCGTCGTCGCCATCATCGCCCTGTTCACGGTCTTCGGCGGGATCATCCTCGGGGTCGTCGCGGTCATTCTCGGCTTCCTCGGCCGCGGCCGGGTCAAGCGCGGTGAAGCCACCAACGGCGGGATCGCGATCGCGGGCATCGTCCTGGGAATTCTGAGCATCCTGGTGTCCGTCGCCGCGATCGGCATCGCGGTGTGGGGCTTCAACGAGGTCGGCGGCACCGACTACGTCGACTGCGTGACCCGCGCCGGCTCAGACCAGCAAGCGGTTCAGGAATGCGCCGACGAGTTCAGCAGGCGTGTGGAGGACCAGTTCTCCATCACGGTCACGCCGACGCCGTAGGCTTCCCTGGGAAGTACTTCACGATTCCCTCCTGCACGACGGTGGCCAGCGGCTGGCCGGACCGGTCGTAGAAGTGGCCGGATCCGAGTCCGCGGGATTCAGCCGCCACCGGGGACGTGGTCGAGTAGAGCACCCAGTCGTCGAACCGGAACGGCCGGTGGAACCACACCGAGTGGTTGGTGGTCACGGCGAAGATCCGGTCATAGCCCCACGACAGCCCATGGGTGGTGATGATCGAGTCGAGCACCGTGGTGTCCGAGGAGTACACCAGCGTTGCGCCGTGCAACACCGGGTCGTCGGGCATGTCGCCCCGGGCCTTCATCCACACCCGGTTGCTGGTGAGCCGTTCCCCTTTGTCGCGCATGACCCAGGCGGGATCGTTGGTGTAGCGCCACTCGATGGGGCGCAGCGCGTTGGCGAAGTGCGGCACCACGTCCTCGTAGCCGCGCAGCAGGTCGTCGATCGGCGGCAGCTGTTGCGGATCGTCCGGTGGCGGGGCCTGGTCGCCGTGTTCCAGGCCGCGGCCGCCGGACAGGTACGACACCATCGCGGTCGTCAGCAGCTGACCCTTCTGCATCACGTCGACGCGCCGATTCGCGAACCGGCGCTCGTCGCGCAGCCGCACCACGTGGAACTCCAGGTCCAGGTCCGGATCGCCGCCTGCGATGAAGTGCGCGGACAGCGCGCTGGGCGGCAGCGGGATCTCGAGGCTCCGGCCGGCCGCGACGAACGCCTGCGCCATCATCTGGCCGCCGAACGTGCGCACCGGGTTCTTGCTCGGGTGGGTGCCGGTGAAGGTGTCGTCGTCGAGCCGCTCGAGGTGCAGCGTCGCCAGCAGCTCGTCGAAGTCGGCGGCCGGCTCGGACTCCCGCACGCACTACCCCCTGTGTCTAGACGTCGTCCTCCCCGATGCGGTGGACATGGATCAGATTCGTGGAGCCTACTGTGCCCGGCGGAGCGCCCGCGACGATGACGACCAAGTCACCCCGCTTGTAGCGGCCGAGGTTCAACATCGACTTGTCGACCTGGCGGATCATTCCGTCGGTGGTCTCGATATGGGGGACGATGAACGTCTCGGTGCCCCAGGTCAGCGCCAGCTGGCTGCGCACCTCGGGCAGCGCGGTGAACGCCAGCACCGGAAGTGGCGTGTGCAGCCGGGCGAGCCGGCGCACCGTGTCACCGGACTGGGTGAACGCCACCAGCGCCTTGGCATCGAGTCGTTCACCGATGTCGCGGGCGGCATAGGAGATCACGCCACGCTTGGTGCGCGGCGTGTGGGTCAACGGCGGCGCCGCCACCGAGTTGTCCTCGACGGCGGAGATGATGCGGGCCATCGTCTTGACGGTCTCGAACGGGAACTTGCCCACCGAGGTCTCGCCGGAGAGCATCACCGCGTCGGCTCCGTCGAGCACGGCGTTGGCCACGTCGGAGGCCTCCGCCCGGGTAGGCCGGGAGTTCTCGATCATCGACTCCAGCATCTGGGTGGCGACGATGACGGGTTTCGCGTTCTCCCTTGCCATTTGGATGGCGCGCTTCTGCACCAGCGGAACTTCCTCCAGCGGAAGCTCCACCCCGAGGTCACCACGGGCGACCATGATCGCGTCGAACGCGAGCACGATCGCCTCGAGATTGTCGATCGCCTCCGGCTTCTCCAGCTTCGCGATGACGGGAACACGCCTGCCGACGCGGTCCATCACCTCGTGGACCAGTTCGACGTCGGCCGGCGAGCGCACGAACGACAGCGCGACCAGGTCGACGCCGAGCCGCAGCGCGAACTCCAGGTCGTCGATGTCCTTCTCCGACAGCGCCGGCGCCGAGACGTTCATCCCGGGCAGCGACATGCCCTTGTTGTTGCTGACCTTGCCGCCCTCGGTGACCGTGCAGACGACGTCGCTGCCGTCGATGTGCTCGACCACCAGACCGACGTTTCCGTCGTCGACGAGGACCCGGTTGCCCGGTGAGGCGTCCTGGGCGAGCCGCTTGTAGGTCGTCGACACCCGGTCGTGGTTGCCCTCGAAGTCCTCGACGGTGATCCGCACCGTCTCACCGTTGGCCCAGTAGACGGGGCCGTCCGCGAACCGGCCGAGCCGGATCTTGGGCCCTTGCAGGTCAGCAAGGATTCCGACGGCGTGGCCGGTGACGTCGGAAGCGGTCCGCACCCGCCGGTAATTGGCCTCGTGGTCGGAGTAGTCGCCGTGGCTGAAGTTCAGCCGGGCGACGTTCATCCCGGACTCCACCAGCTTCCTGACAGCCTCCTCGGAGGCGGTGGCGGGGCCCAGCGTACAGACGATCTTTCCGCGTCTATTCACGGATGCCGAGCATAGTCGTTAATCGATTCAGACGACGGCCAGCGGAAGGGCACCCGGTCTGACCGGCGCGGGGAGGTCGGACTCGCCCATCAGGTAGCTGTCGACGGCGTGCGCGGCGCTGCGGCCTTCCGCGATCGCCCACACGATCAGCGAGGCGCCCCGGTGCGCGTCCCCGCAGACGAACACCCCTGGGGCGTCTGTCTGCCAGTCCTGCCCGCACGGCAGGGCCCCGCGCCCATTGAGCGTCAGCCCGAGGCCGTCCAACAGCGCCATGTGCTCGACACCCTCGAAACCGATTGCCAGCAAGGCCAACTCACAGGGAATCTGCAGCGAGTCGCCGACCGGCACGATGTGCCGGCGTCCCGATTCGTCGCGCTCGACCTTGACCTCGGCGATCTCCATCGCACGCAGGTTCCCCTGCTCGTCACCGAGGAACCGCTGCACCGCGACTTCGTACCGGCGGTCGCCGCCTTCTGCGTGGGCGGGCGACAGGCGGGTGCGCAACACGATCGGCCACGTGGGCCACGGTGACCGCGAGTCGTCTCGTGACTCCGGTGGTTCGGGGTTGTAGTCCAGTTGGGTCACCGACGCGGCACCCTGGCGGTGTGCGGTGCCCAGGCAGTCCGCGCCGGTGTCGCCGCCGCCGATGATGACGACGTGCTTGCCGGCCGCGCTGATCTCGCTCGGTCCGTCGCCCTCGCACTCCTTGTTGGCGGGAACCAGGTGCTCCATCGCCAGGTGCACGCCCTTGAGGTCGCGGCCCTCCACGTCGTTGTCCCGCGCGCGCAGCGCTCCGACTGCGAGGACCACAGCGTCGTTCTGCGCGCGCAGCTGTTCGATGGGAAGGTCGACACCCACCTCACAGTCGGTGACGAAACGTGTTCCCTCGGCCCGCATCTGGGCCAGACGCTGGTTGAGGGTGGCCTTCTCCAGCTTGTACTCCGGGATTCCGTAACGCATCAGCCCGCCGATGCGGTCGTCACGCTCGTACACAGTGACGTCGTGACCTGCCCGGGTGAGCTGCTGGGCTGCGGCCAGGCCCGCCGGACCGGAGCCGACGACCGCGACACGCTTGCCGGTCGAGATGGCCGCGGGCTGCGGCTCGATGATCCCGTCCATCCACGCCTGGTCGGCGATCGTCTGCTCGATGCGCTTGATCGTCACGGCGCCGCCGGTCTGCTCCTCGGCGATCGACAACACGCACGCCGCCTCGCAGGGGGCGGGGCACAGCCGGCCGGTGAACTCCGGGAAGTTGTTGGTCGCGTGCAGCCGGTCGCTGGCCGCATCCCACCGGCCCCGACGGACCAGGTCGTTCCACTCGGGGATCAGGTTGCCCAGTGGGCAGCCCGCAGTCCCGGAGTGGCAGAACGGGATTCCGCAGTCCATGCAGCGGCGGGCCTGCTGGGAGACCTCACCGGCCCGTTGATGAGGATCCTGCTGCTCGTAGACCTCCCGCCAGTCCCCGACCCGTTCGTCGACGGGACGTTTGGTGGCCTCGACCCGGTGCACCTCGAGAAATCCATGTGGATCAGCCACGGCTTGCCTCCATGATCGCTGCGTCGACGTCGCGTCCCTCGGCCTTGGCCATCCGGGTCGCCTGCAGTACGCGTTGGTAGTCGCGCGGCATCACCTTGGTGAACTGCGCGCTGCGCCTCGGCCAGTCGGAGAGCACCGACGTCGCCACGGTGCTGCCGGTGTGGTGCGCGTGCCTGGCGACGACGTCGCGCAGCCACACCAGGTCCTCGGGATCGAGGCGCTGCAGTTCCACCATGTCAGTGTTGGCCCGCTTGGGGTCGAGGCCCAGGACGAACGCGATACCGCCGGACATGCCCGCCGCCATGTTGCGGCCGACCTTGCCGAGCACCACGACGCGTCCGCCTGTCATGTACTCGCAGGCGTGGTCACCCACGCCCTCGACGACCGCAAGCGCGCCGGAATTGCGGGCGGCGAACCGCTCGCCCGTCCGCCCGCGCAGGTACACCTCACCCGAGGTCGCGCCGTAGAGCAGCGTGTTGCCTGCGATGACGTTGTCCTCGGGCAGGAACAGCACATCATCCTGTGGCTTGACGATCACTTTCCCGCCCGAAAGCCCCTTGCCCACATAGTCGTTCGCATCGCCGATGAGTTCCAGCGTGATGCCGGGGGGCAGGAACGCGCCGAGCGACTGGCCCGCCGAGCCGGTGAGGGTGACATGGATGGTGTCCTCGGGCAGGCCCTGGGCCCCGTACCGTCGGGTCACCTCGCTGCCCAGCAGTGTCCCGACCGTGCGGTTGACATTGCGCACCGGCAGTTCCAGCCGCACCGGATGCGCGTCTTCCAACGCACCTTCGGCGAGCTGGATCAGGGTCCGGTCGAGCGCCTGATCGAGGCCGTGGTCCTGGCCCCGCGTCCGCCTGCGGTGGGTCACCTCGGTGCCGTGGGCGTCGGTGGGTACCGCGAAGATCGGCGTGAGGTCCAGCCCCTTGCTCTTCCAGTGCGCGACACCCGTGGCGGTGTCGAGCACCTCGGCGTGCCCGACGGCCTCGTCGAGGCTGCGGAAACCGAGCTCGGCCAGGTACCTGCGGATGTCCTCGGCGATGAACTGGAAGAAGTTCTCCACGAATTCGGGCTTGCCGTTGAACCGCGCCCGCAGCTCGGGGTTCTGCGTCGCCACACCGACCGGGCAGGTGTCGAGATGACACACCCGCATCATGATGCAGCCCGCCACCACCAGCGGCGCGGTGGCGAAGCCGAACTCCTCGGCGCCCAGCAGCGCCGCCACGATCACGTCACGGGCGGTGCGCATGCCGCCGTCGCACTGCACGGTGATCCGGTCGCGCAGACCGTTGAGCACCAGCGTCTGCTGCGTGTCGGCCAGGCCGATCTCCCAGGGCGCCCCGGCGTGCTTGAGGCTGGTCAGCGGCGCCGCACCGGTGCCGCCGTCGTAGCCGGAGATGAGCACCACGTCGGCGTGCGCCTTGGAGACCCCGGCCGCGACGGTGCCCACGCCGACCGAGCTCACGAGCTTGACGTGGATGCGGGCGTCGGAGTTGGCGTTCTTCAGGTCGTGGATCAGTTGCGCGAGATCCTCGATCGAGTAGATGTCGTGGTGCGGCGGCGGGGAGATGAGCCCGACACCCGGGGTCGAGTGCCGCGTCTTGGCGATGTTGGGATACACCTTGTAACCCGGAAGCTGGCCACCTTCACCGGGTTTGGCGCCCTGAGCCATCTTGATCTGGATGTCGGAGGCATTCACCAGGTAGTCGCTGGTCACGCCGAAACGGCCCGAGGCGACCTGCTTGACGGCGCTGCGCCGCTTCGGGTCGTACAGCCGGTCCACGTCCTCCCCGCCTTCGCCGCTGTTCGATCGGCCGCCGAGCTTGTTCATCGCGACGGCCATCGTCTCGTGCGCTTCGGCGGAGATCGACCCGTAGCTCATCGCCCCGGTGTTGAACCTCGTGACGATGGACTCGACCGACTCCACCTCCTCCAACGGCACCGGAGGGCGGAGGCCTTTCTTGAACTCGAACAGTCCGCGCAGTGCGCCGCCCTCGCGGGCCAACCGGTTCACCTCGTCGGAGTAGTTCTGGAAGACCTCATAGCGACCGGTGCGGGTGGCATGCTGCAGCAGAAACACCACTTCCGGTGTGAACAAATGCAGTTCACCCTCTCGCCGGAAGGCGTATTCACCGCCGACCTCAAGACGCCGGTGCACCCGTTCGGTGGGGTTCTCCGGGTACGCGCGGCGGTGCCGCAACTTGACCTCTTCGGCGATCACGTCCAGGCCGATCCCGCCGAGTTGGGTGGGGGTGCCGGTGAAGTACTCGTCGATGACATCCCTGTCGATCCCCACCGCCTCGAAGGCCTGTGCGGCGGTGTAGGAGGCGACCGTGGAGATGCCCATCTTGCTCATCACCTTCATGACGCCCTTGCCGAGCGCCTTGAGGTAGTTACGCATCGCCGTGGCCGCTTCGATGCCGGTGAGTTCCCCCTCGCGGATCAGGTCCTCGACGGACTCGAAGGCCAGGTACGGGTTGACCGCGGCGGCGCCGAAGCCGATGAGCATCGCGATGTGGTGGACCTCGCGGGCGTCACCGCTCTCGACGACGAGGGCCACCGTGGTGCGTTCCTTGGTGCGAACCAGATGGTGGTGGACCGCCGACACGGCGAGCAGCGAGGGAATCGGGGCCCTGGTGTGATCGGAGTCGCGGTCTGAGATGACCAGTGTCCGTGCGCCTTTGGCGATGGCTTCGCAGGCCCGCAGCCTCAGGTCCTCGAGTGCCTCTGCCAGACCGTCGCCGCCGCGTTCGACGTCGTAGAGGGCCCGCAGCACCGCGGTGCGCAGCCCGGGCTGTTCGCCGTCGTCGTTGATGTGCACGATCTTGTTGAGTTCGTCGTTGTCGAGGACCGGCCAGCGCAATACGATCTGGCGGCAGGAGGCCGCGGTGGGTTCGAGGAGGTTCTGCTCGGGGCCCATGACGCGCGACATCGAGGTGACCACTTCCTCGCGGATGGCGTCCAGCGGCGGGTTGGTCACCTGGGCGAACAGTTCGACGAAGTAGTCGTACAGCAGCTTCGACCGCTGCGAGAGCACGGCCGCAGGGGTGTCGGTGCCCATCGACCCCAACGGTTCGGTACCCGAGGCCGCCATCGGGGTGAGGAGGATCCGCAGGTCCTCCTCGGTGTAGCCGAAGGCGACCTGGCGCCGAACCACCGACTCGTGGTTGGGCTGCACCCGGGCGCGGTCGGGCAGGGTCTTGAGGTCGAGAAGACCCGCGTGCAGCCATTCGCCGTAGGGTTCGGCTTCGGCGAGTTGTTCTTTCACCTCGTCGTCGGACACGATGCGGCCGGCCGCCGTGTCGATCAAGAACATCTTGCCCGGCTGCAAGCGCCCCTTGGCCACGATCTGGGCCGAGGGCACGTCCAGCACACCGCTCTCGCTGGCCAGGATGATCCGGTCGTCGATCGTGCGCCACCAGCGTCCCGGCCGTAATCCGTTGCGGTCCAGAACCGCTCCGACCAGGGTCCCGTCGGTGAAGGTGACGCAGGCGGGTCCGTCCCACGGCTCCATCAGCGAGGCGTGGAACTGCCAGAACGCCCGCTCGGCGGGGTCCATGGTGGTGTTGTTCTCCCACGCCTCGGGGATCATCATCAACACGGCGTGGGGAAGGCTGCGGCCACCGAGATGCAGTAGCTCCAGCACTTCGTCGAACGACGCCGAGTCCGAGGCCTCGGGCGTGCAGATGGGCGAAAGTCTGCTCAGGTCACCGGGAATCCGTGCGCTGCCGAGCATGGCTTCGCGGGCGTGCATGCGGTTACGGTTGCCTCGCACCGTGTTGATCTCGCCGTTGTGGGCGACGAATCGGAACGGGTGGGCCAGCGGCCAGGACGGGAACGTGTTCGTCGAGAACCGGCTGTGCACGATCGCGATGGCGCTGACGCAGCGGTCGTCGCGAACATCCGGAAAGTACTGCGGCAGCTGCATCGTCGTGAGCATGCCCTTGTAGACCATGGTGCGGCTCGACAGCGACGGGAAGTAAACTCCGGTGCGCTCGACACGCTTGCGCGCCGGATACACGCGGCGGTCGAGGTCGATGCCTGCGAGCTTGTGGTCGGGCGCGGCGACGAACAGCTGCGACATGAAGGGCATGCAGCCGAGCGCGGTGGTGCCCACTTCGGCGCCTTCGGGGTCGACGGGAACGTCGCGCCAACCCAGCACCTCCAGGCCCTCTTCCTCGGCGATGGCTTCGACGGACTCTCGTGCGGCGGCGCGGGCGTCGGGGTCCATTGGCAGGAAGCAGATGCCGGCGGCGAAGGTGTTGGCGCCTTCGGCCGTGGGGGCCGGGAGGTCGAAGTCGACGACCGCGCGCAGCAGGTCGACGGGCAACTGGATGAGGATGCCTGCCCCGTCACCGCTGTTGGGTTCGGCTCCCGCCGCTCCGCGGTGTTCGAGGTGCTCCAGTGCGATCAGACCGTCCGCGACGATGGAGTGCGAACGCCGACCTTGGATGTCGACGACCATGGCGACACCGCACGAATCCGACTCGTAG
>Ga0209024_1002290_pt1 | contig 11650 bp, 10 predicted proteins | sample AutmiccommunBRH5_FD_187380 | JGI IMG/M metagenome (GOLD analysis project Ga0209024, IMG submission 187380) | Deep subsurface microbial communities from Mt. Terri, Switzerland - Autotrophic microbial communities BRH/5 (SPAdes) (version 2) | ecosystem: Environmental > Aquatic > Deep subsurface >...
CCGCGGGCCGAGCCGCTGCTGGGCCGGCACCGGGGTGATGTATTCACCCGCGAGCCCCGACAACCGCCAGTTCTGCGAGATGTGGCGGTCCAGCGAATGCGATTTGTACTGGGTGAGAACACAGATTCGCAGGAAGCGGGCGTTGACGAGATTGGAGAGCACAAAATCGATGAGCCGGTAGGCGCCCCCGAAGGGAACCGCCGGCTTGGCGCGGTCGGCCGTCAACGGGTACAGCCGCTTGCCCTCTCCGCCGGCCAGGACGATGCCCAACACGTGTGGCGCTTCCCTCATAGTGCAAACCTATCGGCACGCTGGGACCAGGGCCAGCCATTCGCGCTATTGACGCGGGCTCCGGGTCTGTCCGTCAAGACAATTGGTGATTATGCGCGACCGGTCTCGAAGTTGGATACCGTCACACCATGCGGGTGGCGATGATGACTCGGGAGTACCCACCCGAGGTCTACGGCGGGGCCGGCGTTCACGTCACGGAGCTGGTCGCGCAGCTACGCCACCTCTGCGACGTCGACGTGCACTGCATGGGTGCGCCACGGCCCGGGGTGACGGTCGCCCAGCCCGACCCCGCCCTGCAGGGCGCCAATGCGGCGCTGTCCACGCTGTCGGCCGATCTCAACATGGTCAATGCCGCCGCCGCAGCCACCGTCGTGCACTCGCACACGTGGTACGCCGGGATGGCCGGGCACCTGGCGGCACTGCTGTACGGGGTGCCGCACGTGCTCACGGCGCATTCCCTGGAGCCGATGCGCCCCTGGAAGGCCGAGCAGCTCGGCGGTGGCTACCGCATTTCGTCGTGGGTGGAGAAGACGGCCGTCGAGGCGGCCGACGCCGTGATCGCGGTGAGCTCCGGGATGCGTGACGACGTCCTGCGCGCGTATCCGGGGCTGGATCCCCACCGCGTGCACGTCGTGAAGAACGGCATCGACACCGAGGTGTGGCATCCGGTGGCCCCGGCGGATGGCTCGGTCCTCGCCGAACTCGGCGTCGACCCCACGCGGCCGATCGTCGCGTTCGTCGGCCGGATCACCCGGCAGAAGGGGGCGGCCCACCTGGTGGCCGCGGCCCACCACTTCGCCCCCGAGGTTCAGCTGGTGTTGTGCGCGGGCGCTCCGGACACCCCGGAGATCGCCGAGGAGGTGGCATCGGCGGTGCAGGCGCTGTCGGCGGCCCGCAGCGGGGTGTTCTGGGTGCGTGAGATGTTGCCGACCAACAAGATCCGCGAAATTCTGTCCGCGGCATCGACTTTCGTGTGCCCCTCGGTGTACGAACCCTTGGGCATCGTCAACCTCGAGGCGATGGCGTGCGCGACAGCGGTGGTGGCCTCCGACGTCGGCGGGATACCCGAGGTGGTGGCCGACCAGCAGACCGGTCTGCTCGTGCACTACGACCCCAACGACACCGCAGCCTTCGAGCGGGAACTCGCCTACGCGGTCAACTCGATCGTCGCCGACCCGGACAAGGCCCGCCAGTTCGGCGCGGCAGGGAGGCAGCGGTGTATCGAGGAGTTCTCCTGGGCGCACATCGCCGAGCAGACCGTGGAGATCTATCGCGGGGTGTCGTCCCAGCGACAGCAATGAACGGTCGCGGTGACCGCGACCGTTCATGTCCGTTCGGCTAGCTGGTGACGCCCTTGAGTTCGTCGCCCAGCGCAGCCGCCTCCTCGGGGGTGAGTTCGACGACGAGCCGGCCACCACCTTCCAGTGGTACCCGCATCACGATGCCGCGCCCCTCCTTGGTTGCTTCCAGTGGACCGTCTCCGGTCCGGGGCTTCATCGCCGCCATCGAGTGCTCCCTCCGCATGGGCGTGCCCGTCAGGGCCCGGTCTGTCGGTCGAGCCGGTTGCGCCCACCCTTCGAGGACACAGACAGCACCCGGCCTTGAACTGCTACAGAGCTCTATTGTTCCCTATCGAAGCCATCCCGTGTGCAAAGACCCGGCTTAGACCGCTGAGAGCCGGCAGGATCGGCGTTCCCCGGCGGACCGTCGGGTCGCAGCGGCACGGCGCCGCGCGCCGGCCTGTCCGCCTCGACGAAGGGGCCCGAGGAACGTCGGCAGGCGTGGCGGGGGTCGGCCTGCGGGCCGGCTCGCGCTGGCCCTTCAGCTCTCGGCTCGCGGCACCCAGCAGTTGGCGACGTGGTCGTCGACCATGCCGGTGGCCTGCATCAACGCGTACGCCGTTGTGGGGCCCACAAATCGGAAACCCCGGCGCTTCAGTTCCTTGGCCATCGCCGTGGACTCGGGTGTCACCGCCGCCACGCGTGAGAGGTCGGCCGGCCTGTCGCGGATGATCCGGTCCGGCGGCGCGAACGACCAGAGCAGCTCACTCAGGTCGACGCCCTGGTCCGCGAGGTCGGCGACGACCCGGGCGTTGGAGATCGTGGCGTCGATCTTGGAACGGTTGCGCACGATCCCCGGGTTCGCCATCAGGCGTTCGACATCGTGCTCGGTGTAGCGCGCGATGCGTTCGACGTCGAACGCGTCGAACACGGAGCGGAAGTTGTCCCGCTTGCGCAGGATGATCAACCAGGACAGCCCGCTCTGGAAGGCCTCGAGGGTCACCCGCTCGAACAGCGCCGTCGAACCGTGCAGGGGGCGACCCCATTCGGTGTCGTGGTAATCGCAGTAGAGCTCGAAATCGTCTGGGGACAATCGTGATTGGTCGATCCAACCGCACCGGATCCGCCGATCGACCGCGTCCGTCGTCACGACTCCTCCCGCGCGAGGTCCGACGGCAGGGCGTGGGCGCCCTCCCCCGTGTCCTCGACGGCGGGGGCGTCCAATCCATGGGTGCCGCGGACCGCGGCCAACTCCCCGCGCAACTGGTCGAGCTCCTGGCCCAGCCGGGCGAGCACCCAGTCCACCTCGCTGGCCTTGTAGCCCCGCAGGGTCTGGGTGAACTTCACCGCGTCGACGTCGGCGCCGGTGACCCCGGAGGCAGGCAGCACAGTCGCCGTGGTGGCACTGGGCAGCGGGGGCAGCACCTCGCCGCGGCCGAAGAGCACGCTGCCGACGGCGAACAACACCGCACCGACCAACACCAGCACCACGAGGTACAGAAGTACGAGCGTCACACCTCGATACTGCCTGACGGGTCAGACAGGTACAGCCACCACGTCAGCGCGGGCGCAGCGTCATCATCGGTGGACGGTCGTCCAGCGACACCGACGAGGTCCGCGGGGTGTAGTCCTCGCCGTCGGCGAAGAACTGGGTGAGCCCGACACCGGAGTCCGGGACCCCGCAGCGCGACAGCAGCGTGGCGATGACCTGCCTGCTCATCGCCGCGAGCTCGGTCAGCGGCCGGTTGCGGTGCGTGCGCACCCCGAGGTTCACCTGGGCGATGCCGTCGAGTCCAAGCCGGTCGTAGGCGTCGACGAGCAGGCCGATCTCCACGCCGTAACCCGGGGCGAACGGCACCGCGGTCAGCAGCTCACGCGTGCCCGCGTACTCGCCGCCGAGCGGTTGGTACAGGCACGACAGCTCCGGCCGCAGCGCGGCCAGCAGCGGGCGGGCCACCAGTTCGGTGACGCGGCCACCGCCGTTGGCGTCCTCGCTACCGCTGACCTTGAGCGGCCGCCGGTAGAAGCCCTTGACCAGATGGACGCCGTCGGTGGTGAGCAGGGGGCCCAGCAGCTTGGGCACGAACATCGGATCGGGGTCGAGCAGGTCGGAGTCGACGAACGCGACGATGTCGCCCGTGGTGACGGCCAGCGACCGCCACAACACCTCGCCCTTGCCGGGCTGGGGCGCCACCTCGGGCAGCGCGACCTCGCGGCTGATCACCCGCGCTCCGGCGGCGAGCGCGCGGATCTCGGTGTCGTCGGTCGAGCCGGAGTCGAGCACGATCAACTCGTCGACGAGCCCGCCCAGAAGCGGGGTGATGGTCTCGACGACCGAGGCGACCGTCTCCTCCTCGTTCAGCGCGGGCAGCACCACCGACACCGTGCGGCCCTTCTTGGCGGCCTCGAGTTCGGCGACCGTCCACGTCGGCCGGCTCCAGCTGTGGTCGGTCAGCCAGCGGTGTTCGGCCACAGCGTCCGTGGCGAGCAGATCAGATACTCGGTCGGATAACACAGTCATGCCAGTCCCCTCACCGTGCGAGTCGGCGGCCGCGCGCCCTGGATCGACGCGACCATTTCGAGCACGCGTCGTGTGGGCCCGACCTCGTGCACCCGGAACATCGCGGCTCCATCGGCCGCGGCCAGCGCGGTGGCCGCCAAGGTGCCCTCCAGGCGTTCTGTCAGGTCCACACCCAGAGTCTCCCCGACGAAATCTTTGTTGCTGAGTGCCATCAGGACCGGCCATCCAGTTTTTACAAGGTCTTTCACATGGCGCAACAAACTAAGACCGTGGTAAGTGTTCTTGCCGAAATCGTGGGTCGGATCGATCAGAATGCCGTCCCGGCGCACCCCGAGTGCCACCGCACGCTCGGCGGCCGCGGTCACCTCGGCGATGACGTCGTCGACCACCCCCCGTTCGGAGACGCCGTAGTTGACCCGGAACGGGCGCGTCCGCGGTACCGCCCCACCTGTGTGGGAGCACACCAGGCCCGCGCCGAACTCGGCCGCGACCCCCGCGAGGTCAGGATCTGCGCCACCCCAGGTGTCGTTGATCAGGTCCGCGCCGGCAGCGCAGGCCTGCTTGGCCACCTCGGCGCGCCAGGTGTCGACGCTGATCAGCTGATCGGGGAAGGTGTCGCGCAGCCATTCGATGAACGGCACCACCCGCGCGATCTCCTCGTCGATCTCGACCGGCCCGCCTGGTCCTGCTTTCACGCCGCCGACGTCGACGATGTCCGCGCCGTCGCCGATCACCCGGTGCGCGGCCTGCTTGGCGGCGTCATCGGTGAACGTCGCGCCGCGGTCGTAGAACGAGTCCGGGGTGCGGTTCACGATCGCCATGATCAGCGCGCGGTCGGGCGCCACGGGGCGCCCGAGAAACGTCGACTGCACGCCCACCAGGCTACGCACCAGTGATTTCGGTGTAGCTGGTCAACGTCAGGGCGACAGATACGCCGAAGCCACCTACTTGGGCTTCTTGCCGTCCTTGACCTCTCCGAGGTACTCCTCGTAGAACGGCACGTACCCCTCATCGCGGCCGGACAGCACGTAGATCGGGTCCTCGACCTTGACGTCGTCGTCGTCGCCCTCGCCGCTGGAGCCGCCGTAACCCTCCTTGCGCAGGTCGACCTTCTGACTCTTGAACGTCGACGTGTGCGCGAGTTCCTTGACCACGCGGACGAACAGCGGGACCGCGTAACCGGGCAGCTTGTCGTAGACCGCCTTCGCAAGTGCCTTGCCGTCGAACTCCTGACCCTCTTTGAGCTGGACCGCGACCATGCCGGCCCTGCCCCCGGTGTCGGGTACCTCGACGCCGAACACGGTCGCTTCCTCGACCTGCGGATCGGTCGAGACCGCCGCCTCCACCTCGGTGGTCGCGACGTTCTCGCCCTTCCACCGGAAGGTGTCGCCGAGACGGTCGGTGAACGCCGCGTGCCCGAAGCCCTGCGAGCGCATCAGGTCGCCGGTGTTGAACCACACGTCGCCCTCCTTGAAGGCGTCGCGCACCAGCTTCTTCTCGGTGGCCTCCTTGTCGGTGTAGCCGTCGAAGGGCTGGAAGTTGCTCACCTTCGACAGCAGCAGGCCTGGCTCACCGTTGGCGACCTTGCGTACCCGGCCGTCCTTGTCGCGCACCGGATCACCGGACTCGTCGTACTCGACGAACGCCACCGGCGTCGGGCAGATGCCGGTGGTCTTGTCCAGACTGAAGAAGTTGACGAACGCGGTGTTGCCCTCGCTGGCCGCGTAGAACTCGCAGACCCGGTCGATGCCGAACCGCTCGGTGAAGTCGTCCCAGATGGCCGGCCGCAGACCGTTGCCCGCGATGACGCGGACCTTGTGCTTGCGGTCGGTGTCCTTGGGGTCCTGGTTGAGCAGGTAGGTGCAGACCTCACCGATGTAGACGAACGCGGTGGCGCCGTGGCGGATGACGTCGTCCCAGAACTTCGATGCGGAGAACGACTTGCCGAGCGCGAGCGTCGCACCTGAGTTCAGCACCGACGACAGCGCCACCGTCAACGCGTTGTTGTGGTAGAGCGGCAGGCAGCAGTACAGCGTGTCGTTGCTGTTCAGGCGCATGCCCAGGCCGCCGAAGCCGGCCAGCGCACGCAGCCACCGGTAATGGGTCATCACGCTGGCCTTGGGCATACCCGTGGTGCCCGAGGTGAAGATGTAGAACGCCTTGTCCTTGGCGAGCACGGCCGAGGTGGTGGCTGGGTTGGTCGCGGGCGCCGTCTCCGCGAGCCGCTTGAATTCGCCGAGTGTCACCAGACCGTCGGTATCGGCGCCGGACTCCGTGATCGCTTCGACGAACTCGGTGTCGGTGACGACGACCGAGGCGGACAGCAGCCCCAGGCTGTGCTTGAGCACCTCGTCACGCTGGTTGTAGTTGAGCATTCCCGAGATCGCCCCACACTTCACCGCCGCCAGCATGAGCAGCACGGGTTCGGGTGAGTTGCGCAGCATGATGCCGACGACGTCGCCGTGGCCGACACCCCGGGCGGCCAGCACCGCGGCGTAGCGGTTGACCGTCTCGTTGGCTTCGCCGTAGGTGATCTCGCGGTCCTCGAACCTCAGGAACACCTTGTCGGCATAGCGGGCAGCGCGCTCCTGGAAGACCTTGCCGATAGAGGTCTTGGCCGACGGCCGGGCGAGGAACCCGGTGGTGACGCCCCGCAGGATCGTCGGCACATCCATCAACAGGCCGGGGACCTGGCCGGCGATATCGAGCAACCCGACACTGCTACGGGTTCCGGACTTCTCACTCATAGGACGCTCTTCCTCCGCTGTGTCAGTTATCGGCCACCCTAACCGCGGGCGACCTCGGTCAATCGACCGGAGCACATGCGGCGAGAGCGGCGTCGACGTCGTCGACGACGATGAGCCGCCGCAACGCGTCCTCGGCGACATACCCGCTTCCGACCAGCCCACGCAGCCAGTCGAGCAACCCCCCGTAGTGCCCGAACGGGTCGAGCATCACGATCGGCTTGGAGTGCATACCCAAATAGCCCGCTGTCCAGGCTTCGAAGAATTCCTCGAGGGTTCCGATGCCTCCCGGGAGGGCGATGAACGCGTCGGCGCGGTCCTCCATCACCTGCTTGCGTTCGCGCATCGTGTCGGTGACGACGAGTTCGTCGGCCTCGGTGTCGGCGACCTCGCGGTGCACGAGCGCCTTGGGGATCACTCCGACCGTGTACCCGCCCTGCGCCCTGGCCGCGGTGGCGACGACGCCCATCGCCGAGACGTTGCCGCCACCGGAGACCAGCGTCCATCCCCTGGCGGCGATGGCCTCACCGGTGCGGCGCGCGAGATCGAGGAGTTCGGGGTGCATCGGGCCCGACGCGCAGTAGACGCACACCGCCCATTCCTCGTCGCTTCGCCGGATCACTTCTGCAGACACGGGAACAAAGGTAGCCATAGACTCCGGCGGTGCCTGTGCCTGCGCCTGTCCAATGGGTGACCGCGCCGCACGAACCCGTAGTCGATCAGCTCGAATCGGGGGTCCGCACCCGCGCAGGCGCGGCGCTGATCGGCCCGGCCGGTGTCGGCAAGACGACGCTGGCCCGTGAAGCCGCCGAGCGGCTCGCCCCCGACTTCCCGCGGGTCGACTGGGTCCGCGCCACCGCGTCGCGGACGCTGGTCCCGTTCGCCCCGTTCGAGGGGTTGCTGGAGGTGCCCGAGACCGGCAAGACCGCGGCAGTGCTACGGGCCGCGCGGGAGACGCTCGGCGACGGTCGGCTCCTCGTCGTCGACGACGCACACCTGTTGGACTCGCTGTCCGCCGCCCTCGTCTACCAGCTGGCCGTCAGCCGGACGGTGCGGCTGTTGGTCACCGCCACCGTCGACAGGGCCGGGGTGCCGCCGGAGATCTCGGCGCTGTGGCAGGACGAAGTGGTGACCCGGATCGAGCTGCAACCGCCTGGCCACGACGACAGCCGGCTGATGGCACAGGTCGAGGAGTTCGTCGAGACGCTGCCCGGCGCCGCCCACCGGGTGCTGGAGTTCCTGTCGGTCGCCGACCCGCTGGCGGTGACCGACGCGGTGGCGCTGACCGGGGCCGACGCGGTCGAGGCCGCCGTCCGCGCCGGGGCGGTCGTCGTAGACGGCGACGCGCTGCGCCCGGCGCACCCGCTGTTCGCCGTCGCGGTGCGCGACGCGCTCGGCGGGCCGGACCTGCGCCGGCTGCGCACCGCGCTGGTGGAGCGGCTCGCGGCGTCCGACGGTGGCAGCGTCATCGGGCGGCTGCGGCTGGCCGTCCTCGCGGTCGGCAGCGACCGCCCGCAGCCGGTACCCGACGTCTGCGCGGCCGCCCAGGAGGCGCTGCGGCTGGGCGACCTGGAGCTCAGCGAACGCCTCGGGCAGGCCGCCCTGGGACGGGAACCGGACCTGACCACCCGGCTGACCGTCGGATACGCGCTGGCATGGCAGGGCCGCGGCAGAGAAGCCGACGCGGTGCTCGCCGAGATCGATCCGGCGGGGCTGACCGAGGACGAGCTGATGGCGTGGGCCCTGCCCACGGCGGCCAACCAGTTCTGGATGCTGTCCGAGCCCGAACGCGCGACGGCGTTCCTGCGGGCCACCCGCGGCAAGGTGTCCTCCCCGGCGGCGCTGACGACCCTGGATGCGCTGTCGGCGACGTTCACGATGAACGCCGGGAACCTCGGCCGCGCCATGAACATCGCCGACGAAGTGCTCGGGTCGCCGACCGCCGACGACACCGCGATCGGCTGGGCGGCCTCGGCCGCGGCGCTGAGCTGTGCGCGGATGGGTCGCTTCGGCGACGTCGACGCGCTGGCCGAGCAGGCCTTGGCCGCCGGACACCCGGGCCTGCTGCGATTCACCAGCGGGTTCGGCCAGACGACGGCGCTGCTGATGACGGGCCATCCGCAGCGGGCGCTGACGTTGGCGCAGCGGCTGACCGACCTCGCACAGCGACGACAGCCGGGCCGCTCGATCGGCGAGGTGCTGATGGCCGACACACTGATCGCCACCGGCGACCTGCACCGCGCGGTGACGCTGCTGCGAGGCGCCGCACACACGCTGGCGCCGACCGGATACTCGTGGGGCCCGCTGGCGTGGATGCTGCTGGCGCAGGCGCTGGGCCGGCTCGGTGAGACCGTCGAGGCGGGAAAAGCGTTGGGGCGGGCTGAATCCCGGCACGGCTTGAAATCGATGCTGTTCGCCCCGGAGCTGGCGTTGGCCAAGGCGTGGACGATGGCGTCCCGGGGCGACACCCACGGCGCGGTCGCCGCCGCCAGGGACGCGGTCAAGGCCGCCGAACGCGGCGCCCAGCGTGCCGTCGCGCTCCGGGCCGCGGCGGACGCGGCCCGGCTCGGGGATCCGCGTGGCGTCGACACGCTGGCCCGGCTGTGCGGTGCGGTCGACTGCGAGTTCGGCCGGGCGGCGCTGGCGGCCGCCCGCGGAAACTGATGCGGGGTTGCCCCCAGCGGCCGCCTTAGACTCGAGCCGAACACGTTTGGAGGTACAACCGATGGTCGAACCGCTCTCGGTCGACACCGACGGGGTGCGCTCACTCGGCGACATCCACACCGCCGTGTCCGCGGGGCTGGGCGCTCTCGCGGCAGGCGCACCCGGGCCCGAAGGCGTCGCCGCATCCCACGGCACCATCGCGTACGGCGTCGACACCGCGCTGACCGCTGCGCTCGGCTCCCGAACCGGGTCGATGAACGTCACCCAGTCCAACGGTGCCCACATCTCGGAGCTCCTCCACCAGGCGGCGATGGCCTACGAACGGGGCGACCAGCGCGGCGCCGAGGCGATCAGGGCGGCCGCGGACACGATCGGCAAGGGTCAGGGCTCGGCGGCCGGTGGTGGCGCCGCGGCATCGGCGGCGCCCGGGAGTTCGGCGGGCGGCACCGACGCGCTCGGACAGACCGTCGGACAACTCGGGCAGATGGGCCAGCAGCTCGGCGCGCCCCTTGCGGCGTTGGCGCAGCCGCTGCAGCAGCTCCCCCAGCAGATCATGCAGGGCGTGCAGCAGATGCCCCAGAGCGCCACGCAGGCAACGGAATCGGACAAATATCCGGTGCCCGATCCCGACGCAGATCGACGACCCGAGCCTAGCCGGGTCGAGCAGCCACCGACCGAGGCTGCCCCGGGTGCTCAGGCCGGGTCGGGCGTGGCGCCCGTGGCACCCGGTGGCCGGCAGGAGCCCGCGCCCACCCGCCCGTCGAGCGATTAACCGTCGGTGAGGTCGCCGTCCTCGATGCGGAGAACCCGATCCACACCGATTCCGTCGAGAAACGACTCGTCGTGGCTGACGACGATGAACGCACCCCGATAAGCCGCGAGCGCACTCTCCAGCTGCCCGACGCTGACCAGGTCGAGGTTGTTGGTCGGCTCGTCGAGCAACAGCAGTTGCGGTGCGGGCTCGGCGAACAGAACACACGCCAGCGTCGCGCGCAGCCGCTCGCCCCCGGACAGCGTGCGCACCAGCCGATCGACGTCGTCCCCGCGAAACAGAAACTGCGCCAACAGGTGCCTGCGCCTGGTCATCGACAGGCCCGGCGCGGCCGCAGCGAGATTCTCGGCCACACCGCGGTCGTCGTCGAGCAGATCCAGGCGCTGGGACAGGTAGGCGACGCGTCCGTCCCCCTTCTGGATCGTGCCGTCGTCGGGTTCGATCTCACCCAGCAGCGTCCGCAGCAGCGTCGTCTTGCCCGCCCCGTTCGGACCGGTCAGCGCGATCCGTTCCGGTCCGCGCACCACCAGGTCCGTGGCCGCGAGAAGCTCTCTGCCGTCCCGTGAAATCCGTAATCCCTTGATGTCCAGCACTGTCCGTCCGGCCGGAACCGTGGTGTCCGGGAGGTCCAGCACCAACGCGTCGTCGTCACGCAGCGCGTGCTCGGCGTCGTCGAGTCGTGTTCTCGCGTCGTCGATCCGCCTGGCGTGGACGTCGTCGGTACGTCCTGCCGTCTCCTGCGCCCTGCGCTTCATCGCACCCGCGACGATCTTCGGCAGCCCGGCATCCTTGAGGGTGCGCTTGGCGTTGTTCGACCGTCGTGCCGCCCGCTCACGTGCCTGCTGGCGCTGCCGCTTCTCACGCTTGAGCTGCTGCTCGGCACTGCGCACCGCGCCCTCCGCTGTGCGCCGTGCCTCGTCCTCCGCATCCTGATAGGCGCTGAAATTGCCGCCGAAGAAGGTGATCTCGCCGCGGTACAGCTCGGCGATCCGGTCCATCCGGTCGAGTAGCACGCGGTCGTGGCTGACCAGCAGCAGGCAGCCGGTGAAATCGTCGAGTGCCGTGTAGAGCCGGTGCCGGGCGCCGCGGTCGAGGTTGTTCGTCGGCTCGTCGAGCAGCAACACCTCGGGGCGGCGCAGCAGCTCCCGCGCGAACCCGAGGGTTACCACCTCACCACCCGAGAGCGTGCTCAGCGGCCGGTCGAGCGCTACGTGGGCAAGGCCGAAGCGGTCGAGCTGGGCGCGGGTGCGCTCTTCGACGTCCCAGTCCTCGCCGATCGCGGCGAAGACGTCGTCCCCGGAATCACCGGCGGCCAGCGCGTCCAGCGCCGCGATCGTCGGTGCCACCCCGAGCATCTCGGCGACGTTGCGGTCATCGA
>Ga0209024_1002291_pt1 | contig 11647 bp, 9 predicted proteins | sample AutmiccommunBRH5_FD_187380 | JGI IMG/M metagenome (GOLD analysis project Ga0209024, IMG submission 187380) | Deep subsurface microbial communities from Mt. Terri, Switzerland - Autotrophic microbial communities BRH/5 (SPAdes) (version 2) | ecosystem: Environmental > Aquatic > Deep subsurface >...
GATCCGCCGACACGCATCCGCCGTCGTCCCGCCCTGCGCCAACACGATCTCAGCCTCACGCAGCTTGCCGATAATCTCTTCCGGCTTGTGCCTCTTGCCCATTCCCAAACTCCTTCATGATCCAAAATAACAGAGATTTTGGACCATTCAGAAGGGGGCAGATCAATCGCTTGACCATGGACTATGGTCCAAGGTCCACAACGACGGTCTTGGCGGAGCCCGATAGCTCGGACGCCGTGACCGGGGAAACGGAGCGTGAGGGGTAGTCGCCGCTCCTGCGTATAGTGTTATTAGGAGCCACGCTTGATGTCTCGTTTCGAAAGCCAACGCCGATTCTCGCTCGCCGGGTGCATGGCGGGAACGATGGCAGAAACCCTGCCTCCGATGGCTGTCGGTGCTTGTCCGCAAATCCATTCCAACCTTGTTTGACTGTGGATGACGGGGAGATGGATGGGGGCATCATTGAGAGCCAAAACGCGAATGGGCGCGATCCCGATTTGGGCGCGATTATTCAGGTAGTGGAGAGCGCGCCAAATTACGCGGTTTACGCGCTTGACCCTGAGGGCCTCGTGACCGTCTGGAACAAGGGCTGTGAAGAAATTACGGGATGGGCCAGGTCCGACGCGATCGGGAAACACCACTCGTTCCTGTATTGCGCGGAAGATATGGCGGCGGGTGTTGCGGACAGGCATCTCGCGCGGGTTGAGCAGCTTGGGACGGTCGAGCAAGAGTCTTGGCGCGTCCGGAAAAACGGGTCGGAGTTCCTCGCACATCTGACGACGACGGCGCTCCGGAATGAGACCGGCCAGCTGAGCGGCTATGGCAAGATCCTGCGCGACACCACCGATGAAGCCGCGACCAAGGAAGCGATCGTTGCCCGCGAGCAACATCTCCAGTCGATCCTGGATACCGTTCCCGATGCCATGGTCATCATCGACGAGCGCGGGCTGATAACCTCGTTCAGTGCCGCGGCCGAGCGCTTGTTCGGATATTCGGAAGCAGAACTACTCGGCGCCAATGTGAGCAGTCTGATGCCGTCGCCTGACCGCGAACGGCATGATTCCTATATCGGCCGGTACCTTACCTCAGGCGAGCGGCGGATCATCGGCATTGGCCGGGTCGTCGTAGGTCAACGTCGGGATGGAACCACCTTTCCGATGGAACTCTCGATCGGCGAGGCCGGCCACCGCGGCCACCGCGTCTTCACGGGCTTCATTCGCGACTTGACCGAGCGGGAGCGGGGCGAACTCCAACTCAAGGAACTGCAGGCGGAATTGATCCACGTTTCCCGCCTCAGCGCGATGGGCACGATGGCGTCGACGCTGGCGCATGAGCTCAACCAGCCACTTACCGCCATCGCCAATTACCTGGAAACGACGCGCGACCTGCTTGTTGATCCCGATGCCGAGACCGTCGCGATCGTGCGCGACGCGCTCGACGAGGCAGCTAAGGAATCCCACCGCGCGGGGCATATCGTCCGAAGACTTCGCGATTTCGTGGCGCGGGGCGAGACCGAGAAGCGGATCGAGGATTTGCCGCGGCTGATCGAGGAAGCCTCTGCTCTCGGCCTCGTCGGTGCCCGTGAACGAGGCGTTCGCAGCTTTTTCGATTTTGATCCGGCGGCCTCGCCGGTGCTCGCCGATCGCATACAGGTCCAGCAAGTTCTCGTGAATCTGATCCGCAATGCGGTCGAGGCGATGGCGCAGGTCGCCATTCGCGACCTGACCATCACCACGCGACGGCGGCCCAAGGGGCTGGTTCAGGTGTCGGTGGCGGACACCGGCCCCGGTATATCCGATCATGTCGCGCCCCAACTTTTCGAGGCCTTTGTAAGCAGCAAGACCGACGGCATGGGCCTTGGTCTTTCGATCTGTCGAACGATCATCGAAGCCCATGGCGGCCGGATCTGGACCGACGGCGTGCCGAGCGGAGGTGCTGCTTTTCATTTCACCTTGCTGCAGGCCCGCCCGGAGGATGAGCATGACGCCTAAACGTATTGTCCATTTGGTCGATGACGAAGAATCCATCCGCAAGTCGGCCGGTTTCATGCTGAAGACGTCGGGATTTGCCGTGCAGACCTACCCCTCTGGCATTGCGTTTCTGAAAGCCGTCAAGACTGCTGAGCCGGGATGCATTCTGCTTGACGTTCGGATGCCCGGCATGGACGGACTTGAGGTCCAGGAGGCGCTTGCCGAACGCGGCATCACCATGCCGGTGATCGTTTTAACCGGGCACGGCGATGTCGGGATCGCGGTTCGCGTCATGAAGGCAGGGGCGGTCGATTTCCTGGAGAAGCCATTCGAAAAGACGGCGCTCCTCGCCTCGATCGGCGCCGCATTTTCGAGACTCGATAATTCCGACGCGCGGTCGCTTCGCGATGCTGAGGCGAAGGTGCGGGTCGCGGTGCTCACCCCTCGCGAGCGAGAGGTTCTGATTGGCCTCGCCAACGGGTTTCCCAACAAGACGATAGCCTATGACCTTGAGATATCGACTCGAACGGTGGAAGTTCATCGCGCCAACCTCATGACCAAGCTCGAAGCGCACAGCCTGTCGGATGCGCTCCGGATAGCGTTTGCCGCCGGATTAGGCGATTCGCCGGAGCCCTGATCTTGGGATCACTACGTAGCGACGGCCTGTTCTTCATTTGCGATGCATGCCCAAGATCCGAGGGTAGATCAGCAAAGAGGCAGCATCGTCGGTCATGGGCGTTATCGATCACCAAACGAACGAGAAAGCGGCCCTGATTCTGTTGTCGGACGACGATGTCTCGGTACGCAGGTCACTCCATCTCTTGTTGCGATCGCGCGGCTTTAGCGTGCTGGCCTACGCGAGCGGCGCCGCCTTGCTGCTCGATCCGCAGACGCAATCGGGCGATTGCCTCGTGGTCGACTATCTGATGCCGGACATAGACGGGATTTCGATCCTGAGGCAGTTTCGGTCCGCAGGCTGGTGCGGGCCGGCGATTCTGATCACAGCGCATTACGCCGAGAAGCTCGCCGAAAGCGCTCACGAAGCGGGCTTTGCCGCTGTGCTCGAGAAACCGCTGCGCGATGGCGTGCTGGTTCAGACCATCGGCGAAGTAATCTCCGCCGGGCGGAGACACGGCAGCGATCACTGCTAGGGCGATGGAATATCGTGCCGTGATCGGAACATCTGCGATATCCTCGCGCCTTCCCGGGACCGGCATTCGTCCCGCAAGGCATTTTCTCCACCGCCTTCTAATGGCGGATACGCGAGCGATTCCCCATGCGATCGCATTCGCGGCCGCGCCCGGCCCTGATGACTACAAGGGCGGGGCCAGCGCGATCCGGGTACTCATGGCCGGGTCGTAGCATATTGAGGCGAGATCGCCCGCCATGGTCATCGAAGCGGCGCGCGATCGAGGCGAACTCGGCTTCGTCGTTCTTCTCTTTGCGGTCACGGCGGTTGCCCTGGGCAATAGCGTCGTCCTGCCCTTCCTGCCAGAAATGGTGGATCAAATGTCTCCGGGCGCGAGTGGACTTGCGAGAGGGCACCTTGTCGTCGCCCTGGTCACGGTTTCGCAGATCGCCGGGTGTCTGTCAGCGCCGTTATGGGGCTGGGTTTCCGACCGGTGGAAACGGTGGCCGATCCTGGTCGTGGGGCTGTTGGGTTTCAGCCTGACAATGGCGTTGAATTCCGCGGCCGGATTCGAGCGACTCTATGTTTTGCGGTTGCTCAATGGCGTGTTTGCTGCGGCCGTCGTGCCGACTGCATTTGCGATGGTCGCCGATCGTTCACCAGATCTGGTTCGGCGAGCGCGCCAGTTCACCTGGTTGAACGCCCTGGTCTTCGCGGGCGAGCTGACCGGCCCGCTCCTCGGGGAAATTTCGGTGGCGCTCGGAGCAGCGTCGCCATTCCTGGCGCCAGCGGCATTGAGCGCGATCGCCGTGCCCGGTCTTCTTCTGGTTTCACGGGAAAGTGCCGCTGGTCCGGTCGGCAGCGTTCCACGCCCAAAAGCGCGTGAGGCGCTTGTCCCGCTGCTCCTGATCTCGGCCATTGCGTCCGGGTGCCTCACCGTTCTGCATCTGACATTGTCGCTTGGATCGGGCGCGCGGAATCTGTCCCGCGAGAACGTCTCGATGCTGTTCGCTCTGTGCGGCGGAGCGATGCTGGTTGCGCAGCTCGTCCCGTTCACAGGACGCAGAGTCACGGTCGGAGCGGTCTGGCTGCTGCGGCCAATGCTCGCCGGGCTGGCAGCCGCATTGATCATTGCCGTCTTCGCCCGGACCTTGTGGGTGCTCGTGCCTGTATTTCTGCTCGCCGGCTGGAGCACCGCGACGCTGATACACTGCTTCTAGCGTCCGATCCGCGGCGCATCATCCCGCCCTCGGATTGGTCGCCCAGCAGCTACGTAACAATCCCAATACTCCGCAAAGTCGTCAGCTCGCACACCCAACTCAGCCCTCCTGCGAGGGAGAATATCGGGTTCGCGGTGCCGAACACCTGGGGGCCCGGCCATGTATATCGGAGACGTTTCATGTTCCAGCAAGCGATCGACACCGTCCGGGCGAAGGGGCACGCGCCGTCGCGCTACGGCAACTTCATTGGCGGCCGATGGGTGGAACCCATTCGCGGGGAATATTTTACGGACCATAGTCCGATCAACGGCCGGAAGCTGGCCGAGATCGCCAAGTCTTCGCCAGAGGATGTGGAGGCAGCGCTGGACGCTGCTCACCGGGCTAAGGAGGGCTGGGCGCGCATGGCCCCTGCCGAGCGCGCAAAGATCCTCAATCGCGTGGCCGACCGGCTCGAGGACAATCTCGAGCTGCTCGCGCTTGCCGAGACCATGGACAACGGCAAGCCGATCCGCGAGACGCGCGGCGCCGATGTGCCGCTGGCCATCGACCACTTCCGCTATTTCGCCGGCTGCGTCCGCGCAGAAGAAGGGGCGATCTCGACAATCGACGACAAGACGATCGCCTATCATTTCAGGGAACCGCTGGGCGTTGTCGGGCAGATCATCCCGTGGAATTTCCCGCTGCTGATGGCGGCATGGAAGATCGCCCCGGCACTGGCGGCCGGCAACTGCACCATCATCAAGCCGGCCTCCCAGACACCCCTTTCGCTGCTGCTGTTCGCTGAGCTGACCGCTGATATCCTGCCGCCCGGGGTGGTCAATATCGTGACCGGACCCGGTGCGTCGGTCGGACGCGCGATCGCAGCCAATCCGCGGATTGCGAAAGTGTCCTTCACCGGCGAAACGACGACCGGCCGGCAGATCATGGGATATGCCGCCGAGCATCTGATCCCGCAGACGATGGAGCTGGGCGGAAAGTCCCCGAACATCTTCCTGGCAGACGTCATGAACGAGGACGACGCGTTCCTCGACAAGGCGCTGGAAGGCTTCGCCCTGTTCGCGTTCAACAAGGGCGAGGTCTGCACCTGCCCGTCGCGCGCGCTCGTGCATGAATCGATCTTTGATCGGTTTGTCGAAAGAGCGGTCGCGCGCGTCGCGGCGATCCGGGTCGGCGACCCGCTCGATCCGCTTACGCAGATGGGCGCGCAGGCGTCGGAGGACCAGCTCCACAAGATCCTGGGCTATATCGACATCGGCAAGCAGGAAGGCGCCGAGTGCCTGACCGGGGGACAGCGCGCCCGACCGGGGGGCGAGCTCGACGACGGCTTCTTCGTCGAGCCCACCGTGTTTGTCGGCAACAACAGGATGCGCATCTTCCAGGAAGAGATTTTCGGACCGGTCCTGTCGGTGACCCCGTTCAAGACGGTCGAAGAGGCGATCTCGATCGCCAACGACACCATCTACGGATTGGGTGCCGGCGTGTGGACCCGCAGCGGCAATGATGCCTATCGGCTGGGCCGCGCGATCGAGGCGGGCCGGGTGTGGACCAACTGCTACCATGCCTACCCGGCGCACGCGGCATTCGGAGGTTACAAGGCCTCCGGGTTCGGGCGTGAGAACCACAAGATGATGCTCGACCACTATCAGCAGACCAAGAATCTGCTGGTCAGCTACGACGAGACGGCCCTCGGCCTCTTTTGACCCGGCTCACTCCGGCTGCGGCTAACCCGCGCGGCCGTCACCGCAAGGAACTCCACGATGAACAAGACCATGAAAGCTGCGGTCGTACGCGAATTCGGCCAACCGCTCGTGATCGAAGAAGTGCCGGTCACGATGCCGGGCCCTGGCCAGATCCTGGTGAAGATCGCGGCCACCGGCGTTTGCCATACCGACCTTCATGCGGCCGAGGGAGACTGGCCGGTGAAGCCCAATCCGCCCTTCATCCCGGGTCATGAGGGTGTCGGTCATGTGGTCGCGGTGGGTAGCGGCGTGACCTATGTGAAGGAGGGCGACCGTGTCGGCGTCCCCTGGCTCTACACGGCCTGCGGGCACTGCGTGCATTGCCTCGGCGGATGGGAAACGCTGTGCGAGGCTCAGCAGAATACCGGCTATTCAGTGAATGGCAGTTTCGCCGAATATGTTCTCGCCGATCCCAATTATGTCGGTCACCTGCCGGCCAATATCGGGTTCATCGACATCGCGCCGATCCTGTGCGCCGGCGTGACCGTCTACAAGGGGCTGAAGGTCACCGATACGAGGCCGGGCAATTGGGTGGCGATTTCGGGCATCGGCGGTCTCGGACATATGGCCGTGCAATATGCCAAGGCGATGGGGCTCAATGTCGTGGCCGTCGACATCGACGACGCCAAACTCGCGCTCGCGGAGCGACTGGGCGCGGATCTCACCGTCAACGCGCGCAACGTCGACCCTGCCGCATTCATCAAGAAGGAGGTCGGTGGCGTCCATGGCGCACTTGTCACAGCAGTGTCGCCGATCGCATTCCAGCAGGCACTCGGCATGGTCAGGCGGGGAGGCACGGTGGCGTTGAACGGACTTCCGCCAGGCGACTTTCCGCTGTCGATCTTCGACACGGTCCTGAACGGAATCACAGTTCGCGGCTCCATTGTCGGCACTCGGCTCGATCTGCAGGAAGCCCTTGATTTTGCCTCGGAGGGCAAGGTTCGCGCGACCGTCACGACGGACACGTTGGAGAACATCAACGACATCTTCGCGCGCATGCATCATGGTGAAATCGAGGGGCGGATCGTGATCGATTTCGAGGGCGGCGCCCACTGACCAAGCGAATGCTCTGACGGTGTGCCCCGCCTGTGCCCAACCACCCGTGCGTGCGCCCACATCGTCCCGGCAGGTCCGATCTTTTGGTGAGAACCGCCGCGCCGTCGGGCCCCGGCATAGTGGCATCGCTCGGACCGGGACTCCGGCTCATTTCGATCATGGTGCCACTTGGCGCCAGTGGAGAACAACATGGCAAGCGGTAGAAAAGCGTATCTTGTCGGCGGCGGCATCGGCTCCCTGGCCGCAGCGGCCTTCCTGATCCGCGACGGTGGCCTGAAGGGCAGCGACATTACCGTCTATGAAATGCTTCCGATCCTCGGCGGCAGCCTCGACGGCGCCGGCAGCGCATCGGATGGCTATTCGATGCGCGGCGGCCGGATGCTGACAACGGATAATTACGAATGCACCTGGGGTCTGTTCAACACGATCCCCTCGCTCGAACATCCCGGCATGACCGTCTTCGAGGAGACGATAGCGTTCAACGAACGCGTCCGAGCACACTCGAAGGCACGCCTGATCGACCGCGATTGTGCCATCCTCGACGTGACCTCGATGGGCTTCTCGATGAACGACCGGCTGGAATTGCTCAGCCTTTCCGTCGCCAGTGAAGAGCGATTGGGCGCTACACGGATTACCGATTGGCTCTCGCCTTCATTTTTCGAGACCAAATTCTGGTATATGTGGGCAACGACCTTCGCCTTTCAGCCATGGCACAGCGCGGTCGAATTCAGGCGCTACCTCCATCGTTTCATCAAGGAATTCTCGAGGATCGAAACGCTCGCGGGCGTAAAGCGCACGGTCTACAACCAATATGATTCCCTGGTCCGTCCTCTGGCCGCCTGGCTCGAAGAACGGGGCGTCCATTTCGCCAGGGACACAACGGTCACAGACCTCGTCCTCGCCCCGATCGGCGGCAAGTCAGCGGTCAGCCGCATCCTGCTGCGCCACGGCGAAGCGGCCGAAGCCATTGACGTCGGACCCGAAGACCTCGTCTTTTTTCAGAACGGTTCGATGACCGACGCCTCGAGCCTGGGATCCATGACCAGTGCGCCGCCGCATCGGACGAAACATGACAGCGGCGGGTGGGCCCTATGGGAGAAGCTCGCCGCGGAGCATCCCGGCTTTGGGAACCCAGCCGCTTTCAATAGCTCGATCGCCGAATCTTGCTGGATATCGTTCACGGTCACGCAGGGAAACACGCGCTTCTTCGACCATATGGAATCCTTCACCGGAAACGTGCCGGGCACGGGCGGACTTGTGACCTTCAAGGATTCGAGCTGGTTGATGTCGGTGGTATTGGCGCATCAACCGCATTTCCCCGACCAGCCGGCGACGAGCCGGGTGTTCTGGGGGTATGCTCTGCACCCCGATCGCATCGGCGATTTCGTGCCAAAGCCGATGTCAGCCTGCTGCGGGGAGGACCTTCTGATCGAGCTATGTGGCCATCTCAATATCGACATGACAGTCTTTGAAACGGCAAACTGCATCCCCTGCCGGATGCCCTATATTACGAGCATGTTCATGCCGCGCTCGAAAGGCGAACGGCCGTTCCCGGTTCCCGAAACGACGCGGAATCTCGCCTTTGTCAGTCAGTTCGTCGAAATACCCGAAGATGTCGTCTTCACCGTCGAATATTCGGTGCGGGCCGCGCAAATGGCGGTCTATCAGCTTCTCGGAATCGATGCGCAGATCCCGCCAGTCAGTCACTACGATCGATCTGCCAGGGTCAATCTGAGCGCGGCGATCAAGGCATTCCGCTAGAACATCGCGCATTCGATCGAGCGGGCCAAAATCAGGCGCCACGTTTCCTTGGTGCGCTGCGCGCGGCACTGAAATGGCTACGTAACAATCCCAATTAAGCGCGAGGGCACCATGCCCTACCGACGCGACAGTGCCATCCACCGAGGGCGAATGTCGGGCCCAGGACGGGCTCGCGATATTGGCGCTCGCGCCTTTATTGATCTGCGCGGATTATTCGAATGGAGACCGATCAGCATGACCGCACGCGCAAAGCTAAACTTCTATGATCGCGTTCTTCGACCCGATCCATCGCGCACCGTCGTCCGTCCTTTTGAGCCGAATTATCCCAGAGATTTCGACGGCGGCACGTCCCGCACCCAGGAGACTGTCGATCTGATCGTGGCGCTCGACGAGTCTGAGTTGGCGCGTCAGCTGAAAGGCGTGACACTATCCCTGGACGAGAACCACCGCGACGTCGATGCGATGTTGCTTCGCCGGTTCAACGATATCGCCGGGCGGATTGAGGGCGCCGACAGGATCACCGTTGAGCAGCAGCGGTTGATCGGTGCCTATTGCAGTGAAGAATTTGCATACGAGGCCGCTGCGCTGTTCAACCCAAGCGCGGTACTTCATCCGGATCAGTCGGGGCTCCCCGAAGGCACCATCCGTTTCGTGATGTCGCTGCGAGGCATCGGCGAGGGACACGTGTCTTCCGTGACATTCCGCACCGGCACCTGGACGCCGGGCGGTGCGCTCGTGGTCGATGATCCGAGCCCGACATCGGTATCGCCTCTGATCGATACGTGCGGGAAATTCGGGAAAGATGACGGCGTAGCAGTGCGCCTGTGTTGCGCCGGCAGTCGCACGATCTCGGAGACGGTGATTTTCCCGGTCCTCCCGAGCCAAACGCAGGGTATTGAGGATACGCGCCTCGTTCGTTTCTGCGAGGATGACGGCAGCATAAGCTACCATGGTACATATACCGCGTTCGGCGGTGGTAAAGTGCGATCGGAATTGCTGAGCACGACCGATTTTCGATCGTTCGAAATGAGTGTCCTGACCGGGCAGGCCTCGAGCGGAAAGGGCATGGCCCTTTTCCCGCGCCGTATAGCGGGGAAATACGCCATGCTTGGGCGTCAGGACAGCAAGAACATCTGGCTTCACTTCTCCGATCAACTGCTCAACTGGGCAGGTGGCGCAAAGCTCATCACGCCAAAATTCCCCTGGGAATTCGTGCAGGTGGGAAATTGCGGGTCGCCGATCGAGCTCGACGAAGGCTGGCTAGTGATGACCCACGGTGTCGGGACGGTGCGAAACTACTGCATCGGCGCTTGCCTGCTGGACAAGAAGGACCCTTCAAAATTGCTGGCGCGTACGCCGCGCCCGGTATTGGCACCAAGTCCGCACGAACGGGATGGGTACGTCCCCAATGTCGTCTATAGTTGCGGTGCGATCGTGCAGGACCGGGCGATGTTACTACCCTATGGTGTTGCTGACAGCTTCACTGCCTTTGCTACGGCTTCGATCGACGACCTTCTGAGTGTGATGGAATAGGCCGCTGAACTGCTGCCAGTTTGATGGCCATCGAAATAAACTGTCCTAAGGAACCGGAGGGTGCGGATGCAACAACTCAAGTTCAGCCGCGAGTTCAAGCTCGCGGCGGTAACACTGATCAGGGATCGCGGCGGGACGATGGCGCCGGCGGCGGGTGTTCGCATATGATCCATACTGGAAAAATCACGCCCATTATTCTCTCAGGCGGGTCAGGCACGAGGCTCTGGCCGCTGTCTCGCGCCGCGCGCCCGAAACAGCTGCTCGCCCTTACCGGCAGCCAACCGCTGCGTTGAACGCTTCTGCCACACCGTCCGGCACCAGAAACTGGGCGCCTTCGGGCCAGCCATAGGCCTTCTTGGTAGCGCGAACATTGTCCTCGCCCAGTGGCTCGCCGTGCGCCTTCTCGCTACCCGCCCTGGGGCTGCCCCAGCCGATCACCGAGCGGATGACGATGAGAGTCGGCCGGTCATGCGCATCGCGAAAGGCCGCGATTGCGCGCGCGACGGCCCTGGTGTCGTTAGCGTCATCGACCTGGATGACGTTCCAGCCATAGCCCTCGAATCGTTTGCCGACATCCTCGGTGAAGGCGAGCTCGGTCGAACCTTCGATCGAGATATGATTGCTGTCGTAGATCCAGCAGAGATTTGACAGGGCGAGATGTCCGGCGAGTGATGCGGCCTCACTCGAGACGCCCTCCATCATATCGCCATCGCCGCACAGCACATAGATGTTGTGATCGAACAGCTTGAAACCGTCGCGGTTGAAGTGCGAGGCAAGCGCGCGCTCGGCAATCGCCATGCCGACCGAATTGCCGCACCCTTGGCCGAGCGGGCCAGTCGTCGTCTCGACACCGGTAGTCATACGGTACTCGGGGTGGCCCGGGGTCTTCGAGCCGAGTTGGCGGAACTGCTTGATGTCGTCGAGACCGACCGCGGGCTTGCCCGTCGGCTTGCCGTCCGGGTCGATCTCCTTGACCAAGGCCAAGTGCAGCACCGCATAGAGCAGCATCGAGGCATGGCCGACCGAAAGAACGAAGCGATCGCGGTTCGGCCAGTCGGGCGTGTCCGGATCGTAGCGGACGAAGTCCCGCCACAGCGTGTAGGCCACCGGCGCCATCGCCATCGGCGTGCCCGGATGGCCCGAATTGGCCTTCTGTACGGCATCCATCGCCAACGTGCGGATGATGTCGATCGCGAGCCTTTCGAGCGCTTCGTCCTGTTGAGGCAGCTGGGCCGAGTC
>Ga0209024_1002296_pt1 | contig 11617 bp, 12 predicted proteins | sample AutmiccommunBRH5_FD_187380 | JGI IMG/M metagenome (GOLD analysis project Ga0209024, IMG submission 187380) | Deep subsurface microbial communities from Mt. Terri, Switzerland - Autotrophic microbial communities BRH/5 (SPAdes) (version 2) | ecosystem: Environmental > Aquatic > Deep subsurface >...
CGCCTTCGCCGCCGCTCCTGGCCGGCGGGCTTACAGACACGACGCAGACCCCACTGGGATACATTCTCACGCTCTCAGGATGACGGCCGGCACAAAAATCCGGGAATTCAGCACCTCACGCTCTGCGCTCGACTTTGGCCAGCACCGCGCACAAAGCCGGTCACACTCGCGGCCCCTCTCCATTGTCGTCATCCCGGGCGGCGCGCAGCGGCGACCCGGGACCCACCCGCCGCCGCGGAGGCCGCAGCAAGCGCACGTCGCTTCGTGGGTCAGGCTCCGTCCCGCCAAAGGCGGGCCGGTCCGGGATGACGACAAGAAAGGATAGGGAGCGCCAAAGTCGAGCTGAGGAGGCCGTCGCGAAGCGGCGGACTCCAAGCGCCAAAACGCCGACGGGGCGGATGGTTTCCCATCCGCCCCGCCGGAACCGTGAGCCGTGGCTCAGGCCGAGATCACTTCCGGATCTCGATCTTCACGCGGCGGTTCTTGGCTTCCTTCACGCCATCCGGCGTGACGACCTTGTTCTGGCTCTCGCCGAACGCCTCGAGGGTCATCTTCGGGGCCTTCGCGCCGATCAGGCTGGTCAGCTCCTTGGCGACAGCCTCCGCCCGGCGCTGCGACAGCTTCATGTTGTAGGCGTCGGAGCCCGAGCGGTCGGTGTAGCCGGACACGGTGATCGAGGAAGCGGCCATGCCGTCGGCGGCGTTGGCTGCGTCGATCAGGGTCGACTGCGTCTCAGCGGTCAGCGCCGCCCTGTCGAAGTCGAAGTAGACCGTGAAGTTCGCGAAGGTCACCGACGGCTTGGTCTCGGCCGGCTTCGGAGCCGGGGCGCCGATCTCGGCCATGGCGGCGTCGAAGCGGTCCTTGCACCACTTGATGTCGGCCGGCTGGAAATTCTCCTCCTGCTCCTGCATCCAGCAGTCGAAGCTGGCCTGGGCGCGGGCGGCAGCGGCCGGCTTGGCGGTCTTGGCGCCGGCGTCGAGGGCGGCGACCAGCTTGGCGCGCGCCGCGGTCAGCTCGGCCTGTGCATTCGCCGGAATCGGGCGGGCATTCATCGCCTCCGGAGCCGGCGGCGTGCCGGCGGCGGACGCAATGGCACGCCCGGAGAATTCGTCCGAATCGACGTAGTCGCCCTCGGCGAACTCTCTCTCCGCGAGGACCAAGTATTCCTTGTACAGCGCCGCGCTGAAGGCGTCGCCGGTCGGCTTGAGCCCCTTGGCGCTCTCGAGCTGGAAGCCCGCACAGGCGCTCAGCCCGAGCATCACGGCCGCAGCCGCCGCCAGCTTGGTGGCCCCCATCATCCTGGTGATCATGCGCGTCTCCTTCTCGTGTTCTGTCGCGCCTCGTTTCAGAGACGGCAGGCCCCCCGACATCCGATCGGGTCCGCGTGCCCCGCCCCCCCTCGCGCCGGCCCGTCACAACCAGCGTCGCAGCGCGCAATATGCCCGAGTTGGCGGAAAAGTCCAATCCGTACGCAGGGTAAGCCGATGGATCGAGCCGCACCGTCACGCATGCGCCACATGGCGACCGGTGCCATGCTACCGGCATCCGACGCCGCCGCGGGCGGTACCACCGGTGGTTTGTCCGAAATCCGACCGCGAATTGATCCAGCGCAGTGCGACGGCCTCTGGTTTGATGCCAGCTAAGGTCGGCGCGGATCGATCGCGGGAGGAGACGGATGGCCAAGGCGAGAAGCATTCCGGTGGGCGGGATCCCGCCCGTCGCGACGCCGGTCTCCGGCAACCGGGTTCAGCCGGACGCGCCGTGGGCGTGGCTGGCCGCCGGCTGGCGCGACCTGATGCGGGTGCCGCGCGTCAGCCTGACCTACGGGCTGCTGTTCGCGCTCGTCAGCGGGGCTCTGACGTGGATGCTGTTCCGGCTCGATCTGCAGTACATGCTGATGCCGATGGCCGCCGGCTTCATGCTGGTCGGGCCGCTGCTGGCCGTCGGACTTTACGAGACCAGCCGCCGACTGGCGGCCGGCGAACCCACCGGCCTGCGCCATGCGCTGATCGTCGCAACCCGGTCGCCGGCACAGCTGGCGTTCCTCGGCGCGCTGCTGATGCTGATGCTGCTGGCATGGATCCGGATCGCCCAGCTGGTCTACGCGCTGTTCTTCGGCCTGACCTCGTTCCCCGGCTTCGAACAGTCGGTCCATCTGGTGTTCTTCACCCCCGAGGGACTCGGCATGCTGGCGATCGGGTCGGCGGTCGGCGGCGTCATCGCCGCCGCGGTGTTCACGGTGGCCGCGCTCGCCGTGCCGATGCTCCTGGTGCGCGACATCGACGCCATCAGCGCGATGATCGCCAGCGCTGCCGCCGTGCGCGCCAACTTCTGGCCGATGCTGGTCTGGGCCTGGCTGATCGTGGTGCTGACCGGGGTCGGGATCGTCACCCTCTATGTCGGACTCATCGTCACCTTCCCGCTGCTCGGCCACGCCACCTGGCACGCCTATCGCCAGATCATCGAGGGCATCGCGCCGCGGCACGACTGACCCGCCAGGCGGCCGCGGGCGACTGTGGGAGCGAAGGCGCGGTCAGTCGGACGCCTCGATTACGCAGCCGTCGCCGTCCTCGCGCAGACAGGACCGAAACCGGCTCGCAGCCGCCAGCATCGCGTCCGATTGCTCGACCGCGCTGCCCAGGCAAGCCCGGTACTCCTCCAGTCCCGTGAGGTACCGGGCGATGTCATCGAGGCAGCGCAGCCTTTCCGGGCCGCTGTCCACGGCCTGCAGATCGGTGGTGCAGAGCGGTTGCACCGGCCTGCTGCACAAGGTCTGGGCGGACACTGTCAGGGGCTGGGCGAGCATCAACCCGAGCAGGCAGATGTGCTTCGAGATCATAAACCGGTGCATGTTCGCGCGCGGCTCCAGAGTTGAGGTGGACAAGCGTCGGCCCGGAGCCGTCAGTTCACCCGGACCGATGGCCCCCGGGCATCGGTGGCACCGGTCCCGGCGGGGCCGCCCGGCCCTGCCGGTGGCCGGTCGAGAAGCAGGGCGTCGTGCGAGATCGGCCACCCGGCGCGCTGCCCGGCCACCGACGCGCCGGCGATCGCGCTTCGCACTGTGGGCACCAGATCGTCGACCGCACCGGCGCCGTCACCGCTGGCGGTCATGGCGACCGCCAGCGGCCCATCGAGCCAGCGCAGCACGGTGGCCGCTCCGGCGCTCCCGCGCATGACCGCCGCCGGCCGGTCCTCCCAGCGCGGGCGAAGGTAGATGTTCACGACGCCGCCGTCGGAGTGGCGGTAGCCCAGCCGGACCGCCGGCTCGTCGCCATCCAGGACGACCCGCTGCTGGCCGACCAGCGTGTAGCCATGCGCGCCGAGGTCGGGAACCTCGACCCGCACCGCAATCCGGCGGGTCAACCAGTTGAGTGGCGCATGCCCGTGCGATGCCACACCGGTTCGGGCGACGCCGGTTCGGGCGACACCGGTTCGGTCGACCTCCGGCCCGGCCTCTGGAAGCTGCCCGTGATCGAGCAATGCGCTCTTGGCGAACGCGCCGAGGGAATCGGCATGCGGCTTCCCCGCCGCGGCGATCCAGCCGCCGGCCGCGCCGCCAATCGCCGCGATCGCCATGAGGGCCGCCACGGCCACCCTGCGCGGCCCCGGCCGGCGCCAGAACCCGCTCCGATCCGCATAGACGGTGTCGAGCAGACGGGTGGGCACCGGCGCCGCCAGCCATTCGGCGCCCAGCGTCCGGATCGCCTCGTTCTGGGCGACGAAGTCGGCGACCCGGGCCGCGTCCTCCGGTGTGTCGGCAAGGTGCCGCCGGACCGCCTCCCGACGGGCCGGGTCGGTATCGAGGATGCCGTCGGCATAGGCCAGCAGATCGATCTCGCCCAGGACATCGCGCCGCGGAACACCGTCCGGGCCGTCGGCCCGCGGCACGCCGTGTCGGTCGGTCATTTCACTCTCCTCAGGGCGGACTGCGCGGCCGGCCGCCAGCCGTCGCGCAACGCATCGCGGCCGCGCGACAGGCGCGACCGCAGCGTCCCGACCGGCACATCGAGCACCTGGGCGGCCTCCTCGTAAGAGAGCCCATCGAGCCCGACGAGCAGGATCGCCGCGCGCTGCTCCACCGGGAGCCGCCGCAGGGCCGTGGCGATATCGCGGACCTGGACCATGTGCTCCTGCCTCGGCGGCTGAATGGTCGCCAACTCGGCAGCCGCGGCGTCGGTGACCTCACGCCGGCGCGACCCACGCCTGCCGCTGTCCACGTGCTGGCGGTACAGCAGCCGGAACAGCCAGCTGCGCAGCCGGCCCTGGCGTCGCCAGAGATGCCGCTTGCGCAGCGCCCGTTCCAGGCAATCCTGGACCAGATCGTCGACCCGATGCGGCTCTCCGACCAGCACGGCGGCATAGCGCCGCAGATGCGGGATCTCTCGGGCGATCAGCCATTTCAGGTCGTCTTCGTCATGCATGCTGGTTCCTTCCGCCGGCCGCAGCTCCGCGCGGCCCGTCGTTCATGCCTTGCTCGGGTTTCGAACAAGGACGAGCGGTCGGGCGCAATGGTTCCAAACGGACCGCCGCAGGGACGTCGCCATGCCGGACGGAACCTCTCGCCGCCGCCATCCGTCTGTCGGGAGCGGGGCCAGCCTGTCCTATGACGACAGGCCGGCTCCGGACCAGCGAAACGAACCAAGGGAAATCGATATGACGACCGTAAACGCGAGCAATCTCACGGCAGCGGCACTCGCGGTCCTGCTCATGGCCGCGCCTGCAGCGATCACGCCGGTGCTGGCGCAGACAACGCAGCCTTCGGCCCCGCAGGTCGATCCCGACCAGTTCTCCGATAGCGACCTGAAGTCGTTCGCGGCGGCCTCGATCGAAGTGGAGGATCTGCACGAGAAGTGGTCGCCACAGATCGCCGATGCGGCCGAGCCTCGCGAACAGGCGGATGTCCGAGAGCAGGCGATGCTGGAGATGACCAAGGCGGTCCAAGCCACCGGTCTGTCGGTCCAGGATTACAACCAGATCGTCCAGGCGATGCAGATCGATCCGAACACCGCCCGCACGATCGAGGAGTACCGGTCAGAATTACGCTAGTATCGACCCGCGGCCGGCCCGGCTCTCCGCCGGACGGCCGCGAGCCGGTCGCCGCGGCGCGACTTTGACCGACCCGGCCGCCCCGGGCGATCATGGCTTCCGTTCCACCGGCATGGGAGCCAACACGCATGATCGAGGTCGCGACGCGGTGGACGGCTCGCGGCGCCGTGCTGCTCGGGCTCCTGCTGTCGGCATCGCCGGCGCAGGCGGTGAATCCCGACCACGCCCAGGTGGTCCGTGATTTTCACGAGTCCCGTTCCGGTCTGGTGTGGGTGCAGGAGGGCGACCCGCCGGCCCTGGCCGCGCGCGGCCTGATCGTCCGCCAGATCCTCGAGAACGCCGAGCGCGAGGGTCTCGATCCGTCGGATTACCCGATACCGGCGACCGCCTCGGCGGTGGCGCTCGATCATGCGGTGACCGGCGTGCTGCTGGCCTACCTGACCGACCTGCAGGCCGGGCGGGTGGCGCCGCGCAAGGCGGACCCGGCGCTCTTCGTGTACCGCCGTACGGTGGACGGGCCGTACCTGCTGGCCACCGTCGCCGACGCGCCGGAGCCGGCCCGCACGATCGCCGACCTGGCCCCCGGCAATCCCGTCTACCGCCGGCTGCGGCGGCTGCTGTCCGAGTATCGGGCGCTCGCCGAGGCCGGCGGCTGGACCGGCGTGCCAGCCGGCGAGTCGCTCAAGCCCGGCGCCGCCGACCCGCGGGTCACGGCCGTCCGGAGCCGGCTCGCTGCAACCCGGGAGTACACCCCGCCCGTAGCCGGGTCCGACCTCTACGACCCGACGCTCGAGGTCGCGGTGCGGGCGTTCCAGCGGCGCCACGGCCTGGACGCCGACGGCGTGCTCGGCCGCCGCACCGTCGCCGCGCTCAACGTCCCGGTCGACGCACGAATCCGGCAGGTGGTGCTGAGCATGGAGCGGTTCCGCTGGATGCCGGACGATCTCGGCGACGACCACGTGTTCGTCAACATGGCCGGCTTCGAGCTCGACTACGTCGTGCAGGGCACCACCCGGCTGTCGATGCGCGTGGTCGTCGGCCGGCAGTTCCGCGAGACCCCGGTGTTCAGCGACCGGATCCGCTACCTGGAATTCAACCCGGACTGGACGGTGCCGCGCAAGATCGCCATCGAGGACCTGCTGCCGAAGATCCGCAGGGATCCCGGCTATCTCGCAGCCGGCGGCTATCAGGTGCTGGCTGCCGGGGGCGGACCGGTGGACCCCGCCTCGGTGGACTGGCGGTCGCTCGGGCCCGGGCGATTCCCGTACCGGCTGCGGCAGCTTCCGGGGCCGAAGAATGCCCTCGGCCGGGTCAAGTTCATGTTCCCCAACCAGTTCGACGTCTACCTGCACGATACCCCGGCACGCGAGCTGTTCCGCCGCTCCATGCGGGCCTTCAGTTCCGGATGCATCCGGTTGGAGAAGCCCTTCCAGCTGGCCGAGGCGCTGCTGCGGAGCGATGCCCAGGATCCGTCCAGGATCGGCGAGATCCTCGCCTCCGGACAGACCAAGCGGGTCGCGCTGGCGACGCCGGTGCCGGTGCACCTGGCCTACCTCACCGCCTGGATCGGCGAGGGCGGGACCGTGGAATTCCGCGACGACGTCTACGGCCGCGACGCGCTGCTTGCGAAGGCGCTCGGGCTCTGATCCCATGGCGCTTGACGATCGTGACCCGCGCGAGGCCTACACCATGATCCATACGCGATGATGCAGCGGCGTTTCCTGCTGGCGGCATTCGCGGCCGCAGCCCTGCTTCCGGCCGGCGCCGCGCAGGCGCAGCCCCGGGCGCCGGCTTCCACGAAGGAGGCGCGGCGGCGCCTGAGCCTGGAGCATCTCCACAGCGGCGAGGCGATCGACATCGTCTATCACCAGAACGGCCGCTACGTTCCGAGCGCGCTGTACGACCTGAACCGGTTCCTGCGCGACCATCGCGACGGCACGGTGCATCCGATCGACGTCGACGTGCTCGACTACCTCCACGCCGTGGCGGCGAAGCTCGGCACGCGGGCGCCGATCGGCATCGTCTGCGGCTACCGCTCGGAGCGTTCCAACGAGCTCCTGCGCGCCAGGAGTTCCGGTGTCGCCAGGCGCAGCCTGCACATGGACGGCATGGCGCTCGACATCCGCATCCCGGGCCAGCGGGTGCGCAAGGTGGCCGAGGCGGCGCTGTCGCTGCAGCGCGGCGGCGTCGGCATCTACACCGGCTCGAACTTCGTGCACATCGATTCCGGCGCCGTGCGGAACTGGGGCGCCTGACGGTTTCGATCGCGGGAACGAGCCGTTTCCCCCGATCTTCCGGAGGGTTCCGGACTGCGACGGGCGGCTCATCTATCTGAAATCGCATAGAGTTCCGGACTATGCGAACGCCGTAGCCCTGGACTGGATGCGGACCTCCTCCACCTTCTTCATCCCGTACTCACCCGCCGCAGGCGCGGCGGAGCCGGGAACCACCCGACGCTCCGGCCGTTCGTCCGGATGCCGCGCCGCCCCGCCCGACGGTGCAGACAGGCACGTCCACCGCCTGCTATCACCTTCACGACGCCAACCGCGCGCGGATGCCGAGATGCCGAAGATCACCGTCGGGACGATCCTCAAGCTGCTGATCCTGTCGTTCTTCGTCGGCTGGGGGCTGTCGCTGCTCGACCTGACGCCGATGGAGCTGCTGCGCGGCATGTTCGACCGCTTCGACGACCTGTTCGACTGGGTCAGCCGCTCCTTCGGGACGATCATCTCCTACATCCTGCTCGGCGCGGTGATCGTGGTGCCGATCTGGGCGGTGCTGCTGCTGATCGACTGGAACAAGACGCGCGGACGGTAGCCCCTGGCGCGCCGCCGCATCGTCCTCGAAGCGGTCGTCGTGGACGTCGTTCCTGGCGCGGCGAACACGGCGATGGCGCTGCGGAATTGCTGCACCTCAGGCAGTGCGGCCGCAGCCCGCCCGGACGAAGCACGCCGACGCGCGCTGCCCGAGGAGGAGCGGGAGGCGGAGGACGATTTGGCGGCCGGGCAGGCGAAGCCCGCTGAAGCCGTCTTCGCGCGCTTGCTCGAAAAGTATGCCGCGGCGCCATAGGGTCATCGTCACGCGGCACGCGGAGGATGACCTCGCGCCATCGGCGACTACGTCGCGCGGGACAGCCGCTCTGCCGCATTCGAGTTGCTCTTCCGTATCCGGGATCGGATCGCCGGGGTTGCGCACTTTCCGGAGCGCTATCGACTCCGTCGCGAACTCGGGCCGGGATATCGGGTGTGCGACGTCGAAAGCTACGTCGTCATCTACCGTGTGGAAACGGAGTTCGTCGTCGTCATGCGCGTCTTTCGCGGTTCGCGCGACTATGAGCGCCTGCTGCGCCCGTAGCCGTGCATCCCGTGGCCACGCTGTCGTCGGCGCTATTCCTTGAAGCGATCGTCGTGGGTGTCGTGCAGCGCCCGGTACGCCGCCCCATCGAGGTCGTCGAACTGGCCGGTGCGCAGCGCCCACAGGAAGCAGGCGAGGCCGAAGGTGCCGAGCAGCAGGGCGGCGGGGATCAGGTAGACCAGCGCTTCCATGCGGCTTCTCCTCAGCGGCCGCGCTGCACGCGCAGCGCGTTCGCGGTGACCACCAGCGACGACGCCGACATCACCACCGCGGCGATCAGCGGCGTCACCATGCCGGCCATCGCCAGCGGCACCGCCACCAGGTTGTAGCCGAGTGCGAGGCCGACATTCTGCTTCACCAGGGCGTCGGCCTTGCCGGCGACCCGCCAGGCCTCCAGCACCGGCGCCAGGGCGTCGCCGCGGAACACCACGTCGGCCGCGGTCTGGCTGACGTCGGCGGCGGTCGCCGGCGACAGCGACACGAAGGCGGCGGCCAGGGCCGGGGCGTCGTTCAGGCCGTCGCCGACCATCGCCACCCGCCGGCCCTCGGCGGCCAGCCGCTGCAGCACCGCGATCTTGCCGTCCGGCCGGCATTCGGCATGGCGCTCGGCGATGCCGAGCCGGTCGGCGAGGTCGTCGACCACCGCCACGCGGTCGCCGGACAGCAGCAGCACCCGCATGCCCGCGGCCTGCAGGGCGGCAATCACCGCCGCGGCGTCCGGGCGCGGCGCGTCGACGAAGCGGAAGCGCACCGCCGCCGCCTCGCCCTGCCGCAGCCAGATCTCCGACCCGGCATGCGCCGCCGCCGGCGCGGCGCCGCCGACCCAGTCGCCGCGGCCGAGCCGCACCCGCACGCCGGACAGCGCCGCCTCCAGGCCGAGCCCCGGCTCCTCGCGCACGCCGTCCGCCGCCGGCCCGCCTCCGGCGGCGGCGACCAGGGCGCGGGCCAGGGGATGCGTGCTCCGGCGCGCGAGCGCGGCGGCGACGGCGAGAGACTGCGCGTTCCCACCGTCGATGCCCTCCAGCCGCGGCCGGCCGAGGGTCAGGGTGCCGGTCTTGTCGAACACCACGGTGTCGATGCAGGCGAGCCGCTCCAGCGCGTCGCCGCTCTTCACGTAGATGCCGCGCTTGAGCAGCCGGCCGACGGCGCCGACCTGCACCGCCGGCACCGCGAGGCCGAGGGCGCAGGGGCAGGTGACGATCAGCACCGCCACCGCGATCATCAGCGAGTGCCGCCAATCGGCGCCGCCGAGCGTCATCCATCCCGCGAAGGCGGCCAGCGCCAGGGCGTGGATCACCGGCGCGTAGATCCGCGACACCCGGTCGGCGAAGCGGACGTAGCGCGCCTTGGCCTGGCCGGCGCGGTCCATCATCGCGGCGATCTCGGCCAGCAGCGTGCCGGTGCCGGCGGCCAAGGTCTCGACCTCGATCGGCGCGCCCAGGTTGACGGTGCCGGCATGCACCCGGTCGCCCGGTGCGACCGCCTGCGGCAGGCTCTCGCCGGTGACCAGGGCGGCATCGACCTCGGAGCGGCCGGCCACCACCACGCCGTCGACCGGCACGGTCTCGCCGGCGGCGACGGCGACGACGTCGCCCGGCCGCACCGCCTCGATGGCGCGCACCTCGGTGTGGCGGTCGCGGCCGATCACGGTGGCGCTGACCGCACGCAGGGCCAGCAGGTTCTGGGCGGCGGCGAAGGCGCGGCCGCGCAGCGAACGGTCCAGGTAGCGGCCGATCAGCAGGAAGAACAGCAGGCCGAGAGAGGCGTCGAAATAGACGTGCTCGCCGTTGCGGGTGGTCTCGAACAGGCTCATCGCGGTGGCCAGCGACACCCCGATGGCGATCGGCACGTCCATGTTGGTGCTGCCGGCCCGCAGCGCGCCGAGGGCGGAGCGGAAGAACGGCCGGCCGGCATAGACGATCGCCGGCATGGCGATCAGCGCGGACACCCAGTGCAGGAAGGCGCGGGTCCCCGGCCCCATGTCCTGGGCCAGCCCGGCCCACACCGCCACCGAGATCAGCATCACATTGGCGAAGGCGAAGCCGGCGACCGCGAGCGCCCGCAGCAGGCCGCGGCCGACCTCGTCGACCTCGCGGCCGCCGAGGCGCGCGGCGTCGTAGGCGGCAATGCGGTGGCCGAGGCCGTCGAGGACGCCGAGGATGCGGTCGAGGTCGACGCGGCCCGGATCCCATTCCAGGTGCATCCGGCGCTGGCCGGCGTTGACCCGCGCGCCGAGCACGCCGTCGAGGCCGCCGAGCGCGCGCTCGATGGTCGGCACGCAGGACGGGCAGTCCAGCGTCTCCACCACCGCGTCCAGCCGCGCGACGCCATCGTCGCCGACCGTCGCGTAGGCGCGCGGATCGGCCCCGGCGGCCGCACGCGCCGCGGGTGCCGCCAAGGAGCCGAGCGAGCAGCAGCCGGCGTCCAGCGCGGTCGAGTCGATGGGGGCCTGCAGGACCATGACGGCTTCCTCAGCGCACCGTCGCGACGGTGTCGATCCGGAAATCGGTGCCGCCCGGGCGCCGGGCGACAAGCTTGAGCGCCCAGTCGCCGGCCCCGGGCAATTCGACGGTCGCGGCATATACCCCGGGCTCCGCCTCGACGAGCGCCAGCTTCCGGTCGTCGGCCTCGATCACCGGATGCCGCGCCTCGCCGGCGAAGGCGAGGCCGCGGACCGGCGAGCCGTCGGCATCGCGCAGGGTGAGGGTGACGCCGAGGCTGCGGCCGCCATCGGCGCCGCGGACCACCCGGGTCGCGACCGCCGAGCGCCACCCGAGCGCCGTCTGCGCGGCGTCGCGCTCCAGCGTACGGTTCCACGACAGGCCGGTGCGGTAGCTGTCGTGGTCGGTCAGCCCGGTCCAGCTGTCGAGCGCGAGGTGGACGAACGTCACGTTGACCGCGATCACGATGCCGAAGAACGTCAGAATGGTGATCAGCACATGCCGGCCGGTGAGGCGGAAGCCGCCGTCCGCGGCCGTCTCGGGAAGCAGGCTCATTTCTCGGGTCCCCTGAAGATGGACGAGCTGCGGGCGGTGCGGGCGGTCCCCTCCTCGGTCACCACGACGGTGACGTCGGTCGCGTCGGCGGCCAGGGCGGCGGCGGGCACCGAGACGAAGACGCGGAACGCCGCGAGACGGTCCGACTGCACCACCAGGCCGTCCGTCCGCCCCGGCTCCTGGCCGACGACCGACACCTCGTGCGGCGGCAGGCCTTCGAA
>Ga0209024_1002297_pt1 | contig 11610 bp, 8 predicted proteins | sample AutmiccommunBRH5_FD_187380 | JGI IMG/M metagenome (GOLD analysis project Ga0209024, IMG submission 187380) | Deep subsurface microbial communities from Mt. Terri, Switzerland - Autotrophic microbial communities BRH/5 (SPAdes) (version 2) | ecosystem: Environmental > Aquatic > Deep subsurface >...
ATTCCTATTTTCTTTATCTGGATTTACTGGGTATGGATAATCACCTTACTTGGCGCAGAAATCACTTACGCCTTATCAGTGCATCATGAAAGACGCCGAGGTGTACCCCTGGACGGTTTTTCACATGCCTTGTTGTGGTTATATCATCTTTGGCAAGCGCAGCAGAAAGGTCGAGGCATGAGCCAGGACGCACTGATTAATACAACCACTCAATCTTTTTCAGTGGATGTGGGCGAGATGATTTCACAATTTTCCAAACAAAAATTAATCCAGACCACCACCAATGGCAATTACCTGTTAAGCCGTGATTTAGCTAATTTTAGCTTGTATGATCTCTTGCAACGGTTGCCGTATCGCCTGCCAAATACCTCACAACTGGAGGCAATTACCTCACCTGTCGCCGCGCAATGGCACGAGCTGATTAATCAAGCCGATAATCAACTTGAACAAACCCTCTCAGTTAGTCTGGAGCAATTATTCCGCAATAAATCATCGGCTTTATAAAATATAACGCGCCAAATCTTCATCAGCCACTAACTTGCCCAAGTGCTCATTAACATAATTTGCATCAACGTGAATTAAGTCACCGGCCTTGTCTGTTGCTTCAAATGAAACCACTTCAAGCAATCGCTCCATCACGGTATACAAACGACGCGCGCCGATGTTTTCCGTGCGCTCATTAACTTGCCATGCAACTTCAGCAATACGTCGTACACCTGATTCATCAAAAGTGAGTTGCAAACCCTCTGTTCCCAACAAGGCGATATACTGTTCAGTTAACGAGGCACTTGGCTCTGTCAAGATACGGACAAAATCTTCAACCGTCAGTGCCGATAGCTCGACGCGGATTGGCAATCGACCTTGCAACTCAGCAATCAAATCAGACGGCTTGGCTACATGAAACGCACCTGAAGCAATAAATAACACATGATCTGATTTAATCATGCCATGTTTGGTTGACACGGTCGTGCCTTCTACCAATGGTAGTAAATCGCGCTGCACCCCTTCACGCGACACATCACCCCCATGTTCAGGGCGCCTGGTTATTTTATCTATCTCATCAAGAAACACGATGCCATTTTGCTCAACATTTTCAATGGCTCGGGTTTTTATATCGTCCTCATTAACAAGCTTTGCCGCTTCTTCTTCACGGAGCAATTTAAGGGCTTTGTGAATGGGCAATTTACGCGTTTTAGTGCGGCCTGAACCAACTTGCTGGAACATGGCTTGCAATTGATTGGTCATTTCCTCCATGCCAGGCGGGGACATGATTTCAACACCCATTGACGAGGCATTAACTTCTATCTCAATTTCTTTATCATCTAACGTGCCTTCACGCAGTTGCTTGCGAAACACCTGGCGGGTTGAAGAATCTTTCTCGGCAGGAACGACCCCTCCCCTGGCGGGAGGTAATAACACATCAAGTATGCGCTCTTCTGCGGCATCTTCTGCAGGTTGCTGGACTTTTTTCATCGCCAGTTCACGCTCTTGCTTAATTGCAATATCCGCTAAATCACGAATAATTGACTCTACATCGCGCCCAACATAACCAATTTCAGTGAATTTAGTCGCTTCAATTTTAATAAACGGTGCTTCAGCAAGCCGCGCCAATCGCCTGGCAATTTCGGTTTTACCAACACCAGTAGGCCCTATCATGAGGATGTTTTTAGGCATTATCTCATTGCGCAAAGTGCTGTCTTTTATCTGTAAACGCCGCCAGCGGTTACGAAGCGCAATGGCGACGGCGCGCTTGGCTTGATCCTGGCCAATTATATGTCGATCAAGTTCTTCTACTATCTCACGGGGAGTCATCACGGCTTTTATATTACTTGTTGTCATCAAATTACTCACTGTCCAATTCTTCAATGGTTAGGTTGTGGTTCGTGTAAATGCAGATTTCACCTGCAATAGTTAATGCTTTCTTCACGATCTCTGCAGCAGATAATTTGGTATTATCTAACATGGCTCGCGCTGCGGCCTGAGCAAAGGGACCGCCTGAACCAATAGCCATCAAGCTTTCTTCAGGTTCTATCACATCACCGTTACCGGTAATAATAAGCGATGATTTACTATCAGCAACCGCGAGCAACGCCTCCAGACGACGCAGAATTTTATCGGTACGCCAATCTTTGGCTAATTCAACTGCCGCTCGAACCAAATGCCCTTGATGCAGTTCCAGCTTACTTTCAAAACGTTCAAATAAAGTAAATGCATCAGCAGTGCCTCCTGCAAATCCTGCAATCACTTTATCTTTATATAATCGCCTTACTTTACGGGCATTCCCTTTCATTACAGTGTTACCAAGCGTTACCTGGCCATCCCCACCGATAACCACTTGATTCCCCCGTCTGACCGACAAAATAGTCGTACCACGAAACTGTTCCAAAAATAAATCCTCGCAAAGTCTAAAGTTAACTAGTTGGGGATGATAATTAAAAATTCAATAGATAAAGGCATAATTTTCTTTAATACGGAACAAAAAGCGTGACGCGTAGACAAGTAGATGGGTTTAGAAGGGAATGCTTCAAAATGCAGCACATTGCTGGCAACTGCCCTTCAATTCAATGGTATGTTGCTCAAGTTGAAAATCATTATTATCAGCAATCGCCTTTACCAAGGCTTGCATCATCTTGTCATGTACTTCAATAACCTGATGACAGCGGCTGCATACCATTAACACTTCAGATAACAGGTGTTTGTCAGGCTCACAACAAAGCGTATAACTTTGGATCGATTCAATTTTATGTACAATACCGCGCCCAACCAAAAATTCTAATGTCCTATACACGGTAGGTGGCTTGGAATTTGTCCTGGTTTTCAATAAAGCATCAAGAATTTCATAAGCCTTGAGCGGCTTTGTAGCACACCATAAAATATATAATATCTCTTTACGTAAAGAGGTAAATTTTGGCCCGAGGGTTTTGCAAAATTGTGCGAATGAGTTGGGATAATTCATTGTTTATTGATAAAAGAAACCCCACGTAACAACGGTTGAATCGCTAAGTGTTCTGCCAAACTCTGACCAATATCGGCGAAGGTATCACGTCGGCCAATAAACTTACTGCCCAGGTTTGGGCCAAATGCCAACACAGGAATGTGCTCACGTGTATGATCAGAACCAGGAAAAGTTGGATCACAACCATGGTCAGCGGCGATAACTACCATGTCTTCTGGCTTGAGTATGGCTTCCAACTCTGGCAGGCGTGCATCAAATTGCTCAAGTGCATGCGCATAACCTGCTACATCGCGTCGATGACCAAAAGAGGAGTCAAAATCAACAAAATTGGTAAACACCAGGCTTCCGGCTGGTGCTGTTTTCATTGCGGCCAGTGTTGCATCAAACAACGCCATGTTACCGTCCGCTTTAATAGTTTGAGTGATTCCTTGGTGGGCATAAATATCAGCAACTTTCCCAATCGCCACAACCTCTCGGCCTGCTTCTTTAAGGTAATCCAATAAAGTTGGCTCAGGAGGCAAGGTTGCATAATCACGACGATTGCCAGTACGCTTGAATTGCCCGGGGGTACCGATAAAAGGCCGGGCAATAACACGACCAATTTGATATTTATCAACCAGTGTACGGGCAATCTCACAGATAGCATACAAACGCTCAAGCCCAAAATGCTCTTCATGGGCTGCGATTTGAAACACGCTATCGGCTGATGTATAAACAATAGGCTTTCCGGTTTGTATATGCGCCTCACCTAACTCGTCAATAATGTCCGTTCCTGATGCATGTTTTTCCCCCAACACACCAGGCAAGCCTGTAAGTTTGATGAATGCATCCATCAGTTCTGGCGGGAAGCAGGGGATGGTCTGAGGAAAATAACCCCAATCAAACATCACAGGAACGCCGGCCAATTCCCAATGGCCGCTAGGTGTGTCTTTGCCTAAGCTTTGTTCTACTGCATAGCCGTAGTGACTAACAGGTTCGGCAAGGGTTGACAGATCGAGTACGTTCATACCCGAACTTGCAACCGTTGCATGGTATAATCCCAACCGCGCTAAATTAGGTATGGACAATGGACCTTCGCGCAAGCCAGGTTTATCCGCATGCCCGTCAAGACAGGCCTGGTAGATGTGAGCCAAGGTATTAGCACCTTCATCACCATAATCCGCTGCATCAAGGCTTTCGCCAATGCCTAGAGAATCCATCAATAAAATACAAGCGCGCGCAGAGCTCATGCCACTGATTCCTGTGTTTGTCGGCAATACGTTTCTTTAAGCCGGAAGATAGCAAATAAAGCCAACACCAAGCCTAATGGTATAATCATCGCAGCCGTCTGGTAATCGCCAAATGAATATACTGGCACACCATCTACCATCTGCATTTCACCATGCCAAAGCAAGATCGTGCTAAACATATTTTGATAAACAATATACCCGCCCTGCGTCAGGATTGAAACAATACTGACTGCTGTCGCTGTCATCGCAGGTGAGCTGCTTTCAACAACCAGCGCATAACTGATAATTTGGGCCGCAGTAAAAAAACCTAACAGAAAAAATAATAGCGCCATCACGCCTAATGAAACCGGTAAATACAAAATGCCCAGGATAACCAACAAAGAGGCCAGAACACCTATTTTCATTGGTAATATGCGTAAACCCAGTTTATCCGAACACCAGCCAATTAAAGGGCCGCCAATAATAGCACCAAGGAACAACATGGAATTAACCATCGCCGCACTTTCCTTGCTCACGCCCAGGCGCTGCATTAAATACAACGACCCCATCATGGCCCCAAACACAGCAACTGCCATGTTCATCAAACTGGTATAAAGTGCCGCACGCAACGTTTGTGAATTCAAATACGCTTTTTTTGCCGTCGCAAGCACGCCCATTCTTTTAACACGAGTTATCGGTGCATCATGTGGTTTGTCTTTGATCCAAAATATCATCACCACCAGCATCGCCATGCCTAGCCAGCCTACCCTAAACAACGCTTCACGCCACCCCATGAGGCTGACGAGCTTGGTCAGCGGGTACTGGGCAAGCATCCCACCAGTCATCGCCATCGTCACGATAGCACCGGTAACCAATGCCATGCGTTGCGGTGGAAACCAGCGTGATGCAATACGAATCGGGCCTAGGAAACAAAACGCACTGCCGATTCCTGTTACAAAACGACAAAATAATGCCAAATAAAATGACTGGGCATAAGCCAGAACAAACGTGCTTAAGACACAAAGCAACATGGCCACCAGGATAGTTTTTTTGGTCGAAAAACGATCCAGTAGCAACCCGGCAATAAAGAGAAAAATTACATTGGATAAATAATAAACGCTGGACAAGTAAGTCATTTTGTCAGCTTGTATATGGAAATCACGCATGATGTCATCAGCAATCGATGCAAACATGTTTCCTTGAATGAATTCATAAAAGAAAAACAGCGATGCCGCAAAACACACCACCCAAGGCAACAGCGACGCTTTCAGGTCGAATTTTTTGTATTCTTCAAGCATCTGTTGCTGCATAAACATTCCTCAGTTAATACGTTTACAGTTCGTTTCCCGCGCAAATAAAATTGCCAACAAGGCCACTACCGTCGCGATAGGAAACATCCACATGGCAAATTGAAAATCCGCCACGGTATATTGTGCTACCCCGGCATGATGTTGCATCAACAGGCCAAACAATACCTGGCCTACACCCGCACCACCCATGATCAGCACAGAAGCAATCCCCGTGGCAGCCCCAGTATTGGCTGGGCTGTTATTTTCAGCAATCAGCGGATAGGCAATCACCTGGGTACTGGTAAAAAAGCCCAAGGCAAAAAATAAGATGCTTAGCGCCATTTCTGATAATGCAATACTCATAAACAAGGGAACAACTGTCACCAATGTAGCAATAGCGCCTAGCATCATCAATGGCTTACGATGACCTAATGTATCAGACAACCACCCCACTAACGGGCAACCGAGAATACTGCCTATAAAAATTAAACTCACTACATTGCTGGCGGCAATTTGAGGTAATTGATGCACTACTTGCAGGTAACTAACGCCCCAAAGAGCGCACAACACCATGATCGGTAAATTCAGGCAGGCGGTATAAATACCGGCAAGCCAGTTTTGACGATTCATTAATGCATGCAGAAAACTGGGACGCACACGCGCATTCGCGGCATTAATAGGCAGGCCTTTCGGTCGATCTTTAACAATAAAAACAATCCAGAGAAGCAACAATACACCTACACCGCCATCTATGAGCAAGGATTTACGCCATCCATAATGTGCATTCAGGTAAGCCAACGGGGTATGAGCCATCAGGCCACCGATAAACGCCATGGTCACCACACAGCCAATCACCAAGGCTTGACGGCGGGGCGGAAACCAGCGCGACACAAGCACCACGCAGGATAAAAAACAAAATGCGTTGCCGATTCCGGATAAAAAGTGAAAAAATGAAGCAACAAGAAAGGAGTTTGTCAGTGCAAAACCGATTGTGCCAATAATGCAGACCAACATTGCCGAGAAAATCACCAGACGGGTAGAATAGCGGTCAAGAATCACACCAGCCGGCAGAAGAAAAAGAATATCCGCCCACAGGTAAGTACTCGACATCCAACTGATTTGTGCAGCATCGATGTGGAACTCATCGCGTAGCGGCTGGTTTATCACATCAAACAGATTAAGCTGAAAAAATTCATAGAAAAAAAACAACCCGGCCGAAAGACAAACCAACCACGCCATCCAATTACCACGGGGCAAAGTGACTCTCGAATCATCTAAAACAAAATCAGACAACATCACTTCCAGTCAGGATTATAAATTTGACGCAAATTATAACAAAAACTACATTAAAATGGTATCTTTATTGAACACTAATTGAAAATATATTATGCGAGCATGCAACGCTATAAATTTTATCGCTATTCTTGCTATAGTCTAACCATGAGTTTAAATCTGGATATTGTTCAATTTAAGAAGGAATACAAAAAATGGCCATTAAGGTAACTGAACGCGGACAAATTTTATTACGAGACCCTTTACTCAATAAAAGCACCGCTTTTACTGCAAAAGAAAAGGAGCTATTCAATTTATACGGCCTTTTACCATCAAACACAGAAACCATCGAAGAGCAGCTACTGCGTGTCCGTAATGCCTACTCGGCCAAGCATACACCCCTGGAGCAGCACATTTACCTGCGCGCATTGCAAGATCGCAATGAAATTCTTTTTTATCGGTTTGTTCTGGATAACCTGGAGGAAATGCTGCCTATCATCTACACCCCGGTGGTCGGCCAGGCATGTCAATTTTTTCATCATATCTATCGTCAACCGCGCGGTATATTCATTAGCTACCCTGAACAAGATAAAATGGAGACTATTCTTTCCAGCGTAGCTGCAGCCCGGACAATCAGCGTCATTGTCGTTACTGATGGCGAACGAATCTTAGGACTTGGGGATCAAGGTGCCGGCGGGTTAGGCATCCCGATTGGCAAATTATCACTTTACACGGCCTGTGGCGGCATCGATCCCGCTCAAACCTTACCCGTGATTTTAGATGTCGGTACCAATAATCAGCAGAAATTAATCGACCCTGAATACCTGGGCTGGCGGCATACCCGCTTGGTTGGCGAGGAATATGATGAATTTGTTGATCAATTTGTTCAACTTGTTAAACGCCTCTTTCCAAATGCATTGCTGCAATTTGAAGATTTTGCCCAACAACATGCCTACCCTTTATTAGCGCGTTATCGCGACCAGCTTTGTTCTTTTAATGATGACATTCAAGGTACAGCCGCTGTTGCCGTTGCCGCAATCATTGCGGCAACCCGTGTTAGTGGTGTGCCTTTAAAAGACCATCGCATTGCTTTATTGGGCGCAGGTTCTGCCGGTTGTGGGATTAGCGAACAGTTAATGCATGCCATGATGAACCAAGGGTTGTCCGAGACCGAAGCCCGCAGCCGTTTTTATCTTGTTGACAGAATGGGCTTGTTACATGACGACATGTTAGAACTGCAACCGTTTCAAAAACCATTTGTGCGTGCTTATGAATCATTAAAAAACTGGACATTACAAAAACCAGGGCAAATTGGCTTGCTGGATGTTATCCACAATGCGAAGCCAACAATTTTATTAGGTGTATCAGGGCAGCCTGACCAATTTTCCAAGCCCCTGGTACAAACCATGGCCAGCTACTGCAAGCGCCCTATTATTTTCCCTCTATCAAACCCCACCTCACGCGCAGAAGCAATGCCACAGAATTTGCTCAACTGGACGTCTGGCAAAGCATTAGTTGCCACAGGTAGTCCGTTTGAACCAGTCATGATTGATGGGCAGGAAATCAATATTGCACAATGCAATAACGCCTATATTTTTCCCGGTGTTGGCCTTGGCATCATCGCTGGTAAAATAAAGCGCATTACAGACAGTATGATGATGGCAACCGCCATGGCGTTAAGTGAATTAGCTCCCGCAATGAATTCAGGTACAGGCCGACTATTGCCTGAACTATCAACGATACGTCAAGTAAGCCAACATATTGCCAAAGCACTGATTTTGCAGGCTATTGAAGAAGGACACGCTGATTCAATGTCTGAGCAGGCCATTGAAAAAGCAATACAAGACTCAATGTGGGTGCCAGCGTATCAACCATTTACTGTATAGCAATATTAAGGCTTGTTGCGATAACGGAAAATATCCACTAGTCTTTAGTATCTATTAAGTTAAGGACAATTGAGAACGGAGGCACTATGTGCAGATTGGTTGCTTATTTAGGACATGACGTATTATTGGAAGATGTACTGGTTAAACCGGTTAACTCCATTGTGATGCAGAGCTTGCACGCACGTGAGTCAACAACGCCCACAAATGGTGATGGGTTTGGGCTGGGTTGGTACGCTCCAGATATTGATGAAACCCCCGCATTGTTTACCTCAATATCACCAGCATGGAGTGATAACAACTTGTTACATTTAACCTCCAAGATCAAATCGCCTAATTTTTTTGCTCACGTGCGAGCTGCAAGTGCAGGCGGCGTAACTAATTATAATTGCCATCCCTTTATTCATGGCCGCTGGATGCTGATGCATAATGGTGGAATTAACGATTTCATGAATATAAAACGGCACTTGCGCCACTTATTGGATGATGACATTTACAATTGGATCCAGGGCGAAACGGATTCCGAACATTTTTTTGCTTTGTTTTTACAGCTAAGTAAAGGTAAAGATCTGACAAAAATAACCGTGGTGGGTGATGTATTACAAGAAACGATTGCGAAAGTTAATCAACTCATCGAAGAGTTCGGTGAACCTGGTCCCACCTATTTAAATATTTGTCTTACCGATGGGAAGCGGTTAATAGCCACTCGTTATTGTAGCGATAAAAATACCCCTCCAGAAACAATGCATTATGCACTAGGCAGTCAATTTGTCGCAAAAGATAAGCATTACCATATGTTGAAACAACAGGGGGAAGTAAAGAGCCTTCTGCTCGCATCTGAGATGCTTACAGATTTTAAAGCAGAATGGCATGATGTGCCTGCTAATCATTTGATAATGATCGATGAAGATTTTGATATCAAATTGGTTTCTATCTAAGCCATTTAATCATAAGCTGCTTTTTAGTTTTTCTATCTATCGGGCATATTCATGTCTGATGGATAGAAAAAATAGCACCCTATAAAAAAATGACAAAAACAAAGTTTTTTTGTACAAAAAACACAAGCATCCGCCAAAATTTTTTTCGAGAAACACATCATGAATCGCAAAAATAGATACCCTATACCTGCTGAATTTGCTCAAAAAACCCATCTCAATGCAGAACAATATCAGGCCTTATATCAACGCTCGATCAATGATCCCGCAGGGTTTTGGGGTGAACAAGCTGAGAAGTTCATCAGCTGGTCTAAGCGCTGGCAAAACGTGACCCGCGGAAATTTTGAAACACTCGATATGGAATGGTTTACCGGTGGTGAATTAAACGCCTGTTACAATTGTGTGGATCGACACTTGAAAACCCGCAAGGATCAAATTGCAGTAATTTGGGAAGGCAATGATCCTGAAGAGTCTCAATTAATTACCTACGGGCAGCTGCATGAAAAGATTTGCAAGTTTGCCAATGTATTAAAAAGCCAAGGTGTTAAAAAGGGCGACCGCGTCTGTATCTATTTACCCATGATCCCTGAAGCAATGATTGCCATGCTAGCCTGTGCCCGCATCGGTGCTATTCATTCCGTGGTTTTTGGTGGCTTTTCACCCGAGGCATTAAAAACCCGTATTCTTGATGCAGGCTGTTGCCTGTTAATTACGGCTGATGAAGGGGTGCGCGGTGAAAAAATCATCCCTCTAAAGAAAAACAGTGATAAAGCCTTAGAGGATTGCCCTGATGTAAAACACGTCATAGTGATAAAACGCACAGGCAATCCAATTAACATGAATAAAAGGCGCGATAGCTGGTATCACGAGGCAATGACTGGCGCCAGTAATGATTGCCCCATAGAAAAAATGGATGCAAACGATCCTTTATTTATACTTTACACTTCAGGTTCGACTGGCAAACCGAAAGGCGTACTGCATAGCACAGGCGGCTATCTAGTTTATGTAGCGATAACGCATCACTACGTATTTGATTATCATGATGGAGATATTTACTGGTGCACCGCCGATGTCGGTTGGGTTACCGGACACTCCTATCTGGTCTATGGCCCCTTGGCCAATGGCGCTACCACGCTTATTTATGAAGGAGTGCCTAACTACCCGAGTTTTTCACGATTTTGGGAAATTATTGACAAACATCAAGTCACTATTTTTTACACAGCCCCTACAGCCATTCGCGCCTTGCGCCGTCAAGGTGATGAATGGGTGAAAAAAACGCATCGGAAAAGCCTTAAACTGCTCGGTACGGTAGGAGAGCCCATCAATCCGGACGTGTGGGAATGGTATTATGAGGTGGTGGGTGAAAAACGATGCCCTATTGTTGACACCTGGTGGCAAACGGAAACAGGCGGCATACTCTTGTCACCACTGCCTGGCGCCACACCATTGGCAGCCGGATCAGTTGGCTTGCCCTTCTTTGGTATTATTCCTGATGTCGTCGATGATAAAGGTCAATCGATTGAAGATGGGCAACAGGGCAAGCTTGTCATCAAACAAGCTTGGCCCGGTCTTATGCAAACGATTTTTGGCAATCAACAGCGATTTATTGATGCTTATTTTAAAGAACTACCCGGCCTTTATTTAACAGGAGACAGGGCTTACCGCGATGAAAACGGTTATTTCTGGATAACGGGGCGTAATGACGATGTGATCAAAGTATCAGGGCACCGTATCGGTACCGAAGAAGTTGAAAGTGCATTGCTTTCTCATTCAGCCATCTCAGAAGCGGCCGTTGTTGGCGTTCCCGACGACTTGACCGGAGAGGCCATTTACGCGTTTGTGACGACAAAAGCTGGCATCGAGCCAACAGATGGTTTAAAAATCCAACTGAAACAACAAGTGCGTGACGTGGTGGGCGCGTTTGCCAAACCGGAAACAATCCAGTGGGCAGCTTCACTGCCTAAGACGCGCTCAGGGAAAATCATGCGGCGTATTTTAAGAAAAATTGCCAGCAATCATCTTGACGATCTGGGTGATACATCAACGTTAGCCGATGCCAGCGTTATT
>Ga0209024_1002298_pt1 | contig 11609 bp, 9 predicted proteins | sample AutmiccommunBRH5_FD_187380 | JGI IMG/M metagenome (GOLD analysis project Ga0209024, IMG submission 187380) | Deep subsurface microbial communities from Mt. Terri, Switzerland - Autotrophic microbial communities BRH/5 (SPAdes) (version 2) | ecosystem: Environmental > Aquatic > Deep subsurface >...
GTTCGTGCAATGCCTCTTGAGCAAGGGATCGGGCTGTTGAGAGCACTATAGCGCAACGCTTGTTGCGCGCGTGCACGAGAGTAAGGGGTCTACTTGTTTTGTTCAGTTTTAAGTACGCCGCGCATTTCCCTGTGGCATTTTTTCCGGTCCCCGCAGGTCTCCCGGTGCGTACCGGTTGCATGGAATGCACATCGCAGCGGCCGCCCCGTCTACAACGGCTGTGGCCCATCTTCCTCCCCTACCCTTCTATGCGGCGCTTCGCATCCAGCGTGGTCAGGCCTTGGTCAACCGCGCAGCTACCCTTCGGGCTGCATCAGTTTCACAAGCGCCGACAATGAAACCGCCAAAAGCTTCGGCTCAATCTCCATCTTAACCTCCGACCTGGAAATTACCATCGAACCCGTCGCGAGGTCGAACAGGACGGCCTTCGCGCAACGCGTCGCCGGACGCTCCCCGTGAGGCAAGCTGACCGAGTGCGGCGGCATCTAGAAGATTCAGAAAGGGGAGACCGGCGCTGGCTACTTCACGGTGAGCATCTGTGATCACGGCTTCAACGCAAAAATGGGCAAAGCCACCAACTAGGACGGTCATCTCCTGGGGTCCGAAAGACGCGGCGTGAAACATGCATGGTTGATCGGCTTCGCTCTGGTCAGCCGACTTAAACTCCAATCTTGAACGCGTTCAAGATTGGAGTTTCTGGAGCCACTGAGCCTCAAAATAAGCGCCTGAAACCTATAGGCGCGTGGTATCTTTATCTTTTGCGCAGAACCGTGCTACCATTGAAGCAGAATCGAGTCGAACTCGGACCCAACCGAAGTCAGGGCTTATAAATGAGCGGTAGTTTAGAACAGTTTTTGACGGATCTGTCACGTGGGCTTGAGCGCACGATGGTGGCAGTGAACAAGGAACTCACCTTGCGTCAGCGCATCAAGCGAACCTGGTCCATGCGCCAGTGCGCTAGGTTTCTCAATGTGAGTATTCAGTATCTGACCAAGTTCGCCAATTCGAGCGATGACTTTCCCGCAGGAGAATATGTTGGAAGAGAGCGTGTTTTCACGCTTTCAGAATTGATGCACATGCGGGCCCTTCTGGCAGCCTCGGCAAAGCGGCCGTACGACTACCTGGCCTGGCGGAAGCCTGACGCACCTTTGCCCGTCATCTCGTTTGCAAGCCAGAAAGGCGGGACCGCCAAAAGTCTGAGCGCCGCGCATTTTGCCCAGTATCTCAGCTTGCACTACGGCATGCGTGTCGGTGTTATGGATGCTGACCCGCAAAGTACAATAACGCTCTACTTCGTCGGGGGAGAGGGCCTTCCCCAAATGCCCGACGAAAACACCGCCTCTATGGTGGACTTTGCTGGACTCTTTCAGTCGGAAGACGCGCCATATACCGACCACGATGCGCAAACGCTCGATAGCTTCCTTCTCAAGACCTCCTGGCCAGGCCTGCGCCTGCTTCCAGCTCACGGCGAAACATCCGAGGGTGAGATCCAGATTGCGCGGCTTGTCCGCGAAGCCCCCGCCGGAAAGAGCTTTTACCGCTACCTACGCGATGCCATCGACCGCTGGAAAGCGGGCCACCCACCGAAAACGCCACCCAACGAATTGGTAGTCGACGGCAAGGTCGACCAGGAGCGGCTCGACACCGCACTAGCGGAGACGCTGGATGTCATCATCATCGACTATCAACCCGCGCTCACACTGTTCCAGTTGAATAACGTGATTGCGTCTACTTCACTGGTCATACCGCAAACCATGAAGGGGTTCGACATTGCGACGTTGTCGACCTTTGTGACTGGCCTGCTTGGGATGCTTCAGCACATCCTGGCCCATGAAAGGATCGAGATCGGAACCGGTGCGAACATGCTGTTGCCAACGATCGTTCAACGGTCCAATGCGCAGGATCTTAACCACATCGGAAACCTGCTAGAACATTGCCCCACGGAAATTCTGCCCGTGTTTTATTTGCGTTCCGACGCGATCTCGAACGCTTCGGACGTCTATCAGTCCGTATACGAATACGAGCCAGACACGCCGGGAAAGCGCAAGGGGATCAACCGGTTCATCACGAATGCCGATGCCGTGAACGACGCCATAATATCGCGACTCTGGCCAGGACTCGAACGTGGCTACGCCAATACTTGGATGGACGAATTCTATGAAGATGACGGCGAGGGTGAAGCATGAAACGCAGTATTCCAAGGTCGCTGGTCAGCAAGGCTACCAATCTCGATACAAACAAGGAACGTGCGAGCGGCTCCGAAGGCAGGACAGAATCGAGTGATGCTGTTTCGACTCCTTTCAAGGGGGCCGGCAGTGCCTGGAAATCAGGAGCGCTTGCGCAGTCGCAAGCTGCAGTAGAGCGAAGCAGAGCCGAGCTTTGTTTGGATATCCTCAACGGTCGCCATGAGATAAGCCTGTCGCCAGATCAAATCTCCGATCCAATGGGAACCGACCGCCGACAAGACTGGATGTCCCAGGAAGCCTTTAGGTCTTTGGTAAACAGCATCGCTTCGAACGGGCAGGACACGCCCATTCTAGTGTGGCCGGAGGATCCGGATTGGCAGCCGGATCCGTTGGACCCGTCGAATATCGCGGGGGTTCCATTCGTGATGCTGACAGGACGCCGTCGACTGGCTGCCGCGTCAGAGCTCGGTGTACCCCTTCGTGCAATACTTGCCCCGCCTGACGCGCGAAACGCTGAGAACAGCAAGTTTGAAATGTTGTTTCTCCGGTTTCGCGAGAATGAGGAGCGCGAGAATCTCAGCCCTTTTGAGCGATTGGTTTCGATTGGTGAAATGTATGAGACGCTGGCTTCTGGCGAAGAGAAACTGACAGCTGTGGCCTTCGCCAAGAAAATTGGTGTGCATGAGAGCCTAGTCTCGCGAGCACGGTCCGTTTTCGCTGCGCAGGATCAAATCTTGAACACGTTCAAGAACGTCTACGACATGAGCTTTCGTGATTTACAGGGTGCCTTAGCGAGCTTGGAGAGAACGAACAAAGCCAAGCCAAAACCAAAGACAAAGCCCCAAAAACTCACCGTAAAGCGCAAGGTGGGCAACCGAAATCTTTCGGTCACTTCCGTCGATGGAAACCTATCAATCAAGGTTGCAGGAGTGCCGATTGACCAAGAGCGTCTCGAAAAGCTTGGAGACTTAGTCGCAAGCTATTTGAACGTCGAAGACACGGATAAGGATACCGACTGAAGACAGCGTTGGTGAGATGTTCTTCGGAACGATGAGGCAAGGAGCAAAAAAGGAACGACAAGTGAATTAACGGCAAAAGAAAAGCCCCCAAGCGGTGTGGCCTGAGAGCTGATCTTAATGGTTTGGTCACCTTCAAGATAAGTCTCACAGGATTCACTGTCAACGACGAACGCTTCTGAGCGAACGGCTTTCTTTTGCCTCCACACAACCGGAGGTGAGATACAGGCATGAAACATACAGGTTGGCGCAAGCCGACACCGGGTCTTGGGGTTGCTGAGCAGCTTGCCCAAGCCGGTGAACGGGTAGCAGTACCCAAGACGCGGGCATTTGTCGCGCTCAAGCGCGTTGGAGCGCATATAGGTCTGAAGGCCGGCGACATGATGCTCCTCGATACACTGGGGGCCTTCACGCAGGCCCAGGACTGGGAGGAGGGGCAGCGCCCGATCGTCTGGGCCTCTAACGCCTATCTGATGGAACAGACCGGCTTCTCTCTGTCGGCACTCAAGCGTCATGCGCGGCGTCTGGCAGAGAACGGTGTGATCTCTTTCCAGGATAGCCCGAATGGCAAACGGTGGGGCCGCAGAGACGCTGAGGGACGTATCGTCGAGGCCTACGGCTTCGATCTGTCGCCGCTTTCGGCTCGAGTCGAGGAGTTTGAAGAGCTGCAGGCCGAGTTGCAGGCCGAGCGCGAGCTCTGCCAGCGCTTGAAGCGTCAGATCACGGTTGCGCGCCGGATGATCCGCGCGCGGATCGAGGCGGCGGTAAGCGGCGCGTTGCGCGGGCCCTGGACGCAATTCACGGGTCTCTTCGAGGAGCTTCTGGACCGACTTCCGCGCCGCCATCACGCCTCTGAACAACTGGAGCGACTGCTGGCGTGGTTCAAGGAACTTCAGGAACGAGTCGAGGCGGCCTATCTCAAGGCGACTGGTGCGATAAACCCTGTGGAAAACACCGACAAAAATGACGCCCAAGCTATAAAGAAGACTCAAGAAATGAACCCCAGGGAGGTCATTTCTGAACCTCATATACTAATTACAAATCAACTTATTCCTGTAACTAGTAATTCCTCTGAAAAAGAGGAAGCGGCGGATGTCGTGCCCAATGCACGACCCGAGGAGCGGGTTGATGGGGAACTGGAAGACTGGGTTGCAGAGGTGCGCAAGAAGCGAACCGCGCTTGACCTGCCAACAATCATGCAGGCCTGTCCAGAGTTCGCGTCCTGGGCGCGTAATATGGGCGGATTCCTGAAGGATTGGGGCGATCTGCATCGGGTTGCCGGGCAACTCAGGCCGATGATTGGGATTTCGGAGCATGCTTGGAACGTGGCTCAGGACCGAATGGGCACTCAGGTGGCCACGGCTGCGTTTGCACTTGTGTTCGAGAAGCACAGCGCGGGCGAGGTTGCCTCACCAGGCGGATATCTGCGCGGCATGGTCGAGAAAGCCGGGGCAGGGGAGCTGCATCTTGAGCGTAGCTTTTATGGCAGGCTCAGCGGGCAAGCGGCGTAAGAGGGTAAGATTAAAAGATGTTACGCATCCGCAGATGTAGGCAGGGCTGTAGAAAATATCTTGCCGATCTGCTGAATCTGCTAACTATCTGCCAAGTAACGATAATTTAGCACCTTGTGCAAGATTTTGCCGATTCCCGTTGCCGATTTTGCGTCCGCAGATGCCTCTGCTGTTCCAAATCAATGGCTTCGACAAAAACGCAGGCATGGCGCGGTGTGGTGAGGACCCGCTGAAATTGGCCAGGACAGGGTCAATGCTCGAGAAAAGTGAAAGTGTCCTTCGGGTTTTGTGACTGGCGGATGAGGGCCTTTGGGGTCCCTCAGATGGGTCCGGGCCGGATTCCGGTCTGTCTTTCCTGATGAAGGGCATTCCGATGCAAACAGGTGTCTTGCGCGTGTTACGCGCCACCGCTGCCTCGTGGTGGCGACACAAGGAACTACGCCGAACCGGCCAGACGGGGCAGGCACAGCGGCTCGACCGCGAGACTGTCCTGCGCGATCTCGGCTATCTCAGGCAGGCGGCGACATTGCCAAACGCGCATGTGATCTGCGGAGAGGGCGGGACGTTCCTCCATCTCGGTTGGACCACCGTTTCGACCTTCGCGCCGATCGAGCGCTTTCTCTTAGCCACTCTTGCGGTCGCACGAGGGACACCCTTCATCGATATCCGACCCGTCACCGATGTGATCGCCTTCGCGAACCTGCCGCGCGTGACACGCGACGGATCGGACAAACCTGAACCCTGGGGCCCTGCTAGGTCTGTCTTGCTGACCACCTACGTCGACAAGGTCGAAAAGCTCGGTGCGGGGATCGCCAACGATCCGCGCACCCGTCGGTCAACCTGATTCTCCATTTCTTCTCACCAACATTCGAAAGGACGCCAGCCATGGCCCGATCCCGCACGCCTAAATTCGATGCCTCCGAGGTCATCACAAACGAAATAATCCGCATCATCGAGCGCGGCGTCCTGCCGTGGCGCAAGCCCTGGACGGCTGGTGGCAGCTCTCGTCCCTTGCGCGTGGGCGGTGAACCCTACCAGGGGGTGAACAACTTCCTGCTGACCATGCGGACCATGATGGCGGGCCACAGCTCGCCCTTCTGGATGACGCTGCCGCAGGCCAATGCGTTGGAGGCAAAGGTCCGCAAGGGCGAAAAGTCCTCTGTCGTCGTTTATTACGGTCAAAGCCGGAAAGACGCGGGCGGCGAGGACGACCGCAGCGACGGCGATGATCGCTCCGAAGAGGCCCGGATCTTCCGCTTCCAGAAATCCTATCGCGTATTCAACGCCTGCCAGATCGAAGGTCTGCCCGACAGCTTCTTCCCCGACTCGGTGCCAGCGCGCGAACATCCTCCGTCCGAGCCCATCCCGCATATGCAGACATTCTTTGATGCGATCGACATCACCACGGTATTCGCGGGAGGCGAGGCCTACTATCTGCCGCCCGTCGATAAAGTTTTCATGCCTTCTATCGAGAGGTTCCAGGACCCAAGACATTTCTACGGAGTCTGGGCGCATGAGTTGGCACATGCCACAAAGGCCCCCCATCGACTGAACCGCGATTTCGGACTCTCGAAGTTCGGCAACACCTCTTACGCGCGCGAGGAGATTGTGGCCGAGCTGACCTCCTGCTTTTTGGGACAAGAACTCGGGTTCACGGCGCATACGCTCGAGATGAACGCGGCGTATCTCTACAACTGGCTGCGCGTTCTGCGCTCCGACAAGACTGCGATCTTCAAACATGCGGCAGACGCGCAGCGCGCTTGCGACTACCTGATTGCCCGATCAGAGGCCGGCAGAGCAGGGGACAGCGCCGAGGCCGCCTGAATATCTCATTGCTGCGAAGCGGAGAACGACAGGTGGGAGACCTCTTTACCAACTACCGCCTCTTAGCGTTTCACATGCGAAAAACAGCCAGCCTACAGGAGCGAGCCAGACCCGAAAGTCGGATACATCAATGCTACAATGCGGGGTTCCCCGAAACTGCCACTGGAACTGATTGCAGAAATGCCCTTATGGCGATGGCCGCTAGCGGGCAGTAGCGGCCAGAGGACTTGACTTGCTAAGTCGTTCTATTGCTCTAATCCAGATGGAGCCGAGGAAGTCTGAAGGAGACGATGCCGTGTGGGAAGATATTGAAATTGTTGAGTGCTTGGGTGAACGTGGCGATATCATCGACGTTGCCAAGCAGACTCGAATGATCAACGGACAACGTCAGGAGCGTTGGCTGGCGAGCCGCGGCAACGAAATTCTGGTTGAGCGTAGCGATGGGCATTTCGAAACTCAGAACGGCGGAGAGATTATCGCCAGATTTCCAAGCTGATTGGGCGGCGGATATCTGAATGCTGCGTCAGCATCACGCCAGATGTTGCGCACGCCGCTAATGGCCAAAAGGTCCGCAGAGCGGACTTTGGCAACTGCTTAGGTCGGGCAGGTTTTGTTGGCGTCTTCCACCACGCGGAAAAGTGAAAGCGGGCTTTGAGAAGGGTGTTTCAACTTCTCAAAGGAGAGCCCCATGACCAGTACCGTGCAATCCCAGACAGACCGTCCGGATCCGACCGTGATCGCTGCGCAGAATGACGCGTTCCGCAAGCTCGCATGCCTTGGAGTGCCGCCTGAGAAACCCATCCAGGGCCGGACGCATGTCACCCGCTCGCTCATGGAGGCCGGTGACGGCTTCATGGCCGAGGCAATGAAGGCAACCGGTGAATTTGCCACATTTGAGCCTGAGAATGATCCCGAGGGATGGCATGATTTCGGGGCGGTCGAGATCCAGGGCGAGACCGTGTTCTGGAAAATCGATCTCTTTGAAGCAGACTCGGATTTCCGCTACGGGGCCGAGACCCCGGACAATCCTGCCACCACCATGCGCGTGCTGACCATCATGCTGGCGCGCGACTGGTAGGGCAGGCGACACCCCCTCCTGACACCCCAGGCGATGAAGGCCCACTGACCCCTCAAAGGGAAAGTGGGCCTTTTGTCGTGTTGATCCCTGAAGCCGGGGATTGGTCACGCGCGTGAAGGCGCGGGCCACACCTCACCCTCCTGGAAGGATATCCCATGACCACAAGCTTTGCTCCCCTTACCGTCGCTATCGGCGATCTCGTCCCGCATCCCGCCAATGTGCGCAGCAACGCGCCGGAAACCTATGACCCCGAGAACATCGCCCATCTGAAGGCCAGTATCGCTGTGCTGGGCCTGCTCCAGCCGCTTCTGGTTCAGAAGCTTGACGGCAAATATGCTGTCCTCGCCGGTGGTCGGCGCCATGCAGCCCTGAAGGAGCTGATCGCTGACAAGGCCAGCAAGGGGTTCGCCGCGAAGACCAAGGTGGACTGCCGCCTTGTCCCTGAGGACTGCGATGCGACCACGGCGCTGTCGCTCGCCGAGAACATCACCCAGGCACCGATGAATGCCATCGACGAGTTCGAGGCCTTCGCCCGGATGATGGAGGTCGACGGCCAGACGCCCGAAACGATCGCAAAGACCTTCGGCACCACGGTGGCGGCCGTGAAAGGCCGGTTGCGCTATGGCCTGATTCACCCCGACATCCGGGCCGCGGCTCGGGACAAGGTGATCACACTCGACACAATGAAGGCCTTCGCCGAGCACCCGAGGCAGGAGGCGCAGCACAAGGTCTTCGAGGCGCTCACGAAAGACGGCGGTTATCTGCAGGCCTACACGGTGCGACAGGCCCTCAAATCCCGCGGCGTGCAGGTCAGCGATGATATCGGGGCTTTCGTGCGCGCGGACTACGAGGCCCGCGGCGGGGCCGTCGCGGCGGACCTTCTGGAAGAGCATTCCGTGCTTGAGGATGCGGCGCTGGTCGAGACCATTCTGCTTGAGAAGCTCGGTGCCGCTGCCGAAGAGGCCCGTATGAGGCTGGGCTTTGCCTGGGCCGATGCGATGGTGCGCTGTGATTACGCGACCATGGCCGACTACGGCCGCGTCTATCCCGGCCCGATCGAGCCGGATGAGGCTGCCCAAAAGCGCATCGATGAGATCACCGCCGAGCTTGAGAAATTGCAGCTCGAGATGGAAGATGAGGGGCTCGAGGACGGTGCCTACAATGCCCTTTACGAGCGCGTGGACGCTCTGGAAGACGAAACCCGCAACCTGCAGGAGGCCTACAGCGCCGAGGACCTCGCGCGGTCTGGGGTGATCGCGTCGTGGCAGGGTGGGCAGATCACGCTCCATGTTGGCCTCGTCCGCCCGGAAGACACCGTCAAAGAGGAGGGCGCGCGCGGCTCCTCGGCTAGCCCGACCGGGGAAGAAGCCCCGGACGCCGGCGAAATCACTTATCCAGCCTCACTGGCCGAGGACCTCAAGACCGAGCGGGCCATGGCGCTCGGGGCTGCGATGGCGCTGCATCCGGAGGCCACGCTCGATCTGACCCTCTTCAAGCTGGTGAGCGACGTTCTGGCCAGCGGCATGAGTGTCACGCAGGCGATCAAGATCGAGGCCTGCAAGGAATACCGCAGCCATGCCAAGATGGACGAGATCGACGAGACCTCCCTCGAGCAGGTGGCGGCGGCGCATGATGCGCTTGACCTCTCTTGGCTCGATGACACTCGCGCGCCCGCCGATCAGTTTGCGGCGTTTCGCGCGCTGGAGGCAGGCGAGAAGGCCAAGCTCGTCGCCTATGCCACCGCCAGCACCACGCAGTCCTGCTTTGCCCGGGATCGGCAGCGCGACAGCCTGATGCATGAGTTCGAGATCGAGATCATGCCCGACATCCGCGCCCACTGGACGCCGAATGCGGCGCTCTTCAACCGCTTCAAGAAGGCCTGGCTCCTGAAGATCCTCGGTGAGGATCTGGGTCTCGCCCAGGAGGCTGTGACGCTGGCCTCGTCGAGCAAGAAGGAGATCGTCGCCTTTTGTGACAAGCTCTTCGCCGAACCCTTCGCCACACTCACGGACGCGCAGCGCGCTGCCGTGGCCGCCTGGTGCCCGCCGATGATGCAGACCGCCGGTGTCGCCTGTGATGAGGCGGAGCCCGCTGCGGAAACCCCCGAGCCTGACAGCGAGGTCGCGCAAGCGGCCTGAGTCCTCACGCGACCCGCGCGAGGCATTCCCCGCGCGGGTCGACCCTCCCACACCCAACCGAAAGACATCCTCATGGCTATTCTCAAGTTCTCTGCGTCCGCTGTTGCGGCACAGATCGCCCATGCGCGCGCCTGCAAAACCTTCCTGCCCAACTGGAACGGGCCCGTGGACAGGCCCGCCCTGATCCTCATCGTCGGCAATGGTGTGCATCTGCGCTCGAACGGCATCGATGGCACGACAACCCGCATCGTCACCACCGAACAGGCCGATCCCTCCTTCGCCTTCGCCGACGGTATGAACCCGTTTCGGGATACCGACTGGATGGCGCAGCGCCGCATGGCGTTTCGCGATCTGACCGGCCAGTTCTACACCGACATCCTGGATGACGTGCAGGTGCTCATCGACCGGGGGCGGGGGGCGATCCGGCTCGCCACCGATGGCCACAGCATCCGCGTCTTCGTGCGCCGGGCCTCGGACTATCTCATCGGCGGAACCTACGAGGTGCCCTCGGGCCTTGGCGGGACCTTCCGGGTCATCCTCAAGGACGCCTGCGACACCTTCGCGATCGTGCAGAACTGCGGCAATTGCGAGGATTTCGACGCCATGCAGCCCTACCGCGTGCCGCTCGATGCGCTGATGGAACTCGATGATCGGAGGGCGGCTTAACGCGCCCTTTCTCAAACAAGCATCGCCAATACCCTGCCGGGCCTGCGGCCCTCTCGGGACATTGGCGACAACAATTTTCCCCAACGAGAGAAAGGACTCTGAAATGGGATGGCTCTTCTACACCGATCGCCACGTCCAGACGTACGCGGATGAGAAAGCGGAGATTGCCCGGCTCTGCACCTTCGAGGGCGACACGCGCAAAACTGAACTGGTCAAGGCCTGCAAGGTCGCCTCCACCTGGTATGCGGCGGCAAGGGTCACCAATCTCGACGGCACCGCTGTCGAAGACGCGACCTATGTGACCGATGCGGACGGCTCCATCACTTTCGGGGCTGTCTTCCTCACCCAATACGATGACGGCTGTTGGGGCTACAAGGACATGGAGGAAAGCGCTGCCCCGAACGAGTCTCGTGCTCCCCTTGGGTTGATCGCGCTCCTCTCCAACCTGAAAGACCCCGACAGCTACGCACAGGACTGGCGCCAGCGCTGCCGGGATTGGGCTGCGATCCCGTACTACGAGGAAGGCGACAAGATCAGGCTCGCTACCCCTGTAACGCTCACCGATGGCAGCACCTGCCAGATCGTCACCGCGACGCACTACAGGCGGGGTCGGCAGAAACGCCGCTGCTACCGCATCGAGGAAACCGGTGGGCTCGTACGCCTGTCGAAGGCCTCGCTTGCGGGCTCGGAGCTGCTCAGCTCCGCGAAGGGAGCGGCCAGCCCTGTACTGGCGGAGTATCTCGCGGGACGAAATTAGGTGCTGCGCCGGACGGTTCATCGACCTGCCCGGGGACAGCAGATCCTGCGGCTTGGGTTGACAAGGCAATGCAAATGCATTACCTATCGCGGGCAGCAAAGACCCCCCATTCTTTCAGGAGACTGCCATGACAGCGCTCGCACAAGATGTCTCGAAACTCACGGATCGGTATCAGACGACCGTGCCGGCCGGTGTGCGTAAGCAGCTCAAGCTGGGCAAGGGCGACCAGATTCGCTACTGTACCGAGCCGAGTGGCAGGGTCTATATCGAGCCCGTGCGCAGCGACGAGGATGATCCTGCGCTCGGCGCCTTTCTCGATTTTGTCGAGGCCGATATCAAGGCGCATCCGGACCGCATTCGGGCGTTCGATGGGGCTTTGCATGACCGTCTTGCAGCACTGGTCGGAGACGTTGACGTCGATCTCGATGCGCCG
>Ga0209024_1002300_pt1 | contig 11606 bp, 12 predicted proteins | sample AutmiccommunBRH5_FD_187380 | JGI IMG/M metagenome (GOLD analysis project Ga0209024, IMG submission 187380) | Deep subsurface microbial communities from Mt. Terri, Switzerland - Autotrophic microbial communities BRH/5 (SPAdes) (version 2) | ecosystem: Environmental > Aquatic > Deep subsurface >...
CACCAATATCGAAATGTGCCGCCTGCTGACCATGAAAGCCGCCTGGATGATGGATGTGGCCGGCAACAAGTTGGCGCGCACCGAAATCGCGATGATCAAAGTGGCCGCCCCCAACATGGCGCTGAAAATCATTGATGACGCCATCCAGGCGTTCGGCGCATGCGGCGTCACCACCGACAGCGGCATGGCGCGGGCCTATGCCAGTGTGCGCACCCTGCGCCTGGCCGACGGTCCGGACGAAGTGCACAACCGCACCATCGCCCGGCTGGAATATGGCAAACATTCGCCCGCACTAAAGGCGAAGCAGGCGGCGCGGTAGGTACATATTATTTGCGGCCCGTCTTGCTTTGCGAGGTGGGCCGCAGATGAATGGGCTATGAATAAAAAGAGCATTCCCTATAAATCCCAGTTTTTAACCCCCTACCCCGCCCCGCCCCACGAGGGAGAGGGAGAAAAGAAGAGCGCGGAAATAAAGCCCCTCCCTTTGATGGGGAAGGGCGGGGTGAGAAAACCGGTTCCGAGGGCAGGCCAATTAAAAGCATGCCGCCCTAGGAAATCAGAGTCCCCGCGCCATGTTCGGTGAACAGTTCCAGCAGCACGGCATGTTCCACCCGGCCATCCAGAATGACCACGCCGCCGACGCCTGCGGCGAGGGCGTCAAGACAGGTTTCCACTTTGGGGATCATGCCGCCGGCGATCGCACCGCTTTTGATCATGGCCAGCGCGCGGTCCTTGCTGAGATGCGGGATCACCTTGCCGTCTTCATCGAGCACACCAGGCACATCGGTCAGCATCAACAGGCGCATGGCGCGCACCGCCCCCGCGATGGCGCCCGCCGCCGTATCTGCATTGATATTGTAGGTCTCGCCCTTCTCGCCAATGCCGATGGGGGCCACCACCGGGATCAGATCGGAAGCGGAGATGGTCTGCAGCACGTCGGGGTTGATTACCGAGGGTTCCCCGACAAAGCCAAGCTCCAGCACCTTTTCGATATTGGATTCCGGATCGCGGGTGGTGCGCCGCAGTTTGCGGGCCTGAATGAGGTTGCCATCCTTGCCGGAAAGGCCCACCGCCTTGCCGCCTGCACTATTGATAAATGAAACGATCTGTTTGTTGATCGAGCCCGCCAGCACCATCTCAACCACTTCAACGGTCTTGGCGTCGGTTACGCGCAGACCATCGATGAAATTGCTCTTGATGCCAAGCCGGTCCAGCATCTGGCCGATCTGCGGCCCACCCCCGTGCACAACAATCGGCTTCACGCCAACCTGTTTGATCAGCACAATGTCGCGCGCAAAGCGCCGGGCAACATCGTCTTCGCCCATGGCGTGGCCGCCATATTTGATCAGCACGGTCTTTCCCGCATAGCGCAGAATATAGGGCAGCGCCTCGGAAAGCGTTTGCGCCGCCTGATGCCAATCGCGGTGTAATCCTTCGCTTTTGCTCATATGTTTTGTCTCACAACTTACTTTTGCCCCGCCATCTTTCAGGGCGGAAGCTATCCTGTTTATCCCATCAATCCTATGCCGTTGTTTGATCTAGCATAATAAAATATTGCCATTTATTGTTATCTAATGCCATAACATCCGTGTCCAAACATGTGAGGCGCCATGACCACGATGAATGTATCGCTGCCTGACCAGATGAAAGACTGGATTGAAAACCGTATTGATGCGGGGCAGTATCACAATGTCAGTGAATATATCCGCGACCTGATCCGCCGGGACCAGGCCGATCACGAAAAGACGCAGGCTTTCAGAGCCGCCATAGATTACGGGCGCAGCAGCGGCGTCGAACAGCGTCCCTTCAAGGACGTGATCAAGGCCGCAAAAGCCAGCACCAAAATAGCCAAGCGTGAAATATAAACTATCCCGCGCGGCGGCGCTGGATATCGACGAGATATACCTGTACGGACACATTCAGTTTGGTGAGGCGCAGGCTGATCTTTACGCCACGATGCTGGAAAACAGAATCACGATTATCTGCGCCAACCCAGAGATCGGCCGGATTGATTCACGGGTGAACCCGGCAATACGGCGGTTTGAATGCGAACGCCATGTGATATTTTATGATTTGCTGGAGGACCATATTCTGATCGTCAGAATTCTGCATGGCGCAACGGATTATGTGCGGCATTTAGGGGGATAAGAATGCGCGGCTTTGTCTGCGGAGGAAAGGAGTGATCGAGGTTTCTACACAACAGTGGCCAAATAGTTGCCAGAGGAGCCTAATAAAAAAACCTCTCCAAATCCTGGCTTCGCGCAATCAACGACAGATTTTGCACGCTCCGCCAATACAACCCGATCATCCTGATTACGAAACGCAATATAGTCATCTATAACAATAACAAGCACGTGATTTGGCCCGTAGTTCTTATTACTTTTACTACTAATGCGTTCTTCTAATATTTTTAAGTTTTTGGCCAGCGTTACTTTGTGATTCACGCTTTCATTCTCCACATGGATAGTTTGTTTGCCTGACGCCTTTGTTCCCGATGTTGCGATTGGCCCCAACCAATTTACGGTCCCATTTTCGCTCAGAACCCTCAGCCGCAAGCTTTCATCATGCCCGTCTTTTGCATGAGTGATTTCCACATAAATTGAAGGTGTGGATTTGTCATCAAAATCGATTCTGCCATCGTAGTTCTCATTACCCAGATTAGGTGTGCATTTAACATCAGACCTCGAACCATAGCGATGGCGTGCAAATAGGCCTAGCGGGCGAATTTCCTCCCAGAGCTTTTTCCGCAATGTCGCTCCAGAGCGGGCATAACGCTTTCCATCAGCAGTTTCTGAAAGAACTGATGTGACAGAATCGACCCAATCACAGAGTTCCCGAGGGGTTCTTGTCTTTTCCATGTCAGATCTCAGCAAGACATTGCCGTTTGACACTCCATTTAGGCCGGATTTCGACCTCCTCATCCGCTTCGATTCATCCCGCCCTCGGCGCAGCCAGTTCCCCCAGCGCCGCGCGCAATTCCGCAATGCCGTCGCCTTTTTCAGAGGACGTCACGTGCACCTGCGGATGCGCGGCGACATGGGTACGCAACAAGGTTTTTGTGCGATCCAGACAGTTCTCAAGATCCACCACCTTTACCTTGTCCGATTTGGTGAGAATGATCTGATAGGAAACTGCAGCAGCGTCCAGCATTTTCATGACTTGCGTGTCAGATTCCTTGACACCATGACGCGCGTCTATCAACACGCAGGCGCGCCGCAGGCAGGGCCGGCCGCGCAGATAGGTGTTCACCAGCCGGGTCCAAACCTCGACCTGGGCCTTGGGCACCCGCGCATAGCCGTAGCCCGGCAAATCCGCCAGCATCAGGCGATCCGCCAGATTGAAAAAATTTATCTCGCGCGTGCGGCCAGGAGTGTTCGACGTGCGCGCCAGCGTCTTGCGGTTGGTCAGCGCGTTGATCAGGCTGGACTTGCCTACATTGGAACGCCCGGCAAAGGCGATTTCCGGCAGGTCTGTATCGGGCATCTGGTCAATACTGACCACGCCACGTACAAAATCACACGCGCCTGCAAACAGTACCCGCCCGGCTTCTATCGTCTCGGGATCAAATTCCGGCGCTTGATCTGCCGTAATTTGCGGTTCTGTCACCAACGGAAGCTGACTTCCGCGCCTTCGCGCTTCATGATCAGGGCCTGTTGAATAATCGACAGCACATTATTAACCGTCCAGTAGATCACCAGCCCGGCCGGGAACGTGCCTAGCAGAAAGGTGAAAAACACCGGCATCCACATGAAGACTTTTTCCTGCACCGGATCGGTGGGGGCGGGATTAAGCCTTTGCTGCATCCACATGCTGACGCCCATCATAATCGGCCACAGGCCAATCATCAGAAAGCTGGGCGGAGACCAGGGAATGAGCCCGAAGAGATTGAAAAGTGATGTGGGATCCGGCGCCGCCAGATCATTGATCCAGCCGAAAAACGGCGCATGGCGCATTTCTATGGTGACGAACAGCACCTTATAGAGGGCGAAAAACACCGGTATCTGGACCAGCATCGGCAGGCAACCAGACAATGGGTTGGCTTTTTCGCGCTTGTACAGATCCATCATTTCCTGCTGCTGGCGCACTTTGTCATCGGGAAACTTTTCCCGGATTTCCAGCATCAGCGGCTGCAGCTTTTTCATCTTGCTCATGGCCACATAGGACTTGTTGGCCAGCGGAAAGAAAGCCGCCTTGACAGTCAGCGTCAGTAAGATGATTGCGACGCCGAAATTTCCCGTCAATGCATAAAACCAGTTGATCAGGACAAATAACGGCTTGGTCAGAAAATAGAACCAGCCCCAGTCAATGGCGCGGTCGAACAGCTTGATCGAATATTTATCTGCGTAGCCGTCAATCAGGCTGACTTTCTTGGCTCCGGCAAACAGCCGGTTGGTGACTTCAGCACTGGCGCCCGGCGCAACGGTCACCGCTGCACGCAGATAGTCCGCCTGATACCGGTCTCGTCCGCCCAGGGGTTTATAGGAAAAGCTGCCGGTGAAATCTGCGCCCTGATCGGGAATAAGCGAAACCAGCCAGTATTTGTCGGTAATGCCCAGCCACCCGTCTGCACTTTGAGATTTAACCGACCCGGTGTCACGAATATCTTCATAGGTAATCTCTTCGAGAGACCCGCCAAGCACGCCAAGCAGGCCCTCATGCAGGATGAAGTAACCCGCAACCTTCGGCGTGTAATGGCGCGACACCAGGCCATAGGGCATCAGACTGACCGGCGCCGCGCCGGAATTTTCCACCCGTTCCGTAATGGTGAAAAGATAATGCTCGTCCACATCAATGGTGCGCGTGAATTTCAGCCCGGCGCCATTGTCCCACTGCAGGGTGACCGGCTGACCGGGACGCAACACCTGGTTTACGTCGCCAGACCATAGTGTTTGATTATTAGGCAGCGCGATATTACCGCCATCTGCAGCCACAAAACCATATTCCGCATAATATGGTTCTGGCGATCCTGCTGGCGATAGCAATATGATCTCGGGACTGTCTGGCGAGACCGTTTCGTTGTAATCGGCAAGGGTCAGATCATCGAGCCGGCCCCCCAGCAAGGAAATTGATCCGTGTACCTGCCCATTATCTATCGGTATCCGTGGCGCACGCGCCAGCATAACTGCGCGGCTGGCGACCGGCGCACCCGCAATATCTGTTCCCTTGCCACCGGTTACATCGGAAGGTATCGCGTCAGGCCGCGGCACGCCGGAAACATCAGACCCGGCGGGTTGCTGCGCGGAGGCTGGCGGTTGCTGCGCCGTTACCTGCATCTGAGCCTGTTCCGCCTCCACGCGTGGCCGGTCGACAAAATAGAACCAGCCAAACAGCACGAGCATCGACAGACTGAAGGCCAATATCAAATTGCGGTTTTCTTCGGTCATTTGTTTTTGTTCACTGCTTTCGGTTCTTGATGAACGCGCATAAGCGCTTTTTGCAAATCATCACACAACGCCTCGAATTTGCGCGCTGGAGTCGTCATCCGGCCAACCAGCACATAATCATAATCCGGCCGACTATATTGCGGCAGCAACACAGCGGCGGCTGCGCGCAGCCGCCGCTTGGTGCGGTTCCGCACAACCGCATTACCGATTTTTTTGGTGGCGGTAAAACCTATCCGGCATGCAGTGGCGTCTGAGTCAATAAAAGCGCCAGGCACATCGGAACGGCGCCTGGCTTGCAGGACCAAACCCGGCATGGCTACCTTCGCCCCTTTTGCTACGCGCAGGAATTGCGGCCGCTTTTTCAGGCGCCCGGCAGGCTTGGCGGGAGAATTAGCCATTGGCGCCGCGGATAAGATAGTATCCATCGCACCAATTTGGCGTGACGGTCAAAAATCTAGGCCGATAGCTTTTTGCGGCCATTGGCGCGACGGCGGTTGATGATCACCCGCCCCGCCTTGGTCGCCATACGGGAGCGAAAGCCATGACGGCGGGCGCGGACAAGCCGGCTAGGCTGAAAAGTACGTTTCACGGGAGTTCTCCGTCAGATTCAAATACCAGGCGACCGGCGCTTGAGCCGGGCCATTACAGGATGCGGTTGTATAGAAAACTAAGTGCCGCAAGTCAATTAAAAGGGCCGCTTCATGAAATATGTAACATTGGGGGGCCTGGGGCCGAATAATGCGGCACCGGCCCGTGAAAGACCATTCAAGGAGAAAAAATGACCGAGGATAAGCAAATATCCCCCAAAGCAGCGGGATTTTCGGTAACGCGGCTTTGGCCAGTGGCGCTATTACTCGCGGGATTGGTGGCGTTTTTCGCCTTCGACCTCGACCGTTTTCTGAGTTTTGAGGCTTTACGGGAAAATCGCGCGTTTCTGACCGAATGGACCTCGGCCAATCAACTGCTGGCGATTGTGATCTATGCAGGCGTCTATATTGTGGTTGTGGCCTTTTCGCTGCCTGGCGGGGCGGTTATGACCATCAGCGGCGGCTTTTTGTTTGGCCCCATCATCGGCACGTCGGCGACGGTGATCGCGGCGACCATTGGCGCGAGTCTGTTGTTCATTGCCGCCAGGACGGCCCTGGGGGACGTTTTGCGCGCCAAGGCCGGACCGGCAATCCGCAGGATGGAAGACGGTTTTCGCGAGAATGAGCTGAGCTACATGTTCGTGCTGCGGCTGGTGCCGCTATTTCCGTTCTTTTTGGTTAATCTGGCGCCGGCCTTTCTGGGGGTCAGCCTGCGTACCTATGTCATCGCCACCCTGTTCGGCATAATCCCCGGCACTTTCGTGTATACGCTGGTGGGTAACGGGCTGGGCGCGGTTTTCGATGCGGGTGGAACCCCGGATCTGGGCATTATCTTCAAACCTGAAATTTTATTTCCCATCCTGGGGCTGGCGTTACTGGCGCTGATCCCGGTGATTTACAAGCGCATGCAAGGGGCAAAATCATGAGCAAAACCATCAACACCGACATCTGCGTCATCGGCGCGGGTTCCGGCGGCCTGTCGGTGGCGGCGGGCGCTGCACAACTGGGTGCCCCCACCGTGCTGATCGAAAAGGCAAAAATGGGTGGTGATTGCCTGAACTATGGCTGCGTTCCCTCCAAGGCGATGCTGGCTGCGGCCAAGTCGGCGCAATCCATGCGGACCGCCAGCAAGTTCGGCGTCAGTGCGCCGGAAATTTCAGTTGATTTCGCCAAGGTCATGGACCACGTGCATAGCGTTATCGCGGCCATCGAACCCAATGATTCAGTTGAACGTTTCACCGGGCTGGGATGCAACGTCATCCAGGCGCCCGCGCGGTTCATCAGCCCAACCGAGGTTGAGGCGGGCAGCACGGTCGTACGTGCACGTCGTTTTGTTATCGCCACCGGATCCCACGCCGCGATTCCCCCAATTGCCGGACTTGATCAGGTTCCTTACCTGACCAATGAAACATTATTTGAAAACCGCATGTGCCCGGAACATCTGATCATTCTGGGGGGAGGCCCCATCGGCATGGAAATGGGCCAGGCGCACCGCCGCCTGGGGGCCAGGGTCACGATCGTTCAGCGTTCCCGCGCCATGGCCAAGGATGACCCTGAACTAGCCGCCGTCGCCATTGCCGCCATGCGCAGCGAGGGCGTCGCCATACTGGAAAATACGGATGTCGTATCGACGGCGCGCGAAAGCGACGGAGCGATCACGGTTACGGTCAAGGATAAATCGGGTGAACGGCGCATCAGCGGTTCGCATCTTCTGGTCGCCGCAGGGCGCCAGCCAAATACAGACGGACTAAATCTGGAAGCGGCGAATATAAATTATGATCGCACCGGGATCAAAACGGATGCGGGTCTGCGCACCAGTAACCGCCATGTTTACGCCATTGGTGACGTCTCCGGCGGCCCGCAATTCACCCATGTGGCGGGCTATCATGCGGGGCTTGTCATCCGCAGCGCACTGTTCCGCGCGCCCGCAAAGTTCGATCACAGCGCCGTGCCGCGCGTCACCTATACAGACCCGGAAGTGGCGCAGGTTGGTGTGACCGAAGATGACGCCAAAACGGCGAACATACCGTATCGGGTATTGCATTGGCGCTTTGATGAAAACGACCGTGCACAGGCCGAACGCCGCACCGAGGGGCTGGCGAAAATCATCACAGGCAAGAGCGGCAAGATATTGGGGGCAGGCATTGCCGGGATGAACGCCGGCGAGCTGTTGCAACCCTGGATTCTGGCCATGACGCGCAAGCTGAAGATCGGCGCCATGACCGGCTTCATCGCCCCCTATCCAACACTGGGCGAAGTCAACAAACGCATCGCCGGAAGCTATTACACGCCGACATTATTCAGCCCGCGCACCCGCATGATCGTCGGCCTGCTGCGCAAATTTGGGTAGACCGAATATTGCTAAATCAGCCCACCTACAGGAGAGGATGGGTCTGCGTACATTTTTTTCGGCATACGCCCGGCCAGATAGGCTTCGCGTCCGGCAATTACCGCATGTTTCATGGCGTTGGCCATACGGATCGGATCTTTAGCCTCGGCGATGGCGGTGTTCATCAGCACGCCGTCACAGCCCAGCTCCATGGCGATGGCGGCGTCCGACGCGGTACCCACGCCCGCGTCCACAATCACCGGCACTTTGCACTGCTCAATGATCAGGCGGATATTTACCGGGTTCTGAACGCCCAGGCCAGAGCCAATCGGGGCCGCGAGCGGCATGATGGCGGCGCAACCCAGGTCTTCAAGCTTGCGCGCGGCAATGGGATCATCCGAACAATAAACCATCACCTGAAAACCTTCCTTGATCAGCACTTTAGCGGCAACCAGGGTTTCCTGCATTTCGGGATACAGGGTTTTCTGATCGCCCAGCACCTCGAGTTTCACCAGATCCCAGCCGCCTGCCTCGCGCGCCAGCCGCAGGGTGCGCAGCGCATCATCAGCTGTGTAACAGCCTGCCGTGTTGGGCAGATAAACATATTTTTTCGGGTCAAGGAAATCCACCAGCATCGGCTGGTTGGGATCGCTGATATTCACCCGGCGCACCGCGACGGTGACCATCTCCACCCCCGCAGCCTCGGCGGCGGCGGCATTTTGTGCATAGTCCTTGTATTTTCCGGTTCCGGTAATCAGGCGCGATGTAAAGGTTCGCCCTGCAATCACCAGTGGTTTGTCTTCCACAATATTTCCTCCGCCGATAAAGTGCACGATCTCCAGTTTATCGCCATCGCCGACCAGTACGCTCTGGTAAATCGAGCGCGGCACGATTTCCCGATTGCGCTCGACCGCTATTTTACGCGGATCCAGCGCCAGCGCGCGCAACAGCGCATCTACACTCATTGGCCCATCGAAGCCGCGGGCTTCACCATTAATCGTAACTTGCATCGTATCCATTTTTCGTCAGCTCGTGTCCGGCCAACATACTAAAGGCAGGCCGTTCACGCCACCGGCAAATAACGCACATGCAGTTCAGGGGTGATCACCACAAGATTGTTTTTCGGCACCGGCGTCCAGTCACCGCGATTATCCGTCAATGGCTCGGATGCGATAATCACCGCATGGGCGCGCCGGGTGGTGGGCCGCATACGATATTCCCCGTCCACAAGTTCGAACCGGTCGCCGGAACTGACATAGAGCGTCAGCGGATCGGAATCCGCCACCGCAACATATTTCGACGCGATCACGGTCTGCCCGTCCGTGAGGGCGAAATTGCAGCGCGATGAATCCGTAACCCCTGCTTCCAATAGCCAGGTTTCGATCTGCCGGATGGTGAAGTTCATCGCTTCAGCAAGATCATCGGCCGTGTAATCGTCCAGATGCGGCAGCAACCGATTCAGGAATACCGCAAATGCATGTTCGGAATCTGTCGTGCCATCGATGATGTTATACACATGATCATCCAGTGAAGCGCGCAAGCGCCGCTTGATCTTCGTGAAACCATTGATCGATCCATTATGCATCCATAAAAACCGGTCATACTGGAACGGGTGGCAGTTCGCCTCGCTCACCGACAGGCCGGGGGTCGCGGCCCGTACATGGGCGAAAAAACAAGTGGACCGGATTTTTTCCGCCAGCCGGTGCAGATTGCGGTTACTCCAGGCCGGTTGCACACTGGTGAACACGCAGGGCGTCTGATCGATTTCCGGCGCATACCAGCCCACCCCGAAACCGTCGCCATTCAGGGGTTCATGGTGTTCGCGGGCCTTGAAGCTTTGCTGAATCAGCGATTGCGCGGACTTGGTCAGCAAGTCCGACATGAACATCTCGCGGCCCTTATAAACCAGAAACCGGCACATTTGCGTGACCTCCCTACGCCATCTCCCGAGTCTTGCAGTTATATCTTAATACCCTATTGCGCCGGCGCGAAAAGCATTCAAGATTGGTCAAAGTGGAGTTGATTCAGAGGAAACAGTCAGGATGCGTCAAAACCGGGGAATTTCAGGACTGCTGAGAGGGTTGTCACGGCGGCAGTTCCTGCACGGCTCGATGGCGGCCGGAATTAGTGTCACGGGTTTTCCCAGGTTTGCGGCTGCCGCCGAAGCGCGGCAGCTCAATTTCTATAATTGGGACACCTATATCGGTGAGACCACCCTGGCGGATTTCAAAGCCGCCACAGGCATCAGCGTCAAAATGGACCTGTTTGCGGACAATGATGAACTGTTCGCAAAGCTGCGGGCGGGTAATCCCGGCTATGACGTGATTGTACCGAGCAACAACTGGGTTGCACGCATGGCGCTGGCGGGCATGCTGGAACCGCTCAACCATAGCCTGATCCCCAATATCAAAAACCTTGCTCCGCGCTTTTTGAACAATGTCAGTTTTGATCCGGGGCGAAAATTCAGCCTGCCCTATATGTGGGGCACCGTTGGCATTGGTTATCGCAAATCGAAATTTTCCAGCCCCCCCAACAGTCTGAAATGGCTGTACGACAATGATACCTATTCCGGGCGTATTGCGCTGATGTCGGAATGCGATTTTCTGCTGGGTATGGCGCTAAAATATCTGGGCCATTCCATCAATTCCACTGACGCCGCACAAATCGCCCAGGCCGAGGCGCTGGTGATCAAACAAAAGCCGCATATCAAAAGCTTTGCCGAGGACAATGGTCAGGATCTGCTGGCGTCTGGCGATGTGGATCTGGTGATGGAATGGAACGGGGATATTGCGCAACTGATGGCCGAGGATGACGATATCGGCTATGTGCTGCCGGGCGAAGGAGGCGTATTGTGGGAGGACACACTGGCCATTCCCAGGGGCGCGCCGCACCCCGAAAACGCCCATGCGTTCATCAACTTTATCCATGACCCCATGGTCAATATGGCCATCGCCAACACCGTGCAATACGCCACCCCCAATCAGGCGGCGATTGCCATGATGGATAAGGCCTATACGCAGAACCCGGCAATTTTTCCGCCCGAAGCAGCGCTGATAAAATCGGAAACCATCATCTATCTTGGGGAGGAGGCCGTCTCCATGCGTCAGGACTCCTGCACGCGGATTTTTGCCGCCTGATGGAACCGGCCTGATGGACAACTGGCGCAAATCTCCGATGGCATTTACGCTCGCGCTGGCGCCGCCCGCTCTGTGGCTGGCGCTGTTTTTCGTGTTGCCCCTGTCGCTGTTGTGGCTGTTCAGTTTTGGTACAAAAACGGGTATCACCAGTATCGACATCAACTGGACC
>Ga0209024_1002301_pt1 | contig 11603 bp, 12 predicted proteins | sample AutmiccommunBRH5_FD_187380 | JGI IMG/M metagenome (GOLD analysis project Ga0209024, IMG submission 187380) | Deep subsurface microbial communities from Mt. Terri, Switzerland - Autotrophic microbial communities BRH/5 (SPAdes) (version 2) | ecosystem: Environmental > Aquatic > Deep subsurface >...
CTGCTCGCCAAGGATCATGCGTGACAGAAAATCGCGCGAGATATCCTCGCTCCAGCCTGCGCCGTACCAGCAGTTACGAATAAAGGTCACGGACATCCTCCTGATTGATCGCGTTGGTTATCACCGGGCGTCGCAGCGCTGCGGCGTGTCGTCTCTGAGAAAATCGGTCGCCAGCCGTCTCACGTCGGCATCGCCGGGCAGGGCGATATGGGTAGGCCCGTTCACTTGGACATATGTCAGGCCCGGCATCGCTTCGCGGAGCCGCCCGTCCGGCCATGCAACCTTGTCGTCCGCCGAATTGATCAGCTTCGTCCGCGCGGCGACCCTTGCGAGGGCGTTCGCGTTCACGGTGGGGTTGGGGCGCCGGCGAAGGACGGCTGCAAGTGCAAGGGGGTTCGATCCACTTGCTTGCGAATACTCCGCCAGCCCCTTGGCGATAGGCGGAGTCTCGGCTGTCACGCCGTTCTCGAGGGCCTCGATGATGGCGTCGGCAGCCGGCTCGGGGGCGAACAGGTTATCGCCGACGCCGAACAGCGCGAGACGGTGCACATTGTCCGGTCTTGCAGTTGCAAGCGCGAGCGCAATCTTCGCCCCGAGGGAATATCCGATGATGTCCACCGGTCGGTCGGGCAGGTCTGCCGCAACCGAAGCCATAAGGTCGGTGTAGGTTTCGGCGTCCGTCGAAGCCTCCGGGTCGGCATGACCCGGCAAGTTCATGCCGATCAGTGTCCTGCCCGCGATCGCAGGTGCGGCTGTCCATCCATTCGCCTCGAACGAGGAAGCGAACGAGCCGCCCCAGCCGTGAAGGAAAAGGATGGGAGGGGTCGACATCTTCAGAAAGCTCTCGTCCTAATCCTTGTTGATCCAGGGCCTCAGGCCGCTTCGAGTTGCGAATGCGCGACGCCGACACCGACCGCGATGGTCGTGTCTTCCGAATAATAGTCGACCCGAAGCGGTTGTGCGCCAGCTTGCTGGCCGGCGGCGACGGCGGCAATCCACATCCGGACTTCGCCGCCGCCGTAGCCGGCTGCTTCCAGGATGTCCTTGTCGTTCCAGCTGTCAAAGGCCGAAAGATCGCCGGCCTCGAGCGTTTTCAGAAAGCTCTGGTCCCAATGCTTGTTGATCCAGGGCACCTTGAATTCGCCGCTGACCAAGTTGGCCGAGAGCTTGTGCATTTCCGCCTCGATGTCGCCATGCCATTTCTCGTCGGAAATCGGGCCGCCGCCGCCGCCATGGACGATGAAGGTCCGGACTTCTTCGTTGGGAGCGGTTTCATACTGCGGAAAAATGAAGGCCGTGTCATGCGAGAGGCCGCCCGATCCCAGGAAGGCCACCTTCTTGCCGGTGCTGCGTGCCCAGCGTCCGACCGCTTCGCCGAGTTGGCGGCAGCGCTTCAATGTTGGGCGGGGGTCCGAAAGGCTGTTGATGTGGACGGGAATAACGGGCTTTGCGTTTATGTCTCCGCGGAGGAAGAATCCCAGGACATTGGAAAATCCGTGATCGACCTTCATCGCGTATGAGGTGGCAATGTCGAATCCATCGTCGACCAATGCATCCGCGAGGGCGGTGGATAGATCCTTCGGGACGTTGAGCTTGCCAGGGGTGCCTCCGCAATCGTCACCGGCCTCAGCGACATGTCCGACCATGAAAGTCGGGGCGAGCTTTAGGTGAATGTGCGAATAGTGATCGCCGCCGAACACGATGACCAAGTCAGGATCGAAGGTTTCGAATTCGGCGACCCGGGCGTCATAGGCCTGCCACAGTCCCGGATTCTGCTCGCGCTCCTGCATGGAAATAATCGGAACGTGGGGGACGCAAGCGACATAGGCTTTTGCATTCTGAGCGGCGGCAGTCGTCATATTCTTTCTCCTATCGTGCGTGGGCAGCAGCGCCGGGACCGACGAAGGTCACATCCGCCTGAATGTCGATGATGGCCCAGCTACCGTCGGCTTGGCGTCGGCAGCTGGCAGTGAAGTCGGCGATCGTTGCCGGAGGGCCGGAAACAAAGGGCGTTTCACCGCTCCCGGCATGTACGACCGCGAGAAAGCGCAGCGCACATAAGTCCGCTCCCGTGGCGCTCGCGACGAGACCGGAGATCGCGTGGCGTGTGCGCCGGCCTGTTTCATCTTCCTGAACCCGGCGATCGGCGAAATAGTCCGCGATCGCCACTTGGCCGTCGTGAGCAAGCGCGCCGATTCGCATGGTCGCATCGGAAGCATAGAAGTTGGAAGCACAACCGGCGGCAACGCGGTCAATACGGGCCCAGTGCTCGCTGACCAGATCGTGCAGTTTCCAGCGATCATCCGCGCTCAAGGCGTGGTCGATTCCGGTCGATTCGTGCGCGGTCGCCATGGGCCTCTCCGATGAGTCGTATTGATGTTCCGTCTAATACGACTAATTCATCGCGCGGCAGTCCGTCAAGCGATAGATGCGAAGCTACGGAAAAGCTCGATTACGCTTATGGTCGACGCATTCGCACCGGCCATCTGCAATCAGCTGGCAGGGATTATTTTTGGGAGAGGAGCACTTGATTCGCAGTCAGTAGTCGCCCGGCAGCGGATCCGGGAGATCCTGCGCTACCACTTCGTCCGCCCGCGCCTTGGGTACCCCGAGAGCGAGCAGAACGTGCCGAGCGATCGACGCGGCAAAGGTCGGCGAGGGCTGGATGCGCAGCTGGGTGATCATTGCCGCGTGGATCGTGCCGAGCTGAATATCGCGACCGGTGTGCGGGCCCGCGATCTCGAATTCGCCGGTGGCGATGCCTTCCTCGGCCGTGGCTTGGGCGTGTTCATACGTGTCCTGCCCGAAGATCGGGCCGCCAGCGCTGATGTTCACCATCGCCCACCCCCATTTGGGGTCGTGCATCGCGCGCTCGAGATAGTAGCGGGCAGCCGCGCCCGCGCGCTCTGCAGCGGTCGGGAGCCCGGAGATGATTCGCGTCACGGCGCGGTTGAAATCATGGTTGAGCTCATCGGATAGAGCGCTGAACACCTCATCCATATTGTTGAAATAATTATAGAAAGTTGCGCGAGAAATGCCCGATTCGGCGCAAATCTCTTCGATGCGCGTGTTGCGCCCATGCTCGCGGCCGAGCAGCGTAAAGGCCGTATCGAGCAGCGCGGTGCGGGTGCGGGCCCGCTTCTCCTGGCCAATCTGGGCGCGCCGTTCGAGATTGATATTCAGCGGTGCGCGTCGTTTCGACAGGCTTTCCCGTGCGCTTTTCGCCTGTTCCATATCGTCCATCCGTCTGGTTCTAGTCGGAATCGACGAGCCGTCAATACGACCACTTGACAGCCCATCCGACCATCGCCATATGTCGTAATAGACAAAACATCAATCCGACCTGAATTCCGGTGTGAGCCGGCCGATGTGTCGGCATGGAGGGGAGTGGCTCGGCTGTGATCTTTGCGCGCGAACTCTGGTACACGGCCGCCTGGGCCGAACACATCGGCCGCAGCCTGACATCGCGGACGATCGCAGGCGAGCATCTCGTCCTCTATCGCCAGCTCTCTGGCGAGGTTGCGGTACTCAGCGACACCTGTCCGCATCGCTTTGCGCCGATGCACTTGGGATCGCTCGTCGAAGATAGCGTTCAGTGTGGCTACCATGGGCTCCGTTTCGATGCCGGCGGGGCGTGCGTCCATAATCCGCACGGCAATGGAGCCACGCCGAAGGCTGCGCGGCTTCGCCGCTATCCTGCGGTCGAACTCGACGGTCTTGTTTGGGTCTGGATGGGGGCAGGCGAACCCGCGGACATTTCGACGATCCCGCGTTTTCCGGAACTGCATGAGACAAGCTACGCCTTTACCGGCGCCCATATGCTGACGATGGACCTGCCCATCGATCTCATTGTCGATAATCTGCTCGATCTCAGCCACGCCGCTTACCTTCATCCGGCGACGCTCGGCGCGGCCCAGGGCACCAAAGACATCACGTCGGTCAAGAAGGACGGGAACCGCATTCAGTCGAATAGGCTGATGCCTGGTGCGCCCCCCGCGTTCGTCTTTCAGGCTACCGAGGCGGCGGGGCCGGATGATATCGTCGACTATTGGGCGAACATGCGTTGGGACCCCCCCGGGGTGTTCTCGATGGATGCGGGGATCGTCGTCGCCGGGGGACGGAAGGAAGACGGCAAGATCCTCTCGAGTGTCCAGATCGTCGTGCCCTCGACCGAGGGGAGTTCCTATTATTTCTGGAAGATGTTCCGGAACTACAATCAGGATGTTCCGGGCATGACCGAGGCTATCGAGGCCGCAGTCGATCAAGCCTTTTCAACCGAAGACAAGCCGATGATCCGCGCTGTCAGGGACCGAATGGCGGGCCGAGATTTCTGGGACATGCGTCCGCTGTTGCTGCCGCAAGATTCCGCCGCTGTCCAGGCGCGCAGGATCATGGATGCTATCATCGCAGGCGAAGCCGCACGCGATGGAGAGATCCAGAACGCTGCCGAATGATCGGCGGAAAATCGACAAAAACATACATAATCGGGAGGCCAACAATGCGTACCAACATCAATGGAGCCAAGCGGCGGGACATCTGGCTCTCGGGAGCGGCTGTGGCGCTTTGCGTCTCGATCGCCGGTCACGCTTCGGCGCAGGAAACCGAAGTCGACAGCGCGCAGGACAATGTCGGCGTCGCGGAGATCGTCGTGACCGCCCAGAAGCGCTCTGAAAACCTGCAGGACGTTCCGATTTCCATCACGGCGGTCACGTCCGATGCCCTCGAAAGTCGCGGCGTAAGGTCGGTCGCTGAGATTTCCAATTTTGCACCGAACGTGCAGCTTGAGTCGAGCGCGCCGATCAACTCGTCCTCGCAGATCCTGACCGGTTTTATCCGCGGTATCGGTCAGAATGACGTTTCTTCGAGCCTCGAGCCTGGCGTTGGCGTCTATCTCGACGGCGTCATTCTGGCCCGCTCGATCGGCGCTAATGTCGATCTTCTCGACATCGAACGGATCGAAATCCTCAAAGGCCCGCAGGGCACGCTGTTCGGTCGTAACACGATCGGCGGCGCGATCAGCATTGTCACGCGCGATCCAGCGGAGGAGTTCGCGTTTCGCGGCGAGACCACCTATGGGAGCCGCGATCGGTTCGAACTGCGCGGAACGGTCGACGTGCCCATCGCAGACACTCTGCGTTCGCAATTCTCCTTCTCGACGCGCAGCCAGAAGGGATATCAGAAGATCATTCCCTTTCCGGGCGATACGGGCGTCACGGATGAATATAACTTCGGTATCATTCCGCGGAACAAGGATAATCGGCGAGGTAGCACCGACAGTTACGTCTTTCGTGGAAAGCTGCTTTGGGAAGCGTCACCGGACCTGACATTCAAGATCGCGGGCGACTATGCCAAGTCGAAGGAACAATCGTCGCCGATCTCGCTGGTCGCGACCGATACCGACCCGCTGGCACCGGCGCCGACCTATGCTGCGGTGTACAACACTTGCATCTCGGCTCCGGGCCTCCTTTTCGATCCCGGCGGCCCCCTCGCTTTCCTCGGGCCGATCTGCGGTCCGCGTGGCGGCGGCGTACCCGGGGCAGCGCCATTGCCAGGTCTCGCCGGATATAATTTCGCCAATCCCACTCCGCGCCTCGTCTTCGGCGATCAGTTCATCACCGACGATATCGACACGACCTATGGGAATGGCGGAAATTTGTCGGACGTCGAAACCTGGTCGGTAACTGGCGTGATCGATTACCGCCTGTCAGACGATATCGCGCTCAAGTCGACAACCGGCTATCGCAAGGTCAACGCGCTTCTCGCAAATGACCTCGACGGGTCGCCGATCATGATCGGCACGACGTTGGCTCAAGTCGCCGAGAAGCAATTCTCGCAAGAGTTGCAGTTAACCATCGACGCTTTTGACAATCGTCTCAAATCGGTGGTGGGCGCCTATTATTTCTATGAGAAGAACTTCAATCTCGAGAATGCCTATCTGTCGGAAGGGTTGGGACAATTTTTCGGCCCTTACCGCAACACGAACCGGTCCTATGCGGTTTACACCCATAATAGCTTCAACATCACCGACGCATTGAGCATCACGCTCGGCGGACGTTATACCAAGGACAAGAAGGTCTTCGAAGCGGGACAGTCCGACCTCAATCTTTCGCTGCTCAAGCTTGGCCTCTTTGCCCTTGGGCAGCTGCCCGATCCGACTGATCCGACGCGCCTTTATCCGCTCGGTGTGCAGCGCGACACCTACAACAACTTCTCGATGAGAGTTGGTGCGGAATATAAGATCACCGACCGCATCATGGTCTACGCCTCCTATGCCGAGGCTTTCAAATCGGGAGGCTATACGACGCGCCTTTCGATCCCGACCCCCGGCAATGTCCCGCCGCAGTTCGGTCCGGAAGAGGCGAAGACATATGAAGTCGGTCTCAAGTCACAATTTCTCGATCGCCGCCTTCAGCTGAATCTGGCTGCCTTTTCGACCGATTATACCGACCTTCAGGTGACCGTGGTCCGCGGGATATCTCCCTTCATCGAGAATGCGGGGGAGGCGCGCATCCGTGGCTTCGAAGCCGAGCTGCAAGCGGTGCCGATTGAGCGCGTCCGGCTGTCCGCAAGCCTCGGCTATGTGGACGCGAAATATAGGAAGCTCGATCCGGATGTGAGCTTCGGTCTGAACAATGCATTCGTGAACACCCCGAAATGGTCAGCGAGCGCGGCTGCGGATATCGACCTGTTCGACGCCGCCGGCGGAATGATCACCGTTCATGGTGATTATTCATACAAGAGCAATCAGGCACGCGACGTGGTAAACACGCCGCTGCTGTTCTCGGGCGATAAAAATCTTGTCGGGGCGAATATTCGCTGGACGCGCGATGACAAGGCGCTCGAACTGGTTGCCGGCGTTCAGAACCTGACCAACGACCGTCACATCGTGACCGGCACGCAGGTCGATGCGATAGGTGCGACCACCGTCACCTGGTCACGGCCGCGAGAATATTATCTGACTGCCCGGGTTCGGTTCTGACGATCCCAATTGATGGAGTGGCGAAATGACGGAGCCCGAAACGCTTCGCGATGCCTGGTATGTCGCAGCTTATACGAGCGAGCTCGAAGAGAAGGGCATGATCTCAACGACGCTACTCGGCGAGCCGATCGTAATCTATGGAAAGACCGACGGAAGTCCGGTGGCGCTCGAGGATCGATGCGTCCATCGGCTCGCCCCGTTGTCGCTCGGCAGGATCGAGGGAGACAATTTGCGCTGCATGTATCACGGGATGCTGTTCAGCGCCGAGGGGGCGGCGCTCGAGATTCCCGGTCAGGACCTCATCCCGAAGCGCGCTTGCGTACGCAGCTACCCGGTGGTGGAGCGAAGCGGATGGCTGTGGGTGTGGCCTGGCAACCCGGAACGGGCCGATGCAGCGCTCATCCCGCCCGTCGTAGGAATGCGGCATCCCGACTGGTTTCTCCATGAAGGGCTGCTCGATTATAACTGTAGCTCCGACCCGATCATCACCAATCTGATCGACCTTGGGCACTTGACCTGGGTGCACCGTGAAAGCTTCGGTGCCGACGAGGCATGGGCCGAGACCGTACCCACAACTTCGCCCATCGAGCGAGGCGTTCGCGTCACGCGCTGGCTGCGCGAGATCCCGCCCATTCCCCGGTTGGGGAAGGCGGCCGATCACGAGCGGGTCGATCACTGGGCGAGCTTCGATTTCTACGCTCCTGGCGCCCCCGAGGCCGCCGGTCCCGCCATAGTCGCCGCGCTGCGGGGCGAAAGCGTCGACCAACCGCCACAGGTCGCCGCGCTTCTGGCTTACGCAGAGCGTAGCGAATCGGACCCCGCCTGCCTTGCTGCCGTGCTGGAGCGACCCGCCAATCCGGTGCTGACCGAGGCGCGGCTCTCAGCTGCAACCGCTCCGATCCTGCTGCTCAACAGCACGGATGACGCGGTCGCTCAGCCCGACGCCCGCCTTCGCGCCGCGCTGCCTGGCGCAGACCACATCCTGATCGACGGCCCCTCCCATGTCGCGCTGACATCCGACGCGCGCTTCCGGGATGCCGCCATCGCATTCCTGTCACGCTGACGACTCCAGGGAGGAGACCCCATGTTCGACGAAGCAATCCCGATGATGGCCCGGATCGAGGCCATCCTGCCGCAGATCGCGGCCAATGCGACCAAGGCCGAAGCCGACCGGATGCTCCCGCAGGAGAACATCGACCTGCTCAAGGGCACGGGCCTGCACCGGGCCTTCCAGCCGCGTGCCTATGGCGGGCTCGAGATGCCAATCCCCGAGTTCGAGAATTGCATCGCGCTGATCGCCACCGCCTGCGGCTCGACCGCCTGGGCGTTCTCGCTGCTGGCCGAGCACTCGCATCAGCTCGCGCTCTATTCTAAGGAGCTTCAGGACGAGATCTGGGGCGAGGACCCCGACGCCGTCGCCTCGTCGTCGATCGCGCCCTATGGCAAGTCCGAGGAAGTTGAGGGCGGCGTGCGCTTCTCGGGCGAATTCGGCTGGTCCTCGGGCTGCGATTACGGGCAATGGGCGATCCTCGGCTTTCTTCGCGATACTCCCGATGGCGGCAAGGTCTACAGCTTCGCCATCCTGCCGCGCTCCGATTACGAGATCCGGGACACCTGGTTCACCAAGGGAATGCGCGGCACCGGGTCCAAGACGCTGGTGGTGAACGGCGCCTTCGTGCCCAACCACCGGATTGAGAGCGTGCCGGCACTGATGACCCTGACCTCAGCAGGCGGGTCGCTTTACCCGGAAAGCACAACCTACCACGTGCCCTTCATCTACGTCTTCGCTACCTGCTTCTCGTCGGTCTCGCTCGGCGTCGCGGAACGGATGCTGAAGCTTTATACCGAGCGGACGCAGGGGAGGGTGCGTGCCTATACCGGGGCCAAGGTCGGTCAGTCGATCCCCGCCTGCATGAGGCTGGCGGAAAGCACCCACCAGGTTGCGGCGGGCCGGGCCTTCCTTGAGAAGACCTGGGAGGAGATGCGCGACCATGCCGAACGCCGGGTCTACCCGGATGCGACACGCATGGCCTTCTGGCGCACCAACCAGGCCTATGCGGTCAAGATGTTCGTTGCCGCAGTCGACCGACTGTTCGAGGCCTCTGGCGGGTCGGCATGGTTCGACGATGCCGAGGCGCAGCGCCTGTTCCGCGATGCGCACATGACCGCCGCACATGCCTACACCGACTATGACATCAGCGCCCAGATCCTCGGGCGCGCGCTGATGGGGCTGGAGCCGGACCCTTCCCTCTTCTGACCCGGCCCCCTATGGCGGCCCGCCTCGCTCCCCTGGGGCGGGCCTGCTCGGAACCCACGTAATAACCAGAGGTTGCCCCATGACCGCCACCGCGTTCTCCGCCGCCAGCGGGTTCGATGCACGCGCCTTCCGCTCGGCGCTCGGCTGCTTTGCCACCGGCGTTACCGTCATCACTGCGCAGGCCGAGGGCCGCCGGGTGGGGGTGACCGCCAACAGCTTCACCTCGCTGTCCCTCGACCCGCCGCTGGTGCTCTGGAGCTTGGTGAACAGCTCTTCGAGCCGCGCCACATTCGAGGCGGCGAGCCATTTTGCAGTCAACATCCTCGCCTACGACCAGATCGCCCTGTCGAACCGCTTTGCCTCGCTCACCGGCGACAAGTTCGAGGGGCTCGAGTTGCACCAGGGCGCGGGCGGCTGCCTGCTGCTGCCCGGCACCTGCGCCGCCATCCAATGCGCTCGCGAGAACGTCTTGGAGGGCGGCGACCACCGCATCCTGATTGGCCGAGTGCTGTCCTATGCCACCACCGATGCCGCGCCGTTGCTTTATCACCGGGGCGCCTATTCCATGGCCCGGCCGCATCCGCAGGTCGCCGGCTCCTGAACACCACCACCGTCAACGAGACCAGGGAGGAGACCTGAATGAAGACGACACGCATCCTGGGGCTTGCCGCGCTTGCGCTGAGCCTTGCCGCCCCCGCCCGGGCCATCGACGTGGGACCCGCGGATTACACCATCCTGCCCGGAGGCACCACGCTGGGCATGGTCTACTGGCAGCATCTGAGTTCCGACACGCTGCGCATCAACGGCAACGAGGTGCCGGACTCGTCCTTCGAGGCCGACGTGGCGATCCTGCGGACACTCAGCTATTTCAACATCGGCGAGACACCGGCGGTGTTCCATGTCGTCGCGCCCTTCGCCGCGAGCCTCAGCGCCGACATCGGCAGCGCCTCGCAGCGCACCACCGAGGGCCTCGGCGACGTGACGCTGGGCCTCACCGTCTGGCCAGTGCAGCCGGACAACCCCGAGACAGGCACGACCCTCGGCTTGTCTCTCTTCTCGACCCTGCCGACGGGAGATTTCGACGCCGCTTACATGGGCCTTGGCGAGAACACATGGACGATCACGCCCCAGGTCGGGATCATCCAGGGGCTGGGCAACGACTACTATTTCGACGGGGCGTTCGACGTCGCCTTCCAAGCCGACCATGACGAGCACGGCGTTACCTATGAACGCGAGCCTGCCTGACAGTTTCAGGCGATGCTGCGCAAGCAATCATGCCCGGAGGCTCGGAGCCTCAGGATGATCAGGATCGAGCTATTCGACCGCGACGGGCAGTTGCGGCTCTTCAACGCTGCCCCTGGCCTATCGCTCATGGAGGCGATCCGGGACGAGGGGATTGACGAGTTGCTAGCGCTTTGCGGCGGTTGCTGTTCCTGCGCGACCTGTCATGTCCACATCGACCCGGCATTCTCCGGCTTGTTTGCATCTGCCGGCGATGACGAGAATGATCTTCTCGACAGCAGCGCACACCGCAATGAGCATTCGCGTCTCTCCTGCCAGCTCCTGTTGACCGAGACTCTCGAGACCGTGCGGGTCGTCCTCGCCCCGGAAGACTGAAGGATCGAAAGATGAGCGCCTTACTCATCGAACAATATTATGGGGCATTCAATCGCGGCGATGCGGATGCAATGCTCGCTCTTCTTACCGACGATGTATTGCATGAGCCTTCGCAGGGGGCAGCCCGTTCGGGAAAGGAGGCATTCACCGATTTCCTCGATCATATGAACCGATGCTACCGCGAGAAAGTCCTCGATCCGGTCTTTCTCGTTGGCGAGGGTGCCGAGCGAGGTGCCGCCGAGTTCATGCTCGATGGCGTCTACCTGGAGAGTGACGCTGGCCTGCCGCCTGCCTCACGGCAATCCTACCGCTTACGCGTGGGAGCCTTTTTCGAGTTTCGTGAGGGCCGGATTGCACGCGTGAGCAACCATTATAATCTTGCCGACTGGGTCGCTCAGGTCAGCTGAACGGGAGGTTTCGATGCGCTTCGATGTGGTGATCGTGGGGGCCGGGCACGGCGGGGCGCAGGTCGCGGTGATGCTGCGCACGCAGAAGTTTGCAGGCAGCATCGCGATCATCGGCGACGAACCCGAGCTTCCCTATGAGCGCCCGCCCTTGTCGAAGGAATATTTCTCGGGCGAAAAGGAATTCGAGCGCATCCAGCTCCGGCCCGCCAAATATTGGGACGAGCGCGAGGTGACGATGCTGCTCGGCAAGCGCGTCGTTTCGGTCGATCCGGCCGCGCACAATGTGACGACCGATGGCGGCGAGACGATCGGATACGGCAAGCTCGTCTGGGCGACCGGCGGG
>Ga0209024_1002303_pt1 | contig 11590 bp, 9 predicted proteins | sample AutmiccommunBRH5_FD_187380 | JGI IMG/M metagenome (GOLD analysis project Ga0209024, IMG submission 187380) | Deep subsurface microbial communities from Mt. Terri, Switzerland - Autotrophic microbial communities BRH/5 (SPAdes) (version 2) | ecosystem: Environmental > Aquatic > Deep subsurface >...
TCAATGTCTTATTTCGCAAAAATAGATTTGATCATGAATGTCTATGCACGTCTATCTTATTTTAAATAAATCACCCCTTTTTAATCCTTATTAGTCTTTTGAAATTATGAGGGGATACCTCAGGGTTTAGGGGGGATTTTTCAAATGTTGAGCAATAAGCAAATGTTTGTTGTTAAGTGGTTGTTCCGTTAAATCCCCCCGGCCCCCCTTTTATAAAGGGGGAGTATATCCGTCTCTTCAGCTTGAATAGGTATAGACGTGATCCATTTGCTGCGTAGGCACATCTGTGGGATAATTTTTGCTTTATACTCACGACAGGTGAACTGATGGAAAATAACAAAAACAAAGCGCTAAGCGCGGCTCTCGCACAGATAGAACGCCAATTTGGTAAAGGCTCTGTGATGCGCATGGGCGATGGTACGGCGGTGCGCGATGTGGAGGCAATCTCTACCGGTTCACTTGGCCTTGATATAGCACTGGGCATTGGTGGCTTACCCAAAGGCCGCGTGGTTGAAATTTATGGCCCTGAATCATCGGGCAAAACAACTTTAACGCTGCAAGTCATTGCCGAGTGTCAAAAAAATGGCGGCACGGCGGCATTTATTGATGCCGAGCATGCACTCGATCCAGGTTATGCAGAAAAATTAGGTGTTAAAGTTGATGAATTGTTAATTTCCCAGCCTGATACTGGTGAGCAAGCCCTTGAAATCACCGACATGCTGGTTCGCTCTGCGGCAGTGGATGTTGTGATCATTGACTCGGTTGCAGCCTTAACACCGAAAGCAGAAATTGAAGGCGAAATGGGTGATACACACGTTGGCCTGCAAGCGCGGCTTATGTCACAGGCTTTGCGTAAATTAACAGCAAATATTAAACGCTCTAACACATTGGTTATTTTCATTAACCAAATTCGCATGAAGATTGGTGTTATGTTTGGCAGCCCTGAAACAACAACTGGTGGTAATGCCCTTAAATTTTATGCCTCTGTGCGCCTGGATATACGACGAACCGGTGCTATCAAAAAAGGTGAGGAGATAATGGGTAGCGAAACACGGGTCAAAGTGGTTAAAAACAAAGTCGCGCCACCATTTAGAATCGCTGAATTTGATATCCTTTATAATGAAGGGATTTCACGAGAAAGTGAGATTATTCTTTTGGCAACCCAATTAGGCCTGATTGAAAAATCAGGGGCATGGTATAGCCATAATCAGGAAAAAATCGGCCAAGGCAAGGAAAATGTCCGTCAATACCTGAAAGAAAATCCCCAGGTTGCAGCGCAATTAGAGCAACAAATCAGAGCGGAATTGCTAATTAAAAAACAACCAGCGCCATCATCATCTGCATCTGCACCCGTAGAGATGGATGAGTTGATTGAAGAATAACGCGTTTGAGGGTGCCATGCGCTTGCTTGTCAGGCGTGAGCATGGCGCACAAGAGCTTATTAGTAAATTAGCGAAAAAAGGTTATCTTGCAGAGGAAATACAAGAGGCCATTGCTGAATGTCAGCGTCTTGGCCTTCAATGCGACCGGCGTTTTGTTGAAATGGTTTGTCGTGCGCGCATTCGCCAGGGTTATGGCCCCTTAAAAATTCGCAAGGAATTGCAAGGTTTGCAGGTTGACCGTGAGTTAATTGAAAATGTATTGCGTGAAGAGCAGGATAACTGGCTTGCTTATGCCATGAGTGTACGGAATAAAAAATATAAAGATCAAAGCGATCTATCCTATGCCGCACTGCAAAAACAAAAGCAATTTTTGCATTACCGTGGATTTTCGACAGATATTATTGCCTTGGTGTTTAAAGAGCGCTGAAGCACCGGTTATTCTCAGTAATTCCATTAACCTAACCATTTAAGTAGCAAGATCATGAAAAGTTCAGAGATAAGACAGGCATTTTTTGATTACTTCATCAAGCAAGGCCATCAGGTTGTTGCATCCAGCTCGTTAATACCGACCAATGATGCCACATTGCTATTTACCAACGCAGGCATGGTGCCGTTTAAAGATGTTTTTTTAGGCATTGAATCGCGTCCTTACAGCAGGGCTGTGAGTGCACAACGTTGTGTGCGTGCCGGTGGCAAGCATAACGATCTGGAAAATGTAGGTTACACCGCACGCCATCATACTTTTTTTGAAATGTTGGGGAATTTTAGTTTTGGTGACTATTTTAAACGTGAAGCCATCGCGTATGCCTGGGAATTTTTGACTGGTGTTTTAAAACTGCCTGCCGAGCGTTTATGGATCACCGTCTATAAAGATGACGCCGAAGCAGAAAACATTTGGCTAAATGAGGTTGGGGTATCCCCGGAGCGCTTTTCACGTTGTGGTGATGAAGATAATTTCTGGTCCATGGGTGATACAGGGCCTTGCGGGCCGTGCACGGAAATATTCTATGACCATGGGCCGAAAATTCCAGGCGGTCCACCTGGAAGTGCTGAGGCAGATGGTGATAGATACATTGAAATCTGGAACCTGGTGTTTATGCAATACAATCGGGATAAAAAAGGGCAATTACACCCATTGCCCAAGCCCTCGGTTGATACAGGCATGGGCCTTGAACGCATTGCAGCCGTAGTACAAGGCGTGCATACCAATTATCAAATTGACAGTTTTCAGCATTTAATTCATGCCATTGCGAGTATGACGAAAGGGGGTGTGGATAGCGAGCATCCTTCATTAAATGTTATCGCCGATCACATTCGTGCTTGTGCATTCCTGATTACCGATGGCGTGATGCCAGGTAATGAAGGGCGTGGCTATGTGTTGCGACGGATTATACGCCGCGCTGTGCGCCACGGGAATAAATTAGGCTTACCAACGCCATTTTTCTGCCATCTTGTCGCACCATTGGTTACTATTATGGGTGATGCCTATCCTGAGTTGGCTACTAATCAAACACAAATTGAGCGGATTTTGGCTCAGGAAGAAAGTCAGTTTGCTAAAACCCTGGAACATGGTTTGCGCTTGCTGCATGAGAAAATTCAATCATTGCCTGGGAAGGAAATACCAGGTGACGTGGCATTCAATCTCTATGACACCTATGGATTTCCTGTGGATTTGACAGCAGATATTGCGCGTGAGCAAGGTTTGCAAGTGGATATGGCAGGATTTGAGGCCTGTATGCAACATCAGCGCGAACAATCACAGTCCGCCAGTCAGTTCAATGTTGATTATTCAAGTGTTGAACAGTTGGCTGATGTGGTTTCCACCTTTCATGGTTATGAGCAAGACACCTTGCAAAGCCAGGTGGCCATTATCCTTGATAACGACAAGAAAATCAGCCAATTAAAGGCGGGCGCTAAAGCCGCTATTGTGCTGCAAGACACGCCTTTTTATGCAGAAAGCGGTGGTCAGGTCGGTGATCGGGGCTATTTATTGGCGGAAAATACGGTATTTCGGGTTGATAACACGCAACGGCTGGGACAAGCCATTGTGCATTATGGCGAATTGTTGGAAGGCGAATTGTCACAAGCGCAAACAGTCACCGCACACGTGGATAACTCCCGCCGTGATGCGATTCGTCTCAATCATACGGCCACGCATTTATTACACGCAGCGTTAAAGACCATTGTAGGCGAGCAGGTGCAACAGAAAGGCTCGCTGGTGGATGCAGAACGAGCCCGCTTTGACTTTTCTCATGCACAAGCGTTGACATCGGAACAGCTTAACCTGTTAGAAACATTGGTGAATGATAGAATCCGTGCCAATGACGAGGTTAAAACTGAATTGATGCCGATTGATGAAGCCAGGCAACATGGAGCTGTTGCTTTGTTTGGTGAGAAATATGGTGATGTGGTCAGGGTCTTGTCATTAGGGGATTTTTCTAAGGAGTTATGTGGCGGTACACATGCAAGACGTACCGGCGACATCGGTCTTTTCAAGATTGTTGCTGAATATGGCGTGGCTAGTGGCATCAGACGAATTGAGATGGTCACAGGAGGCCATGCACTAGCATGGGTCAACCAGCAGTTAGGCTCACTTGATGAGCTTGCGGTAAAATTAAAAACAACACCACCTAATGCGGTAGAAAAATTATCACAAATATTGCAGGAGGCTCGTCACCATGAAAAAGAATTGGCAAGATTGCAAACCAAGCTGGCAGCGCAATCGGGCAATACACTGTTACAGTCGGTAAAAAAAGTAGGTGATGTTAATCTATTGGTGAAAAAACTGGATCATGCCGATGGTCAGTCACTAAGGGTCATGCTTGATCAATTAAAATCGAGCCTGGATGATGCGATTATTGTCTTGTATACCATTGATCAGGATAAAATGAATGTTATCGCAGGTGTTAGTAAAAATATCCTTGGCAAGGTACCGACTGCAGCCATGCTGGTGCGGCATTTGTGCGGTAAAGGCGGGGGCCGTGATGACATGGCGCAAGGTGGTGGGCCTGTTCCTGACGATCTGGATAACAAATTGTCAAATATTACCACGATGATTACGGATTTTTCCGATTAACTTTACTGGTTGCGAGGTGCTAACATGGCATTGCTTGTACAAAAATTCGGGGGAACGTCGGTCGCCACCCTGGCTCATATCAACCACGCAGCCGATATCGTGGCCAAAGCCAAACATGCAGGACACGATGTGGTGGTTGTTGTGTCGGCCATGAGTGGTGAAACAGACAAGCTGATTGATCTTGCTCATCAAATGAGTGAAAGTCCGGATCCGAGGGAATATGCAGCGCTGGTGGCCACGGGTGAACAAGTATCGATGGCATTAATGGCAATGGCTTTGATTAATCGCGGTATTGCGACTCGTTCCTACACGGGCACACAAGCACGCATCCTGACTTGTAGCCAATTCAAAAAAGCCCGTATTCAGGCCATTGATACGCAGCCGATATTAGATGATCTGCAACAGGGTAAAGTCATTGTTATTGCAGGATTTCAAGGGGTGGATCTGGATGGCAATATCACCACGCTGGGGCGTGGTGGTTCAGATACCACAGCTGTTGCAATTGCTGCCGCCTTAAATGCCGATGAATGCCAGATTTATACCGATGTGGATGGGGTGTATACCACCGATCCACGTATCGTGCCTGATGCCAAACGCCTCGAGAAAGTGACGTTTGAAGAGATGTTGGAGTTATCAAGCTTAGGCGCGAAAGTACTGCAAATTCGTGCCGTGGAGTTTGCAGGAAAATACAATATTCCGCTTCGTGTACTGTCTTCTCAACAGCCAGGTTCTGGTACGTTGATCACGTACAAACAAGATCAAGGCATGGAAGCTTTTTCGGTCACAGGGATTGCCTTTAGTCGTAATGAAGCAAAAATTTCTCTATCAGGTGTACCTGATGCGCCTGGGGTTGCGTCGATTATTTTAGCTGAAATCAGCGCGATCGGTGTGAACGTGGATATGATTTTGCAACACATCTCTGCCGAGAATAAAACGGATTTTACCTTTACAGTACACCGAGACGAATACCAGCCGACCTTGCAACTATTGCATAAAATTGCCAAAGACATGGGGGCAAATGATGTGATTGGCATTGAAAAGCTCGCCAAATTATCACTGGTGGGTGCGGGCTTGAAGAGCCATCCTGAAGTCGCACCAATCATGTTTAAAACCTTGGCAGCCATCGGTATCAATATTCAACTGATTACAACGTCTGAAATTAAAATTTCTGTGGTGATCGATGAGTCGTTGCTAGATGATGGTGTTCGTGCATTGCATTTGGCCTTTCTAGCCATGAATGTTGTTGACGAGTCACGCAAGCGCGCAATGAAAAGCCAACAGATCCTACCTTAAATCCCAAGGTTGTAATAGGTTAGCCCCTTTCAGGACAAAAAATATCATGTAGGGTGGGCAAAGCATAGCGTGCCCACCAGTGCTTCGTAATGCTTCATAACCTGGTGGGCACGTCGCTCGCGCTCCTTTGCCCACCCTACCTATTTTTTGCAATGGGATTACACAACAATATGTGTGAACTTTTTTAAGGCACACGTGCGGCTGCCGTGGGTCGTCCTGCCTTAAACCCCTGCCATTTTTTTATATATAAAAAAGGGCAGGCGCGTGATGATGCCCATGATGTAACGCCAGAAAAAAGGATAGTAGATCAGGCGTTTATTGGCTATCGAAGCCTTCCAACAGGCACGTGCGCAGGTTTTCGGCGACGCGGCGTAAAAAATCCCTGGCTCGCCATAGGTAGATTTCGTGTCGATAAAACCAAGTCTTGCAATGGTTATATGTTGGTTGTTAGATGCTGCCTGTTGCAAGCCTTGTAAATAAACCTCAACCGCCGCCTTGCTCGCACCATAAAGGCTGTTTTTAGTTCGGCCTTTACAAGCCGCTACAGAGCTTAAGAAAACCAATCGGTGCGCATTTTGTTCTCTATTTAAATAAGCATGAATCAGTTGGGTGGTGCTGATGATATTTATTTTGATTAATTCATTAATAGTTTGGTTATTCAGTTTATCATTGCCAACCATTAAACTATGGGCAAGAAAGAGATTAACCGTTTCTTTTTTATTGTGTAATAACGTCATCAACGGACTGATATCTTGAGAAAAATCAATGTTGATTACTTCGCAATCAACACGGTAGCGTAAGCGGATATCAGCCATAATAATAGCTAGCTGTTCGGAATCACGGCCAATCAGAATTAGCGCATGGCCAGCTTGGGCTGCAAGGCGAGCAAATTCTTGCGCAATAACAGAAGTTGCGCCTGAAATAATCCATGTAGGAGCACTCATCGGATGCCCAGGCGTTTGCTCAAATCCGAGCGCATGGGACTATTGTATTTGGCTCGCACTTCAGAAAATTGTTCATGCTGTGGGTACATGATGATAAATTGCTCCCGAGTTAATAATAAATCTTTTGCCAAGTATATTTTCCCCCCGGCTTCGGTGATGCATTGGTTCATCGCGCCAATTGCCTCGCGTGCCTGTTGATTATGAATGAAATCAATGGCTAATGTGAAGCCTGGTTTAACGAATGACAGTAAGCCTTGGCCTGGTTTGGTAAAATATTTAAGAACAGCAAGCGTTGCTATGGCCTGGTGAAAGTGAATTAAGGTTATCAATTTATTCAAGATTGATTGCGCCTCATTAGCATTAAAGACCGCCTGAAATTGCAATAAGCCACGTTTTCCATACAAACGGTTCCAATTGGTAATGCAATCAAGGGGGTTATTGAATTGCCAGAGAGGCATTATTTGACGGTTGGGCGTGCTGTGGTGGTAATATGCCCGGTTAAATTGCTTCATGAGCCAATGGGTTATCAAGCGTACAGGCAATTTTGGCACATGATGTAATCCGTTGAGTTTAGCGTGGTTTTCATCCGCATTTTCAAGTGTATGATGATCTGCAAATGAAAGTAAGGCTCGCGGCGTATTGAGTAAATCAAGCCAGGCTACCTGATAATCATGGCGCACACCTTCTTGTTGCATGCGTTGCATTAAACTGGAAAAATCGCTGTGTTTTTCTGTGGTCTTGCAAACATGGCGCGTTGCTTTGCGCAGGCGCAACCCGACGCGTTTTATCACGCCAGTCAAGCCTAAACCTGCAATCGTTGCTAAAAACAACTCACTGTTTTCATCACGATCACAATGAAAGGTGTGTGCACCAATCTGCAATTCAAGCCATTCAACATGAGAGCCAAACGTTGTGGCTGTGTGGTTATTTTTGCCATGCACGTCATTGGCAATACCACCGGCTATGGTGGCATGCAGCGTACCGGGTAGGACGGGTGGAATAAATTGCGGGTCAAGTAAGAAAAGATCGGCAAATGTCACAGCGGCCTGACAGGTAGCAATGCCGGATGAGGCATCAAATGACAACATGTGATCCAGGTGGCTCGTATCTATAATCATGCCTTGATCAAGAACACAGCAGTCACTGTAACTTAAGCCATTGCCTCGCGCGAGCAACCCCTGCTGGTTAATTTCTGAAAAAATAGTGTTAATTTGTGGTTCGTTATCTGGACGAAAGCACGTTGAAGTGGTTTGTATGGCACGGGTGAAATTTGAAAATGCCTGTTTTTTATAGTGCATGGGATGTTTGTATCATAAAGAAAAATATGGACTATAATTACATTGCACTCAGCATAAAACAATTTATTTTACTGGAAGGTGTAATATGAAAAAAATGATGATGCTCACTATTTTTTTATGCCTTCCTGTTTTTGCGGAAGGCGTGGTCGACCCAGACGTTCTAATTGGCGCTGATGATTATGAGCATCAAATGTGTGTGGATCGTGAGACAAATAGATGTGTTGAAACCATATGCCTGACCTCTGATGAACGAGATTGTCAAGAACAGTGTAAAAGAGGTGCTGAAGATAAATGCAGGATGGAACAGGTTCAATAGACATGAAGTCTATAATTTTTAATAGCTTAAAATACATGCCTGGGTAGTGAGGCTTGTTTTTTTAAACGTTTGGCAGCAGTCTATGCTAAAGACCTGATAATAATAAGAATAACAAGGAGAGAAACGTGGATGCTTTGGCTGACGACAGCAAAGTAAATCAACAACAGCAGGAAGCCCTGATAAAAACGCATGCAACAATGGTCAAGCGCATCGCGCATCATTTATTAGGCCGGCTGCCACAATCAATCCAGCTGGATGATTTGTTGCAAGCTGGGATGTTGGGCCTGTTGGAAGCCGTCAGGCATTATGATGCGACAAAAGGTGCCTCGTTTGAAACTTACGCGGGTATACGCATACGTGGTTATATGCTGGATGAAGTGCGGCGCAACGATTGGGTGCCTCGCTCTGTGTATCGGAATGCGCGGATGATTTCTGCGGCCGTAAGAACCATTGAGAATCGTCTGGGTCGTGATGCCAAAGATCAGGAAGTGGCAGGGGAGCTAGGGATTAGTCTTGATGAATACCATGAAATGCTCAGTGATTCTGCCGGTGGTCATTTATATGGCTTTGACGACGTGGGTGTTACCGATGACACATTGAGAGATGAGTCCAAGAGAGGTTCGACTGAACCACATGTTAATGCGTTACAAGCAGACATGTCTTTGCAGTTGTCGCAAATAATAGATGGTTTACCCAAAAAAGAGCAATTGGTGTTATCACTTTATTATGAGCAAGATTTAAATTTAAAAGAAATCGGTGAAGTGCTTGGAGTAAGTGAATCACGCGTTTCACAGATTCACTCACAAGCAACCCATCGTATCAAGTCACGATTACCCGAATTATAATATATTGCACGCGTTACTCCTTTTGTGCCATGCGTATGTCCAACATCGCTATGGCCACTTTTTGCCTTTCACTGTAGAATATCGTTCTAATTTATGACAATAAGGATCACGCATGTTGGAAGTGAATCATATCAATCTTACCTTAGCTGATTTAGAGCAGCGCATTAATGCGCTTCGGGGGTATCTTTGACTTCGATAGTAAGCGTGAGCGCCTGGAAGAGGTGGTGCGCGAACTAGAATCCTCGGCAGTCTGGGATAATCCTGAGCAGGCTCAAGCACTAGGTCGCGAGCGGGCGCAGTTGGAATCCGTGGTACATCAATTGCAAACTTTAGGCCAGTCAATTGTCGATTTAACCGAGTTATTTGAAATGGCGCGGGCTGAAGACGATGCCAATACAATTCAAGATATAGCTGATGAAATGGCAGGAATTCAGCGTCAGGTTGAAACGTTTGAGTTTCGTCGTATGTTTTCCGGAAAAATGGATAAAGCCAATGCATTTCTTGATATTCAGTCCGGCTCTGGCGGTACTGAAGCTCAAGACTGGGCTGAAATTCTGCTGCGTATGTATTTGCGTTGGGGGGAGCATCACGGCTTTACCACGGAACTGGTGGAATGCTCAGCAGGCGAGGTGGCGGGCATTAAAAGTGCCACGATTCATTTTACTGGCGAGTATGCGTATGGATGGCTGCGCACCGAAACAGGTGTACATCGGCTGGTACGTAAATCACCGTTTGATTCAGGCAATCGCAGGCATACCTCGTTTGCATCCGTGTTTGTTTCGCCCGAAGTAGATGATGATATTGAGATTGAAATCAATCCGGCTGATCTGCGTATCGACACCTATCGCGCATCGGGTGCCGGTGGACAGCATGTTAACCGAACCGATTCGGCCGTGCGCCTGACTCATATGCCCAGTGGTATTGTTGTGCAATGCCAAAATGATCGAAGTCAACATAAGAATAAAGATCAAGCCATGAAGCAGTTGCGCGCTAAATTATATGAAATGGAAATGCAGAAGAAAAATGATGAGCAACAGGCATTGGAAGCGAGTAAATCTGATATTGGTTGGGGGTCACAAATTCGTTCGTACGTACTTGATCAATCACGTATTAAAGATTTACGAACTGGCGTGGAAACCAGTAATACACAAGCCGTTCTTGACGGTGATCTTGATCAATTTATCGAAGCCAGTTTGAAAGCAGGAGTAGGAGTCGCATGATAGAAGAACAGTTAGATGAAAGTGAAGTATACCAAATTCGCAAACAAAAATTAGTTGAGTTGCGTGAGCAAGGGTTTAATTTCCCTAACCAGTTTACCCGTCAGCATTTGGCGCTTGATTTGAGCCAGCAATACGCTGAAATGAGCAAAGAAGACTTGGCTGAGAAGCATGTCAAAGTGGTTGTCGCAGGCCGTATTGTTTTGCGTCGGGTGATGGGAAAAGCAAGTTTTTTTCATATTCAGGATGTGTCAGGACGGCTGCAAATTTATGTGCGGCAAAATGATATTCCCGAGATGTATGAACAATTCAAACATTGGGATCTCGGCGATATCGTTGGTGTGCGCGGTGAGTTATTTTGTACCAACACCGGTGAATTCTCTGTGCATGCTGAGCATATTGAGTTGTTAACCAAATCATTACGTCCTTTACCTGATAAATTCCATGGTTTGGCTGATCAAGAAATGCGTTATCGAAAACGTTATGTTGATTTAATTGCCAATGAAGAAAGCCGCAAAACGTTTCTAATGCGCTCCCGCCTTATTACCGCTTTCCGCCGATTCATGGAAAGCCATCAATTTCTGGAAGTAGAAACACCCATGCTGCACCCTATTCCAGGCGGGGCGGTAGCACGTCCATTTATCACACATCATAATACCCTGGATATGCAAATGTTTTTACGCATTGCACCAGAGCTTTATTTAAAGCGTCTGATTGTCGGTGGTTTTGAGCGGGTTTATGAAATTAACCGTAATTTTCGCAATGAAGGCATTTCAACGCGGCACAATCCTGAGTTCACCATGATGGAGTTTTATCAGGCCTATGCTACTTATTACGACCTGATGGATTTTACCGAAGTGTTGTTGCGTTTCCTGTGTGATGAAGTATTGGTCAGTCGTCAAGTAGAGTATCAAGGTCAGTTAATTGATTTTGATAAACCATTTGCACGCATGAGCATTAAAGAAGCTATTTTGCAATTTCATCCAGAAATCAATCCAGTCCAGATTGAAACATTAGATGGTTGCCAAGCCTTACTTGACGATCTGGGTTTTGCTTATAAAAAATCAGATGGTTTGGGCAAATTGCACATGATCGTATTTGAGGAAACCGTTGAGCATCAATTGATTCAGCCAACGTTTGTTACCGAATACCCGACAGAAGTATCCCCACTGGCGCGCCGTAATGAAATAAACCCGGAAGTAACAGATCGGTTCGAATT
>Ga0209024_1002304_pt1 | contig 11588 bp, 12 predicted proteins | sample AutmiccommunBRH5_FD_187380 | JGI IMG/M metagenome (GOLD analysis project Ga0209024, IMG submission 187380) | Deep subsurface microbial communities from Mt. Terri, Switzerland - Autotrophic microbial communities BRH/5 (SPAdes) (version 2) | ecosystem: Environmental > Aquatic > Deep subsurface >...
AGACGCGGGTCTCGGCATCGAGCCGGGCCGGACTGTCGGCGGGCAGAAACAGGCAATCCATGGTCTAGCGTTCTCCGTCGGATGGGAGGGTCTGCCGGGCAGGCTGACCGAGATTTCGCGCGAGCACACGGACGCTGCCGTCCTGCTCGCGTTGCAACAGGCTGACCAGCGCCAGCCGGCGGTCGCCCAGGCGCACTTCGCTGGTGGCCTGGAAGAATTGACTGCCAACCGCCAGCGCAGTGCCCTGCAGCGTAGTCCCGGCCAGCGCCGGCTGCGCGAGGAACGCCGCGCTGTTGCGAAACGGCGCGGCGCGGCGCAGCTCGACCAGCGACTCGGCCGCGCCGAGGCTGAGGTTGTCGCTCAGGCTGGAAAGCACCATCGCGCTCGCCGTGTTCACGTTCAGCGGCACGTTGGGCGGCAACGCGACGACATAGGGCGCCAGGCGCTGGAAATCCTCTTCGTGCATGTCCAGCAGCAGGCGCAGTTCGGACAGGTCGTGGAGTCGGCGACCGGCGCTGCGATAGGGCGTATCGAGGCCGAGATAGGCGTTGTCTTCGGCACCCAGCTCACCGCTCGGCTGCTGGTCGGGATCGATCCAGTCGAGCAGGCGCTCGGCATAGGGCGCGCTGATCTGCAGACGCAGCAGCAGCCGGCGGAACTGCTCAACCGCGGCGGGGTTGGGCTGCTGGTCGCGCAGCAGGTCGTTGAGGTTGAAGCGTCCGGCGAGATCCTCGATACGCACGAGGATCTCGCCCTGATCGATCTCGAACGCCGGCAGCGGCTGCGCCCAGGGCTCGAGCAGATGATCGACGGCCGCGGCCTCACCATTGGCGCCTGTCTCGCCCGTCGCGCCAGCCCGCAGATCGCGAGCGAGCATGGCCTGGGCCAGCGCTTCGCCGCCCAGCGCGTAGTGCCAGGCCTGGCGTGCCTGCAGCTGGTTGCTGCTGGCACGAATGCTGAGCTGCTGGCGCGCGACCATCGCCGCGCTGACCACGGTGACGATGGCCACCACCAGCAGCACGGTGATCAGCGCCACACCGCGCTGGCACCTCATTGCGGCAGCTCCCCTTCGAACGGCTCGGGCACGCCTTCGGCGCCGGGCAATGCCTGCTGCGTCGTCTGCTCGACGGCGTCGGGCAGGCGCAGCAGACGGGTGATACGGCCGTAGCGGGCGTGCTCGATATTCAATTCCAGGGCGATCGGCAGGCGCTCAGCGGCGTTCTCCGGGCTGCCGCGACCGAAATCGAACGGCGGCCACTCCTCGTGCCATACCGCCTCCTCGTCCAGGTAGCGCAACTGCAGGCCCTGCACGTCTTCCAGTACCCGCTGCACGCGCGGCTCGCTGTCGAGGTCACGGTCCAGCACCACCCAGTAGACGCGCTCGAGATGGTCGCCAGCCAGGCGCCAGCGCACCCGCTGCAGATTGGCGCGACGCAGCCCGGTGGGATTGCGCCAGCCGGCACGGGTCAGCTCCAGCACCGGCGCGCCGTCTTCGCCATCGAGCTGACCGATGAAGGCATTGCGCTCGTCGCCGAACTCATCACGGATCGGCCGCCCGATCACCTGCTGCAGGTCACGTTCGAAGGCCCACACCGCACGGCTCAGCTCGCGCAGCTGCAGCTCCTGGGCACGCACCGCCTCATCGCTCTGCAGCACCGCTTCGAGCATGCGATAGGTGCCGAGGCCAAGCAGCGCGAACAGGGCGATGGCAATCAACAGTTCGAGCAGGGTGAAACCGGCGCTGGTGCGCGCATGAGCGTTCATTGGCGCGCGGCTCCCGGGCCAACACCGATGAATCCGGTGAGGCTGGTGACCGCGCGCTCGGGTACCGGATCGCTGCGGCCACGCGATGTCTGCAGCGCAACCCAGACGGTCACCCGCAGCAAGCCTGGATCGGCGCTGGCCTCGATTTCGCTGAGGGTCTGCCACTGGCGGCCGCCGTATTCCAGCGCCTGGGTTTCGCGGCCGATGGCAGGCGGGGTTTGCTGCAACTGCAGTTCGCTGATGCGGTTGTCGGCGATCCAGCCGGCCAGGGTCAGTTCCTCCAGCCGCCCGGCGTTGGTCAGGCTACGCCCGGCCGCAGTGAGCACCACGGCCGACACGCTGGCGAAGATCGCCAGTGCCACCAGCACTTCCAGCAGGGTGAAACCGCGGCCGGCCCTGGCCAGGCGCCTGCTCATCGCCTGTCCTCGATGACTTGCGCCTCAGGCAGACGGAAGCCATCGCTGGTGACCAGCCAGCCACCGCCGCGCGGCTTGCGTTCGGACAGACGCAGGCTGAACGGCGACAGCTCGCCGCTGGAAAGAATCAGCAACTGCGGCTCCAGCCGCGGCGCACGACGTTCGGTTCGCTCGCCTTCGCGCGACAGCCCGGCGCGGTCGTCCTCGCGCTGGGTCGGCGCAACCAGCTCCAGCGGCGTGCCGTCCAGTTCCAGATCCAGGCGCATCCACTCCGGCACCTTGTGCATCTTGCGCCGTTCGACTTCCAGCCAGCGCGTGGCAGCTTCGTCGTAACGCAGTACGCGATAGCCCTCGCTGTTGACCAGCAGGCCGTATTCGCGACTGTCGAGTACCGCCTCGTCGCTGAGCACGCCGATCAGCGCAGCCAGTCGCCGCGCCTCGTCACGCAGCTCGCGCGAGGTACTCGAACCGCCGACGCTGAGCACCGCCACGCTGACCAGAATGCCCAGCAGGACGATCACCACCAGCAGTTCGATCAGCGTGAAGGCGCGGGCGCGCTGCCGCATCGATTAGAGGTCCCAGTTACCGATGTCGGCGTTGAGGTCGCTGCCGCCGGGTTTGCCGTCGGCGCCGAAGGAGTAGAGGTCGAACTGGCCCTGGGTACCTGGCGAGAGGTACTGGTAGTCGTTGCCCCACGGGTCCTTGGGCAGGCGCTTGAGGTAACCGTCGCGGTTCCAGTTCTTCGGCTGCGGGTTGCCGGAAGGCTTCTTCACCAGCGCCTCCAGCCCCTGCTGGGTGCTCGGGTAGGCGAAATTGTCCAGCTTGTACATGTCCAGCGCGGCGGCGACGGCCTTGATGTCGCCCTTGGCCACGGTGACCTTGGCCTGATCCGGGCGGCTCATCACCTGCGGCACCACCAGCGCGGCGAGGATGCCGAGGATGACCACCACCACCATGATTTCGATGAGGGTGAAGCCCCCTTGCGTGCGTCGTTGCAACTTCATTGTCGTTACCCCACCAGTTGGTTGAGAGAGAGGATTGGCATCAGGATCGCCAGCACGATGACCAGCACCACAGCCCCCATGAACACCAGCATGAACGGTTCGAACAGGCCGACCAGCAGAGACACCTGAGCGGCGAGGTCGTTCTCCTGGTTGCGCGCGGTTCGCGCCAGCATCTGATCCAGTTCACCGGATTTCTCGCCGCTGGCGATCATGTGCAGCATCATCGGCGGGAATTCGCCGGTGGCATCCAGGGCGCGGGTCAGGCTGCTGCCTTCGCGCACTTTCTGCGCCGCCTCCACCACCCGCTCGCGGATGCGCAGATTGGCGATCACCGCGGCGGCGATGGACAGCGCTTCCACCAGCGGCACGCCGCTCTTGGTGAGGATCGCCAGGGTCGAGGCGAAGCGCGCGGTATTGGTCGCCCGGCTCAGTCGACCGATCAGCGGTATCCGCAGAATGAACGCATGCCAGCGCAGGCGCAGCGCCGGGTCGCGCAATGCCGCGCGCATGGCGAGGAACGCGGCGATGAGACCGAGCACGATCAGCCAGCCCCAGTTCTTCACCACGTCGCTGGTAGCGATCAAGCCGCGGGTCAACGCCGGCAATTCCTGGCCGGTGTTGACGAACACCTTGACCACGTCCGGCACCACGTAGCCGAGCAGGAGCACGACGATGGCCAGCGAGGCGACCATCAGGATCACCGGATAGAGCAGCGCCAGCTGGATCTTCTGCCGCGACTGCTGACGCTGATCGGTGTAGTCGGCGAGCTGATCGAGCACCAGCCCGAGATGGCCGGCATGCTCCCCCGCCGCCACGGTGGCGCGATAGAGCTCGGGAAACGCCGACGGATATTCGCGCAGGGCCGCAGCCAGGCTGTGGCCTTCCATCACCCGCGCACGCACGGCCAGCAGCATCGATTTGATCTTCGCCGAGGTGGACTGTGCCGCTGCCGCGCGCAAGGCTTCCTCGATCGGCAGCGCGGCCTGCACCAGCGTCGCCAGCTGCCGGGTGACCAATGCCAGATCGCGCGCCGACAGGCCGCGGCCGAAACTCAGGCCGCCACGGCTGACGTCTTCCTTGGACTTGGCCTGCTTCACCTCCAGCGGTGCCCACTGCTTCTCGCGCAGCAACTGGCGCGCCTGACGCGGGCTGTCAGCCTCGATCAGCCCCTTCTGCTCGCGGCCGCGGGGGTCGAGGGCGAGGTATTCGAAGGCAGCCATCAGGCGGTCTCCAACAGCGGCGATCCGCGGTCGAGAGCGCCGCTACACAGACACCGCACAGCCGAGGGAGCAGCCGCGAATGGCACCACCATGCGATGTCGGTCAGGCTGCAAATGCCTCTCCAGGCGAGCCGGAATCAACCTCATCCCCTCACTCCTCACGCGTCACCCGCAGCACTTCCTCGATGGTGGTCACCCCCTCGCGCACCTTGCGCAGGCCGTCGTCGCGGATGCTCGGGCCCAAGATCCGAGCGTGACGCAGCATGTCCTGCTCGCTGGCGCGGGTGTGCACCATGGTGCGCAGGGCGTCGTCGAACAGCACCAGCTCATAGATGCCGGTACGCCCGCGGTAACCGAGGCCCCGGCACTGCTCGCAGCCTTCGGCGTGATACAGCGTCGGCGCCTCGGCCAGGCTGGCCCCGAGCAGCTCGCACTCGGCGGCATCGGCGACGTAGGCGCGCTTGCAGTCATTGCACAACACCCGCACGAGGCGCTGGGCCAGTACGCCAAGCAGCGAGGAGGAGATCAGGAACGGCTCGACGCCCATGTCCACCAGCCGTGTGACGGCGCCGATGGCGCTGTTGGTGTGCAGCGTGGAGAGCACCAGGTGGCCGGTGAGCGAGGCCTGCACGGCCATGTCGGCGGTTTCCTGGTCGCGGATCTCACCGACCATCACCACGTCCGGGTCCTGGCGCAGGATGGCGCGCAGGCCGCGGGCGAAGGTCATGTCGACCTTGGTGTTGACCTGGGTCTGGCCGATGCCTTCGAGGTGGTATTCGATGGGGTCCTCGACGGTGAGGATGTTGCGCGTGCGGTCATTCAACGTGGTCAGCGCGGCGTAGAGCGTGGTGGTCTTGCCCGAACCGGTGGGGCCGGTGACCAGGATGATGCCGTGGGGCTTCTTCACCGCCTGCTCCAGCTGGCGGCGGTCCTGCTCGTTCATGCCGAGATGACGCAGGGTCAGGCGACCGGCCTGCTTGTCCAGGAGACGCAACACCACCCGCTCGCCATTGGCCGAGGGCAGCGTGGAGACACGGATGTCGACCTCGCGGCCGCCGACGCGCAGCGAGATGCGCCCGTCCTGCGGGATGCGCTTCTCGGCGATGTCCAGCTTGGCCATGACCTTGATCCGCGACACCAGCAGCGCCGCCAGCTCGCGCTTGGGCTGCACCACTTCACGGAGGATGCCATCGACGCGAAAGCGGATCACCAGGCGCTTCTCGAAGGTTTCGATATGGATATCCGAGGCGTTCTCGTTGATCGCCTCGCCGAGGATGGCGTTGATCAGGCGAATGATCGGCGCGTCGTCCTCCTGCTCCAACAGGTCCTCGGTTTCCTGGATCTGGTCAGCAAGGCTGGCCAGGTCCAGGTCGTTGCCCAGACCCTCGACCATCAACATCGCCGCCGAGGAATCGTGCTGGTAGGCGGCACCGAGCGCCTGATCGAAATCAGCCTGCGCTAGCCATTGCATCGGCAGACGCATACCAACGACCCGCTGCGCCTCCTGCACCGCAGTCAGCGCGGCGCCCTCGCGCAGGCCGAGGCGCAGCTCGCCGCCACGCTCCAGCAGGATCACGCCGTGCCGACGCGCAAAGGCGAACGGCAAGCGGCGCTGGGCCGGCTGTTCGAGCAGCGTGGTGACTTCGTTTACATCGAGTTCGGGCATCGTCCAGCTCCACCAGCGATACGCAGCGACCCGACGTCACTGCGTTCGAAACACTCCAATCGGGTCCAACCAGCCTAGTTGGACTACAAGGATTGAATGACATTTCAACGTGCGCGCGTTTTTCCTGCATACCCGACTTAACCCGACACCAAGGTCGGAGATGCTTGGCACCGCTGACGAATACCCTGTCAATGGCGCGTCATTCATGATGCGGCCGTGTCGTGTGCCTGGCGCGGACGAACTGGTCGTACGCAGAGCCAAACAGGACGCAATCTGCAGCGAAGCACGGAAAACAGGCAGTCATCCTGCGACCGGCGCGTCAAATACAATCGTTTGATTGAAACAGTTGTTTGATTTTTTCAAGGCTTGCAGAATGCCGCGCCGGGCGATCCGTTTTTGCGCATCACCCGGCTGGCTTCACCTGTTCCATACCCCGTTCGCCAGAGCAGCGGACGGGTGAAAAGCACGTCGGTGCGCGGTTCGCCGCAGCACCGGTCATGATCACGCAGGAGAACAACAACAATGCACATCGGTGTTCCTCTCGAAACCCACTCCGGGGAAACGCGCGTCGCCGCAACCCCGGAAACCGTCAAGAAACTGATCGGCCAAGGGCACCGGGTGACGCTGCAAAGCGGCGCCGGGTTGCTTTCCAGCGTGCCGGACAGCGCCTATGAAGCGGTCGGCGCAACCATCGGCGATGCGGCCGCGGCCTTTGCCGCCGAGCTGGTGCTGAAGGTCAATGCGCCGGACGATGCCGAACTGGCGCAGATGCAGTCCGGCAGTGTGCTGCTGGGCATGCTCAACCCGTTCGATAACGCCTGTATCGCGCGCATGGCTGCCCGCGGCGTCACCGCCTTTGCCCTGGAAGCCGCGCCGCGTACGTCCCGTGCACAGAGCCTGGACGTGCTCTCGTCGCAGGCCAACATCGCCGGCTACAAGGCGGTGCTGGTCGGTGCCCATCACTACCCGCGCTTCATGCCGATGCTGATGACCGCCGCCGGTACGGTGAAGGCCGCACGCGTGCTGATCCTCGGTGCCGGTGTCGCCGGGCTGCAGGCCATCGCCACAGCCAAGCGCCTGGGTGCAGTGGTCGAGGCTTCGGACGTGCGTCCGGCGGTGAAGGAGCAGATCGAATCGCTCGGCGCGAAGTTCGTCGACGTGCCGCTTGAGACCGACGAGGAGCGCGAATGCGCCGAAGGCGTCGGCGGCTATGCGCGGCCGATGCCGGCCTCGTGGATGGCGCGTCAGGCGCAGGCGGTGCACGAGCGTGCGCTGCAGTCGGACATCGTCATCACCACCGCGCTGATCCCGGGCCGCAAGGCGCCGACGCTGCTGCAGGAAGCCACTGTCGAGCAGATGAAGCCCGGCTCGGTGATCGTCGACCTGGCGGCCGGGCATGGCGGCAACTGCCCGCTGACCGAGATCGATCAGGTGGTGGTGCGCCACGGTGTGACCATTGTCGGCCACGCCAACCTGGCGACGCTGGTCGCGGCCGACGCCTCGGCGCTGTACGCCCGCAACCTGCTGGATTTCCTCAAGCTGGTCATCGACAAGGACGGCCAGTTCCAGCTCAACCTCGAAGACGACATCGTCGCCGCGTGCCTGATGTGCCGCGACGGCCAGGTCGTGCGGACCAACGGTTAAGGGAGACGCGAACATGGATCTGATTTCAGACGGCATCTACAACCTGATCATCTTCGTGCTGGCGATCTACGTCGGCTACCACGTGGTCTGGAACGTCACCCCGGCCCTGCACACCCCGCTGATGGCAGTCACCAATGCGATCTCGGCGATCGTCATCGTCGGCGCCATGCTGGCCGCCGCGCTCACCGTCACCCCGCTGGGCAAGGCGATGGGCACCCTGGCCGTGGCGCTGGCCGCGGTCAACGTGTTCGGGGGCTTCCTGGTCACCCGTCGCATGCTGGAAATGTTCAAGAAGAAGGACCGCAGCGCGGCCAAGGCGGAGGGCAAGTAAGCCATGAGCATGAACCTGATCACCCTGCTCTATCTGGTCGCCTCGGTGTGCTTCATCCAGGCACTGAAGGGCCTTTCCCACCCCACCACCTCAAGACGCGGCAACCTGTTCGGCATGATCGGCATGGGCCTGGCGGTACTGACCACGGTCGGCCTGATCTTCAAGCTCGGCAGCGAGCTGGCTACCGCCGGCATCGGCTACGTGATCGTCGGCCTGCTGATCGGCGGCAGCGTCGGCACCGTCATGGCCAAGCGCGTCGAGATGACCAAGATGCCCGAGCTGGTCGCCTTCATGCACAGCATGATCGGCCTGGCCGCGGTGTTCATCGCCATCGCCGCCGTCGTCGAGCCGCAGTCGCTGGGCATCGTCGAACAGATCGGCTACGCGATTCCGGTGGGTAACCGCCTGGAGCTGTTCCTCGGCGCGGCCATCGGTGCCATCACATTCTCCGGTTCGGTGATCGCCTTCGGCAAGCTCTCGGGCAAGTACAAGTTCCGCCTGTTCCAGGGCGCCCCGGTGGTATTCAAGGGCCAGCACATGGTCAACCTGGCCGTGGGCCTGGCGATCGTCGGCCTGGGCCTGGTCTACACCTTCACCGGCAACCTGACCGCCTTCGCCATCCTGGTGGCGCTGGCGTTCGTCATTGGCGTGCTGATCATCATCCCCATCGGCGGCGCGGACATGCCGGTGGTGGTGTCGATGCTCAATTCGTATTCGGGCTGGGCGGCCGCCGGTATCGGCTTCTCGCTGAACAACTCGATGCTGATCATCGCCGGCTCGCTGGTGGGTTCTTCCGGCGCGATCCTCTCGTACATCATGTGCAAGGCGATGAACCGCTCGTTCTTCAACGTGATCCTCGGCGGCTTCGGTGCCGACGCCGATGCCGGCGGCCCGGCGGGCGCGCAGCTGGAGCGCAACGTGAAGTCCGGTTCGGCCGACGACGCCGCCTTCCTGCTGACCAACGCCGACACCGTGATCATCGTTCCCGGCTACGGCCTGGCGGTGGCCCGTGCGCAGCACGCGCTGATGGAGCTGGCCGAGAAGCTGACGCACATGGGCGTGACCGTGAAGTACGCGATCCACCCGGTCGCCGGCCGCATGCCGGGGCACATGAACGTGCTGCTGGCCGAAGCCGAGGTGCCCTACGAGCAAGTCTTCGAGATGGAAGACATCAACTCCGAGTTCGGCCAGGCCGATGTGGTGCTGGTACTTGGCGCCAACGACGTGGTCAACCCGGCGGCGAAGAACGATCCGAAGTCGCCCATCGCCGGCATGCCGATCCTCGAGGCGTACAAGGCCAAGACGGTCATCGTCAACAAGCGCTCCATGGCCAGCGGCTATGCGGGCCTGGACAACGAACTGTTCTACATGGACAAGACCATGATGGTCTTCGGCGACGCCAAGAAGGTGGTCGAGGATATGGTCAAGGCCGTGGAGTGATCGCCTCGCGCTGAAACGAAAACCCCCTCCCGGCCCTTGCCGCGAGGGGTTTTTCTTTGCCTGGCGCGAAGGTCAGACACTGAAGCCGAACACCTCGCCCAGGTGCCGCCGATAGCGTTCGACATCCGCCTCGATCTGCGGCCGTTTCATCACATCGACGCTGAGGAAAGTCGGCAAGCCCTGCATGCCGAGAAACTCGTTGGCCTTGTGAAACGGCAGGTAGACGGCATCCACGCCCTTGCCGGCGAAGAAATCGCTGGGGTCGTCGAAGGCCTGCTGCGGCGCGTTCCAGGTGGCGGAAATCATGTAGCGCTTGCCCTGTAGCAGACCGCCGCTGCCGTACTTCTGCGAGGCATCGGAGCGGGTGCGGCCGTCGTTGGCGTAGAGGCTGCCGTGGCCGGCGGTGAACACCTCGTCCAGGTACTTCTTCACCGTCCAGGGTGCACCCATCCACCAGCCGGGCATCTGATAGATCAGCGCATCCGCCCAGAGAATCTTCTCGACCTCCTGCTGCACGTCGTAGCCGGCGTCGATCTCGGTGGTGCGGACCTCGAAGCCGGCCGCGGTCAGGGTTTCGATGGCTGCCTGATGCAGCGTGGCGTTGTACTGGCCGGCCGAGTGGGCGAAGGCCTTGCCGCCGTTGAGTAGCAGAATCTTCTTCATGGGAATGCCTCAGCAACAGAATGGCGCGCAGCTTAGCCACCCCTGCGCACCGCTCCCAGACCGTAACGGGCAAATGATCTTTGCGCTGCAGTCACGAATACGCCACTGATTGGCTTCGAGTCAGCCCGCTTTTGCGACCGCTGTTGTTTCTGGTCGCGACGCATAGCGCTGCGCCAGTACCGCGCAGACCATCAGCTGAATCTGGTGGAACAGCATCAACGGCAGGATCAGCGTGCCCAGCGCACCGCCGGCGAACAGCACCTGCGCCATGGGGATGCCGGTGGCCAGGCTCTTCTTCGAGCCGGCGAAGAGAATGGTGATGCGATCTTCCAGATCGAACCCCAGCCAGCGCGCCACCAGCCAGGTGATCAGCAGGGCCAGCGCCAGCAGCAGACAGCAGGCCAGCACCAGACCCAGCAGCTGCGGCAGCGGCACCTGCTGCCAGATGCCCTCGACCACCGCATGGCTGAACGCGGTGTAGACCACCAGCAGGATAGAGCTCTGGTCGACGTTCTTTAGCCAGCCCTTATTGCGCGCCACCCAGTCGCCAATCCAGCGCCGCGCGATCTGCCCGGCGATGAATGGCAGCAGCAGCTGCACGACGATCTTGCCGATGGCATCCAGCGTCGAGCCACCTTCACCCTGCGCGCCCATCAGCAGCAGCACCAGCAGCGGCGTGAGGAAGATGCCGATCAGGCTGGAAGCCGCCGCGCTGCACACCGCCGCCGGGATATTGCCGCGCGCCAGCGAAGTGAAGGCGATGGCCGACTGTACGGTGGCCGGCAATGCGCAGAGGTAAAGAATGCCGAGGTACAGCTCGGGCCCGACCATCGGCGTCAGCACGGGGCGCAACGCCAGGCCGAGCAACGGGAACAGCACGAAGGTGCAGCTGAACACCAACAGGTGCAGGCGCCAGTGGCCCATGCCGGCGAGGATCGCACCGCCAGAAAGCTTGGCACCGTGCATGAAGAACAGCAGGCCGATGGCCAGGTTGGTGATCCACTCGAATACCGCCACACCCTGCCCCCGCGCTGGCAGCAGCGTGGCGATGGCCACCGCACCGAGCAGGGCCAGAGTGAAGTTGTCCGGTAACAGGCGAGGTCTGGCCATGGGCGCTCCTGATTGTGTGGCTTGCGGGCAGGTTGCCAGCGAGTCTACTGTCGCGCTGGATATCCGACTAACGCCATAAGTCAGACAAATGTCGAGAAAAGGACAAAGCAGCCTCGTGCAACGCAGCATCCCAGCCATGGATGCACTACCGCGCCCGCTCTTCGCCCGCAGTGAATCCCTGGCTGAACGCACCACCACGCCACTCCACAGCCATCCCTGGGCACAGCTGTCCTACGCCATCAGCGGCGTGCTGCGCGTGCATACCGAGCGCGGGCGCTTTCTCGCTCCGCCGCAGCGCGCCATCCTGATTCCGCCGGGCCTGCTGCACGAG
>Ga0209024_1002305_pt1 | contig 11586 bp, 10 predicted proteins | sample AutmiccommunBRH5_FD_187380 | JGI IMG/M metagenome (GOLD analysis project Ga0209024, IMG submission 187380) | Deep subsurface microbial communities from Mt. Terri, Switzerland - Autotrophic microbial communities BRH/5 (SPAdes) (version 2) | ecosystem: Environmental > Aquatic > Deep subsurface >...
GTCGCCGCCGAGCCGATCGCGCAGACTGCCATCGCCGGCCTGCTCGCGCTCAATCGAGGCATCCCGGCATGGCTCGAGGCGCAGCGGCGCCACTCGTGGGAGCAGTCGCCTCGGGAACTGCCGCCCGAGGAGCAGCCGCCCGTCCTCAGTGAGCAGACGATGGTGATCCTCGGGCTCGGTGCGATCGGCAGGCATGTTGCCCGCTACGCGCAGGCCTTCGGCATCCACGTCATCGGCGTCCGGCGCTCGGCCATCGCCGCCGAGGATGGCGTGGACGAGTGGGTGCCGCCCGACCGCCTCGCCGAGGTGCTACCGCGCGCGAACTTCCTCGTGAGCACGATCCCGCTGACGGCGGAGACGCGCGGCATGCTCGACGCCGCCGCGCTCGACCTGCTGCCCGCCGGGGCTGTGTTCGTGAACGTGTCGCGAGGCGAGATCGTGGACCAGGACGCCCTCATCGAGCGACTCGCGTCCGGTCGCATCGCGAGCGCCTACCTCGACGTCACCGATCCCGAGCCACTGCCTGAGGACTCCCCGCTGTGGGATCTGCCGAACGTGATCATCAGCCCGCACGACTCGGCGAGGTCAGCCGGGACGCAGGCGCTCACGGACGCGATGTTCCTCGAGGAACTGGGACGCTGGCTCCGCGGCGAGGAGTCGCCACGACTCGTGCGAGACCGCTAGGCCGCATACGTTCTATTGACGGGGTCATTGGAGTGCCGAGGAGGCATTGCCCATGGCCCATGCGCCATCGCACCGCGGATCCCTGCCCGTTCGACTGACCCTCCCGCTCCCGCTCCTGCTGGCCTTCGGACTGCTCCTGGCCGGTTGCGGCGGCGACTCCGAGGACGACGACCCGAGTGCCTCGCCGATCGCGGACCTGCCCGCGGAGTCCCGGCTCATCGTGAACGCAAGCGGCGTCGTGCCGTTCGACGGCAGCTCCGAGCAGTTCCTCGCCATCCTGCCCTTCGAGCCCCTGCTCCCGAGCGCCGTACCCGGCGACGGCGCACTTCAGACGGCCACGATCATTCCCTCGATGCCCGGGGCCGGGAAGAGCGACGAGGGCGCCACGTTGCTGCTCATCTACAGCGCCGACACCGATGAGGGCGATACCGACACCGATGCCACCGGAGACAATGCCGACTCGATCGACCTCACGCAGCACATCCGCCCCGCGCCCGACCTCAGCTCGATCGGCGAGGCCATCGACATCGGCGGCGTCGAGGGCGTCCTCATCGCCTTCGAGGACAGCGATGCCCTCCAGGTCGTCTGGCAGGACTGCGAGCTGACGCTCACGATCTCGTCCTCGGCCATCGACCGTGAGCAGATCGTCGCGATGGGCGAGTCGATCACCGAGGCCTGTCCGGACGCCGTGGGATAGCTCGGACCCCAGTCGACTAGGACCCTCACCCCAACCCTCTCCCCGGGGGAGAGGGGGCCGGAAAACGCGGGCGGGCGAGAGCTAGCTCCAGCCCATTTCCGGGACGGCGGTGCCGGATTCCTCGGCGGCGGCGTTGATCTGACGCCAGGTCTCGTCGTCGAGTTCGATCCCGTGCTCGAGGCGGTGGGCGAGGCGTCGGCGCTCGGGTTCACCGGCCGTGAGGACCTCGTTGTGGCCGGGAGCGAGCGGGGGCTCCTTCGCGAACTCGATGAGCTCGTCGATACCGGAGGTGAACGCTTCGATGGGGAGGAAGCTCGACGGGTCGAGGGCCATGAACCACACGCCGTTGGTGCCTCGAACTCCCTCGATCGATGTGCCCGCACCGGAGAGGACGCCCGAGAGCGTCTCGACGGCGAGGTTCAGGCCGAAGCCCTTGTAGCCGCCATCGGGCCCGCCGACCGGAAGCAGCGTGCCCTGTAGCTCGTTGCCACCAGTGCCGTAGAAGTCGCGCGCGTCGTTCGAGGGGTTCCCGTCACCGTCGAGGATCCAGCCGTCCGGCACGGGCTTCTGCGCGTTCACCGCGACCTTCAGTTTGCCCTCGGCGACCACGGACGTCGCCATGTCGAGGATGAACGGCTCGTCGGGGTTGCCGGTGGGCATGGCGATCATCAGGGGGCTCGTGCCGGTGCGCCGGTGCGAGCCGCCAAAGGCAGCGACGAGGCGGCCGCCGGGCGAGTTCACACCACCCATCGCGATCATCCCCTGCCGCTGCGCCTGGTCGCCGTACGCGCCGACGCGGCCGATATGCCCTGCCTCGTGCATCGAGACGAAGGCGACGCCGGTCTCCTTGGCCTTGCGGATCGCGAGGTCCATCGCCTGGAGGGCGACCGGCACGCCGAGGTTCCACCCCCCGCTGACGAGCGCCGTTCCAGGCGTCTCCCGCTCGATCTTGAGCGGCGCGCCGGGCTTCAGCACGCCCGCGCGCACCTGCTGCACGTAGCCGAACGTCCGGATTACCCCGTGCGAGTCATGCCCTCGCAGGTTGGAGCCGACGAGATGCTCCGCGATCTGCGCCGCCTCCTCCGAGGGCGACCCGACGCCCTCGAAGATGCGGGTGATGTAGGCGGTGAGTTCAGGCGCGGTGATCGTGATGGGCATCGGCTACGCCTCCGGCTCGACCTTCGGGGTGCCGGTGTCGCCGCGGGCAGCGGCGAGGTCGGCGCCGGCCTTGGCGCGCATGAAGCCCATGTCCGAGCCGAGCGTGACCATCTGGAAGCCAGCCTCGAGCCACATCTTGGTGTACTCGAGCGAGCCGGTGTGCATGCCGGGTGCGACGCCGTGGCGCTTGCACGCCTCCATGATGTCCATGCAGACCTGCCGGTGCTTCTCGTCCGCGTTGTCGCCCGTGGGCGTCATGCCGAGGGCGTACGCGAGGTCCGACGGGCCGACGTACGCGGCGTCGACGCCGGGGACGGACAGGATGTCATCGAGGTTCTCGATGCCCTCGGGCGTCTCGATCATGACGACCACGGCGATCTCGTCGTTCGCGTGGGCCTGGTAGTCGGAGCCGGCATAAAGGGTCGCGCGGGCAGGACCGGAGGAGCGCCCACCAGCCGGCGGGTACTTCGCGGCCCAGACGGCGCGCTCCGCCTCTTCCTGGTTGTTCACGAGCGGCACCACGATGCCGTACGCGCCGGCGTCCAGCATCTTCATGATGATCCACGGCTCGTTCCACGGGACGCGGACGAACGGGATGGTGTCCGTCGTGGAGATCGCGCGGAGCATATTCATCCCGGACTCGACGCCGATCATGCCGTGCTGCATGTCCACGCAGAGCCAGTCGAACCCGACGTGTGACATCACTTCAGTCGCGTGCTGGTCGGGGGCGCTCAGCCACGCGCCGATCGTCTGCTTGCCGTCTCGCCACGCTCGCAGAGTGGTGTTCGGTCGCATGGGGGTCCCTTCGCGCTGGTGCCACGACGCTCCGAGGGGCGCGACGCGGCGACGTACCTGATGTGTCGACTGCCTCGATCTGAGGTGCTGGGTGAGGTGCCGGCCTACTAGGAGAGCTGGCGCTTCGGCTTGACCTCGTTGCGGTTGGGGATCGTGGCCACCGAGGGCCACTTCCCGCTCATGAACTCGACGATGGTCTGACCGATGCGTTCCTTGATGTGGCGGTTCGAGAACTCCGAGTAGAACGCGGAGTGCGGCGTGAGCGCCACGTTGTCGAACTCGTAGATCGGGTGGTTGGGGCCGATCGGCTCCACCTCGAACACGTCGAGGCCCGCGCCTGCGATCTCGCGGTTGCGGAGCGCCTCGACGAGTGCGTCGAGCTGCACGATGGGGCCGCGCGCCGTGTTCACGAAGATGGCGGTCGGCTTCATGCGGCGGAAGGCGTCCGCGCCGAACATCCGGTTGGTCTCGGGCGTCAGGGGCGCGTGGACGGAGATGTGGTCGGACTCCTCGAGCAGCGCTTCGAACGAGGGCGCCTGGCGGACGCCGATCGCCTCGAACACCGCCTTGTCGATGTACGGGTCGTACGCGAGGACATTCATGTCGAGTGCCTGCGCGCGCTTCGCCATCTGCCGCCCGATGTTCCCGAGGGCAACGATGCCGAGCGTTTCGTTGGTGAGCGCCGGCGACACCGGCAGTGGCACGCTGCGGTAGGCGCCCGAGCGGACGGCGGCATCGTGGGGGATGAGCTTCCTTGCAACGGCGAGGAGCAGCATGAGCGCGTGGTTCGCGACCTCCGGCTGGCAGAAGTCGGGGTAGTGCGCGACGACGACGCCGCGCTCCGTGGCTGCGGGAATGTCGAGGGAGTCGAGGCCCACGCCGTAGCGGATGATCAGTTCGAGGTTCGGCAGCCGGTCGAGGAGTGGCCCGTCGATCTTGGCGCCGCCGACGAGGACGCACTGCGCATCCTTCAGCAGCTCGGCACGTTCGTCCTGGTCGGCGCACCGCTGGACGATGACTCGCCCTCCGGCTGGTTCGACGATGGACCGTTCGACCTCGAACCACGCGGGGTCACTGGACTCGGATTGGATGGCGGTGAAAGGTGAGGATGTCGTCATAGCGCGGTGAGGATACACCGCACGCGCCATCTGTCCCGCTCGGAACGACGACGCGCTATCGCACCATGTATCCGACGCCGCGGACGGTGCCGATCACGCCGTCCGCGCCGCACTCCGCGAGCTTGCCGCGCAGCCTCGAGACGTGGGCCTCGACGTAGTTGCGCGAGCCGAACGTCTCGTATCCCCAGATCTGTACGGAGAGGTCGTCCGGGGGGATCACCTCGCCGCGACGGGCGAGGAGGACGCGCAGCACCTCGAACTCCTTCGGCGTGAGGTGGACCTGTTCCTCGCCGACGTAGGCCTCATGGGCGCGAAGGAGGAGGCGGATGTCGCCGGGGCCGTGGAGGACGTCGTCAGGCCTCGGGCCGGTGGTGCGACGCAGGATCGCGCGGACACGACGCTCGAGTTCGGCGATCTCGAACGGCTTCACGACGTAGTCGTCAGCGCCGAGGTCGAAGCCGTTGACCCGGTCGTCCAGGCCGCCCGAGGCGGTCATGACCAGGACGGGGACCTCGCTGCGTGCTCGGAGCTGCCGGAGCACCTCGCTCCCGGAGAGTCCGGGGAGCCCGAGGTCGAGGATGACGAGGTCGAACGCGGAGCGGCCGAACGCGGCGAGGCCGTCCTCGCCCGATGCGACGCTCTCGGTCTGCCAGCCCAGGATCCCGAGTGCCTCGGCGACTGCGCCGCGCACGTCGGGATCGTCCTCGATGAGCAGGATCCGAGCCTGCCCCCATGACGAAGCGTGGTTGTTGTTTCCGTCCATGATGCATGGCTCGCATGTGCGAGCCACCGTTCCTCCGTGTCCCGACCCGGCCCATCGGTACGAACGCCAAACGGGCTGCGCTAGGCGAAGCCAGGCAACTCGTCGGGCGCATGCGTTGGACTTGGGTCGTGTACCAGCCGCCCGTGAACCTCCCGAAAGTGGGAGGAACTGGTAACAATCGGAAGAATAACAATCGGATAGGCCGGTCAGGTACCTGATTCTGACGGAACGCTGACGGGCGGGGGAACACTCGGTAGAAAAACGGTGGAAGACAGGGAGAGAGGGACCTGCGAGGCGTCGTGGCCTGCCCTATTGGCACTCACTGCGTACTGGAGGTTACCAACGACTCATAGGCGTCTCCGATTGCCGCAATTGTTTCCCCCGCCGCGTCAGACGACTGCCACAGGTGGCGCTGTCCGGCGTCCTCCCACCCGATCGAGCGGACTGGCGCGACCCCCACGATGCTGCTCGTCAGGAACACCGCGGTGGTGCGTTCGAGGTCGTGGAGCGTGACGGTCGCCTCCCGTGCGGGGATGCCGAGCGACCGGGCCACATCGAGCACGGCGCCGCGCGTGACGCCGGGCAGCGGCCCGTCCGCCTCGGGCGGCGTGCGCAGCGTCCCGTCGACGAGGAAGAAGGCATTGGCCGTGGACGCCTCCGCGATGTGACCGCGCTGGTCGAGGAGCAGCGCATCCTCCGCCCCGCGCTCCTCGGCCTCGGCGCGGGCGAGGAGGTACGGCGCGAACTGCGCGACCTTCGCCCCTCGCCACGGCCGGGAGGCATCGAGGCGGACGGCGCTCACCCAGAGCCGCTCCCGTGGGTGACGCGGACCGAGGGCATCCGCGGTCACCACGACGGTCGGCGCACCCGAAGCGGGGAGGGCCGGCGCGGAGCCCGTCCCCGGGGTGACGGAGAGCCGGACAGACGCCTCGGTCAGATCGTTCGCCTTGAGGGTCGCGGTGACGGCGCGCCTGAGGATGGTGCGGGTCGGGGGTTCGGCACGGAAGAGCCGCAGGCTGGCCTCCAGCCGTACGAGGTGCTCGTCCAGCCGAAAGACGTTCCCGTTCCGCGCGAGCATCGTCTCGAAGCAGGTCAGGCCGTAGCGGAAGCCAAAGTCGTCGACGGAGACCCGTGCTTCCTCGCGGGGGACGAGCGCACCGTCGACCCACGCGATGCCGCCGCTCACGCGCTCGCCTCGTGTGCCTCGTGCTCCCCGGGGTGCACTTCGTCCGGGAGGGTCACGCCAAGGGCGCGCGCCATGCCGCGCGCCTTGTGCAGCGTCTCTGCGTACTCCTGCTCGGGGTCGGAGTCGTGGACGATGGCACCGCCAACGTGGAGGTGGGCGACCCCGTCCGCGAGGGTGATCGTGCGGATCGCGATGTTCATATCCATCCGCCCATGCGCCGACACGTAGCCGATGGCGCCGGTGTAGACGCCCCGGACGGTGGGTTCGAGCTCGTCGATGATCTCCAGCGCGCGCACCTTGGGCGCGCCTGTGATCGAGCCGCCGGGGAAGGTGGCGCGCAGGACGTCCTCGAGCGATGCGTCCTCGCGGCGCCGTGCTCGGACCGTCGACGTCAGGTGATGGACCTGGCGGTACGACTCGAGGGCGGCGAAATCGGGCACGGACACGCTGGCCGTCTCCGCCACCCGCCCGAGGTCGCTGCGTTCGAGGTCGACGATCATCACGTGCTCGGCGAGGTCTTTGCGGCTGGCCTGCAACTCTGCGGCGAGCGCCGCGTCCTCCTCGGGCGTCCGGCCTCGCGGCCTCGTGCCTTTGATCGGGCGCGTCTCAAGGAGATCGCCGTCGAGTAGCAGGAACCGCTCGGGGGAGGACGACATCACCTCGACGCCACCGAACGCGCCCCGCGTGTCGAGGTAGGTGGCGAACGGTGCGGGGCTCGCCTCGCGGAGTTGGAGGTAGGCGTCGAGGCCCTCGCCCTCGAAGGGCGCTGAGAACCGCTGGGCGAAGTTCACCTGGTAGATGTCGCCGGCGCGGACGTAGTCGAGTGCGCGTCCGACCGCGTCGAGGTAATCCTCGTGGCGCATGTTCGCTCGCAGGCGACCGGCAGTCGTGGTGCCAGTTGGCGGGCCGGGCACCTCGAGGCGGGCTCGGAGTTGGGCCACGGCGTCCGCGCGTCCGGTCAGCCAGCCTCGATCCGCTGCGTGGTCCCAGACCAGCGCCGCGTCGTACCAACCGACGGCGAGGTCAGGCGCACCAACGTCGTCGAGCGTCGTGGCAGGGAGCCGCTCCACCTCGCGGCCCAGCTCGAACGCGAGGTAGCCGATCGCCCCACCGATGAACGGCAGGCCGAGTTGCTGGAGTGCCTCGCTGGCGGCGCCGTCCTCGTGCGATGGTTCGCCCTCAATGGCCCGCGCGAACGCGTGGAGCCCGCCCGGTCGGAGCCGCCGAGGGCCGCAGGGTCCGTCGTACAGCACCTCCGGCCCGTAGGCCGTAAGCGTCCAACGGGGGTCGGAGGCGACGATCGACCAGCGTCCGGTCGGGCCCGGCATCGCCGAGTCCAGCCACGCGAGGCCGGGACGCCCTCGCAGCGAAGCGGCAGCGGCCGCCGCACTCACTCCGCCCCACGGTTCGACGGCGAGCGGCCAGGGACGGGCCACGGGACGAGGGGCGACAGCGGCGAGCATAAGACTGCAATTGTAGGCGCGCGCATCGATCGGGCGGGCTGGCGAGAGCCGTTGGAGGCGGCGTGGGATGGGATTGTCGCGGCCTCGGGCGCCGAGCCCGTAGGGAGTTCAGCGAATACCCTCCCATGATGCGAGCAGAACTCCTGAGGAAGATCGGGCAGGGCATCACGGCGCTGAGCGCGGTAGTGATCGCCTACGCGACACTCCGCCCGAACGTCACCGCCGACCTCGGCAGCGACAGCCTGCTCCACTTCATGCTGTTCTTCCCGCTGGGCGCGGGTGGGGCGCTGTGGATGGCGCAGTTGCCACCGTTGCTGCAGAAGCGCGCTCGCCTCGGGATTCTGCTGCTGATCCTGTTCTTTGGCGCCGCCACTGAACTCATGCAGATCCCGATCGAGGGGCGCTCGGCCTCGCTCTCCGACTTCTTCGCCGATGCTGCGGGCGGGGGGCTGGGACTGCTGGTGGGCGGTTGGATGGCTGCACGCGCGCGACGAAACGGCGTGTAGAGGCGCTCTGGCGCGCTCCCACTGGGTCTACGCCACTGGTCTGGCGGTTGCGCCCCGCTCCACGCCGAATCTCGATTGTGCGAAATTGCACACGCCGATATAGCGGCTATCATCAGTAAGAGATCACCCCCCAACCCCGCGCGAACGCTCTCGCTCAACCCACGGGATGGCGCCCTTGCCGATTGAGATCCCTGAAGTCGTCATCGATCGGCTGCCGCTGTACTACCGGCTGCTGTCACGACTTGAGGGTGAGGGCCGCGCGGTGGTCTCCTCGCAGGAGTTGGGCGCCGAGCTCGGCGTGACGCCCGCCCAGATCCGCAAGGACCTCTCCTACTTCGGACGGTTCGGCAAGCAGGGGCGCGGCTACTCCGTGCATCGCCTGGCCGCGGAACTTCGCCAGATCCTCGGCCTCGACCAGCGGTGGCGCGTCGCGGTCATCGGCATCGGCCGCCTCGGGCGGGCCATTGCCTCCTACCCCGGCTTCGAGGGCCAGGGCTTCGACATCATCTCGCTCTACGACGCGAACCCCGCCCTCGTCGGTTCCGACATCGAGGGCCGCACGGTGCGTGATATCTCAGAGCTCGAGGGCGACCTGCGAACTGGCCCCGTAGACATCGGGATCGTCGCGGTCCCCGGCGAGGTGGCGCAGGACGTGGTGGACACCCTGGTGGACGCGCACGTCGGCGCAATCCTGAACTACACCCCGAATCGGGTGCAGGCGCCGCCGAACGTGGAACTCCGCCACATCAACCCGGTGCTCTTCCTGCAGAGCATGACCTACCACCTGAAGCGCGTCCGCGAGGGCTGACCCCGCTCGCCCTCGCACTGCCCGAGGGCATCCCGCACCGCTCGACTAGCGCGCCGCCTCGCCGATCATGTTCTCTTCCTCCGTCGGCAATGAGCGCTGAATGACCTCGATGTAGTCGAGCGCCATGCCGGCGCCCCGCGCCACGCAGCGCAGCGGGTCCTCCGCGATGTGCACCGGGACGCCGGTCTCGTGGAGGATGAGCTGGTCGATGCCTCGCAGCAGCGCTCCACCGCCGGTGAGCACGATGCCATGGTCGATCACGTCCGAGGCGAGCTCGGGAGGTGTGCGCTCCAGCACGCGCCGCGCCGTCTGCACGATGGTCACGAGGTGGTCCTGGATCGCCTGCGTGATCTCCGAGGACCGGATCGTCACCGTCCGAGGCAGCCCGGTGATCTGGTCGCGGCCGCGCACGCCCGCCGTGAGGTCCTCATCGAGGGGGATGGCGGCGCCAATCGCGCGCTTCACCTCCTCGGCCGTGCGCTCCCCGATCACGAGGTTGTGGCGACGCTTGATGTACTGCGCGATGGCGTCGTCCAGGCGGTCGCCGGCGACGCGCACGGACTCGCTCTCGACGATGCCGAACATCGAGATCACGGCTGCCTCGGAGCGTCCTCCGCCGATGTCGATCACCATGTGCCCGCGTGCCGAACCCACGGGGATCTCTGCGCCGATCGCCGCTGCGAGGGGTTCGGGGATCAGGTGCGCCGGACGACGGGCGCCGGCTGCCTCGGCGGCGTCTCGCACCGCGCGCTGCTCGACGCCTGTGACGCCGACGGGGACGGAGATCATGACCTCGGGCCGCACGACGTTGAAGCGCCCAACCACGCTGGCGATGAAGTAGCGCAGCATCGCCTCGGTGATCAGGTAGTCCGCGATCACCCCGTCGCGCATGGGGCGGATGACCTGGATCGCGCCCGGGTGCCGCCCGATCATCGAGCGCGCCTCGTGGCCAACGGCGACGACAGTGTTGTCGCGCTCGGCGATCGCGACGACTGAGGGCTCATCGAGCACGATGCCTCGGTCGTGGTCGTACACGACGACGTTGGCCGTGCCGAGGTCGATGCCGATGCGTTTACTGAGCGAGAGCATGCGTCCCGACGCCGCGCAGCCCGGGGGCGCGCGCCTCCTCGGCAGGGTGTGGATAAGTTGAAGGCGTCGGTCGCACGTGCGAGGTTAGCGTGCGGCAGATGATTCCGCACGCCTAGCAGCCCGCCGCGCGACGGTCGTCAGCCTAACGCCGCTCGATCTGGGCTCCGAGGCTGGCGAGCCGCTCCTGCAGGTCGGCGTAGCCACGGTCGAGGTGGTGGACCTCCCCGATCGTCGTCTCCCCGTCAGCGGCGAGGGCCGCAACGACGACAGCGGCGCCAGCGCGGATGTCGAGTGCGCGGACGCCTGCGCCACTGAGGCGTGTCGGGCCCTCGATGAGGACGATGTCCGCGGCGGTGGTGATGCGGGCGCCCATCTTCCGCAGCTCGTTCACGTAGAGCGTGCGGTTGTCGTAGACGCGCTCGTGGACGATTGAGACACCCTTCGCCTGCGTCATCGCGGCGGCCATCGGTGGGTGGAGGTCGGTCGCGAACCCCGGGTACGGCACGGCCTGCACCTGCACGGCCTGCAGTTCGCCCGGGCATCGCACCCGCACTCCGGACTCGTCGACCTGCACGGTGACGTTCATGTCGCGCAACTTCGCGAGCAGGCTGTCGAGGTGCAGTGGCTCGGCGTTCGTGACGCGGACGTCGCCACGCGTTGCGACGGCGCCGAGGAGGTACGTGCCGACCTCGAGACGATCCGGGATGACCGTGAAGTCGGCGCCGTGGAGCGCCTCGACGCCCTCGACGGTGATGACAGGGGTGCCGTGTCCCGAGATGCGGGCGCCCATGCTGATGAGCAGGTTCGCGAGCATCTCGACTTCCGGCTCGGGGGCCGCGTTGATGATGGTGGAGGTTCCCCGAGCCTTCACCGCGGCGAAGAGCACGTTCACCGTGCCGAGGACGCTCGGGTAGTCGAAGAAGATGCGTGCGCCTGTCAGTGCGCCTCCCGCGGCACGCCATGCCGATCCTCGGCGCTCCACCTGTGCGCCGAGGGCACGGAAGCCGACGAAGTGCACATCGAGGGGTCGCGAGCCGATCACGTCGCCGCCGGGGGCAGCGCACTCGGCCTCGCCAGCGCGCCCGAGGAGGGCGCCCATCAGCAGGAACGAGGCGCGAATCTTGGCGACGAGGTCGGCGGGGGGAGCGATCGAGGTGACCGCGGGTGTCACCATGCGGACCGTCTCGCCTTCGATCTCGACCTGTGCACCTACCGACTCGCAGAGTTCGGCCATCTCACGGATGTCCGCGATACGAGGGACGTTGCGCAGTGTGACGGGTTCCGAGGTGAGCAGTGCCGCCGGCAGCGTGTAGAGCGCG
>Ga0209024_1002312_pt1 | contig 11541 bp, 10 predicted proteins | sample AutmiccommunBRH5_FD_187380 | JGI IMG/M metagenome (GOLD analysis project Ga0209024, IMG submission 187380) | Deep subsurface microbial communities from Mt. Terri, Switzerland - Autotrophic microbial communities BRH/5 (SPAdes) (version 2) | ecosystem: Environmental > Aquatic > Deep subsurface >...
GGCGGGCTGCGCCCTCCCCCCTCTGTCCGGGGGAATGTCAGAGGCCATTCCCCCGGAAAGACCGGGGAGGCTTCGCCCAAGGGGGCTTCCCTGCGGGACTTCGGGAAAAAGGAGACAGAAAATGAGCGCAGTCAAAGCCTTCCTGATCGAGCCGATGGCAGGCACCATTCGCCCGGTCACGATCAACCTCGAAGGCAGCTATGCCCAAATCAAGGCATTCGTGAAGTGCGATCTGATCGATATCGTTCGAGTGAACGGCCTCGATATCATTGTGGACGACAACGGGCTGGACGACACCGTGCCGTGCCTGACGGAAGTCGCGGGTGCGCCCACGCCGCTGGCCGGAAATCTCTTGGTGACGAAATCCGACAGGCTGGGCGAGCTTGCCGACGTGACGGAGAGCATCGAGGCGCTGGCTTCGCTTTTCGTCATCGTGCGCCCGCTCCTGCGGCCCGTCATCGTCGTGACCGAGCGGCCCGGTGTGATCGCGGCCCAGATCGTCCATGTCGAGATATTCCTCGACCGCAGCGTGCCGAAAATCGTGGAAACGGTCGAAGCGTGAAGGGTTCGGAACGGGGCGGCCGATGCCGCCCCGTGTCGCGCCTCCCCTCCCCTCAGATTGAGAACGTCGCGCCGACAGGAGACGGCCATGGATGACCGGGAAGAACTGGACCGCCTGTTGGGCGAAACCGAGCGCCCGCCCCTCAGCCCCGAAGGGCAATGGCGGGCGGACTATCGCAAGGCGCAGCGTCAGCGACGGCAGGCCGGTGCGCAACCTGATCTTTTCGGCGGCCCGACCGTGGAGCACTTCCACCGGAATCCGAAACCACCGGACCCCGAGGATTGGCCGCTGGATTACGAGATCACGCGGTTTCAGGACCTGTCCCCGGATGAACAGGCGAGCCAGCTTGTCGCCGATCCGCATACGCCGTGGGCGCGCTCGACGCGCAAGAAGCTGACGGCGGAGGAACGGACCGACATGATCGCCAGCGCGGCGAACTGGCTTCGCCTCGGCCAGCGCGTTCGCATCATCGGCACATCGCCATCCATTGATGGCACCAACGAGCGCCGCGTCGGCCGCGTTGGCGTCGTCTGGCGCTTGTGCCGGGAGCCGTTTGCCGATTACGTCCATATCAATCTCGACCTGATCGGGCAGGAGCGAACCGAGAAAGTCGTCTTTGTCGAGCTGCGCGATGTTGAGCCGATAGAGGACGGGGATTGAGGGGGTGGTGTCTCCCTCTCCGGCGGCCTCAGCGGAAGTGCCTGGTCCTCCCCGCATCGAGCGGATCGGACCAGGACGAGGGGCGCCCCGAAGCCCCGCCCCTCGAACTCCCCTGCCCGCCCGCCAAAACGGTGCGCCGCGTGCGGGCGCAGTCGATCCCGCCTCCCCTGCGGGTCGCTATGCTGAGGCTCCTGCGGCTGCGCTTCTTCCCCACACAACGCAGCGAGAATTCCCGAAATCCCGGCCATAGGCCGGCGCTATGCTGATTTCTCCGATATTCGCCTTCTTCACAGGATCGGGCCGCGTTCGCTACGCTGCGCCCCGGCGCGATCACGGCGCGGCCGCTACGCGAGACCGCCGACAAAACCGCTCATCTCCTGCAACCGCACCATAGAAAGCCGCATGCGGCCATTGCAGCCGCGGCGCTTGCAGCTCGCCTTCGCCTCGATCTCATCGAGATAGAGCTGCGAACGGTCGATCTCCTCGCAAAGCTGCGCCCGGTTCGTATAGGCAAGCCGGCCGCATTTCCGGCAGACCAGCTCAAGCTTCTGGTCATCGGCCAGATCACGCACCTGGATCGTCGCCTTCCAGCCCATCACCAGAAGTCCTCGGCCGAGGGAATGCGCGTGTAGGAAATCTTGCCGCCGGCATGACCGCCTGCAGGCGGCTTCCACTCGCCCATGCTGACGATGGTCGCGGAATAGCGCGCGTTCAGCGCGTCGATCGCGCTGTTAGCCTTCTCCCATTTCCGCCGCAGCGTGTCGTCATTGTCGAGCAGGTCGATTTGCCGCTCGTTGGAAGGCGAAAGATCGTAGAGCGTGACGCCGATCCGGAAGATGGTCACGCCGCGCGGATAGTCCTTGCGCACGCGCTGCCAGAGCGCGTGCAGCCCCGCGAGAATGGCCTGATCGTCATGGACGACGGCCAGGCGGTGCTTGCCGAACCACGTTCCATCCCGGATCGAGAGCCACAGCCATAAGCCGCCGGCGTAGTAGCTTTCGCGGCGCAGGCGTCGCGCCGCCTTGGTCAGCAGCAGCCGCGAAATCTCGTATGCGCCGGCGATCGTCCGGCTTTCAGGCGGCAATACCCGGCCGTGGCCGAACATACCGCGCTTCTGTTCCGGGGCCTGAATGTCGTAGCCATGCAGGGCATACCACAGGCGCTCACCATTCACATTGTTCCAGATCCTGCGCATGTGCTTCGGCTGAAGCGCGTAGAGCTGGCGGGTGGAGAAGACCCCGTTCCGATAGAGTCGCTTCGCCATGCTCGACCCGATGCCGGGGATCTCCTCCAGTTCAACGCGCAGCAGGGGTTCCGGCATATCGGCCGGTCGCCATATCGCCAGCGCATCGCCATAGCTGCCGAGCCGCTTGCTCTCTTCTTTCCCGGCCTTGCAGGCGATCTTCGCCAACTGCCGGTTCGCTGCGAAGCCGATCGAGCTCGTGATGCACCGGCCGATATTGTCCGCGATCGCTGCTTTGATGCGGGCGGCCAATAGCTCTGGATCGCGTCGGCCGCTGTCATCGAGCACGCAGGTCAGCTCGTCGATGCTCTTGGCCGTGTCGATGGCGATGACGGTTTCGATTTCGCATAGCAGCGCATTGTGCGCCCGGCGGTACAGGTCGGGATTCTGCGGCACAAGGATCAGGTCCGGACAGACGCGCCGGGCCTCGGCAATTGGCATCACGTTCTTGACGCCTTGCGCCTTCGCCTCCTTCGAACAGGCGATGACGGCGGTTCGGTCGGTCCCGCTGAATGGAACGACGCCCACCGGCCGACCGCGCAGCCGCCGATCGGCCTGTTGTTCGACCGAGGCGAAAAACCCATCAAAATCAAGGTAGAGCCGTTCGATTTCGTTGGGTTTGCGCATGGGCCGGCTCCACAAAAATGTAGGCGAGCAGGATCGCCCATGCGCAATGGCGCATAGGAATATTTGCTCTTGATGGGTTTATGTTCCTAGTTTGTTCCGCTTCGGTTTTGAAGTCAATCCGTCTTGACTCCGTTGCCCCCAGAAGGATGGGCCACCGCCCTCGGGCGGCCGCGCTCTATGCGAAGCACGAAGCCGGCCTGGGCCGTCTCCGCCGATGACGGTGACGATCGCTTGTCCAGCGGGTGCTACGCACCCGGTATCGAGGCCCGTTCCGGGCCGCTTTTCCTTACCGCCCCTGACATCGCCAGCCGCTCGGGATCAAGGGGCAGGCGCGGCAGAGCCGCTTGTCGCGTCGGAAAAAAACGGCTTTCAGCCTGCGGCCGAACCTTCCGTTTTTTCCCGCCACGACCCCTTGACCCGAACGACTGCCGCCGTGGGGCGGGCTACGCCCTCCCCCCTCTGTCCGGGGGAATGTCAGAGGCCATTCCCCCGGAAAGACCGGGGAGGCTTCGCCCAAGGGGGGCTTCCCCTTCGGGAAACGGGAAACCAAGGAGACAGAGCCATGACCGAGACCCAGATTTCCACTGAAAGCTTTTTCGTGCCGCTGAACAAGCTGGACCGCGACCCCAAGAATGTGCGCAAGACCTACAGCAAGGAAGGCATCGTGGAGATGGCCGCGACCATCCGCGCCGATGGCTACCGGCTGTTGCAGAACATCATCGTCCGCAAGGGCGACAAGCGCGGCCGGTTTTTCGTAACCGCAGGTGAGCGTCGTCGTGCCGCCCTCCTCTTTCTGGCTGACGCGGGCGAAATCGCCAAGGACTTCCCCGTGGAATGCAAGGAGCGCAGCGAGGCCGAGGCGACCGAAATCAGCATCATCGAGAACATGAGCCGCGAGGCAATGCACCCGGTCGATGAATACGAAGCCTACCGCGTCATGGCCGAGGACGGGAAATCCGTCGAGGACATCGCGGCCCGCTTCGGCACCACCGAAACCATGGTACGCAAGCGTCAGGCGCTCGGGCGAGTTTCGCCGAAACTGCTTGAACTCTATCGCAGCGAGGAAATGACCTTCCAGCAGCTTACCGCTTTCACCGTGTCCGACGACCACGACCGGCAGGTGGAGGTGTGGAATAGCCTGCCATCGCATAACCGGACCAGCGATACCATTCGCGATGTGTTGAAGGGGAAAGCGGTCAAGTTCAACGACAAGCGCATCAAGTTCATCGGCGGGATCGAGCTTTACGAGGCCGCAGGCGGTCACGTCAAACGCGATCTTTTCGACACGAGGAACAGCGGCTATGCCCTTGATGTCGCCCTTGTCGAAAAGCTGGTGGCGGAGAAGCTGCAAGCCGAAGCAGAAGCCGTTCGCGCCGAAGGCTGGAAATGGGTGGAGGTGGTGCCGGACATTCCGAGCGAAGCCGTCCGCATGCACAGGGTCTATCCGTCCGACATTCCGTTGACGGAGGAAGAACAGGCCGAGGAGGAACGGCTGGAAGCCGAATATGACGAGCTGGTGGCGAAGATCGAGGCGGGCGAGGGCGACGACGAGGCCGAACCGCGCACCGAAGCCATTCAGGCGAGGCTGGCGGCCCTGTCGATGGCACAGGAAGCCTATTCCCCGGAAGATATCGCTAAGGCCGGTTGCTATGTGACGATGGACTATTACGGCAATGTCGAAATCGAGCATGGCTTTGTCCGCCCCGAAGATGAAGCCCAGGAGGAGGCGGAAAACAGCGACGAAGGCGACGAAAGCGTCGAAGGCGATACGTACGAGACGGATGAGGGTGGGGCGACCGTTCCGCCGCAACCCGAACAGCGCACGGAGCCGCCATTCAAGATGCCTGCCCTGCTGGTGCAGGAGCTTACGGCGCAGAAGACCGCCGCCATCCGGGCCGAGCTTGCCCATAACCCGGACGTCGCCCTCGCCGCCGTGGTCCATGCCATGCTGGTGAACATTTTCGGCAGCTATGGCGGCAGCGACTATACGTCCCTTGAAGTGACGGTGAAGAGCGAACGGCTCGAAAGCAGCATTGCCGATCCGGCGGCGTGCGCGGGCATCGTGGCCATGGACGAACTCAAGGAGAACTACGGTCACACCATTCCCGGCAACCCGAGCGAACTTCTGGAATGGTGCCTTGAACAGCCTACGTCAACGCTTCTCGACTTGTTGGCCTATGCGGCGGCAAAGTCGGTCAACGCCGTGCAACACCCCCACTATGAGCGCAAGTCGCAGCGCGGCCACGCCGAGCGGCTGGCACAGGCCCTCAAGATCGACATGACGCAGTGGTATGCGCCCACCGGTGAAAACTACTTCGCCCGCATCAGCAAGGCCGGGATCAAGCAGGCGGTCACCGAAGCCGTTGGCGAGGACTTGGCACTTGGCGTTCCCGGCATGGAGAAGGCGAAAGGCGTGGAGTATGCCGAACGGAAGATCACTGGCACCGGATGGCTTCCCGCGCCGGTACGGATCGCTCTCACTGCCGAGCAGGAGCGCGAGCGGATGGTGGAAGCCAGCGGCGATGCCGATGATGACGGCGTATGCCCGTTCGACATCGATGAAGAGCCGGTAACGAACGGTGAAACCTTCCCCGAAGCAGCCGAATAGTCGGCTGCCGCAGGCCGCGCAGTCTCCGGCGCGGCCTGCACTCTCCCCGACCCTTTCCCTTGAACGATCCGCATGACGACGCCGGGCTTGGCCCCGGCGAATGGCGAAACGCGCCCATGCGGTTCCACTCCCTCGCAGGTGATCCCATGAACTCCCCGCGCCTCAAAGCCATCGTAAAGCTATTTGAAACCTGCCGCTACAAGCATGACATCTACACGGTGTTCAGCGATTGGTGCGAAACGTCAGCAATCGCCCTCAGCAACGCGGTTGACCTCGTCCACGCCGAAAAGCGCGAAGCCCGCTTTCAGGAGATTGGCAGCAAATATGGCCGTGAGACCATGGACACGTTCTCGAAGATTATGGGCGAAGTCGTCATGGCGTTGGAAGAACGCCCCCACGATGTTCTCGGCGCCACCTTCCATGCGCTTGAGTTGCACAGCAAGGCACGCGGCCAGTTCTTCACGCCCTATCCGATCTGCCAGTTGATGGCCCGTATGGTCGCCGGAAGTCCGGAAGAAATGCGCAAGGTGATTGAAAAGCGTGGCTTCATGCTGGCGCAGGAACCGGCCGTGGGTAGCGGGGCGATGATCATCGCACTGACAGAGGCCATTATGGAGGCGGGTTTCAACTACCAGCAGCTTTTGCATGTGACCGCCGTGGACATCGACCCGCGTGCCGTCCACATGGCCTATATTCAGTTCTCGCTTCTCCATATCCCGGCGACCGTCCTCATCGGGGACAGTCTGGCGATGCGGTTCAGCGACCAATGGCACACCATGGCGCATATCATGGGGGGATGGTCCGCGAAGCTCAGAAGGGCAGGGGATGCTGCACACGCGCATGCGGTCCCTCTTGCCCCGGCCATGATGGCATCAGCGGCAAAGGCAGCAGTGGCAACGTCACCCGTCAAACCGACAGCACTAGAACCTGCAAGCGAGAAGAATGGGCAGCTTCGCCTATTCTGAAAGCCACAAGGGGAGAGCTTCCAGCCGGTTCGACCGGCCGGAAGCTCTACAAGAGGGGGGCAGAGCCGCCCCCCTCTCATGCTCGCCCCCATGAAGGAAGGGGCAAGGCCCCCTCCTTCAAACATCCTCCCGAGGGAGGGGCGCGCCCCTCCCTTGAACCCTCCCATGAAGGGGGTGTGACACCCCCTCCAAACCACCCCGGCCCATACGGACGCGGCCCCTGGTCGGGGCCGCGGGCTTCTCTCTCTTTGTCGTCCAAGTGTCGCACCGCGTCTCCTGGCCTCAAGGACGAGCGGTTCCCCCAAATTTCAGTCTCGTCCCCTTGGGCCGAGCCAGAAATTCGGCTCCCCCACTCGCCGCCGCAGGCGGCCGCTAAAGCGGTCCTTGACCCCACTCGACGCTCATGCGGACACCTTCCGCCAAAGAGCGAAAGGAGACTTTTATGCGTAACATCAATTTTCTCACGTTGTATGCCGATGCGACGGGTTTGCGGATCATGGTGCTGGCCAACCGCCTTGCAAGCACCACCGAAACGGAGCGCCTGCTTCATGACTGGGTGGAGCAGCATCTTGCCCGCTTCATGCGCTTCACGCGGAAGGCGTTGGCAGCAGAGCGGCGTGTTCTCTTGAATAACGACCCGCACCAGGATGCGGACCTCGGCGAAGAACTCTACAATTATCAAGCCATCTACCGGGATTTCTGGTGCGAGGAAGACGGTTACGACCTCTTGGACTATGTGCCTCTGGAAATGGTTGAGTTTCGCGCCCTCCTCGGCACGATATATCGGTGCTTGCGTATCCAGCTCCCCGCATGGGGTCTGGTCCTGCCGGATGAGGTGTCTTTGCACGATGTCGACCCGGCGGATATCGACACGGAATGCTCCGGGGATCTGTTTCGCCTCTTTGAAGACTGAGGCGCATGAATTGGAGGGGAGGCGGCATCTGCCGTCTCTCCTCCTTGCACGGGTGGGTGAGACGAGACGGCCGGTGCGACCGGCCGTCTCGTCTGATGAAAGAGGGGCAAGCCCCCCTCTCAACACTCACCCCATGATCTGGAATTTCCCGGCGGCGATGGTGACGCGGAAGCTTGCACCGGCCCTTGCGTCCGGTTGTACCGTCATCTTGAAGCCATCTGAGTTGACGCCGTTCACGGCTTTGGCGTTGGCGCTGTTGGGCGAGGAGGCGGGGATTCCCGCCGGTGCGCTTAACGTCATTTGTGGTGCGCCGGCGCCGATCGGCGAGGTTCTGCTTGCGGACCTCAGAGTTCGAAAATTTACGTTCACAGGCTCCACTAATGTGGGCAAAAGGCTGGCGGCGAGATGCATGGATCCGCTTAAGCGCGTTTCTCTGGAGCTTGGCGGTAACGCGCCATTTATTGTCTTTCATGACGCCGACTTAGAGAAGGCGGTGGCTGGCGCTGTTGCTTCGAAGTTTCGAAACGCGGGTCAAACGTGTGTTTGCGCCAATCGATTTGTAGTCCAGGGAAAGGTTTACGCAGAGTTTAGCGAGCGGCTCGCTGAGGCTGTGCGATCATTCAAGGTTGGCGACGGCTTCGGGGAAGAGGTCACTCAGGGACCGCTCATCAATGACTTGGCGGTCGACAAGGTGGCTCGCCATGTTGAAGACGCGCGCGCGCGAGGTGCGATTCTGCTCTTTGGAGGCGAACGTCATGCCGCGGGCAAGCAGTTCTTTCAACCGACTGTGCTCACAGAGGTGCCGCGAGACGCCTTGCTCTGCAGCGAGGAAACGTTTGGGCCTGTCGCGGGTCTTGTTCGTTTTGAGTCAGAACGTGAAGCGATTGAGTTAGCCAATGCATCGAGCGCGGGTCTTGCATCGTATCTCTTCACCAAAGACTTTGACCGTGCGCACCGTGTCTCAAATGCGCTCGACTACGGGATGGTTGGATTGAACACAGGGCTTATTTCGAGTGAGCTCGCGCCATTTGGGGGATGCAAAGAGTCCGGGATCGGCCGGGAGGGGTCGAAGTACGGCATGGCGGAGTTCGAAGAACTGAAAACGATCTGCGCCGAGTTCGGCGAAGCCACAACCCCATGAACTGCGGCCCACTCGGCAACATCTCCTCTAATCTTCAAACCGCAAAGCATGATAGCCGTCCCGGTCAGGCGGGCCGATGCTAAACCAGGCGGATATAAGGTCGACCCTGAATTCCAGGCGAGCGATCATCGAGCCCGTGGTGAAGTTGGTATTGTGCTGAGATTGCGCGCCCGGATGGGGCCGGCAAACTGGGTGAGTTGCGTGATCGGACGCGCAGAGCGCATTCTGGATAACGGTCAATGTTGGCTTTGCACTTGTGAGCCTGTCGCTTAGCGACGTTAAGCGGCATTTGCTGTTCAGTTGATCATATGTCGAAGTCACTTGTTGAAGCTGCGGGGCGAGTGCGTGATTGGTATGGAATAATCTATCCGCCGTTGCGCCACTGAGTTCGACGATTGTGTCATGGCCAACTTCAAAGGAGCGCAGCCCTGTCGGGTCCGCAAGCAGGTAATGCTGGCAGGTTGCGTGCTCAGTAGCCAATAGGACTGCGCTTGCGTCCGTCAGGGATGTTGCCTGCAGCAGTTTTCGAATGATGAATGCGACGGGGAGGCCCGGTCGCAACCTTGATAGTTCAGGAAGAGCGTTAACTGCTACCGCGAGGCCGCATTCGTTCACGCCCATTAGCCCAATCATGCCTGCGAGAGAAAAAACGAGGGCGTCGGGATTGCCGTCGGGCTCAGCGATGTGCAGCACGACCTGGTGGCCATCGGTCCACGCGCCGAGGTCCATATTCTGACCGATCCAGACCGGCGAGCCCGCCGAAGCAATCGCCAGCGTGCTGCATTTTTCGGGTTTTGTGAATCGAGTATTTTGCGATCGTCGATACTCCCATTCCTCGTCCATGAGCTGCGCCGCTAGCACGAGATCGAACGGGACATTAGCGCCGAGAGACGTTCCCCGTATCTCCTCGAGCAGATCGGGAGCGTCGTGCTCAATGCAAACAACTAGACCGGACTCGGCTAGAAACCGCCGCGCGTAGACGTCAGGATTGCCCACGCCGGCGGCCTGCAAACTTTTGAGCCAAGCGCCTAGCCACGATTTTATCGCGGCAGCGTGTGTGCGACCGTGCGCTAGACCTCGGGACTTCGGTTCGCCGGCGAGTGAAAAAACCTGCATCATTGGGCGGTGACCGTGCCCGTCGCCGTCGAGCCTGCCGCGCCAACGCTTTCTTTAAAATAGCGGCGAGCCAGAAAGAACGCGAAAGTCGATCCGAGTGCCGCGGCCACACACACGATGGAGAGTGCTTTGCCGATCATGTCGATCCCTCCGAGCACGTTGGACAAAACGCTAACCAGCGGTGGCGCTACTGCCAGCGAAAAGAGCAGGATTGCTGCGACGAGCACGGACATGCAGAGGCCGCGAAGACGGTCGGGAACGACATTCATCACGAGCGTGATGCCCATCATCGCCACGCCAATCATCAGGGTAAGCGAGACCATCAAGAGAGCGCTCGCCCAAGAAAAAGTCGGAGCAAATGCGAACAAGCTTGCGGGTGCGCCCAGGGCGGCTAGCAACACGAGAAAGAGCAAGGCTCGGCCAGTGCCGCCCGTGCGTTGACAGTAGTCGGCAAGGCCTCCCCCGATGACTGGGCCCAATACACCGCTGATCAGCATGCCTGAGCCCATGAGAAAGCCGATCGCGTCGGGCGCTGCGGCATAGGTGCGTGAGAACATCGGACTAGCCCAGATAATCATGGCTCCGATGGCAATTTCTGCGCAGATAATTCCGGCTGAAAGCATCAAGATAAGAGTGCGTGTGTGGCGCAACTCTTCCCACGCGCCAGCGATCGTCTGCGTCCCTTTAGCCTCCTCCAAGCGCGGAGGCTCGCGGAGCAAGAGCATGAGCAGCACAACGGCGACGCCCGGTGCGGCAAGCCAACTCAAGGCCGTGCGCCAGTCCCCGCTGTGGGCCTGCGCCAGCACTAGAAGTTCTCCCCCCAGGGCGAAAGCCATGGAGTTGCCGACAATTTGTCCGATGGTGGCGACGGTAATCATGCGACCACGCAGGTGCGGCGCGAAGTGGTCGGCGACTAAGGAATAAACTACGGGCAGGATCGCTAACGCGGACACCCCGGCAATTGCTCGCGTGCTGAGGAGCTGTGTGAAGTCGCGCGCAAATGCGGTGGCGAAATTAGCGGCAACAGCGATTGTCACAAGACCAAGGAGCAGCCGCGCGCGATTGGCGCGATCGATCAATAGACCCAATGGTATGGCTGTTAATGTCACCGGAACCCCAATGATCGGTCCTTGCAACAGGGCCATTTGATTGTCGGATAGATGAAGGGACAGGCGCATCGCCTCCTGCAGGGGGCTGATAGCCGTGCGCACATAGCCGGCGATCAGCATCGCCAGCGCCAGCAGGAATATTTGGAAGATGCTTTTGAGAGTCATAGAAATCGCTCGAACCAATCCAACAATGCTACGTTTTGTGCGCGCCGCGCCGACAGCGGCCCGTAGGAATCGCCCATGTGCGTCATGCCTGGCACGCAGACGAACTCAGTGACGCAACCAACGTCGTGCAGAGCTCGGTAAAACTGTTGGGCCTCCGCGAGTGGGCACTATTAATTTTCTTCGCCGCATCGCTCTTTCTCTTCGTCATATCTTCTCCGTTTCGCTGATAAATCGCATGCTTTCGCCTCTGACGCGATCATGCCTTGAGACGCGTGCGGATGTAACCGACATTCCCCAAGTGGCCTGCCGCTTGACTTCAAGATCGCCTGATTTTGCTCGCTGGGCAAGCGTTTTTCGCCCCGAGCGGTGTCTGTCGTCGCGCAAACGGCCGAAGTCGGGTGGATCAAGCCTCGAACCCGCAGCATTCTGGCC
>Ga0209024_1002313_pt1 | contig 11536 bp, 7 predicted proteins | sample AutmiccommunBRH5_FD_187380 | JGI IMG/M metagenome (GOLD analysis project Ga0209024, IMG submission 187380) | Deep subsurface microbial communities from Mt. Terri, Switzerland - Autotrophic microbial communities BRH/5 (SPAdes) (version 2) | ecosystem: Environmental > Aquatic > Deep subsurface >...
GGCTTATTTGAAGGCGGCGTCGGTTATGGGGTGGGAAGCGGACGCACCCATCATTCGTCATCCCGGACTTGATCCGGGATCCACGGCAGCGCTGCAGTCATGGACCCCGGATCAAGTCCGGGGTGACGATGAAGGATAGGTCCGCTTCTGGTCGAAACCGGTCATCCAACCTTGCTCAACGCGGCGCCATCATCCCGCGCCGTCCCACCACGACAAAACAGGCGAGCAGCAACGATCCGAAAGCCAGCGATGCAAGGTCCAGCGGATGCGGCCCGCGCCAGATGATCGCAACCAGCATCAGAATATTGCCGGAGATCGCCGATATGCCGGACGTCAGTTGCCGCCAGAGCTCGTCGAACCGCCGCCACATCCACATCGATACGCCGACAAAGCCTTACAGCGAGCGTCGTTCTCACGATTGTAACGGGGGCCTGCGACCAGCGGGCGCCGCGGCCGCAATTGGGTGACTTGCGGTTCCGGTCGACGGGCTTGCGGTTCCAGCCTGCAACTGGCAGGTTGCATCCCGATGGGACCGATCGCGAAAAAGGCTGTTTGCTCATGATGATACGTGTCTTTGCCGCCCTCACTCCCTTGCTCCTAATTTCATGCGGCGGAGGCGGCGACGACGCCGGCGGCGGAACGCCGCCGGCTGCCAACGCGCCGCCGGTCTTCACCTCGCTCCAGACCGCCAGCGTGGCCGAAAACAGTTTGCTCGCCTACCAGGCGACGGGGACCGACCCTGACGGCGACGCGCTGATTTTCACCATTGATGGCGGCGCAGACGCGGAGCGCTTTTCAAATCGCGGCGTTGGCGAAATCGAGTTCAGAACGCGTCCCGACTATGAACTGCCGGGCGATGCCGATGGCGACAATGTCTACAACGTCCGGATCAGGCTCAGCGATGACAAGGGGAATGTGTTATGGCAGACGGTCAACATCACGGTGACCAATTCGAAGGAAGGCATAACGGTTAAGCGTGTTGGCACCGGCTTCAACCAGCCTGTTTCCCTTCTCCGCGTTTCTGAAAGCAGCGATGTTTATGTGATAGAAAAGGGCGGAACAATCTATCGCCTGAATCCCTCCACCGGCGTCAAGACGCTGTTCTTTACGGTCGGCGATCTATCGACCGACGGCGAGGGCGGGTTGCTGAACATGGCGGGGATGCCCAACCCGGCGATTTCCGATCGCTTCCTGATCTATTGCACCAATGCCGCCGGCGATATCGAGATACGCCTTTACGGCATGGTCGCCGGATCGCGGCAACTGCTGGACAAGATCGTGGTTCCGCATCCGGGATCCAACAACCATTATGGCGGCGCGATGAACTTTGCCGACAGCCCCGACGGCCTTGTTCTCTATGTCGGGACGGGTGACGGCGGTGGCGCGGGCGATCCCATGACCACATCGCAGAACCCCTTTTCGCGGCTCGGCAAGATATTGCGGATCAAGGTTCCCATCTCCCCCGGTTCCCCGGCCACGCCTTTGGCGCCCGCCCCCGGCAATCCTTATATCAACGGCGGCGGCGACCCCTATGTTTGGGCTATGGGCCTGCGCAATCCGTTCAGCGCCACCTCGGAGGACATAGAGACGCTGACGATCGGCGACGTCGGCCAGGGCGCCATCGAGGAGCTTAACATACTGAAGACGGAAAACTTCATGTTGCCGGTACAGAATTTCGGATGGCCGTATCGCGAGGGCACGCAGCCCTATGCGGGAACGGCGCCCGCGGGGCTGATCAATCCGGTGCTCGAATATGGCCACGGCACGGGCCCGCGGCAGGGGCGATCGATCATTGCCGGTTACAGATATGCGAGCGGATATGTCTTCGGCGATTTCATTTCGGGCAATATCTGGACGGTGCGTGAAAGATTCCACCTCGGCGAGACGCTGCCTTCGTCGAGCTTTTCACGGCGGAACGAAGATTTTCAGCCCGACATCGGGACGATCGACCAGCCCGTCGCGTTCAGGAAGGACTTCGATGGAAATCTGTTCATCGTCGACTTCGACGGCGATATTTTCATGGTAACCTTCGCAGCCAACGCGACCTGAGGGCGACGGCGCGGCTTTCTCTTGCGGGTAAGCTCCCGTCCCTTGCCGTGAACGGATCGAGGCGGCACAAGGCGACGTCCACAGGAGTCTCCCATGAAATCATTGCTCTTTGCCGTTCTCGTAGTCCTCCAGCTCGCGTTCGCCCCGTCTGCGCAGGCCAAGCTCTCGAAAGCCGAAAGCGGCATGGCGAAAACCGTCGATGCCGAGCAGGCGCGCAGCCTTGCGCTGCTCGAAAAGCTGGTCAACCAGAACAGCGGCTCGCAGAATCTGGAGGGCGTCGAGAAGGTCGGGGCGATGATGCGCGCCGAGCTGGAACCGCTGGGGTTCAAGGTCGAATGGAAAGACATGCGCGACACCGGCCGCGCCGGCCATCTGATCGCGACGCATATGGGCAAGCCCGACGCCAAGCGCCTCCTCCTCGTCGCGCATCTCGACACGGTGTTCGAGCCAGACTCGCCGTTCCAGACATTTACGCGCAAGGGCGATATGGGCGAGGGCCCCGGCGCGGGCGACGACAAGGGCGGTATGGTCGTGATCGTCGCGGCTCTGCGCGCGATGCAGGCGGCGGGGAGGCTGAAGGACGCCAATATCGAAATCCATATGACCGGCGACGAGGAGGATTCGGGTACGCCGATCGAGAAAGCCCGCGCCGACCTGATCGCGGCGGGCAAGCGCAGCGACGTCGCGCTCGATTTCGAGGGGCTGGTGCGCGACAATGGCGCCGACATGGGATCGATCGCGCGGCGCTCGTCGGACAGCTGGACCGTTACCGCGACGGGCAAGAGCGCGCACAGCTCAGGCATCTTCAGTGCCGCGGCGGGCGACGGTGCCATCTATGAGCTGACGCGCATCATCCACCGCTTTCGCACCGAGCTGCCCGAGCCCAACCTGACCTTCAACGTCGGGCTCATAGCGGGCGGGCAGCAGGCCGACCTCGACGCGGGCGGCATCCGTGCGACGGTCAGCGGCAAGACCAATATCATCGCGCCCATAGCCGTCGCGCGCGGCGACCTGCGCGCCCTCTCGCCCGAACAGATCGAGCGGGTGAAGGCCAAAATGGCGGCCATCGTCGCCGAGCACGCCCCCGGCACCGACGCGAAGCTTGCCTTCGACCCCGGCGGCTATCCCTCGATGGCGCCGACCGACGGCAACCGCGCCTTGCTGGCGAAACTCAACGGCGTGAACCGCGACCTCGGCCTGACCGAAATGGCGCCGCTCGATCCGCTGAAGCGCGGCGCGGGCGACATCAGCTTCGTCGCCGCCGACGTCGACGGGCTCGCGGGACTCGGACCCTATTCAACCGGCGACCATGCCCCCGGCGAAGCGGTCGATATCCCCAGCATCAGCCGGCAGGCAACGCGCGCTGCCATCCTGATGTCACGGCTTTCTGCTGAAAAACGCTAAGCTGTCGCAATTGGCAGTTGGCCTTTGCTTGATTCATCCGCCACAGTGATTAGGTAGCAATACGAGACGGAAACCACCGCCGATGGGAGACAGGATATGAGCACCGAAACGCACCTCAAGCAGAATTACATCGGCGGCCAATGGGTCGATTCGAAGGGCGGCAAGCTCCACGACGTAATCAACCCCGCAACCGAGGAAGCGGCTTCGACCGTCGTGCTCGGAACTGCGGCCGACGTCGACGACGCCGTCGCTGCCGCGAAAGAAGCCTTCAAGAGCTTTTCGCAGACGACGCGCGAGGAGCGGCTCGACCTTTTGAACCGCATCGTCGAGGAATATAAAAAGCGCGCACCCGACCTGGCCAAATCGATGGCGAGCGAAATGGGCGCCCCGGTCAGCTTCGCGGGCACGGCGCAGGTCGGCGCCGGCATCGGCGGCTTCCTCGGCACCATCGCCGCGCTCAAGGATTTCAGCTTCACCGAAAAATATGCTGCGGGTATGATCGCCTATGAACCGATCGGCGTCGTCGGCATGATCACGCCGTGGAACTGGCCGCTCAACCAGATCGCGCTCAAGGTCGCCCCGGCACTAGCCGCAGGCAACACGATGATCCTCAAGCCTTCCGAAGAATGCCCCGGCAACGCGGTGATCTTCGCTGAAATCCTTGAGGCCGCAGGCGTTCCCGCGGGCGTCTTCAACCTCGTCCAGGGTGACGGCCCGACCGTCGGCAACGCGATCAGCGCGCACCCCGGCATCGAAATGGTGAGCTTCACCGGCTCGACCCGCGCCGGCATCCTCGTCGCCAAGGCGGCGGCCGACACCGTCAAGCGCGTTCATCAGGAGCTCGGCGGCAAATCGCCGAACATCGTCCTGCCCGACGCCGATTTCGCCGCCGTGCTGCCGCCGACGGTGCAGGGCGTGCTGGTCAACACCGGCCAGAGCTGCATCGCGCCGACGCGCATCCTCGTTCAAAAAGAGCGCGAAGCCGAAGCGGTCGGCGTCATCAAGGCGATGTTCGACGGCACCTCGGTCGGCGACCCGATGAGCGAAGGCGGCCATATCGGCCCCGTCGTCAACAAGGCACAGTTCGACAAGATCCAGGGTCTGATTCAGTCGGCGATCGACGAAGGCGCGACGCTCGAGACAGGCGGCACCGGCCTGCCGTCGAATGTCAACCGCGGCTATTATATCAAGCCGACGGTCTTCTCGGGCGTCACCCGCGACATGCGCATCGCCAATGAGGAAATCTTCGGCCCCGTCGCAACGATCATGGCTTACGGCGACCTCGACGAAGCCGTCGATATCGCCAACGACACCGAATATGGCCTGTCGGCGGTGATCTCGGGCGATCCCGCCAAGGCGGCCGCCGTCGCGCCGAAGCTGCGCGCGGGCATGGTCGCAGTCAATGCGTGGGGCCCGGGCCCGGGCGCGGCGTTCGGTGGCTACAAGGCGTCGGGCAACGGCCGCGAAGGCGGGGTGTTCGGGCTGAAGGACTTCATGGAAGTGAAGTCGATCAGCGGCATTCCGGGGTAACGATCTTCTCCCCTCCCGCTGTCGGGAGGGTTCGGGGGAGGGAATGTTGCGTCAACAGCCCTCCCTGCTGCAACTAGCGGACAAGTCCGCAAGTCTCACTGCCCCTCCCGCAAGCGGGAGGGGTTTTGCTTCGGACCGATAGCGATTAAGCGCTGCTCCATGATCACGCGCTCGCCCCTCGCCCCCGCCGCCTTCCCCCCGCTCCCCGAAATCGCGGGAGTGACGCGCCGCGTCGCGCGCGCGCATTACAAGAATTGGGACCGCTGCGACCTCACTTTTGTCGAGCTTGCCCCCGGCACGACCGTCGCAGGCGTCTTCACCCGCAATATCTGCTGCTCGTCCGAAGTCGAGCTTGGCCGCGAACAGGTCAAGGACGGCAGGGGCCGCGCGCTGATCGTCAACGCCGGCAACAGCAACGCCTTCACCGGCTATCGCGGGCGCGAGGCGGTCGAGCAGATCATGGACCAGGTGGCCGGCCACCTCGGCTGCGACGCCAGCGAGGTGTTCGTCAGTTCGACCGGCGTCATCGGTGTGCCGCTGCCCAAGGACAAGGCGCGCGCCGGAGTCGACGCCGCGCTCACCGCCGAGCCTTGCTCGTGGGAAGCCGCCGCCGACACCATCGGCACCACCGACACCTTTGCCAAGGGTTCGGGCGCCAGCGCGATCGTTGGCGGCCAGACCGTCCAGGTCGCGGGCATCGTCAAGGGATCGGGCATGATTGCGCCCGACATGGCGACGATGCTCGGCTATATCTTCACCGACGCAGCGGTGACGCCTGCGCTCCTGCAGGAGATGCTCAGCGAAGCGACCGGCGGCAGCTTTAACAGCATCACCGTCGACAGCGACACCTCGACCAGCGACACGGTGCTGCTCTTCGCAACCGGCCGGGCGGGCAACGTGCCGCTGACCACGCGCGACGACCCGGGCGCTGACGCGCTCTACGCGGCGATCCGCAGCGTCGCACTCGACCTCGCGCATCAAGTCGTGCGCGACGGCGAAGGCGCTTCGAAGTTCATCGAGATTCAGGTCACGGGCGCGACCAGCGACGACAGCGCCAAGCGCGTCGCGCTCGCCATCGCCAACTCGCCGCTGGTCAAGACCGCGATTGCAGGCGAGGATGCGAACTGGGGCCGTGTGGTCATGGCGGTGGGGAAAGCGGGCGAACCCGCCGATCGCGACAGGCTCGCGATCCGCTTCGGGGATCATTGGGTCGCCAAGGACGGCCTGCCCGTTGAAGGCTATGACGAGGCGCCGGTTGCGGCGCATCTCAAAGGCCAGGACATCCGGGTCGGCGCCGATCTTGGTCTCGGCGAAGGCCGCGCCACCGTCTGGACCTGCGACCTCACCCACGGTTACATCAGCATCAACGCCGATTATCGGAGCTAACGCCCCATATCGTCACCCCGGACTTGATCCGGGGTCCACCGCCCACCGTTGCGGGTCAGCATGGATCCCGGATCAAGTCCGGGATGACGACAATTAGATTACAGCGCCCCTTCGAGCCAGCCCTTGAGCGCGCTTTTCGGCGCTGCACCGACCTTGGTGTCGGCGATCTCGCCATTTTTGAACAGGATCATCGTCGGAATGCCGCGCACACCATATTTGCCCGGTGCGTCGGGATTTTCATCGATATTGATCTTGGCGATCACGACCTTGCCAGCGAGCTCGTCCGAAATTTCCTCGAGCGATGGGCCGATCATCTTGCACGGGCCGCACCATTCGGCCCAGAAATCGACGAGCACGGGGGTGTCGCTGTCGAGCACGTCCGACTGAAAGCTGGCGTCGGTGATGGCTTTGGTACCCATAATCTGAACTCCTGAAATATCGTTGCCCCCAAGCTAAGGCGTCGGCGCGTCCGGCTCAAGTGTCGAACCCGGCAAATTCGCCTTGGTTGCAATCAAGCCGGGCTTGTGCGCGTCGAGCAAGGCATGATCGAGCACGATCAGCCGCGGCGCGGCCGTATAGAGCAGCGCCGCCTCGACGCGTCGGCCCGGAAAAATCACCGCCAGCGCATCGCGATACGCCGCCATCTGCCGCAGATAGGCGGGCGCGACATCCGCGGCATTCGCCGGGACATGCCGCCCCGTCTTGTAATCGACCACCGTCACCGCATTGTCGCTGACGCGCAGCCGGTCGACGATCCCCGCGACCACCACCCCGTCGACCACCGCCGACAACGGCACTTCGGCAAGGCTCCCCGGCCCGAACAGCGCGGCATGCGCCGGATCGTCGAGGACGCCGAGCACCTCGTCGACCATCGCCGCGCGCGTCCCATCATCGAACGACGCCGCCTGCACCGACAGCCAGTGCAAGGCCGCAGCACGCCGGCGGTCCGGCGCCACCGGCGGCAATCGCTCGAACAACGCGTGGAGCAACAATCCTCGCTCGACCGCGACCGCGCGGCCGCCACCCTGCGGCGGCGAGGCGACATCGTCGTCGCCCAGTGCCGAGGGCGCCAGCGGGCGCGGCGGGCGCGCCTCTTCGGGGGCAGGTTTCAGCGCCCAGTCGGGAATCGCAATCGCCGGCGCAGCCACCGCCGGCTTGTCGCGCTGCCGCGCCCACGCCTTTGCATTGACCGCATGGACGCGTTTCTGGCCCCAACGCGGCCCGGCATCCTGCCAGCCCAGCCCCATGCCCTCCATCACGCCGTCGACCGCCGCGTGCCAGCATAGCTCGGGCAGCGAGCGATCCTCCTTCTTGGTGATGCCGGTGACGATCAGCAGTTCCTCGGCGCGCGTCATCGCGACATAGAGCAGTCGCCAGTGCTCCTCGATCTCGGCGCGCGATTTGGCGTCATGCGCCTCGGCGATCCGCCCGTGCCGTTCCTCTTTGGCCATGCCAAACACCGGCAATCCGTCCCACCCCTCCAGCGACAGGTCGAAGCCGCGCTGGCGCTGGACCGGATCGTCGGTCGCGTCGGCAAGGATGACGATCGGCGCCTGCAGGCCCTTCGACCCGTGCACGGTCATCACCCGCACTACGTCGCTGCGTGCCTCGGTCTGTCGTTTGATATCCGCGCGGCTCGCCTCGACCTCGCTCAGGAAAGCGAGCAGCGACGGCGTGTGTTGCCGCTCATACGCCAGCGCCTGGTTCAGCAACTCGTCGATCGGGTCGCGCGCCTCGCGCCCCAATCGCGCGTAAAGCCGCCGCCGCCCCTGCATCGGCCCCGATAATATGCGGTCGAGAAAGCGATAGGGGGTCGTGAAATCGGCCATGCCGAGCAAATGACGCAGCGCTGCCATCGTCGCGGCGGGCACCTCGGCTTCGCGCGCGCGCAGCTGCTCCCACAGGGCGCGTTTGCCGCGCCCATGCGCGAAACCGAACAGATCCTCCTGCGACCAGCCGATCAGCGGCGACACGAGCAGCGCCGCAAGGTTGAGATCATCGAGCGGCTGGATTGCAAAGCGCATCGCCGACAGCAGATCCTGCACCCCCAGCGGCTGGGTCAGCGCGAAGCGGTCGACACCCGCGACCGGCACCCCAAGCGACTGCAATCGCGCCACGATCCGCGCCGCAAGGTCGCGGCGGCGGCGGACGAGGATCAAGATATCGCCCGGCGCGACGCTGCGCCCGTCTTTGCCATGAAGGGTCCAGTCGCGAACCTCGTCGGCGATCGCGCGCGACAGGCGCAGGCTGGCGGGGTCGCTGGCGGGGGCGAGCGAACCGCCGCCCTCGCCGCTTTCCTCGTCGCCGCCATCCTCTTCATCGGCCTCGGCCGCCAGCGCCTTGCCGACCGGCAGCGGCTGCCACAATTCGACCCGCCCCGGATGCTCGCTCCGGAACGGCAGATGCGGCGGCTCGTCGCTCGCCAGACCCATCAATTCGGCGCCGCCGCCCGCCACCCATTCATCGACGACGTCGAGCACCGCGGGGCTCGACCGGTAGTTGGTGACTAGGTCCACCTCAGCGAAGGGATTTTCTACGGCCTTCGCAACATTCGAAAACTGCTCACGGGCGTCGGAAAAAGCTTTTGGTTCTGTACCTTGGAAACCAAAAATTGCCTGCTTTGCGTCACCGACAGCGAACATTGTTCGGGTGATGTCACCTTTCGATCCCAGTCCGACGAAGAACTCTTCGACGATCGACCAAATGATCCGCCACTGAGACCGATTCGTATCCTGCGCCTCGTCGACCAAAATATGGTCGGTGCGCTGGTCGAGCTTGAAGCGCACCCATTCGCCGAATTGCCCGAGCCGCAAGAGCGACCCCGCAATCGCGATCAAATCGTCGAAATCGGCCAGCCCGCCCTCGCGCTTCGCCAGCGCATAGGCTTCGGCAAAGCGGCTCCCCAAATCCCATGCCGCCGCCAGATCGTCGGCGACTTGCATCGCCGCAGCGGTTGCGAGCAGATATTGAGCGGTTTCGACGATTCGCACCGCGCTGTCGACGCAATCGGTCATCCGCCCCTTGTCGCTTGCGAAGTCGGCGCGGAGTTCGCCCTTGCCAGTAAGGAAGCAGCCGAGCAGCTCGCCGAGCCTGGCGGCGCGCGCCGACGCATCGGCAGCAATCCAGCCAGCCATCATGTCGGCGCAGGCGAGCCCGGTCTTCGTTCCCCAACCCGCGCCGCTGGCCGCGACGGCGTGGACATGCGCGTCGGCGATCGCCCCGTCCGCAATCCGGGTCGCCAGCCAGGCTTCTGCTTCGCCGTCGGGCAGCCCCAGCGCGGCGCGCAGGTCGTTCCGCCGCGGCGGCAATATCCGCGTCTGGAACGGCGCGGCAAAGGCGTGGGCGCAGCGCACGAGGAACGCCATCGCGGCGTCCTGCCCCATCCGCCGCGACAGCATTGCCGCTTCGGCGCGCATCGCATCGCCCTCGGCGCCTAGCTGTCCAAGCAGCTTCGCCATCACCTGCCGCTGCAACTCGGCCGCCTCGCCCTCTTCGAGCGCGCGGAACCCCGGCATGATCTTCGCCTCGAGCGGGAAGCTCGCGAGCAAGGTCTGGCAGAAGCTATGGATCGTCTGCACGCGGATCGCGCCCGGCGCGCTGTCGATCACGGTGGCAAAGAGCGAGCGCGCGCGGTCGAGAATGCCCGGCTGCTGCCAGTCGGCACCCAAGGCGCGCAGGTCGAGGCGCAAATCGCCGTCGTCCATCCGCACCCACAGCGCCAGCCGCTCGTGAATGCGATGCGCCATTTCGGCGGCGCCCGCCTTGGTGAAAGTGATACAGAGAATCGCGTCGGGCGCGACTCCGCTCAGCATCAGCCGCAGCACGCGCGCCGACAATACCTGCGTCTTGCCGGTGCCCGCCGACGCGCCGAGCCAGACATGGTCGCCCGGCTCCGCCGCCGCCTGCTGGCCCGGATCGAGATCGTGGAGCCGCGTCATGGCGCATCGCCCCCGCGCCCGAACCATTCGTCGCGGCGCATCAACTGGTCGTAATCGGTAAAACGCTTCGCATTGTCGCCCGGCGCGAACACCCCGTCGCCGAGCAGATAGGCGGCGGTCAGTTCGGCAAAGGCGTCATAGGCGCGCGCGACCGCGTCTTCGGCGGTCTTGAGCTTCTTACGGCTCCCATGCGTCGGCGCGATGCTGCCGTCACTGCCCTTGGCGCGGTCGGCCTTCAGACTCCAATATTCGAGAGCATTGATCGGTCCTGCCGCAACCCCGTCGACCTTCCCCATCTCGGCAAGCAGGCCGAGCAGTCCCAATTGGTTGTCGAGCCCGTCGAACGCCGCGCTGCCGCTCGGCGCCGCGCCGGTCTTGTAGTCGACGATCGCAAGGCTGCCGTCGGAAAGCCGGTCGATCCGGTCGGCCTTGCCCGACAAGCGGATACCATCGAGTTCGTGTACGCCACTAACCTCGGTCGCGATCGGCTCGCGCCCGTCTGCGCGCGCCGCCCATACGCGTTCCGCTGCCCAGCGCAGCGCCGGCTCGATCCGGGGGAACCAGAAAGCGCGCGCGAGCGCATCGAGCGCCGGGTCCGCGAGCAGGCGGCCGAGTTCGGCCTCCAACGCTTCGGGCGTCGCCCCGGCGCGCTGCCAATCCTCCAGAAACGCATGGACGCGCGTGCCGAGCCAGCGCGGATCGGGTCCGGCGCGCAACGGGTCGAGCACCGAAAGCCGCAGGATACGCCCCGCGTAAAAGCCGTAGGGATCCTTCGCAAGCCGGTCGACGTCCGTCACGCTGATCTGGCCCGGCCGCGCATCGGCAGGCGGCTGCGGCTGCGGCATCGGCGCGGGCGTGATCGGCCCCGGCGGCACATCGAGCGCCGCGGCCAGCGCCGCCACGCTCTCGGCACCCACCCGCGCCTCGGGCAATTCGCCGGCCAGCGCCGCAAGCCGCAGCCAGAAGCGCGACGCGACCGCCGGATCGCCGCTGCTGCGCATCGCGCGGGTCACCACCACCTCGCGCGCCGCAAAGGCACCCGCGAAATCATGCGCGGCGGCGCCCTGCTGGCGTTCGGGCGCCGCAAGCCCGAGCATCCGCCGGATACCCGGAGCGAGCCACGGGTCGGGGCTCTGCTGCTGCGGCCAGCGGCCTTCGTCGAGGCCGCCAAGGATCATCACATCGGCGCGCTGCAACCGTGCTTCGAGCAGCCCCCAGATGAACAGCCG
>Ga0209024_1002314_pt1 | contig 11533 bp, 11 predicted proteins | sample AutmiccommunBRH5_FD_187380 | JGI IMG/M metagenome (GOLD analysis project Ga0209024, IMG submission 187380) | Deep subsurface microbial communities from Mt. Terri, Switzerland - Autotrophic microbial communities BRH/5 (SPAdes) (version 2) | ecosystem: Environmental > Aquatic > Deep subsurface >...
CGCCGAGGCACAGATCCGGCTCAGGTGCTGATCGCACAGGACCCACTGGTCGCTCTCGGCGAGATGGCCCGCTCGAACTCTACAACGATGTCCGAGCGCTCCAAGAGTACAGGGACCCACGAAGCGACGTGCCTCCGGAAGCAAAGAGGAGACCACCCATGACCGACCCCCACGAGCCCCTGATCCTCGACCTGGTCGCCTGGGTCGCCGCGCGGCCGCGGCCCTATGCCGAGGTCATGGAGGCCTGGCGCACCTCCTGCCCGCGGCTGCCGGTGTGGGAGGACGCGGTCGACCGCGGCCTGGTCCGGCGCACCCGCGGTGCGCTGGTCGAGGCGACGCCGGCCGGCATCGCCATGCTGTGCTCGGCCGGCCGGATATCGAAGCCGCCGGCCAGCCGCCCGGTCAGCCTCCGGGAGCCCCTTGGGTGTTGACGTAGAGCGCATAGACCGACTGGCTCGCCGCCATGAACAGGCGGTTGCGCTTGGCGCCGCCGAAGCAGACGTTGGCGCAGCGTTCCGGCAGCGCGATGCGGCCGATCTTGGCGCCGTCGGGCGCGAACACCAGCACGCCGTCGAGTTCGGCGGTGCCCATGCCCCAGCCGCACCAGAGATTGCCGTCGACGTCGCAGCGCATGCCGTCCGGCGTGCCGCCGGGGCCGGCGTCGATGTGCACGCGCTTGTTGGCGACGCCCCGGCCGCCGTCGACCACGTCATAGGCCAGGATCTTGCGGTAGGGCTGGCCGCGCGATTCCACCACGTAGAGGATGCTCTCGTCCGGCGAGAAGCACAGGCCGTTCGGCCCCAGGACGTCGTCGGCGATCAGGCTCAGCTCGCCGCTGCCGCCGTCGATGCGGTACACCGCCTGGGCGGTCTCGGAATCCGCCTTGTTTCCCTCGTAGTTGCCGAGCAGGCCGAACACCGGGTCGGTGAACCACACCGAGCCGTCCGACTTCACCACCACGTCGTTCGGCGAGTTCAGCCGCCTGCCCTGCCAGCTGTCGGCCAGCACGGTGATGCTGCCGTCATACTCGGTGCGGATCACCCGCCGGCCGCCATGCTCGCAGGTGACCAGCCGGCCCTGGCGGTCGCGGGTGTTGCCGTTGCCGAAGTCGGTCGGGCGGCGATACACGCTGACGGCACCGGTCTCCTCCTCCCATTTCAGCATCCGGTTGTTCGGGATGTCGCTCCACAGCAGGTAGCGGCCGTCGCCGAACCACACCGGCCCCTCGGCCCAGCGGCTGCCGGTGTGCAGCCGCTCCACCGCCGCGCTGAAGATCCGGTACTGGTCGAAGCGCGGGTCGAGCGACTCGATCAGCGGGTCGGGGTAGCGGGGATGCGGGCGCCAGCCGGCGGAGGGCGGGGTGTCGGTGGTCATGGACGGTCCCTCGGGTGATGATCTTTGCCGCGAGCCTAGGCCGCCCGGCCGCGGCCCGGCAAGCACTTGCCCCGCCGCGCTTGACCCACCGCGCCGGGCCGGGCTGCACTGCCGGCGATGGCGAAGCTCGCGGCCCTGATGATCGATGTCGACGGCGTGCTGGTGACCGGCCGGCCGGCGGACGGACTGCCATGGGCGACCCGGCTGCGCGACGACCTCGGGCTCGACCCGAGCGACTTGCACCGGGCGTTCTTCGCGCCGTCCTGGGACGCCATCGTCACCGGCCGCCTGCCGCTGCGGCCGGCGCTCGATGCGGCACTGGCATCGATCGCGCCACATCTGCCGGCCGGCCGGCTGATCGACTACTGGTTCCGCAACGACGCCCTGCTCGATGCGGCGCTGCTGGCGGCACTCGCGCGGCTGCGGGCGGTCGGCCTGCCGGTGCATCTCGCGACCAACCAGGAGCACGAGCGCGCCCGCTACCTTCTGGAGGACCTCGGCCTGGCGGCGCATGTCGACGGCTGCCACCATTCGGCGGCGATCGGCTGTGCCAAGCCGGATCCGGCGTTCTTCCGCACCGTGGCCGGACGGGTCGGCCTGCCGCCCGCCGCACTGCTGCTGGTCGACGATTCCGCGGGCAATGTCGAGGCGGCGCGGGCCGCCGGCTGGCAGGCGCTGCATTGGACGGCGGGAAGCGACCTCGCGACGGCGGTCGCCGCTTGCGGTTAGCGGAGTCGCAGCCGCTTGCGCCGCGGGGCCGGCTTCTGTATATCCCCGCCTTCCTCCCGCGGCCCCGGCCGCCGGGATGGAGCGCCGCGTCCGGGCCAAAAGGGCTGCCCGGCCGGTGCCTTGTCGATCACGACAACACAGGAGCGACGAAATGCCCAAGATGAAGACCAAGAGCAGCGTGAAGAAGCGCTTCCGGCTCACCGGCTCGGGCAAGGTCCGCGCCAACGTCGGCTACAAGCGTCACCAGCTGAGTTCCAAGAGCGTGAAGATGAAGCGCAAGGCCCGCGGGACGTTCATCCTGTCCGAGGCGGATGCCGGCATCGTCAAGCATTTCATGCCCTACGGCAGCTGAGGAGGCCTGAGCAATGGCACGCGTTAAGCGGGGCGTGACGGCTCATGCCCGTCACAAGAAAGTCATCGACAAGGCGGCGGGCTACTACGGCCGCCGCAAGAACGTCTTCCGGGTCGCCGTCCAGGCGGTCGAGAAGGGCCTGCAATACGCCTACCGTGACCGCCGCAACCGCAAGCGCGAGTTCCGCGCACTGTGGATCCAGCGCATCAACGCCGGCGTGCGGCAGTACGGCATGACCTACTCGACCTTCATGAACGGCTTGAAGCTGGCCGGCATCGAACTCGACCGCAAGGTCCTCTCCGACCTCGCGATCCGCGAGCCCGACGCCTTCAAGCAGATCGTCGACCAGGCGCAGGCTGCCCTGCCGGCCTGATCCGCGAACATCGCTGGACTCCGCAACGGCCGGTCGCGAGACCGGCCGTTCTGCGTTTCGGCGGCGAGATTTCCGGCTACGAACCCCTTGGTCCGCCGAGCGACGATCGAATCCGCAACACCGCCTCCTGCAGCGGCGGCAGGTCCTTGCGGCAGGTCTCCCATAGCATCGCCGGATCGGCCTTGTGGTCATCGTGTCGCAACACGTTCCCGATGCCGGCGATCGCAACCCAGGGAATTCCCGGCTCGCCATCCTTGAGCGCCTGGGGAATTCGCCGGCTGGCCTCGGAAATTATCTCCAGGTTTCGTTCCACCAGTTGCCGCGTCCTGCGGTCCATGCGGAAGCTGTCGACGTCGTGGCCGGCAAGGTCGACCTCGATATTGCCGATCGCCTCCAGGATGTGGTTGGCCGGCAGGGCGGTGGACCGCTTCATCAGAAAATGCGCTCCGCCTCCCGGAGTACGCGATCCCGGATCGAGGAATCCAGCCCTTCCCGCGTCGCCAGGTCGACCGGCCGGCCGAGCCGCGCCTCCAGAAAGGTGGCGAGGGCGACATGGTCGACCAGGCTGAACCGCACGGTCGGGTCGATTCCGACAAGGATATCGACGTCGCTGTCAGGGCGCTCATCGCCCCGCGCGACGGAGCCGAACAGGGCAAGCGACACGACACCGCGGTCGCGAAGCGCGGCCTCGGCCTCCGACAGGCGGGCCCGGATCACGGAGCCCGCGGTTGGCAGCGCCGTCCTCGCACCGGCTTCCGCCCGCAGCTCGACCATCTGCCGCAGCGCTTCGCGAACGACCTCGCTGGCATTGTTGTAGAGCCCGGATGCCACTTGGCGGCGGACGAAGTCTTCCAGCCTCGGTGTGAGCGACACGTTCATCCGGCAGGATCCTCCGGGTCATGAGCCGATGATGATGCCAGACTTTGCCAAAGCTCGACAATCGGCTTCGGCCGATTTCATGTCGACTCGACCCGCCCCCCCGACATCCGCAACCGGTCACCACGGCCAAGTCATCATATTGCCATCTGATATGTTGAACCCTACGCTGTGCCGGCCGGCCCCTGCCGGTGCGTAAACCGCCGGCCCGATGGGAGATCGGCGGGTCACAGAGATCTGAGTTAGGGAGCGAGACATGACCCACCCCATCCGCGTCGCCGGAGCGCTTGCCGTGGCCGGCCTGCTGGCCGCCGCCGGCGTGCCCGCCGTGGCCCAGGAAGTCGAGCTGCACGGCGCCACGCAGTTCAACGATAACCACGCCTTCAACAAGGCGCTGCTGAAGTTCCAGGAGGTCACGGCCGCCTGCTACAAGAAGCCGATCAAGTTCGTGCTGCATCGCAACAGCGAACTCGGCCTCGAGAAGGACTACTTCAACTTCATGAGCAAGGGCGTGTCGGTCGACTATGCGATCGTGTCGCCGTCGCACATGTCGACCTACTCGAAGATGGCGCCGCTGATGGACATGCCGTTCCTGTTCCGGGACCTCGATCACTGGAACAAGGTGCTCGACCAGGGCGGCCTCGACCCGATCGCCGAGGACGTCAAGAAGAAGGCCGACGTGATCCTGATCGGCTACGCCGGCGGCGGCACCCGCAACCTGATCGTCAACAAGCCGGTCGCCAACATGGCCGACCTGAAGGGCCTGCCGATCCGGGTGATGGGCGCGCCGATCCAGACGCAGATCTTCCAGGCGATCACCGCCGCCCCGACCGTCATCGCCTATTCCGAGGTCTACAACGCCATCCAGACCGGGGTGATCGCCGCCGCCGAGAACGAGGCGGCCGGCATCGAGCAGATGAAGTTCTACGAGGTCGGGCCGGAGATCTCGCTGACCCAGCACGCCATCACCGTCCGGCCGATCGGCTTCAGCGGCAAGACCTTCCGCAAGCTGCCGGCCGACCTGCAGGCCTGCGTCATGAAGGGCGGCCTGGAAGGCGGCAAGCTCGGCCGCGACATCGAGTCGGGCGAGGACTCCGCCAAGCTCGCCAAGATGGAGAAGGACGGCCTGCTCAAGACCCACAAGTTCACCGACCGCGCCAAGCTGCTGGAGCTGTCCGAGCCGGTGAAAAAGTCCTACGCCGAGGAACTCGGCGCCACCGAGGTGCTGGCGAAGATCAACAGCATCAAGTGACGGCGCGGACGTCAGTGTCCGCTCGCCGCCCGCGCTCATGACGCCGCCGTCCCGAACGGTTCCCCGGCTTTCCCGGGGAGCCGTGCCGGGACGGCGACTGTATGGGCACCACAAACGACCGCCATCCGAGGCCGCTTCTCCTCCATGACCCGTCACCCATCCATCGCGGGCCGCGTCCTGCATGTCGTCGATCGCACCCTGCGGGTCGCGATCACGGCGCTGATCGCCGTGCTGATCGTCCCGGTGACCCTGCAGATCCTGGCGCGCTACATCGACTTCGTACCGCGCTACATCTGGACCGAGGAACTCGCCCGGTTCTGCTTCCTGTGGATCATCATGATCGGCTCGATCATCGCGGTGCGCGACGACACGCATTTCGACGTCGACGTGCTGCCGCATCCGCGCACCGCCGCCGGCGAGGGCTGGGCGAAGCTGGTCGTGCATCTGGCGATGGGCGTGCTGGCGTTCTGCTTCCTGTGGTACGGCAAGGAGTTCGCCGACCAGGGGCTGATGCAGACCTCGGAGATCTTCGAGCTGCCGATGATCACGATCTACGCCGCCTGGCCGCTGGCCGGTCTGCTCTGGATGGTGTTCCTGATCGAGAAGCTGGCCGCCGACATCGCCAAGATCCGCGGGCTGGCGCCCGCCACCGACGCCAACAGGGGAAATGCCGATGTCGCCGGGTGAGGTCGCCGCGATCCTGTTCGGGACCTTCGGCGTCCTGGTGATCCTGCGGGTTCCGGTCGCCTTCGCGCTCGGGCTGGCCTGCGTGCCGGTGTTCATGCTGTCGCCGCGGCTGTCGGTCAGCCTGCTGTTCGACACCATGTTCGTCGCCTACAACTCCTTCATCCTGCTGGCGGTGCCGTTCTTCCTGCTGGCCGCCAACCTGATGAACTCGGCCGGCATCACCCAGCGCCTGATCGACCTGTCGCGGGTCCTGGTCGGCCACCTGCCGGGCGGGCTCGGCCACATCAACGTCATGGTGTCGATGCTGTTCGCCGGCATCTCCGGCTCGTCGACGGCCGACGCCGCCGGCATCGGCTCGCTGCTGATCCCGCAGATGAAGAAGCAGGGCTACGACACCTCGTTCTCGGTCGCCATCACCGCCTGCTCCTCGGTGATGGGCGTGATCATCCCGCCCAGCATCCTGATGGTGGTGTGGGGCGGGCTTATGTCGGTGTCGATCGGCGGGCTGTTCCTGGCGGGCGTACTGCCCGGCATCATGCTCGGCCTGTCGATGATGGCGGCGGTCCACATCTACGCCATCCGCCGCGGCTATCCGGTCCATGCCCGCTCCACCCGGGGAGAGGTCGGGCGGGCGATCGTCAACGCGATCCTGCCCCTGATGACGCCGCTGATCATCGTCGGCGGCATCGTCGGCGGCGTGTTCACGCCGACCGAGGCGTCGGTCGTGGCGGTGCTGTACGCGCTGGTGCTCGGCCTGTTCATCTACCGCACCGTCACCTTCCGCACCCTGCCGGTGGTGCTCTACGACAGCGCCCGCTTCGCCGCGATCGCGCTGTTCTGCATCGGCACCGCCTCGGCCTTCGGCTGGCTGCTGGCGTTCTACCAGATCCCGAAATCGCTGGTGGCGATCCTGGCGACCTGGGGCACCGGCCCGATCGAGACCGGGCTGCTGATCGCGCTGGCCTTCCTGATCGTCGGCATGTTCATCGACGCCATCCCGGCGATCATCATCCTCGGCACCGTGCTGATGCCGGTCGCCGAGGCCGCCGGCATCCACCCGATCCACTTCGCGATCATCGGCGTGGTGTCGCTCGCCTTCGGCCTGGTAACGCCGCCCTACGGGCTTTGCCTGCTGATCGCCAGCTCGATCGGGCAGATCAAGCTGGTGCACGCGCTCAGGGATGTCTGCATCATCCTGCTGCCGATGCTCGGGGTGCTGCTGTTCATCATCCTGTTCCCGGAGGCGATCATGGCGCTGCCGCGCTGGATCATGCCGAAATTCGTCGGCTAGCCACCGTCAGGCCACAGTGAACCAGTCGGCGGTGACGCCGGCCGCCTGCACGCCCATCAGGGTGACGGTGTTGCCGGAGCCGAGATCGAGGACGGCATTGCCGTCGGTGCCGTCGGCGAGCCGGTCGAGCAGGTCGGCGGCGCGGGCGATTCCAGTGCCGTTGACGTCGGCCGCCACGGCGATCACGTCGCCTTCGGCGGCGACGAAACCGCTGACGGTATCGCTGCCGGATCCGTCGGCGACGGCATAGCGGTCGGCGCCGAGGCCGCCGACCAGCAGGTCGTTGCCGGCACCGCCCGAGAGGGTGTCGTCGCCCTGGCCGCCGTAGAGGACGTCGTTGCCGAGGCCGCCGACGAGAAGATCGCCGGCGAGGTTGCCGTACAGCAGGTCATCGCCCTGGCCGCCGAACATCGTGTCTGCGTCCTGGCCGCCGAAGACGGTGTCGTTGCCGAGGTTGCCGTACAGCTGGTCGCCGGCCTGGTTGCCGTAGAGGATGTCGGCATCCTGGCCGCCGAACAGGGTGTCGGCGTCGGCATGGCCCCACAGGCTGTCGCTGTCCTGGTTGCCGTAGACGAGATCGCCGCCGGCGCCGGCATAGACGTGGTCGTCGCCGGCCATCGCCGAGACGGTGTCGGCGCCGTCGGTGCCGAACAGGGTCTCGCCGGCGGCGCCGCCGACCAGGCGCTGGGCGGTACCGGAGCCGCCGCCGCCGCCGGTGCCGGTTGTCGGAACGCCGGCATCGGTCAGGACCACGTCGTTGCCGTCACCTCCGGTGTAGCTGATCCGGTAGACCCGGCCGCCGGTGTGGAAGGTGGCGCCCTCGGCGAGGCCCGCGAAGGTGCCGGTGACGGCGTCGGCGCCGTCGTTGCTGATCAGCACGTAGCTCTCGCCGAGCGCCGAGGTGTAGCCGAACACCGTGTTCAGCGTCGCGCCGTCGATGGTGACGGTTCCGGTCACGGCGATCTGGTCGTACTGCGTTCCGGCGGTCGTCCCGTCGATCTCCATGGACGCGGTCGAGCCGCCGGCGAGCGTCAGGTTGCCGGTGGAGATTGTGCCGGGGCTGTTTCCCGGGGCGATGGTGCCGCCCGACATCACCTCCACCGGCATCGAGTAGGTGCCGGTGCCCCTGAGGATGACGCCGGAGGCGATGCTGAAGGTGCCGGTGCCGGACAGCGTGCCGGAGAACGCGTTGGCGCCGGGGTTGGAGAAGCTGATGGTGCCGGCCCCGACCGTCACGGTGCCGCTGCCGGTGAGCGCGCCGATGGTCTCGCTGCTGCCGTTCAGGTCGAGCGTCGCGCCGGCCGCCACCTCGACGGTCGCGTCGTCGTCGAGGGCATTGCCGCCGGACAGCCTGAGGGTGCCGGCGGACACCGTGGTGGTGCCGGTGAAGGTGTTGCTGCCGGACAGCGTCAGGGTGCCGGCGCCGGTCTTGGTGAGGGTCCCGCTGCCGGAGACCACGCCGGCGAACGTCGCATCGGCGGACAACTCGACGGTGCCGTTGCCGGCCCCCAGCGTGACGGCATTGTCGACGGTGGTGGCACCGCTGACCGCCAGGGTGCCGCCGTCCAGGGTGACGGCGCCGCTGCCGAGGTTGCCGTCCGCCGATACCGAGAGGGTGCCGGCGGAGACGCTGGTGGTCCCGCTGTAGGTGTTGGCGCCGGAGAGCGTCAGGGTGCCGGTGCCGGTCTTGGCGAGGGTACCGGTGCCGGAGATCACGCCGGAGAATGTCGCGTCGGCGGACAGCTCGACGGTGCCGTTGCCGGCCCCCAGCGTGACGGCGTTATCGACGGTGGTGGCACCGGTGACCGCGAGGGTGCCGCCGTCCAGGGCGACGGCACCGGTACCCAGATTGGCATCGGCGGCGATCGAGAGAGCGCCGGCGGACACCGTGGCGCCACCGCTGAACGTGTTGGTACCGGACAGCGTCAGCGTGCCGGATCCGGCCTTGGCCAGGCTGCCGGTGCCGGAGACCACGCCGGAGAATGTCGTGCTCGTGGCGCTCGAGACCGTCAGGGTGGCAGATCCGAGATCGACCGTACCCGCCCCCGAAAGCGCGCCCATGGTCTCGCTGTAGTCGTCCAGCTTCAGGGTGGCGCCCGATGCCACGGAAACTGCGCCGCCGTCCGGAAGCACGTTGCTGCCGCTTCCGACCTGCAGGGTCCCGGCGCTGATCGTGGTGCCGCCGCTGTAGGTGTTGGTGCCCGTCAGAATGGTGGTGCCGGTGCCGATCTGGCTGACCGACGTGGTGCCGACGATGGTGACGGCCGTGCCGCTTCCGGCGCCGTCGCTGCTGAAGACGTAACCGGCGTCGGTGTGGTTGAAGTTGAGGATGGCGGTGCCGCCACCGCCAATGACCGAAGCGGTATTCAGAACGCCCGCGGCACCGCCGTCGCCGACGTTGAGCGTCCCGGAGCCGCCTAAGTAGGCGAGCCTGAAGCTTCCGGCGACGCTGGCCGTGCCGCCATTCGAGAGGGTGAGGGTCGCGGTTCCCTGGCTGCCGACGTGGAGGTGCGAGCTGCCGCCGGGAAGGGTCACCGCCGAGCCCGCGCCATCGACCAGCATGGTCCCCGTGCTGCCGGCGACCAGGCCGATCGTGGAGATGTAGATGCTGGTCGTCAGGGTGCCGCCGCCGGTGATCTCCAGCGTCCCGGATCCGCCATCGGTGGTCCCGACCCGGAAGGAGGCGATCGAGGGTGCCGCGGCGGTCAGCTGTGCCGTGCCGCCGTTGTTGATGATGACGAAATCGTCGTTCCCCGAGGGCACGGCCGCGGTGTTCCAGTTGCCGGCCGTGTTCCAATCGGCGGTACCGGCAGTCCACGAGACGTTGGGAAGCAGGATCGCCAAATCCGTCAGCGCCGCGGCGTCGATCGCCGGTGCCGCGGCCGGGTGGCCGGCGTCGAGGATCCACGATCCGCCGAGCGCGGTGCCACCGACCGGCCGGCTGGCGGCGGCCACCGGGCAGCCGGTCACCTCCTCCAGCGCCGCCACGAAGGCCCGGCCGGCCGCCCCCTCGGCCACCGCGCAGGCGTAGAGCTCGACCGGCGCGCCGGTGAGTGCCACCCCCAGCGCCGCCAGGTCGTCCCGCCGCCCGGCCAGGGTCGCTGCGGTCATCGGCCGGTCGCCGAGGCTGAGCGCCCCCGGCTCGCCGTGGCAGATCACCACCAGCCGCCGGCCCGGTGCCGCCCGCGCCGCCGCCACGAGCTGCATCAGCCCGTCGCGCTCCGGATCGATCCGCAGGATGTGGGCGCGCAGGGTGAGGGCGGCGAGGATCGCGTCCGCCGCCGGCACCCGGGCGTCGACCGCGACCAGGGCGAACCCCGCCCCGGTATCGCCTGGCGGGGCGTCGTGCGCCCGGCGGTTGCGAGGGTGGCTCAGGCCGGAGTGCATCAGACCACCATGAACCAGTCGGCAGGGGCGCCCGCGGGCGGGACGCCGGCGAGGGTGACGGAGTTGCCGGATCCGAGGTCGAGGACAGCGTCGCCGTTGCTGTCGGACGTGATCCGCGCCAGCAGGTCGGCGGCGTTGGCGATGCCGGTGCCGTTGACATTCGCCGCGACCGCGATGATGTCGCCGTCGGTGACCGAGAAGCCGCTGATCGTGTCGGCGCCGTCGCCGGTGCCGAATTCGTAGCGGTCGGCGCCGACGCCACCGACGAGCAGGTCGTTCCCGGCGCCGCCCGAGAGCGTGTCGGCGCCCTGGCCGCCGTATAGGGCGTCCTCGCCGAGGTTGCCGAAGAGCCGGTCGGCGTCGAGGTTGCCGTACAGCACATCGCCGCCCTGGCCGCCATAGGCGGTGTCGGCGTCCTGGCCGCCGAAGACGGTGTCGTTGCCGAGGTTGCCGTACAGCAGGTCGACGCCCTGGTTGCCGTAGAGGATGTCGGCGTCCTGGCCGCCGAACAGGGTGTCGGCGCCGGCGTTGCCCCAGAGCGTGTCATTGCCCTGGTTGCCGTAGGCGAGATCGTCGCCGGCGCCGGCATGGACCTGGTCGTCGCCGGCCATCGCCGAGACGGTGTCGGCGCCGTCGGCGCCGAACTGGGTCTCATTGCCGGCGCTGCCGACCAGGCGTTGGGCAATGCCGGAGCCGCCGCCGGAGCCGCTGCCGCCGTCGGACGTCGGCACGGCGCCGGCGTCGGTGAGGGTGACGTCGTTGCCGTCACCGCCGGCGTAGCTGATCCGGTAGACCCGGCCGCCCGCATTGAAGGTCGCATTCTCGGCGAGGCTGGCGAAGCTGCCGGTGACGGCGTCGGCGCCATCGTTGCTGATCAGCACCCAGCTGTGGCCGGTGCCCGAGGCGTAGCCGAACACCGTGCTCAGCGTCGCGCCGTCGATCGTGACGGTTCCGGTCACGACGATCTGGTCGTACTGGGTGCCGGCGGTCGTCCCGTCGATCTCCATGGTGGCGGTGGAGCCGGCGGCCAGCGTCAGGTTGCCGGTGGCGATGATCCCTGGGCTGTTGCCGGGCGAGATCGTGGCGCCCGACGTCACCTCGACGGGCGTGGAGTAGCTGCCGGTGCCGCCGAGGGTGACGCCGGAAGCGACGCTGAACGTGCCGCTGCCCGACAGCGTGCCGGCGAACGAGCTGACGCCGGGGTTGGAGAAG
>Ga0209024_1002320_pt1 | contig 11506 bp, 9 predicted proteins | sample AutmiccommunBRH5_FD_187380 | JGI IMG/M metagenome (GOLD analysis project Ga0209024, IMG submission 187380) | Deep subsurface microbial communities from Mt. Terri, Switzerland - Autotrophic microbial communities BRH/5 (SPAdes) (version 2) | ecosystem: Environmental > Aquatic > Deep subsurface >...
GTAAAATTCAGGAACGGCATGGTGTTTATCAGAGGGTACATTGCTAATAAACGCTTGCCAGTGGTCGGGATAAATCTGGCAAGCGCCATTTTTGTAAAACCAGTCAATGTCTTGGTTACGACCTAAATAAACTTGATGTAAAAGCAGTGCGTTGACTTGCTGAGGATACAGCTGAGCATAAAGCAAGGCGAGAAGTGAACCCCAGCCGCCGCCAAACAACACAAAAGATGTGAGATCCAGGTGAGCGCGGATGGCATCAATGTCGTCAAGTAAATCCTGTGTGGTATTGTTTTTTATTTCCGCGTGGGGGGTGGAGCGCCCACAACCGCGTTGATCAAAAATAATGATGCGATAGCGTTGCGGATCAAAAAAACGACGCAGATGCGTATCGCCGCCTGCACCAGGCCCTGCATGGAGCACAATAACAGGTGCACCCTCAGGATTACCTGTTTCTTCAACGTAAAGTACATGAGGCTTGCCGACTGGCAGTTCGTGACGAGCATAGGGCTTAATCGCAGGATAAAGTGTGTGCATAAGAACTTAGTTATTTTTAATAACCTATCTTATACGAGAGACACCTGGATTGGCAAAACTTTGTCATTCGCGGCTAAATTGATGATAATATTGCACTGATTTGTAATTGGGAATAATTTATGGCTATGGCACCCTGGTTGGAAGGGCTTAATGAACGGCAACGGAGTGCTGTGACCGCACCTTTTGGTAACACCTTGGTATTGGCCGGGGCTGGCAGCGGCAAAACGCGTGTACTGGTTAGCCGCATTGCTTGGTTGATTGATGTAGAGCATGTCTCCCCAAATGAAATTCTGGCAGTGACATTCACGAACAAAGCGGCGGGAGAAATGAAAACCCGCTTAAGCAGTCTACTGAGTTGCCCGGTGCATGGATTATGGGTGGGGACTTTTCATGGATTGTGCCATCGTATTCTACGACGGCATTACCTTGAAGCGCGATTGCCAGAGCAGTTTCATATTCTCGACAGCGAAGATCAAGCGCGTGTGATTAAACGCGCCATTGCGTCGCTTAATCTGGATAGTGAACAATGGCCTGTGAAACAAGCACAACAATTCATTAATAGTAAAAAAGACGAAGGCTTGCGGCACCAGCACATTAATGCGCTGCACTACGGTCCTACCCGCACGCTGGTTGATATTTATAAAGCTTATGAGCAAGCCTGCCAAACCGCAGGTGTTATTGATTTTGCAGAACTTCTGCTGCGCACCCATGAATTACTGCGTGATAACCACGCACTGCTTGCCCATTACCAGCAGCGTTTTAGCGCAATTCTAGTGGATGAGTTTCAGGATACCAATACGATTCAATATGCCTGGATTCGCCTGCTCGCAGGGGATAGTGCTGCTGTCATGGCCGTAGGGGATGATGATCAATCCATTTATGGCTGGCGAGGGGCAAAAATAGAGAATATCCAGCGCTTTTCACGTGATTTCACCGCTACACAATTGATTCGCCTGGAACAAAATTATCGCTCCACGTCCACGATATTGGATGCGGCGAATGCCTTGATTACCCATAACCAGTCGCGCATGGGTAAGGATTTATGGACGGCGGGGGAGCCTGGTGAAAGGATTGTGTTATACAGCGCGTTTAACGAATTGGAAGAAGCGCGGTTTGTGAGCGATCGCATCGCGATGGAAATTAACCGCGGCCGTCGCGCAGATCAAATTGCCATTTTATACCGCTCTAATGCCCAATCCCGGTTATTGGAGGAATCCTTGTTGCGTGCCGGTATTGCTTATCGTATTTACGGTGGCGTACGCTTTTTTGAGCGTGCTGAAGTGAAGGATGCCTTGGCTTATTTACGTTTAATAGCCAATCCTGACGATAGTACCGCATTTGAGCGGGTGGTTAATTTCCCAACCCGAGGTATTGGTGAAAAAACGCTGCAAGATGTGAGACAACTTGCCAAGACTGCGCAAATCTCACTATGGCAGGCGGCGCTGCAATTAATGGCTACTGATCAGTTGCCACAGCGTGCAGCCGTTGCTTTGTCTAAATTTATAAAATTGATAGAAAACTTGCAACAGCGTACCGCAGGCCTTGAACTTGATGAACAACTTAATGAAGTGATAAATGCCAGTGGTTTATATACGCACTTTTCCAAGCTAAAAGGCGATAAATCTGAATCCAGGCTGGATAACTTGCAGGAATTGGTCAATGCTGCCAAACAATTTCGTTATGAGCAAGATGAGGAAAATGAGCTGCCTTTACTGGTCGCATTCCTCGCCCATGCGTCATTGGAGGCTGGTGACATGCAAGCTGAACAACACGATCATTATGTGCACATGATGACCTTGCATGCAGCGAAAGGTCTTGAGTTTCCAGTGGTGTTTATGGTTGGCATGGAAGAAGGCTTGTTTCCTGGCAAGCAATCGATAAGTGAGCCTGGGAGGATGGAAGAAGAGCGCCGGCTTTGTTATGTCGGCATGACCCGCGCGATGGAAAAATTAGTGATGAGTTATGCTGAAATCAGGCGCTTGTATGGTCGTGAAGAATACCACCGGCCTTCGCGATTTCTAAGTGAATTACCAAATGCACTAGTGGATGAAGTTCGCCCAAAAGCAACGTTTCAACCACCTGCGGGGAAAAGCCGGATACCATCTGCTGCAGAAGAGGCCGGCTTTAAGTTAGGCCAGTCGGTTAGTCATGCGAAATTTGGTCAAGGTGTTGTCCTGGCTGTGGAAGGCAGTGGTGCGCATACACGCGTGCAAGTTAAGTTCGTCACCCAAGGCAGTAAATGGCTAGTATTGGCTTATGCTAATTTGACAGTATTGGATGATTGTTTGAAGCCTAACTAAGCAACGTGGCCGATCTTACCCATGGTGTTTTCCACCGCGGCATGCAGGAGAAGCAGGCGCACCTGTGGTTTGCTTTGACCACTCATCAGGGGTGTAAAGATGCAAGGTCAACGCATGCAAGCCGGTATTAAATTCATTTGTGAGGCATGCATTGATAAAACGATGGCGAGCAATGCGCGGCATGTTTGCAAACATATCTGCAACTGCCAATACTTTGAAATGCGTCTCAGCACCTTTGGGCACGTGATGATTATTTGACTCATCAATAACAGACAAGGTGGCTGGTGTTAGTTTGGCAGATAAGATCTCATGAATACGTTGTTGTCGTGACATTGCCGTTTCATCATTATTCAGAATAGGTAAAGTATACGCAGAAACAGCCGATTTGTCTTTACTTACAGGTTAGCCATTTTATGAATAACAGGTTATTTATGACTTAAAAATGTCACATTGTGACCATAGTTAGCAGCTGCGCAGGCTGGGTTTTTCGGGGAGTGTGTTGTTTTTTATTGCTTTTTTTAGTTGGCATTGAACTTGCATTATTGTTATTGTGTAACATTAATTTAGGGGAATGTCATGAAATCACAGAAAGGTTTTACATTAATTGAATTGATGATCGTGGTAGCGATTGTCGGTATTCTCGCCGCAGTAGCTATTCCGGCTTATCAGGATTACCTGGTTAGAGCCAGGGTAACAGAAGGATTGAGTCTTGCATCCTCGGCTAAAACAACCGTGTCTGAGAATGCAATGAGCGGGGCTGCGAGTTTGACTCAAGGGTGGAATGCGCCTGCAGCAACGCCAAACGTAGCTAGTGTTGCAGTTGCTGCGGCAACGGGCGCTATTACCGTTACTTATACTGCAGCGGCTCAGAGCGTTGTGTTGACTTTAACACCTACCTCAGGCGGTGCGGCAATTGCTGCTGGTACACCACCAACTGATTCGATTACCTGGACTTGTGCTGTGAGTGCTGCGGCCAATAACAGGTATGTACCGGCTAACTGCAGGATATAATCCTTCAGTAACGTAAAGCCGCCTTTCAGGCGGCTTTTTTTATAGTTTTTTTGCTACAAGCTTATTTTTAAGCCTAACATAATGGGGTAAGCCGCTGGCATATGGCGGGTATGCTTCTCCCTGAATTAGCGGATTTAAATAACGGCGACAAGCTTCCGTGATGCGCATGCCATCAGCTGTGATAAATTCCGCAGGCATTTTCTTTTCCTGATTGGCTACTTCTGCTAATGGCACATGCGAGATAGACCAGCGATAAGGGCTGTCGTTTTCACGCACGATGATTGGCATGATAGCGTTTTGGCCGTTGAGCGCCATGGTCACTGCAGCTTTTCCCAGTGCATAGGCTTGCTCAACATCGACGGCAGAGGCGATATGGCGGGCAGCGCGCTGCAGGTAATCAGCGACCGCCCAATGGTATTTGAGATTTAATTCGCTTTTTATCAATTGGGCGATCACAGGAGCCACACCACCTAACTGGGCATGGCCAAATGCATCACGTACGCCTGCATCACTTAAAAATTGAGCCTGTTGATTGCGAATTCCCTCTGATACCACGATCACGCAATAGCCATAGGATTTGACGCATTCGTCGACGCGCTTTAGGAACTTGGCTTGATTAAAGGGTATTTCAGGAAACAGAATAATGTGTGGTGGCTCACTTTCCTTTTTGCTGGCTAAACCACTGGCAGCGGCAATCCATCCGGCGTGCCTGCCCATGACTTCGAGGATAAATACTTTGGTGCTAGATGCAGCCATGGATGCCACATCAAACCCTGCTTCCAGGGTGGAAATAGCGACGTATTTAGCTACGGAGCCGAATCCTGGGCAGGAGTCTGTAAAAGGTAAGTCATTGTCGACGGTTTTGGGGATTCCGATGCAGGTTATCGGGTAATCGTTCGCCGCACTCATTTTTGCTACTTTATTCGCAGTATCTTGTGAATCGCCACCGCCATTATAGAAAAAATAACCAATATTGTGTGCTTTGAACACGGCAAGCAGGCGTTCAAATTCATCGCCATCTTCTTTTAATTTATGGCGGCAAGAGCCAAAGGCCCCAGAAGGGGTGTGCATGAGTCTTGCAATGGCATCATCGCTTTCCAGGGAGGTGTCGATGAGGTTTTCATGCAAAGCACCGAGTATGCCATCCTTCGCTGCATAGACTTTACCTATTTGCTGTGGATGCAGGCGGGCTGTTTGGATAACGCCACAGGCAGAAGCGTTGATGACGGCGGTGACGCCGCCTGATTGGGCGTAGATTGCATTTTTTATTGTCATGGTTTCTCCGTGATTGTGTTTGCTTAGGTGCGAAACTGCGAAACTGCGAAACTGCAAAAATCCCCCCCAGCCCCCCTTTTATAAAGGGGGGAGGTTTATTCGTGCCCTCCTTTTATGAAGGGGGAGGTTTATTCGTGTCCTCCTTTTATGAAGGGGGAGGTTATTCGTGTCCTCCTTTTATGAGGGGGGAGGTTATTCGGGTCCTCTTTTTATAAAGAGGGAAATTTATTCGTCACTGAGAGTTTATTCGTGTCCGTCATTTCTATTAGGAGTGGTATTCATGTTCCCCCCTTTATAAAAGGGGGGTTAGGGGGGATTTCGTCAATGCTACAAAAATCACCTCAAGCACCTCATCAATACAGTTTAAAACTTGCGAATTATCAAACCGTAACACATTCAAATTCAAACTCCTTAAAAAATCATCACGATCTTTATCGCGCTGTAGATACGTTGCTTCAAAATGCTGCCCGCCATCGACCTCAATCACCAATTTTGCAGTAGGTGCGTAAAAATCTACAATATAATTCCCAATAGGCCTTTGACGGTAAAATTGAGTATTATTCAAATGCTTCCTGCGTATGCGTGACCATAATAACGCCTCAGCGTCTGTTTGCGTGCCCCGCAGAGCTCTTGAGTGAGATATTAATCTACGATTGTAATGTAATTTCAACTGTTAATCCCTTACTAAAAACGATTACACCGCTACCGATGAACGGTATGAATTCTCATAGTCATTAAGCACAGCATCAATGCTTTGTATTAAGAGTGAAAAAGCATTATCAAGTTCGTCGATGTGTTTCGCACCTTTTGCCCGATGCTCAAGTTGAGCCACATGACTTTGTAATTGCGGTACGCCGCAAAAGCAGCATGCGCCGTGTAGTTTGTGGGCTGCCTGCTCTAGTCCTTTAATATCATGATGTTGCATTAACACAAGAAATTCACCACGGTTTTTTTGCAATTCCTCAACAAAGCAGGCAAGAAATTCCACTGCTAACTGTAAGTTACCAGATACTTTTTCTACGCATAAGGGCCAGTTAATAGCCGTGATTTTGGCATTACTGATAAGCGTTAGCAGGTGGCGGATTAGGCTTTCTTCATCTATCGGTTTTTGCAGACAAAGGTCAATACCGGCTTTTTGTAAGCGGTCTTTGCTTATATCAGAGCAGTTTGCACTAATTAAAATTATTGGTGTGTTTTTATTGAGCATTGATTTTTGGCGGATAAGGCAAGCTGCGTCAAGGCCATTTAGTTTTGGCATTTGCAAGTCCAGGAGGATTGCATGGAAACGTTTTTTGTCACAAATGGTAACGGCTTGTTCCCCATCATCGACTGATTCAATGCACGCGTTTTCGCCTAGTAATGAGTTGAGTAGCATGCGGTTGACTGGATTATCTTCAGCCACTAACAAATCAGGCTGGGCGAGGCGTAACTGCATACGCAATGCATCAAGCTTTTCATGTAATGTATTGGCTGGCGTAGCCTGGCTGAGCAGGGATGCAACAGTTTCATGTAGTTTTTGGATATTAGGTGGCTTAAATATGAAACCTTGCGCGCCGAGTGCTTGATGATCCTGGATATACCATTTTGAAACCAGTACACATCGGATGGATTGTTTTCGCAGGATTTGTGCTACTTGCTTCTCACAGCCCTTATTGACGTTGATAAAAGCAAGGCTGCATGTTGAGTGCTGCTTAAAAGCGTCTTCTAGCTGATTAAACGCGCTGATACGAATGCAGTTAATACCCCAAAAGCCCAGGCCATTGCACAAGGCCTCTAAATGCAGGGGATTTTCATCAAAACAGATTACATTCAGGTTGGTAAAACGGTGAATTTGATGTTTTTCAACTTCATAAGCCGTGAGCTTTTCCAGCTTTATGTGAACGGAAAACGTGGAGCCTTTGTGGGGTTCGCTGGTTAATGAAATGCGCCCATGCATCTGCTCCACTAAACTCTTACAAATAACCAATCCCAGGCCTGAGCCGCCATAGCGGCGGATAGTTGTTGTGTCTGCTTGATTAAATGCATTAAATAAAGTCGATTGATCTGCAGTTGAAATACCTATGCCTGTGTCTATAACCGACAAGCAGATGGTGTAATCTTTGTCTGATTCCTGAACAATATTGGTGCGGATTAATACGTAACCATGATCGGTAAATTTAATCGCATTGCTAACCAGGTTACTAATAATTTGTTTTAATCGAAGTGGGTCACCGAGCACTGTTTTGGGTACATCCACTGCAGTTGAAGGAATGAGGTCAATGCCTTTTTTATGCGCGTTTGGGGCGAGCAATGCCAATACGTCATCAATGCAGCCACGAATATCTAAAGGGATGCAATCGAGGTGTAATTTGCCGGCATCCATTTTGGAGTAGTCTAGAATGTCATTGATGATACTTAATAAATCTTGTGCTGACGAGTGGATGGTTTTTACATAATCCAGTTGCAGCGGGTCAAGTTTGCTTTCTAATAACAGGTTGGTAAAACCAATGATACCATTCATGGGGGTGCGGATTTCATGGCTCATGTTGGCGATGAATTCAGATTTTTGCCGGCTTTTTTCTTCAGTTTTCTTTTTATCCAGTGATAACTCAATGTTTTTTTCTTCAAGTAGCTCCAGATTGGTTTGTAAATCAGTCGTTGCGACTTCGATGTATTGGTTTAAATCATTCACGGTACTTAAATAGTGCTTTTGCAAGTGAGAGCAGCCTTGCTCAATGATGCCAAGTTCACCGGCAGTCGAGACTTTAATTTGTGTTTCAAATTCGTTTCTTAATATTTGCTTCATGCTACGGCGCAGGCGCGCTATTGGCAGGTAAATTTTACGGGATAAAAAATAGTGAATACTTAAGCTAATCAGTAACCCCAACAAGGTAATAAATATGGTGATAATGTACATTTGATAAGTTTTAATCAGCGTTGCCTGGGTATCGATGTCTATTGATAACCAGCCTAGCGTATTGTCAGCCTGGAAGGTGACAGGACTTGCCGGTGCTTCGAAAGGCAGGACGGAATAAATATTGAATTTGGGAACGGTAATAGGGGCGATAAAATTCATGCTGTAGGGGTTTAATTGCTTTTTCTTAATGTAGTCGCCAGTAAATTCAGGGGGGATAAAATGCTTGTTCAATGAATGTTTGCCGCGGCGATAGGCCAGCAATTGCCCTTGTGCGTTGTAAAACGCTAAAGACTGGACTTCCGGGTTGATGTTGGATGCATCAATCAGCCCTTGCAGAATACGGTTGTCATTGTGCATTAAGGCAAGCTGGGCTGCTGGGATAAGCTGGCGAATATAGGTTTCGCCTAAATGCTCGGTGTGTTGTTTTAAATCTTCACTGAATTGGCCATTGTAGAACAGGGCAAAAAACAACGCGACCAGTAAGACTGGAATCATGGTGGTGATTCTAAGCAGGTATTTAATGCCAATGCCTTTCAACACGTGTTCCTTATGCGGGTATGATGGTACAGTGTAATTCAGGATCCTTTGCGTAACGAGCAAAGTCGGCTATTATACCGCGATTATTTCCAAGCTTACAACGGAGTATTCAATGGTCGTCAGAACGCGTTTTGCCCCAAGTCCAACCGGATTTTTACATGTTGGTGGGGTGCGTACAGCCTTGTTTTCCTGGTTGTATGCAAGACGTCACAATGGCAAATTCATTTTACGCATTGAAGACACGGACAAGGAACGTTCAACTGAAGCATCGGTGCAAACAATTCTCGATGGGATGCGCTGGCTTGGCCTTGAACACGATGAAGGCCCTTTTTATCAGACGGCGCGCTATCCCCGTTATTTACAGATTGCACAACAATTACTGGAAGAAGGCAAAGCTTATCGCTGTACTTGCAGCAAGGCACGGCTGGAGGCTTTACGTGAAGGCCAGCTCGCTGCAAAAGAAAAGCCACGTTATGATGGGCATTGCCGCGATAAAAATTTACCTGCAACAGATGAGCCCCATGTGCTGCGTTTCAGAAATCCGCATGCTGGAGTGGTGTCATTTTCAGATCATGTGTATGGCGACATTCATGTGAGTAATAATGAGCTGGATGATTTGATTATCCTGCGTTCAGACGGCAATCCAACCTATAATTTTGCGGTGGTTGTGGATGATTGGGACATGCAGATAACGCATGTGATTCGCGGCGATGATCATATTAATAATACGCCGAGACAAATCAATTTATTTAAAGCACTCAATGCCCCTGTGCCTGAATTCGCCCATTTACCAATGATTCTAGGCGATGATGGTAAACGTTTATCCAAGCGCCATGGCGCGGTGAGCGTGTTGCAGTTTAAAGAGCAAGGCATTCTTCCCCATGCGTTGTTAAATTACCTGGTACGTTTGGGCTGGTCGCATGGTGATCAGGAGATTTTCAGTGTTGAAGAAATGATTGCCAGCTTTGATTTAAACCATGTCAGCAGGGGCGTATCGAGTTTTAATTACGATAAATTGCATTGGTTAAATCAGCATTATCAAAAAGTTGATCCCCCGGAACAAGTAGCGGCTGCACTTGGCTGGCATTTTGAGCAGCAAGGGATTGATGTATCAGGTGGCCCGGCGTTGATAGATTTGGTATTAGTTCAAGCTGAGCGTTGTAAAACGCTGGCAGAAATGGCTGAGAAAAGTCAGTTTTTCTATCAAGATAATGTTGCCTATGACCAGGATGCAGTAAAAAAGCACCTGCGTCCGGTGGTTCTGGAGCCATTAACAGCGCTTTATGAGCGCCTGCAGCAGGTGGATGACTGGCAGCACGATCCATTGCAGCAGTGCATTAATGATGTTAGTGCTGAATTTGATATCAACATGGGCAAAATAGCACAACCTTTGCGTGTTGCGGTAACCGGCAGCAGTAATTCGCCAGCGATCGATGTTACGTTAACCCTGCTTGGCAAGCAGCGCGTCTTAAGTCGTCTGGCGCATGGCTTGCAGTTAATTCGTGAACGCCAACAAGCTTCCTAACCCTCAACTTTTCTGCATACCGGTCGATAGAATAATATAAGCACATTAACCGGTATGTAATCATGAAAGAAAAATTTTTTGCATATAAAATAACCCGAGATGCCTCAGGCTTAGTTTGCACGCATTCTGAATTTGAAGAAGATAAAATGTTGGATCTACTAAAGGATATTCAACGGCTTAACGCAAGTGGAATCTACTGGATTTTTAAACAATTAAACGGCAAACCAGAGGAAGCGTTTTCCATTATTGATTGCAGCCATAATCGGATTTATTACCATTATTCCGGCGATGTGGAAGATATTGCAGACACAATTGAGAAGTTAAGTAAATAATGGTCTATTATTTTACATGTGGGTATTTAAAGGAATAAATATTATGTCGAATCAATATAAATTGAAAAAAATCATCGGGTTAGGGATATTCTTGTTACCTATACTCTCTTTTTCAGCAACAAGTACGGTTACAAATACCAATGAGGTAACAAAAGATGCCTGGTTGGAACAAATTAAAAAAATGATTGTCGTGCCTATATGCAAAAGCTTCATGGATGACCCCTCCATTAGTGCCCGGTTGAAAGAACGTAATATCAGTTATGATGATTGCCAACGCATCATCCCGAGTCTTGCAGATTCCTGTCAAAAAAAATATTATGATGACATGCCTGCTCAAATTAACAATGAGTCGGCAAAAAAATGGTGGCATAAACTGGGTGAATGCATAGGGGGCGATTTTGTTATTCATCATTTGTATCCCGAAGCAAAAGTTACACCTAAAAAATCATAGATTATTCACTTGGTGTATAAAATATGAGTGGTGTATAAAATATGAGTGGTGTATAAAATATGAGTGGTGTATAAAATATGAGTGGTGTATAAAATATGAGATGAAAATAAATCTCATTTTGATTTTGATTCTTGAGACTGGTACTATTCGCATTATTTTAAGCCTAAGGGTTGTTACCATGAGTTTTTTTGTACGCTTGAATCAAGAAAAGCGGGGGGCCTACGCTTTAGCTGGTATTTATCAACAGAATGTCCCGCATCCACGGCAAAGACAGCCCGTTCGTCCGGTGACGTGTTTTGATCATTTTCAATCATTTTCTGACCTGCAAAATGATGTAAAAGCACTGATTATTAAGCCGTTGGCTTGTGTTTTTCTAAGCAGGTATCATGAGCTTAAATGCCTTTATGAGCTGGCACTTTCAGCCATTCATTTGCTAACCTTATCTCCTGAACTTGCGTGTGATCATTTTGCAAGTTGTGTCGAGTCTTTCTTCAAATCTGTTGTTTACGACTTATTAAGCACATGGGAAATTTTGGAACAATCCGTCTCCTTGGGGATGCGAATGATGATGAGTGTTGGCCACGGTTTAGCTGTATTAGCGAATTGTGTTTCTGGCGTTGATGACCTACCTCCATACTCCAATCA
>Ga0209024_1002322_pt1 | contig 11505 bp, 10 predicted proteins | sample AutmiccommunBRH5_FD_187380 | JGI IMG/M metagenome (GOLD analysis project Ga0209024, IMG submission 187380) | Deep subsurface microbial communities from Mt. Terri, Switzerland - Autotrophic microbial communities BRH/5 (SPAdes) (version 2) | ecosystem: Environmental > Aquatic > Deep subsurface >...
GAACGGCCTCAGCCTGATCAATCCGATTGACGTCGCCGTCGTGCGCAAGCCGGGTTCGGAACTGAAGGAGTTCTTCACGCCGATTCTCGCGGCGCGCGCCTCGCTGGGGCTGCCGAATGGCTTGAGCATTGATGGGTTCTATCAGTTCAAAAGCGACAATATCGTACCCGACCCCAGCGGCACCTACTTCAGCGCGGCAGATTTCGTCGGGCGTGGCTCACAGCCGCTGCGCGGCGGCGTTCTGGATTTCGGCGGCGACGCGCGTTTCAATCCGTTCCTGATCGCCAACGGCCTGGATGTCGACACCGTGTGGGAAAGCCAGCTTGCGGTGAACTATCCGGCAGTGTCGATTGAGCGCGCCAATGACAAGAACGCCGATAACGGCGGCGAATTTGGCTTTGCGTTGCGGTATTTCGCGTCCGAGCTCAATCAGGGCACCGAATTTGGCCTGTTCTTCATGAACCTGCATTCCCGGCTGCCGATTCTTGAACTTTCCCCGTCGATTCCCGGCGCCGCGCGCGACAATGTGACGGCGCTTGCCAACGCCCTTGACCCGTTTGAGATCGGAGGCGCTGCCGGGCTGGTCGGAGTGACGGGGGTGGCCGGGCCAACCGGTGCGCCGGGCGGGCCGCCCGCGCGTAACGCCTTTGAAGTGGCGCAGACCCTGTGCAATGTCCTGGCGAACTCGGGCGTGCCGGTGGCGATGGCGCTGAACGGCATCGGGTCGGCCAATACCCCCTTCTCTGTCGCCGGCACATTATCGGGTAATGCGGCAGCGGACGTACCGGCGAATATTGGCGCAGTGCAACTGGCGCTGCCCGGCGGCTATACCAACTGCAACAATATGGCGGTGCTGGTGAACCGCAACACAGCGTCGATCGATGACACTGTTGCGGCCGTGCTGGCCAACACGCAAACCTTCCGGCTGGCATATCCCGAAGACATACAAGTGGTGGGCCTCAGCCTCAGCACTACGGTCGGCGGCATCGCCGTGCAGGCGGAAGCCACCTATCGCCATGATCAGCCGTTCAATTATGCGTTTGCTGAAATGGGGGCGCTTAGTAATGACCTGGACGGTCAGACCCGGTTCCGCACCCGCGCGCCGCAGGCGCCCGGCCCCACCCAGTTTGGCTTTCCGCCCGGCACCCCGCAGGTGATTGCGGGAGCAGGTGCTGGCCCCGGCGGAACCAATGTTCTGGATGCAGCGACGCCAGGCTTTGAGCCGCTCTTCCTTTCCGGCCTCAACCAGACCGTCGCGCGGCCCGGGGACAAGACCTGGGCCGACATGGCGGCGGCGCAGGAACGCGCGCTAGGCCTGGCGCCAGGGACCATCAACCGGGGCACCCCGCCGTTTGTCCCCGTTGGCCTACCCGGAGGCATTCCGCGCGAAGTGTCGGCTAGTCTGGCGGCACGGGCAGCAGCAGGTACGTTAAGCGCCAGCGATGCGGACGTGATCGCTGCGGTGACCAGCACCATCGACTCCGGTGTTGCTTCGGGTCTGCTTCCCGCCTCGGCGCCCCGTGATATTGCAGCACGGGCCGCACAGCTTGCGGCGACATCGAACGCCATCGGGTATATAGCTGTCGATCCGCTCGGCACCAATGCGCGCACCTTCACCCCGGCGGGAACCCCGCTTTCAGGCGGGGTGAACGCAGCGGGCGCAAATGTCCCGAGCGGGTTTATCGCGCCCGGTTCAGCCATCATCACCGGCAGCCCGACCGACGTAGGGTTTGCACAACTTGTTGGCGGCGCGGGATCGCCCGGCGGGGTGCCCGTTGCGCAGACCAGAGCCTCGGCTCTGACCGCGAAAGATGTCGGGCGTGACGGCTTTATCAAGCCTGCACTGGAAGATGTGTTTACGGCGCAAACCACCCTGACTTCTCTGCTGTTCGCCTCTAACCCGATGGTGCAGTTCGCCAAAGCGGATGGCGGCGTTCTGGTGACGGAAATTGGCATGGTGCTGGTGCCTGGCATTTCCAGCGCCGACGGGCTGCAGGGCGGCAACACGCGCGGCCTCATCAACACCCTCGCGGCGCAGACCTCTGTCCTTAATGCGGGTATGGAATTGGGCGACGGATACGCGACCAAATTCTCATGGGGCGCGCAGGGACTGGTGTCGCTTACCTATAACCGGGCCTTTGGTACGCCGATAAACGTGAGCCCCAGCGTCGCCTGGAAATGGGATTTCGGCGGTAATACGCCTGCCCCGTTCGGCAACTATCAGGCGGAACGTAAGGCCATTACCCTTGGCGTTACCGGAACCTATCTGGCCAACTGGGCGGGATCAATAAGCTGGACCTCAAACTTTGGCCCCGATGCGCCGCTGAATGATCGGGACTTCGCGTCCGTGACGGTGTCCTACGCGTTCTGATCTAACGCTGTCACACCTAAAAAGCCCGGAGCGATCTGCTCCGGGCTTTTTATTTGCCAACATGCTGAATTATAGCGTTCGCTGATCATCGTAATGCATAACGGAACGCCGGTTGTCCGGGCATCAAGGGCAAACAGAATAAGGTCCTATCGCCTGACGATATTGGCGACGATTTCATCGACCGCCGCATCGGCAAGCGCGCGGATTTCGTCATCGTTTCGCCCCTGAATGGGATGCGGTACAAATACCCGCGCCGCATCAAAACCAAGCGCCACCACCTGGGTCGCGGCCGCATCAATAAATTCCGTTGATGCAATGCCCACCGATGGAATACCGCGGCCTTCCAGATTCGTGATGTCATGCATACAGCACGATGTGCACGAGCCTCAGTCGGCCAGCCCTTCCACAACCACATCGCATTCCGCACTGATCTGTTGCAGCAGATCAACCGGCGCGACGCGGGTGAATGTTGGCTTTTTATACCGGCGGATGGTAACGCCAAGACCGGTCAGTAATTCTTCCACCCGGTTAAGAAACACGTCGCCGCGCGGCTTGGAAATATCCAGCAGCCCGACACGCAGCCCCTCAAGCGATTCGGGCCGCGCAAGACGCGCGCGGTCCGCCGGTTCGCTCTCGGCTGTCGGATCCAGCAGAATGCGTTGATTGCTCATCCATTCACCTCCTTTGTTACGGGCTGGCTGCCCATTTCACCACTCGCCCCCCAACCTGCGATAATGGCGGAGAACATCCCCGCACCTCCGCCTGCGCGAACGATATTAAGCCCATCGGGCCGGAATTTTGGTAATACTTTGTCCTCCAGGCCTGGAATTGGCGGCAGGCCTTCCGCCATCCCGCCGGCGCCGCGCAGCAGTTCGCGCGCCGGAAAACGCAGCAGCGCGTGCAACTCTTCCTTGAGATCAGCCTTTGTCCAGCCCGCTTCGCGGAACACACGGCCATGTTCAGGTCCGACAACCAGAAACGCATCCGCCGCCATCACCAGTTTGGGGTGTGACACCACGCGTAAGGCGCCTGCAAAACTGCGCGCCAGGGAATGCGGCTCGCGGCTTTGCTGATCGACAATGCCCTGCATGCCGTCCGCGGCAAACAACGTAACGGTCGACACACCCGGCGCAAAACCACGCTCGACCGACAGTGGCTCCCAATCTGAGCCTTCCTCGTCCTCGGCAAAACAATAGGTATATTTGCCAGGATTCCCGAGGGCGGATTTATCAATCCCGCCCGGCTTGCCGCCGCCAACATTGCGGATGACCAATTGCAGCGCGCGGCCAATGGCGGCGTTTGCGCGATTGCCCTGCCCCAGCACATTGCCGCCGGAATTCATGCCAATGGCGCCGCGCACGGGGCCGTTGACGATCACCATCGGTCCGGAAAAATACGTCGTGCATAACAGTCCGTGCATACAGAACTTGTCGATCAGCGCTGCTTCCACTGCGGCCAGAACAACCGGCAGATATTCCGGCTTGCACCCCGCCATCACCGCATTGACGGCGGCTTTTTCGACGGAACATTCCGCCAAATTCGGCGGTATAACACCGATGATTTCACGCGGATCACGGGTCGTCCCGCTCAGCATGCGCAGCACCCGTTCCTCCGTCGGCGGAACAATTGGCAGCCCATCCGACCAGCCCCGGTCATAACAGGCTTCAATATCATCTTCCAGCGGGCCAAGCGTGACGCGCCGCGAATGCAGACCTGTGTCGCCAAAGCGGATAGCAAGACGCGCCTCGTGTTCCGGCTCTATGTTGATCGCGCCACAACCCGGGCGGTTTTCCGGCAGGTTTTCGCCAAGGGTCTTTATACCGCTGAGGCCACGCCACTCGGCCTTGTTCCAGCCCACAGCCCGGCCAACTTCGCGTCCACCCCGCATACGGATCAGGGTCGGCACGATTTCAATCTTCAGATGATAGGACCGTTCGAGTTCCCGGTCATCAATGACGGCAACGCCTTCGGGAAACGACGGATCATCCTGGCTTAACGCCGTGAACGGCCCGGCCTGCGCCGCAATTTCGCGAAGTTCCGGCACCACCACGATACAGGTCGGGCAATCGCGCTTTACGACCGCGATCAACCCGTCAGGCAACGTTTCCATGTTTTCGCCCTGTCCCGCCGTGGCGGATTATGCTGTCGCCTTGCGATGCTCCCGGACTTTCTCAACCGCCGGAAGCTGCATCAACTCAATCATGATGCCGTCTGGATCCTCGAACAGAATGACCCGCACATCGCTATATTGCGGTATCTCCAGCGACGCCGGCTCGCCATAGCATTGAACACCAAGCCCCTCCAGCCGCGCCTTGGTGTCCTCGATGACTTCACCGGACACCGCAAAGGATAGCAGGAACACACCGGGATCCCCCGGGCGTTTCGGCGCGCTGGGTTTTTCAGCAGGCGGATCAAACTGGATCAATTCGATCTCGCCGACCTGACTGGGACCCTGTTGCAGAATGACCGAGCGCCCCGTCATGCCCGGGCGCAACCGCAGCATTTTTTCCATATTCGGTCCGCCGAGGGGGATATCCAGGGTTTTACGGAAACCGAGAACGTTCTGATAAAACGCCAGCGATTTTTCCATATCAGACACCGTAATCGCGACGTGATGCACTTCACTGATACTGGCCATGAGGTTCCTCCCTATTCAGAGCAATATTACGCGGGTATCAGCTCCATATCCCGCACAGGCCGCGCGGCAAGCAGCGCCTTCGGGTCATACGTCACGCCGCCGCGATAGACACGGCTAAGCGAGCGCAGATCGCGCACATCTTTTGACGGGTCCTTGTCCAGCACCAGCAGATCGGCATGGAAACCGGGCGCCACCTTGCCAAGCTCATTGTCCTTGCGCAGCGCCCGCGCAGCCCCAACGGTCACCGCTTTCAGCGCCGCCATGGCGCCCATCGCCTGGGACAGCAGTTCAACCTCGCGCAGCAACGCAAAGCCCGGCGGCGGATAGTTCAGCCCGCCGCAATCGGTGCCGCCGACAACGACGCCACCCTTTTCGTGCAGAATGCGCACAGCATCCAACTGCTTGTCCAGCGCCTTGCGGCCTTCGCCGGGCGCCCAGTAGCCTGGATGAATGTCCCATTCCTTGCCTGCCTTGACCTTCTTGTTTTGCGCCGCCTGACGCGCGAGGCAATGCGGCGGAATATAGGCGCGATCCGGATCGGCAAGCGCCCCCTCCAGCCCGCTATAGGCGGTCCAGAGCAGATCAAGGGTCGTGCCCATCTTGACCTGTTTGTCGGCCATCGCGCCAAAGAACGCCTGCGCATTGGGAGCCTGCAGGTCCATTTCCTCCCAACCCTTCAGGGTATGGGTCCAGAAGCTGCGGTTGCTCATCGACGCGCCGGGGGCGAGCCGCATTTCCAGCGAGCATATATCCTGGTACGGCGAAATCCAGATATGCTCAAGGCCGTCAATGCCGAACTCGATCGCCTGCATTGCCGTCGTGTACCCAAGATGCCCGGTAATCGGCACCCGCTTGTCGACGGCGCGGATCACCGCTTTTGCCGTATCGGGCTGCATCGTGAAATAGATTTTTATCCCGTCAACGCCCGCCCCTAACAATTCGCCTATCTTAGCGGGCGCGGCCTCGGGGTTCGGGATATTGTCAAGCATCTCGCTCATCGGGCCGGGCGCGAAACTATGCGCTTCGCCATCCAGCAGCGGCCCGCATACATAGAGGCGCGGCCCCACTACTTCGCCGGAATTCACCTGGCTGCGCAGCCGCAGCACCTTGTCTAGCCTGCCGCCCACATCGCGCGCCGCGGTGACGCCCGCGGCGAGAAACAGGGTCAGGTCCGTACGGTCGACAAAGGTTGAGTGAACGTGGGTGTCGATCAGCCCCGCCATTACCGTCTTACCGCTGCAATCGATCACTTCCGCACCGGCCCCCGCCGGGCCATCCCCATCCGTGACCGACGCAATGCGCCCATCCTTCATCACAACAGATACGCGATCCCGTGGCTGGTCCGTTATCCCATCGATCAGCCGCGCATTGCGCAACACAATTTCCTTTGCCATGACGTCTCCCTCCTCGCTGATTATTTTTATTTATTCGACCCCAGTTCCGGATGAAATACAACAGCTTTGACAGGCCCATCACTCTACCCCCGTGGGGTGATGGGCCGGCAGCCACAAACTAAGTCAGCAGTGCTTACTTTATCTTGCTGGTGAAGTTTGGCAGCACCTTGGTGGTCAGCAGTTCCAGATGGCGCATCAGATTTTTCTGCGGGATCAACTCCTGATAGGTCATGGTCCAGAAATAGTCGCAAGGTATGTCCTTGAACAGTTTCTCCAGCTTGCGGTTGACCGTATCCGGGCTGCCGCAAATGATCAGACCGCGATCATGGATGCTTTCAAACGTATTTTCGACCGTGAACGGATCTTCTCCGGGCCGGGTGATTGCCGCGTTAAACCCAAACGGCTGGAAGAATTTGGTCCACAGGAATGCGCCTGCATTGCGGGCCAGTTCCTGCGCTTCGGCGTCCGTGTCGGCGACCACGATGTCGCGGGTCATGCCCATGCGCTCGCCCAGTTTCAGCTTCAGGCCTGCCTCCGCCGCCCCCGCCTGCGCCGCACGCAATTGCGCTTGCGCCGTCTCAACATCGCAGACGATGGAGATCGGGACCATATTCTTGCCCATCGCCCATTTAATCGATTTTTCCGAAAAGCTGAACGGCTGGAACAGATCCGGAATACGCTTGTTGTAGGTTGGCGGCGCAATACCGACCTCGGTCACGATGCCTTTTGCATCAACGCCCTGGCCGAACTCCCGCGTTACCTCGTGGGCTGGCCAGTGAATATCCGCTGGCGGAATTTTCCAGTGTTTGCCCTGATGGGAAAAGGTGTCATTGCCCCATGCCTTCATGACGATGTCAAAATGCTCTTCATGCAGTTCGCGTTTAAGGTTTTCGTAGGTCTCGGTATCGTTGCTGTTTTCCTGACCCTTGTGCTGCTGCCCCAAGACGTTCACCCAGCGTGCCTGATACCCGCGCGCGAAGCCGGCGAAGGCGCGGCCCTGGGTCATCTGGTCGAGCATGGCGATATCCTCGGCGACCCGGATCGGATTTTGTGAGGGCAGCACATTGCCCAACTGGCCCACTTTAATCCGTTTGGTATGCAAGCCCATATACAGGTCCAGCATGATCGGATTGGTCGACACCTCTTCGCCCTCAACATGGAAATGGTGCTCGGTGAAGCCCATGCCGTAATAGCCGTGCTCGTCCAGATACTGGGCGGTTTGCACCAGATTTTTGAGCATGCGCTGATACAGATCGGTGCGCTTGCCCGCCATGCGTCCTTCGATCTCGCTGCGGCTGCCGATGGTCGGCATCGCGAAAAACCCTACTTCCATGTGACTTGCTCCCTGTTGGTAACCCCAGTTGCCAACAGTTTATTATTGAACCAATCAATAAAGCGAGTCAAACCTGCCGGATCACTCCAAACGGCTTGCCCTCATACTCGGCCACGCGCCGATAAGCAGCGCTGACAGCATAAAGCTGCACACCAGCACCGGGCCAAGTGGAAGATCGGACTGGATGGCCACGCTAAAGCCAGACAACAATGCAATCAGCGCAATGCCATAAGCGGTGGCCAGTTCGCGGCGGGTTCCGGCAAAGCGGGTGGCGCCAAGCGCGGGGGCTATAAGGCTTGCGAAAACAACGAAGACACCGGTCAGTTGCACCGATGAGGTTATGGCGGCAGAAAACAGCAGATAAAACCAGACCCCCTGCCGGTTTTGCGGCCGTAAAAACCACAGCGCGAGGATAACCAGATATACCGGCGCATGCAGGGCGATTTGCGGCCAGGTCACGAACAGAAGCTGCCCCGAAAGCAGTTGTTCCATGGCCTCATCGCCATGCGGCTGTCCGGTCAGCAGCAGTATCGCCAGTGACGCCGCCACAACGAAACTGCACCCGATGATCGCTTCCTGACGGTCCGGCGAAAAACGCTCCACCAGATGGAAAAAAAGCGCCGCTATAACCGCACAGGACAGCGCCGTCCCCTGCACCACCCACCAGGGCGGTTCACCCCAGAACAGCCCCGCCGCCACTGCGCCAAGACCGGCGATTTGGGCGATCGCCAGATCAATAAAAATAATGCCGCGCCGCAGCACCACAATGCCCAGCGGCGCGTGGGTCACGGCGATCATGAGACCGGCCGCAAAGGCCGGCCCCACAATCACGGCCATCTCGGCGCTAATCACGGCCATCGCCCTTGAGAAGCGCAATGCTGCGCTCAAACAGGGCGAATAGATCGCCGCCTGCAGCATCGCCGCCAACGGTGAACGGCAGAACGATGGCGGGTGCGCCGGTTTTCTGCGAAAGCCATTGGCTTGCGTCCGCAGGATCATAAGGGGTGCGCACGATCAGCCGCGCCGGGCTCAAAGTTAGCTTTTGCAGCAATGCTTCCAGATGCGATGCGCTTGGAGGGATGCCGGGTTTGGGCTCCAGCACGCCTGCCTCCTGTATCCCCAGCCATGCCAGAAGATAGGAAAAGGCTTTGTGGTGCACCACAATAGCGGCGCCTTTCAACCCCGCCGCTTCCTGTTCCCATCGCTGTGTGGCGTCGCACCACTTTTGCGAAAAAACATCGAAGCGCGCCTGATAGGCATTGGCGTTAGCCGCATCAACTGTCTTAAGCCGGTCCGTCAACGCCTGTGCGATCAGCGCAATATTGTGTGGGTTGAGATGCACATGCGGATTACCTTCGGGATGAATATCCCCCTCCGCGCGATCAAGCCGCACGGGTTTTTCCAGCAGCGGCACAAGCTCCGCCGCAAGCAGCAAACCCGCGCCGCCCGGCTGGGTATTGGCGTTACCCGCCTTCTGCAGCAGGATGGGCAGCCAGCCAACCTCCAGGCTCGCGCCTGTGCAGATCACCAGATCAGCCCTGCGCATGGCGGCGATCAGGCTGGGCTTGGCGCGCACATGATGCGGGTCCTGGCGGGGGGTAGTGGCCGTGAATATTTCCACGTCATCTCCGCCCAGTTCGCGGGCCAGCGCCGCCCATTCCGGTTCGCAGGCGAACAGGTTGAGTTTCGCCTGCGCACTGAGTGGGACCGCGGTCATCAGCCCCAGGAAAAATAAAGCGGGAAGCATGCGGTGCATGGTTGATTCTCCCGCTTAATATTTGTGCGCGCCATGCGCGCCGATGCTCATGATATATTGCAGAAGGATCTGGTCATCGTTCCGCCCCCGCGTAAGTTCTTCATGATTATATTGCAAGCGCACCCGGCTGAACTCGCTGTTCGTCCAGTCGGCCATCACGGCATGGGCGTCCGGATTATATCCGCCGGCATCCAGCGCGCTTCCCAGCAGGCCAAGCGGAACATCCGGCGTTATTAGTCTGCTATAGCGGTACCCGATGCGCCATTGCGGCAGAAATTTATAGACACCCTGCGCATACCATCCCCGGGCGTTGTCATCAAAACCTGCCGCGCCGGTTCCGGCCGCAAAATCTTCATAAGTCCCGTCCTCGCTGCGCCAGAAATATTCGCCTTGCAGCATCACCTCCTGCGCACGCGGATTGCCGGTCGGCGCCCATGTGTACCGCAGATCGGCCGCATACAGGCTGGTATCACCGGTAAAGTTTACGGTTTCCCCGTTTCCGGCGCGACCGCCCGCATCGCCAGACAGCGTGTAACCACCAAGCCGCCAGCTTTGATTGTCACCAATATCTCCGCCGATCCGGGCAAAGGCCGACCAGGCGTCAAAGCCGCCGCCGCTTGCGCCGCCAAACGGAGTGTCATCGCCGCGAAAGCCGCCGCCGCCGATTTCCGAATAGAAATTCGTGGGCAGCACGTAAGAAACCTCCACGCCGTCATCATTGAACGCGCTGTTCAAAAAGACACGGTAGGGCAATGGCCGGTCCGCGAAATCATCCGTGTGAGAATGATGCTCGTTCAGATAACCCAGCGTCCAGAGCGCGCGTCCGGCCTTTACATTCATACCCTTGGGCAGGCCCATGCCGGGCAGGGTCTGGATAAAGGCCTCTTCCAGTTCGATCTTGTCCTCGCCCGCCTCGCGGACGATGGCCGCTGTAACGCTGCCATAGAACTTGTCGTCTACATTCGAGGAAAAGTTGAACTCGGATTCATCAATCCCAAACCCCTGCTTTCCCCTTTCGCCTTCTTCACCAATGGCAAATCCCGCGAACTCCGAACTGTCCCCGGAAAAGCCGCTATATTTGCCATTGAGGATCAGGCCGACTGAGGGATTAAAGCTGTTGTCACGGATCGTGCGGGCCGGTTTGCGCGCGGATACGGGCGCCGTTGCGGCGGCCTGTTGCCCGGCGGGTTTCTGGCTTTCAATTTTGGAAAGCTTCGATTCCAGTTCCGCGATGCGACTTTCATAGGTTTGCCGCATGGCCTGGATTTCCGCCTTCATCGCCTGGATGTCGCTATCGGACGCGGCAAAAGCAGTGGAACTGAACAATAGAGTAAGCGCAGCCGAAGCCGCGAAAGAGGGGATTCGCATGACATTCTCCTTGAGGATAAGCAAACACACCCATCGCGCGGGACGCGAAGGGGCGTTACGATCAAAATGGTTTGCTAGCTAAGGAGAGAGGCGGGCGGCGCACGGGGAAAGGCCGACGGATATTCTTCGGCCAAAAATTCAATAGAAACGGGCGGAACAAATGTGAAGCCGCTGTGGCCGGGAACATGCAGAACGGGCGGCGGCGGCGCGGCCGCCTTGGCCTGATCCGTGGAAAGATAAATATCGCAGATATGGCCGTGATGCTTATGCTTGCCCGGCCCAAACGCAGCCGCATGCGCAATCCCCAGCGCCTGTGCGGCGAGGAAGACGAAAAGCGATAGAATGATGCCGAGGTTTCTGTTTTTCATGCTCTGACCCAGCGGACACTATACAGGTGGGTGTTGGTATTGCAATGCCCTCGGCGGGCCGGAAGTATCATTTGCTTTGACGGTTGAGTGATGGGCCTTTAGAACTGGCGGCATGTCTAAAACCGCTCAGTCCGTGTTGGCTGCGGTGCCATCGCTTGACCGCTTGCTGCGCCATGAAAGCGTCGCGCCCCTGTTGGCCGCGCATGGCCGCGCGATGGTTATTAGCGCTTCGAGGCCGGTACTTGACGGGCTGCGCGAGACGCTGACCCACGGCAGC
>Ga0209024_1002323_pt1 | contig 11505 bp, 9 predicted proteins | sample AutmiccommunBRH5_FD_187380 | JGI IMG/M metagenome (GOLD analysis project Ga0209024, IMG submission 187380) | Deep subsurface microbial communities from Mt. Terri, Switzerland - Autotrophic microbial communities BRH/5 (SPAdes) (version 2) | ecosystem: Environmental > Aquatic > Deep subsurface >...
ACTACATCGAAGTGTTTTACAACCGACAGCGACGGCATTCGTATTTGGCGTATATGACGCCGTTCGAGTATGAACGCCTGCACGCTGTCTCTTAGGTCGGTGTCCGTGAAATCGGGGTCAGTTCAGACTAAGTGGGTTAGCTAACTCGGGGCTGTGGAGATGATCGAGGATCGCGCCAATGAGCTGTTCATCAGCGCCGCTAGCATCTGGGAAATCGGCCAAAACGCGATGGGCAAAGCAAGCTTTCAGTTCGATTCAGGAGTACTAAGAAGGTCTCTTCTGGACGGCGACTACAAGGAGCTGTCCGTGACCAGCCGACACGCCATTACGGCTGCGGCCTCGCCTCTCCTTCACAGCGCCCATTTGATCGGATGCTCATCGGACAAGCAGCTTCGGAAGGCTTCATCCTAGTAACCAATAATCATGCTACAGCGAAGTATTCGGGGCCAATCAAGCACGTCGGTTGAATGCGCCAGCCTTCATACCCTGTCGTAACGGGATGTCTAATGACCATACAAGCCGTCATTTTTGATGCTTTCGGGACACTGATAAAGATTCAAGATGGGTCGCATCCGTACCGACAGTTGATGAAGATCGGAAAGGCGCATGGGCGGCGCCCCCGCCCGGACGACGCGTCTTTCCTGATGAAATCTGCGATAACGTTGACGCAAGCCGCAGCGCATTTGGGGATCACTGCAAGCCCTGAACAATTGAGCACTCTGGAAACTGTCCTGGCAGAAGAGATCGCAGCCGTTGAGGCATATCCTGACGGGCTCGAAGCGGTGAAACTGCTCCAAGAGCAAGGCATTCGAATCGGTGTTTGCTCGAATTTGGCTTTCCCGTACCGGCAAGCCGTCCTGCGTTGCTACCCCATGCTAGACGCATATGCGTTTAGCTGTGATTTAGGCGTAATGAAGCCCGAACCCACCATCTACAGTTGGATTTGCGATCAGCTTGGGGCGTCCCCGACCGCATCGTGGATGATCGGTGACTCCCAACGTTGCGACCGAGATGGGCCAACGGCAGTAGGCATCCGAGGCTTTTTTGTTGACCGAAACAGCACCAACGGTGACTGCCCTGAATTGGTTACGTTCGCTCGTAAGGTATTGGCAACCGCGCGTTGAGCGAGCGATGTCAGCCCCATCCATTTTCGCACCTCGCGATTGAAACCTGGAATCACACCAGGCAATCCTGCTCCATGAACCTCGAACCGCAGTCAAAATAAGACCGTAAATTGAGTTGAGGTGATTATGATCGGGTGCCAACGGGAACACCTTAGAAACCCAAGGCGCCTCCCTAGATCATTGGTAACTTCAAACTCAGGAGCGTTTGGCTTCAACGCAGCCTAAACCCAACCGACTGCGGGCAGCTCTACTCGCCAACGCACGCAAAGCCACTCTCACAGATAGGTGAATGCGATGCTTGACAAGGCTCGAAAGGTTCATATACTCGCGCTCACTGTGAGCAATCCAACAAATCAAGGTTTCTTGCATAATGCGCTGAAGCCTTGATTTGGCCGGGATATTGAAGTTTGGGATTCAAATCCCCCCGGCTCCACCAAATAAAAAGCCCCGAGAATCTCAAGATTCTCGGGGCTTTTTTTCGTGTATCGGAAAATACTGGAGGCCTCGGCACGCTTCCCCTTGCACGTTCACGCTCTCGTGCAAGGCTTTGGTAGCGACTCGGCCACTCCACTGGGTCACCCCACCGCTAGCCCCGTCCTAGAAGTGAACGCCGATCAGAATCAGCTGCTGCACTGACGATCACTTAAGAGAGCGCCCAGAAGTTCAGGCAGCCACGTGGGCTTGAATAGGGATGCGGCTTGGTCCTGCATTTCGTTCAAGCTCCACCACTTCCATTTCTGAATGGTGCTCTTTTCTTCTTCGGTCCATTCTGCCGCGAACACGCTCGTGTCCGCTGGGCATTCCACGAGGAAGTACTTCTCCAGCCAGCGCGCCGGTGTCGAGCGTGCTACGGCATATACCTCATCTCGTTCTTTGAGCAGCTTTCCGACGTGAAGCGTTAGGCCGGTCTCCTCATACAGCTCCCTTGCTGCTGCATCGGCGTAGCTTTCGCCAGGTTGTAGCTCGCCCCCGGCGGTCGCCCAGAAGGGCGCTTCATGCTCGTCTTTGTACAAGAAAAGTAAAAGGCGTCCATCAGCATCCACGATGAACAATCGAGAGGATTTTCTGACCTGCATTCGTACCTCACTGTGGCTCCGAGCGAATGCGCCATAACCGACGCGAAGCGCCAGACTACCGCGGTTGACTCTCGCGGGGCAGACGGGGTCCAGCGCTCAGGTCTCGAGGCTTTCGCGGCAGCGGCCTTCGACGAACCATGCGATGCGATATGCGCCGGTTGGGGCGGCGCCCGTCCATGCTCTATGCTGGTTCAGTCGATCAGCCCCTTATCAAGGAGCCCAAATGCCCAGCCTCGAATATCTGATTACCTGCCTGGTCGTCGTGCTGATACCCGGCGCGGGGGTGATTTATACGGTTTCGACGGCGCTAATGCACGGCCGTCGCGCCGGTATTCTGGCCGCGACGGCCTGTACGCTCGGGATTCTGCCGCATCTGCTGGCGACCATTCTCGGTGTCGCGGCGATCCTGCATTCCAGTGCGCTGGTCTTCGAGACTCTGCGCTATGCAGGTGCCGCCTACCTGCTCTATCTCGCCTATGCGACCTGGCGTGACCGCTCTGCGCTGGCGGTGGGCGGCGATAGTGAACCACTCAGGGTTCGATCGCTGGTTGCGAAGGCGCTGCTGGTCAATCTGCTGAACCCGAAACTGACCATTTTCTTCCTGGCCTTCCTGCCGCAATTCATCCGGCCGGGCGCAGGTGACGAGCTTGGGCAGCTGCTCGTTCTCAGCGCGACTTTCATGCTGATGACATTCGCCATCTTTACTGTCTACGGCCTGCTGGCGCACGCCTTTCGCAAGGCGGTTATCGAATCGCAGCGCGTTCAGGCCTGGTTGCGCCGCGGCTTCGCGGCATCATTTGCCGGTCTCGGTGTGAACCTGGCCTTGGCCGACAGATGAGCCCCCAGGCCTTTGACGCGACCAAGCAAACGCCACGGCAACAGTTCTAGCTTCACCGATCAGGCGGACCGTGCCTTTCTGTATGACGTCGGCACTGAGCAGCCTGAAGGAGCCGTTTTACCGCAGTCGATCAGGCGCAATTAGAGCTGGCCTAGCTAAACCCTGCCGCCAGTCCAGCGGGGCGGATTCAGTCATCCATAAATCGCCGGCTCGCGATAATGCCGGGTGCAGGCCTCGCCGTTCTCGCGGAACAGGTGGCACTTGTCAGCCTTGAGCCCGGCGGCGAAGGTTTCGCCTTCGGTGACGCGCAGGTTGCCGTCGACGCAGAGGGTGATGACGTCCTGCAGGCGCTCCAGGGTGAGGTAGAGCAGGTTGTACTGGCCCAGCCGTTCGGCCACGGTGATCTGGCCGTGGAAGGTGAAGTCGGCTTCGTCCGGCATGACGAAGTGTTCGGGGCGGATGCCGAGGGTGAGCGGGTCGCCAGCGCTGACGGCGCTGCCATCCACCGGCAGGGTCAGTGGGTAACCGCTGGGCAGTTCCACGGTGACGGCTTCCGGGCTGGCGGAGACGGCGCGCACCTCGACGAAGTTCATCTGCGGCGAGCCGAGGAAGCCGGCAACGAAACGGTTCTGCGGGTAGTGGTACAGGTGCAGCGGTTGGCCGACCTGGGCGATTTCGCCGGCGTTGAGCACGACGATCTTGTCGGCCAGGGTCATGGCTTCGACCTGGTCGTGAGTCACGTAGATCATGGTGGAGCGGATGCGCTGGTGCAGACGGGCGATCTCGATGCGCATCTGCACGCGGAGGAAGGCGTCGAGGTTCGACAGGGGTTCGTCGAACAGGAACACCTTCGGCTCGCGGACCATGGTGCGGCCGATGGCGACGCGCTGGCGCTGGCCACCGGAAAGGTCCTTGGGTTTGCGTTCGAGCAGTTTGTCGAGCTGCAGGATTTCCGCGACCGCTTCCACGCGACGGGCGATCTCGCGCTTATCGACGCTGGCAAGCTTGAGGCCAAAGGCCATGTTCTCGGCCACGGTCATGTGCGGATAGAGGGCGTAGGACTGGAAGACCATGCCAACTGAACGATCCTTGGGCGGCAGGTCGTTGACCCGCTGGTCACCGATCAGCAGATCGCCCGAGGTGATGTCCTCCAGCCCGGCGATCAGTCGCAGCAGGGTGGATTTGCCGCAACCGGATGGACCGACGAAGACGACGAACTCACCGTCCTCGATTTCCAGGTCGATATGCCGGGTGATCGGCGTACCGTCGTAACTCTTGCAGATGTCGCGCAGCGTGACACTGGCCATCGTTGTTGTTCTCCGTTGGATGCCGCCAAGCTCTCGTTATCTGGTGCAGCGGAGGGCCAACCCCGCCGCTGCCGGATCTCGCTCAACCCTCGAGACGCACGTAGCCGAAACCATGGGCCGGCAGGCGCGCCCATTGCCCATCGTATTCGGCGAAGCTCGCCGGCACGTCCACCAGCGGCACCGCCTGGGCCGGCAGCTCGTAGCTGCGCGGCAGATCGCCGAGGTTGAACAGGCACAGCCAGACCTCCCCCCCGAGCCGGCGCTCGAACACCAGCAAGGCGTCGTCATGGTAGACCATGCGGATGTCACCCTCGATCAGCAGACGCTGCTCGCGCCGCCAGCCGAGGAAGCGCCGGTAGCAGTTGAGCATCGAGTGCGGATCGGCTTCCTGCGCCGCCACGGAAAGCGAACGGTGCGAGTCGTCCACCGGCAACCACGGCTGGCTACCGGTAAAGCCGGCATGATGCGCCTCGCTCTGCCACGGCATCGGCGTGCGGCAGCCGTCGCGGCCCTTGAATTCCGGCCAGAAGGTAATGCCGTACGGATCGACCAGATCCTCGTAGCGCAGTTCCGCTTCCGGCAGGCCCAGCTCCTCGCCCTGATAGAGGCAGACACTGCCGCGCAGGGACAACAGCAGTGCCATCAGCAGCCGGCCGCGCTCCGGGTCGGGCCGGCCATTGAGGGCCCAGCGCGTCATAACCCGCACCACATCGTGGTTGCCCATGGACCAGCACGACCAGCCGTCCGCCAGTTCGCGCTCGATGCCCTCGACGGTATGCCGGATATAGGCCGGGCTGCACTGCTCGGTGAGTAGGTCGAACGAGTAGGCCATGTGCAGGGTGTCGCCGCCGCTGGTGTAGGCGGCCATGGTGCGCAAGGATTCGTCGCAGCCGATCTCGGCTACCGAGGAGGCACCGGGATAGCGCTGCAGCAAGGCCCGCAGACGGCGCAGGAAGTCCATGTTTTCCGGCCGCGTCTTGTCGTAGATATGGCGCTGGTAGGCGTAGGGGTTGTCGACGCGCACGCCGATGCTGCCTTCGCGAACCTCGGTGTTCGGCGGGTTGTCGCGCAGCTCGGCGTCGTGGAAGTAGAAGTTGGCGGCGTCCAGGCGGAAACCGTCCACGCCCAGCTTGAGCCAGAACTCCATGTCTTCGAGCACCTGATCCTGCACGGCCGGACAGTGGAAATTCAGGTCCGGCTGGCTGGAGAGGAAGTTGTGCAGGTAGTACTGCCGGCGCCGGCTGTCCCAGCTCCAGGCCGGACCGCCGAACACCGACAGCCAGTTGTTCGGCACGGTGCCGTCCGGCTTGGGATCGGCCCAGACGTACCAGTCGGCCTTGTCGTTGTCGCGGCTGGAACGGCTTTCGACGAACCACTGATGCTGGTCGGAAGAATGGTTGAGCACCTGGTCGATCAGCACACGCATGCCGCGTTCGTGGCAGGCTTCGACTAGCCGGACGAAGTCGTCGAGGGTGCCGAACAGCGGATCGACGCCACGGTAGTCGGCGACGTCGTAGCCGAAATCCTTCATCGGGGAAGTGAAGAAGGGCGACAGCCAGATGGCGTCGACGTTGAGGCTGGCGATGTAGTCCAGCTTGTGCAGCACGCCGGGCAGGTCGCCCACGCCATCGCCGTTGCTGTCGAAGAAACTACGTGGGTAGACCTGATAGATCACCCCGCCGCGCCACCAATTCTGAAGTTGCTCGGACATGCCACGTTACCTATGAGTGACCAGTGAAGATGTGGCCACTCTAGGTGCGGCATCCGGTCGCAACATCCTCCGGCGGCGGGGTCTTGCAGGCGTAAGGGTCGGGCGTAGACGGCCCGCTGGCCGAGGGCGTAGACAGCGAGCCGGTCAACGCACCCGCGCCGGATTGCCGACTACCGTGGCACCGGCCGGCACGTCACGGGTCACCACACTGCCCGCGCCGATCACCGCATCGTCACCGACCGTCACGCCAGGGAGGATGATCGCTCCGCCGCCAACCCAGACGTTGCGACCGATATGGATCGGCCGGCCGAACTCCACGCCCGAGCGGCGCGCCTCGGGATCACGCGGATGATCGGCGGTGTAGAGCTGCACCGCCGGGCCGATCTGCGTGCCGGCGCCGATATGCACCGCGACCACATCGAGAATCACGCAGTTGAAGTTGAGGAAGGCGCCCTCGCCCAGGTGGATGTTGTAGCCGTAGTCGCAGTGGAACGGCGGGCGGATCACCGCGCCGGCACCGACCGCAGCCAGCCGCCCGGCCAGCAGCGCCCGACGCTCGTCCGGCGAGGCCGCGAGCGCCGCGTTGTAGCGCACCATCCAGGCCTTGGCAGCGGCCTGATCGGCGAGGATCTCCGGGTCACCGGGGTAGTACAGCTCGCCGGCCAGCATCTTCTGCTTCTCGCTCATCGCCATGGCAACGCCTCCATCTCTGAAGGCCCGAGGGTGCCACAGCCTGGCGCTGCGCTCCTCCTCCCCCGCCCGGCGGCGAGCGGGCGAGGCGATGGACGGTTCGGCCCGGCGCCTTCGCATCCACCGGCGGGCTCGACTAGGGTTGATGCACCGTCCAATCGCCTCTGGAGCACTGCCTGTGAAACTGATCGGTCGCTACATGTCGCCTTTCGTCCGCCGCGTCGGCGTCAGCCTGCATCTGTTGGACATACCATTCACCAACGAACCGCTCAGCGTCCTGACGGATAGTCTGAAGATTCGCGGATACTCGCCGCTAGGTCGCTTGCCGGCGCTGGTGCTGGACGATGGCCAGGTGCTGATCGACAGCAACGCCATTCTCGATTATTTCGATCAGCAGGCGGGCGCCGAGCGCGCACTGCTGCCGCTGTCCGGCCCCCAGCGCAGCGAGGCGATGAACCTGCTGGCCTTCGCCGTCGGTGCCTGCGAGAAAACCGTGGCGGCCTACTACGAACGCGATCGGCGGCCGGAAGGGCTGGTCTGGGACGACTGGTACCGCCATTGCGAGGAACAGGCGCGCGGCGCGCTGGCATTGCTGGATGCGCACCAGGCCGAGCGCGGCGAGCGACCCTTGCTAGGCGAGCGCATGAGCCAGGTGGATATCAGCGCGGTGGTCGCCTACGACTTCGCCCGTATCACCCTGCCCGACACGCTGGCGCCGGACGGCACCTTTCCGCACCTGGCCTCCGCGTCGCAGCGCGCCAACGCCCTGCCCGCCTTCGCCCAGACGCAGTGGAAGGGCTGAGCGAGGTCCTGCAGTCCAAGCGCTATCGGCGCATTGCCGGTGAGTTCAGCGCGGCGCGCGAACCTGGGCCACTACCTCGTCCAGGGTGGGGTTGGCCTTGCCCATGCCATTGAAGAACACGGCGGGAATGCCACCGTTTAGCACCGCGACTGTGCGCTGGAGCTGCGCCTGCTGCTCGGCGTTGGGGTTGTTCGTCTCGGTAGTGAAGTGACTGGAGCGTTGCACCGCGATGCCCATACGGGACAGCCCGGCCGCCAGCTCGTCGGCCCGCCGCGCTTCATCAGAAGGGCAGTTGACCGGTGCGAAAACCATCACCACGCCCGGGCGCGCGCCACCGGGCATCGCCACCGAGATGAACCCCGAGGGGCTACTTGTCGTGCCTGCCTGGAGCAGCATCTCCTGCTGATGCCCGCTCCACAGCTTGTAGCCGAGACCCAGGACGGCGGCGATAAACAGCACGCGGGTCAGGCTCATGGGCGGCCTCCGTCGTGCTGTACTGCGCCCGGCGCGCGCCGGGCGGTTCGCTGAGCTGTCGTCATCATCCGCCACATCCCTGTTGTGCTGTACGGCCCGCGAGCATAGCCGGTCGCGGCGGCGAGCGGCGCTAGTCGCCCTGAATCTTGCTCAGCAGGTCGCGCGCCAGCTGCACCGCTTCGCTGCGGTGGGTGATGTTGAGCTTTTGGTAGAGGCTGCGGATGTGCGTCTTGATGGTGGTGGGCGCAACGTTGAGGTGATCGGCGATCTGCTCGTTGGACTGCCCGGCGTGGATCAGGCTCAGCACCTGCCATTCGCGCCGGGTCAGCGGTGAGCGGCGGATCAGCTCCGGCACGTCGGGGCGATTGATGATGTCCTGGATCACCGCCTCGTCGAGGGTGATGCGGATGGCGCGGCTGAAGTCGCGCTGCTGCTGCGCCAGCTGGATCAGCCGCGTGGCGCGCTGGGCTTCCGGTTCGTCGAGGGTGCGCTCGTGCAGCAGGCACTTGAGCATGCCGATGATCGGCTTGCCGACCCGCAGGAAGCTGCCAACGGCGCCGCTGCCGCTGGCCAGGGTCATGGCCCGTTGCAGGTGATCCAGCGCCTGCTGGCGTTCTTCACGCAGCCAGTGCAGCTGCGCCAGAAGGATGTGGTTGCGGTTGCGATCCATCACCAGGCCGTGGCGCTCGGCGTCGGTCAGCAACTGGCGCAGAATCGGCAACGCGCTGTCCAGCTGCCCCAGCGCCACGTGGGCACGGGCATGGTTGCGCGCGTTGAGCTGGGAGAAGTGGTTGGCGCCGGCGCTGACCGGCGGCGCGCTGATCAGCCATTGGCGAATCGCCTCACGATCCTGGCTGGAATCCCAATAGGCAAGCATCACCGCATGGGCATTGGCCAACCAGTCGATGTGGTAGCGGTCGTCGGCAAGCATCGTCTGCATCTGGCTGATGTAGTCGGCACAGGCGTTCTGCTGGCCGCGGGCGTAGGCGACGCCGGCCAGCAGTGCGTGGCTCTGCAGGCGCCAGCGCTGGTCGCCGAGTTCGTCGAGAATCTGGATGCCCTGCAGCGCGCACTGCTCGGCAGCATCGAGCTGGTGCCATTCCAGCAGCACCTGGCCGCGCACCCGGTAGATGAACTCGACGATCGGCGTGGCCTGCAGGTTCTGCTGCTCGATGTACTGGATGGCCCGTTCCTGCAGGGTGTAGGCCTTCTGCAGGTGGCCCTGGGCGATGGCGATCTCCGACAGCTGACCGAGGCTCCAGACCACCAGATGCGAGGCGTTGATCTCGCGGGCTCGGCGTTCGGCTTCCTCGTACTGCTTCTGCGCCTGCGGCAATGCGCCCTGGACGAAATGCACCTCGGCCAGGCCGGACATCGCCGCCACGCGCGAGGTGCGCATGATCAGCGGCTCGCAGGTCAGCGCCTCCTGGGCCAGGGCGATGGCGCGCTGCTCGTCGCCCTGGTTCATCGCCACCTGCGCGCGCACTGCGTTGAACTCGCAGACGATGCGCGCCCAGTCCTGCTCCGAGCAGCTGCGCTGCAGGGCCAGTTCGGCGGCCTTGAACCAGCGCTCGACGTGATCGAACTGGTAGGAGTTCTGCGACACCCAGGCCTGCAGGAGCGTGAGCAGCGGCGACCCGGCGATCACCGGCTCCGGCAGGGTTTCCAGGCACTGCTGCAGCAACCCGAGACGGCCTTGACGATAGAAGGCACGCCCATGGCGCTGCAGGATTTCCGCGACCTGTTGCGGGTCGCCAGCCTGCACTGCGTGCCGCGCGGCTTCCTCGGGCATACCCTCGGCCAGCAACGCCTCGGCGGCGCGCAGATGCAACTGGTTGACCCGCTGCGGCTGGTGGGTGCGCAGCTCGCCCTGCAGGAACACGGCGAACAACGGGTGATAGCTGTACCAGCGGCGCAGGCTGTCCAGCGGCTGGATGAACAGGCCGCCGCGTTCGAGCCGTTCGAGCATCTCGCGGCCGTGGCAGGCTTCGGTCAGGCGGTCGGCCAGCGCCGCATCGAAGCGGTCGAGCAGGCAGGTCGCCTCGAGAAAGCCGTGCAGGTCTTGCGGCAGGCCGTCGATCACCTGTTCGCGCATGTAGTCGCGGATATCCGGGTGGCCGAGCAGCAGGTTTTCCAGGAACAGGTCCATGCCACGGCTGGTCTGCACTTCCTGCAGCGCCAGCTGCAATGCGCAGGGCCAGCCACCGATGCGGCGGTTGAGCCGCTCGACCTGCTCGCGGTTGATGCTCACCGGCACGCCCAGCTCCAGCAGGGCCTGCACCTCGTCGTCCTCGAAGGCCAGCTGGCGGGCATCGAGCAGCAGCAGCTGATGCTTGACCCGCAGCTCGGCCACGCCCAGCTCCGGCAGCCGGCGGCTGCACACCAGCAGGGTCATCCAGCTCGGCATATGCCGCAGGAAGAAACGCAGCCCGGCGATCAGCTCACGCTCGTGCAGGACTTCGAACTCATCAAGCACGATCAGAATCGCTTCATGCTCACCCGGCAGTTCGGCCAGCAGCTGGGTGAACAGCGCATCCAGCGAGACCTGGCCCTGCTCGGCGAGTGCCGCGGACAGCGGGCAGCCGGCATCGAGCTGGCGGTCCAGCGCCTGGGTGAGGTAGCGGCCGAACTGCAGCGCCAGGTTGTCGCTGGCATGCAGCTGCAGCCAGGCGACGCGTCCATCGAAGGCCCGCGCCCATTGCGCTGCCAGAGTGGTCTTGCCGAAGCCGCTGGCGGCGTGCAGCACGGCCAGGCGTACCTGCGGTAGGCGCAGCTGCCACTCGTCCAGTCGCGGGCGTTCGAGCAGGCCCGGCGGCAGCACGGGGATCGCCAGCTTGGTGGGGATCAGCGGCAGCAAGGCTGGCATCGAGGCATTCATGGACGGCTCCCTGTTCTCGTTATTGTTCTCGTCGTGGCCTGGCGCACCGGCTCGCATGGCGTCCGCTCCCCGGTCTGGCGCCCTGTTTCGCTACATCCTTCAGCCCTTCACGCCGCCTGCGGTGAGACCGCCGACGATCCACTTCTGGCAGTAGAGGAACACCGCGGTGATGGGTATCCCGGAAAGCACCGCCGCCGCGGCGAAATCGCCCCACAGATAGTTCTGCGGATACAGGTACTGCTGGGCGCCCACCGACAGAGTGAGTTTGTCGACGTCCATCAGCAGCACCGAGGCGATGGGATACTCGGTGACGCTGGTGATGAAGGCGAGGATGAACACCACCGCCAGGATCGGCACGCTCATCGGCAGCAGGATATGGAAGAACGCCTGCCAGGTGGTCGCGCCATCGACGATAGCGGCCTCCTCCAGCGAGGCATCGATGCTCTCGAAATACCCCTTGATGGTCCAGATGTGCAGTGCCATGCCGCCCAGCGAGGCGACGATCACCGCGCCGTGGCTGTTCACCCCGAGCCAGCTGACGTGCTGGCCGAGCTGGTCGAACAGCGCGTAGATGGCCACCAGCGAGAGCACCGGCGGGAACATCT
>Ga0209024_1002326_pt1 | contig 11487 bp, 12 predicted proteins | sample AutmiccommunBRH5_FD_187380 | JGI IMG/M metagenome (GOLD analysis project Ga0209024, IMG submission 187380) | Deep subsurface microbial communities from Mt. Terri, Switzerland - Autotrophic microbial communities BRH/5 (SPAdes) (version 2) | ecosystem: Environmental > Aquatic > Deep subsurface >...
GAGTCGCGACCGTTGCGGGATGAACCACCTGCTTTTTTATGTGCCATGGTTTAGTCCTCTTTCTTCGCAGCCGGCTTCTTGGCGGCTGGCTTCTTCGCTGGTGCCTTCTTTGCAGCAGCGGGTTTGGTTTCGGTTTTTGCAGCAGCCTTTTTCGCTGGTGCTTTTTCGGCCGGAGCCTTTTCAGCCGGAACAGCCTTGGCTTTCGCGGCCGGCTTGTCTTCGGCGGGAGCGGCTTCCTTCTTCGGAGCAGCCTTCGCTGGGGCCTTTTCAGAACCGATGGCGCTGATCTTCAGCACGGTATGCTGCTGGCGATGGCCATTTTTGCGGCGATAATTATGCCGGCGGCGCTTTTTGAAGATGATTACCTTCTCGCCTTTTTCCTGTCCGAGGATCTCGGCGGAGACGGTCAGGCCCTTGACGTCCTTGATGTCGTCGCCGTCGCCGGCCAGCAGAACGTCGTCGAGGGTAATCGAATCACCAGCTTCACCGGCTAGTTTTTCGACTGCGATAATATCTCCTGCGGCAACCCGATATTGTTTGCCGCCGGTGCGCACAATTGCGAACATGGCTATGTTTCCGTTTCAAATTTAAGGTTCCAGCGCACAAGACCGTTAACGCGAGTCCTTCGGCTCACGCTGGAAAGAGTGGGCAGCTAACCGATGAGAGTGGCGCTGTCAACCAGCTTAAGGCGATTTTGGCTATTCGCGCCCTTCCTGTCACGGGCCCGGTTGCCGCATCATATTCGGCGTTGCAGACTGGATAAGGCTCTCCTAAAGACGGGGCAATGAAAAAGCTCCCTGTTTTGCTGACCATAATGGCCTTTTCCCTCTCTGGTTGCGCTATGCAGCAGGGCGATTTCCCCTCGCTTCAGAAGCGGCCCTATGAAGGCGAGCCGGTGATCGACGAACCGGCCGCTTCCGTTGCCGTTATCTCCTCCCTGCCCGCAGCCATCAGGAGCAAGCTGGACGCGGCGGTGGTACAAAGCCGGTCGGCGAACGGCGAATTTCTGGCCCGATTACCAGCCGTCGAAAGCCGAGTCGCTGCAGCCCGGGGTGCAGCGGTGTCGAGCGAATCATGGGTGGTGGCGCATATGGAACTGGCCGCGCTGGAGATCCAGCGCAGTCCCTCGGTCGAGGCGCTGGCCGATATCGACGCCCTCTTCCGGGAGCAGCTCGAGCGCGAGATGAGCGGAGGCCAAACTGGCGGAACGCTCATCATTGCCGAAGAGCGCGACGCGGTAAAGGCCCAGGTCGACCGGCAACAGAGTGCGATCGAAGCGATGATGGACTGGCTGCGCTAGCCCAGGCCTTCGATCGCTGCCTTGTGCGCCTTGGCATTTTCGACATAATGGGCCACTCCCATGCGCATGCCGGCAATCGCCTGCTGCGGCAGGTCGCGCATATATTTGGCCGGCGATCCCGCCCAGAGTTGTCCCGAAGGAATGCGCTTGTTCGGGGTCAGGGTAGCGCCGGCGGCCAGCATCGCATCGCCCTCGATCACGCAGCCGTCCATGACCGTCGTGCTCAGGCCGACAAAGGCGCGGTCTTCCAGGGTCGCGCCATGCAGCATCACCATATGGCCGACCAGCACGTCATCGCCGATGATCGTCGGATTGCCGTTGGGCGTCGCCGGTGTGGCGCTGTCGCAGTGGATGGTGGTGCCGTCCTGGATATTGCTGCGCGCGCCGATGCGGATGAAATTCACATCGGCCCGGATCACGCAATTGTACCAGACGCTCGATTCGGGACCGATCTCGACATCGCCGATGATCTTGCAGCCCGGTGCGATGAAGGCGCTCGGGTGGATTTTCGGGCTTTTGCCGTTAAACGGCAGGATCAGCGGGTCGGTCATATTCTCGAATTCCATTCATCTGCAGTGATCTTGTAGACGATCGTCGGGTTGAGATCGTCGCCATAATTGGGATCGTGAAAATCCAATTCGGGACAGCGGCTCATGCCCAGCCGTTTCATCAGGCCCCAGCTCGGTTCGTTGCCGGCGACTGTCAAAGCTACCACGTAGGGCGCATTCCAGCGGGAAAAGGCAGCGTCCATGCAGGCGGTTGCTGCTTCCTTGGCATAGCCCTTGCCCCAGGAATCTTCGCGCAGGCGCCAGCCGATTTCATGCGCGCCGGTCAGTTTCGGCTGTGGCGCATTGACCCGCTTCAGCCCGCAAAAGCCCAGTATTTCGCCGTCCGACTTGCGCTCGACGATCCAGAATGTGTGGCCGAAGTCGCGGTCATAGCCGGCCAGCCGCGTTACCGCCGCATCAAATGTCTCGCGGCTTTGCACGCCGCCGAGCCAGCGCATCACGTTGCGGGTGTTGAGATGCTCCATGAACGGCTCGATATCGCTGGTGCGCCATTTTCGCAGGAGCAACCGCTCGGTCTCCAGAACAATATCCGCGGCTTTCTCAACCATGCAGCAAGCGCGCCGCATCGGCGGCAAAATAGGTCAATATGCCGCTGCATCCCGCCCGTTTGAACGCGATCAGCTTTTCCAGCATCAGCGCGTCATGGTCGCCGATGCCGGCTGCGGCTCCGACCTTGACCAGCGCATATTCGCCGGACACCTGATAGGCGAAAATTGGCACGTTGAACTCCGCCTTGGCGCGATAGATGATGTCGAGATAGGCGAGGCCCGGCTTGACCATGACGCTGTCGGCGCCCTCGGCAATGTCGAAGGCGATTTCGCGAATCGCCTCGTCGCTGTTGGCCGGATCCATCTGGTAGGTCTTCTTGTCGCCCTTGAGCAGGCCTCCGGAGCCCACCGCATCGCGGAAGGGGCCGTAGAAGGCGCTCGCATATTTGGCGGCATAGGCCATGATCTGGACGTTATGATGATGGGCGAGTTCCAGCACATTGCGGATCGCGCCGACCCGGCCGTCCATCATGTCGGACGGGGCGATGATATCGGCGCCGGCATTGGCCTGGTTCAGCGCCTGTTTGGTCAATATGTCGAGCGTCCGGTCATTCTCGACATAGCCATGCTCGTCGATCAGCCCGTCCTGGCCATGGCTGGTGTAGGGATCGAGGGCGACATCGGTCAATATGCCGATCTCGTCGCCGAGCGCATCCTTGACCGCACGGGTCGCCCGGCACATCAGATTGTCCGGGTTGAGCGCTTCCTTGCCGTCATCGCTGCGCTTGCCGGTCGCCGTATTGGGAAACAGGGCGATGCAGGGAATGCCGAGATCGCGCGCTTCGCGGGCGCGTTCGACAATGCCGTCGACCGACCATCGCGAAACCCCGGGCAGCGACGAGACCGGCTCCTCGACGCCTTCGCCGTCGGTGATGAATAGCGGCCAGATCAGATCGGCGGGGGACAGGCGATGCTCCCGGACCATTTCCCGGCTCCAGCCGTGGGTGCGGGTGCGGCGGAGCCGACTGTGCGGGAAAGGGGCTTGCTGTGACATGGCAAAGGCTTAGCCGGTCGGGCATCGCCGCTCAACTCTTCTGTGAAACTGTTTGATATTTCCAGCTAGTGACCTGAAACTGAAGCACCAAGGACGTCATTGCGAGCGCAGCGAAGCAATCCAGTGCGTCTTGTGCCGCTCTGGATTGCCGCGTCGCCTTTGGCTCCTCGCAATGACGACGGTGGATCCAGGGTGATGGCCCTATTCATTGATACGAATTTCAGATTCGGGTCACTAGCTCTTCAGCGGCTTGTTCAGGCGGTTGATCTCGCGTTCCGGTTCTGCCTGGGCCGAGACGCCTTTCAGGGCGTTCAGCGCCGCGCCCGGTTCGACTCGCTGCAATTGCTGCAGCTCGCCCCTGAAGCGGCGCAATTCCTGCCCGCCCAGCTGCGCCCGTTCGACAAATTTGACGGACCGGGGATCGATCGCACGTCCGCCGCGATAGAGTTCATAATGCAGATGGGGGCCGGTTGACAGGCCGGTCGAGCCGACATAGCCGATAATCTGTCCCTTGCGCACGCGGGTGCCGTTGTTCACCGCTATCCGGCTCATGTGGCCATAGCCGGAAGCCAGTCCGCCGCCATGCTGCAGCTTGACGAAATTTCCGAAGCCGCCGTTGCGGCCCGCGTGGACGACCGTACCGTCGGTGACCGCGTAAATGGGTGCTCCATAGCCGCCGCCGAAATCCATACCGCTGTGCATCCGCTTATAGCGCAGGATCGGATGCCGCCGCATGCCATAGCTGGAGGTGATCCGTCCGTTGGTCGGCCGGGCCAGTTCGCCGTTCGACTGTCCGACGCCCGAGGCCTCGAACCAGTTGCTCCGGCCGCCGCTCTGCCATTTCAGCATCTGTGCCGCCGGCTTGCCGTCGCGCTCCAGTCCGGCGTAGAGCAGGTCGCCGACCTCGACTTCGCCGGTTTCGGCGCGGCGATAGGAGAGGATAAGATCAAATTGGTCGCCGCTGCGAATGTCCCGGGAAATCGACATTTTCGAACCGATGACCTGCAGATATTTCTGCACGGCATCGGCTGGCGCACCGGCGGCGCGCGCGGACCGGTACAGGCTGGAACCGACCGTTCCCTTGATCCGCAAGGGCGTATCATCGACCAGGATCGGCTTGCGATTCAGCTTCAGCCGGTCGCCGTCGCGCACTATTTCGAGATTGAGATCGAAGCGCGCGCGAAATGCCAGCTGGTCCAGCGGCCGCGCCTGGTTTTTTGCCATGCGGCGACCGAGAATCACGTCGAGCTTGGTGCCGGGCTTGATGTCGCCGAGGGAGACGGCACCGCTCACCAGATCGTTGACCTGTCCGGCCTCGTTGCTGGCGACCCCGGCGCGCTGCAGCACCCGGCGCAGACTGTCGCCGCGACCCAGCGTAGCGACCAGTTCGACGGACGGCCGTTCGGGGCTTTCCGCCAGCGGCCGCACCGCATCGGTTGCCGCCATCCGGATGCCGGTGTCGGAACCGTAGGCGGACGGAGCTATCATTTGCGAACGGGCCTGATCGGCGCGATATCCGCTCAGCGGATCCGGACGATGGCCGGTGATTGGACCGAAATCGGGCAGGCAACTGATCGCGAAGCCGCACAGCGCGGTCAGTGTGACCAGGCCGCGAAACCAGGTCAGGCTGCCGATATCCACCCCAAGATCGGGAACCCAGTCGATTTCAGCAAAATAGTCCCGCCACTCGGCGATTTTATTCTGGAAGGGAGGGGTTTCGGATGACGGCGACCACAGGGGATTCGTCGCCGCAATTGCAGCCCCCTGACCGTGCAAGTCGATATCATCGATCCTCTTGAACAAACGCACCCCTCGGTGATGCAGCTATTTGGCCATGCATCCGATTTAGGAAACCTCTGTGCAGGAAGTTGGTTAAAGTCAAATTAAGCCGCGGTTCAGTTCCTTTGCATGCGGCGAGCCGTGTAAAATCAGGGCTGTCCGGTCTGCACCCCGGTTTTTTGCGCCAAGCCCCTTGCAACTCGCTGCCCGATCGGCTGTTGTGCAAATAATGTCCCGGCTCTCCCAGTCGTCCCTCGTCGCCGTGCTCGGCCCGACCAACACCGGCAAAACCCATCTTGCCATCGAACGCATGTGCGCACATTCCAGCGGGATGATCGGATTTCCGCTGCGCTTGCTGGCCCGCGAAGTCTATGACCGGGTGGTCGCTCTCAAGGGGGCCAACCGGGTGGCGCTGGTCACCGGCGAGGAAAAGATCATCCCGAAGGATGCGCAATGGTATCTGTGCACCGCGGAAGCGATGCCGATGGACCGAGAATTCGCCTTTGTCGCGATCGACGAGGCACAGATCGGCATCGATCCCGAGCGCGGCCATATTTTCACCGATCGCATGCTGCATGCCCGGGGCCGCGACGAGACCATGATCCTCGGCTCGGAAAGCCTGCGGCCGCTGATCGAGGCGCTGCTGCCCGATGCCGAAATCATCACCCGGCCGCGCTTTTCGACGCTGAGCTACGCCGGACCGCGCAAGCTGTCCCGGCTGCCCCGGCGGTCGGCGATTGTCGCCTTTTCGGTCGAGGATGTATACGCGATCGCCGAAATGCTACGGCGACAGCACGGCGGTGCAGCGATCGTCATGGGCTCGCTGTCCCCGCAGACCCGCAACGCCCAGGTCAAGATGTACCAGGATGGCGAAGTCGACTATCTGGTGGCGACCGATGCGATCGGCATGGGACTCAATCTCGATGTGACCCATGTCGCCTTTGCCGCCCTGAAGAAATTTGACGGCCATCGCCGCCGCCGGCTGACCTTGGCGGAAATCGGCCAGATTGCCGGACGCGCAGGGCGTCACCAGAAGGACGGCAGCTTTGGCGTGTTGTCCGGACTGGCCTCTTCCGATGCCTTGCAGCCGGAGGAAATCGAGAATCTGGAATCGCACCGCTTCCCCAGGCTGGAATGGCTCTACTGGCGCAATGCGCGACCGGACTTTGGCTCGGTCGAGAACCTGATCCGTTCGCTGGAGGAAAAGCCGCAGGTCCGCAGGTTGCATGCTGCACCGGAAGCGGTCGATCTGGCCGTACTCAAGCGGCTGGCCCAGGATCCGGCGCTGTCCGCGCTTGCCGTTTCACCGGAAAAGGTGCGGCTGATGTGGGAGGCCGCGTCCATTCCCGATTTTCGCAAGATCGGCGCGGATCATCAGGCCCGCTTTGTCGCTTCGCTCTGGCCGCATCTCGCCGCCGGTTCCGGCAGAATTCCGCATGCCCGCATGGCCCAGGAAATCGCGCGGCTGGAAAATGTCCAGGGCGATATTGCCACGCTCGGTGCGCGGATCGCTGCGGCGCGCACTTGGAGCTACATCGCGCAGAAGCCCCATTGGGTGGAGCAGCCCGAGGCGATGATGGATCGCACCCGCGCGCTGGAATCGCGGCTCAGCGACGCCATGCACGGACTGCTGACCCAGCGTTTTGTGGACAAGCGAACACGGGTATTGCTGCGCGGTCTGCTGAAAGATACACTGCCGCAGGATGTCGTCGTCGACGAGGATGGCAAGGTTCTGGTCGAGGGACAGGAATTGGGAACATTGAAGGGCTTCCAATTTCTCGTGCCATCCGATAGCCGAAGGGAAGATCGCAAGATGCTGCTTGCAGCAGCAGAAAGATATTTGGGACGAATTATGACAGACAATGCTGACGCTCTTGCCAAGGCACCGGACTCGGTGCTCGCGCTCGTTCCCGATGCCGCCGGGCAGCCCGTGATAATGTGGGGCGACAGCCGGCTGGCGGTTCTGGCCAAGGGCAAGACGCTGCTGCAACCGGAAATCCGGTTCGAACGGTCGATCAAGGATATGGCGCCCGAAGACAGCCAGAAGGTGATTGATCGGGTCAAGGCCTGGGTCGAAGCAATGAAGGCCAGGCATCTGGAGGGACTGGTGAAGATTGACGCGCTCGCCAACGATCCGGTAACGCCACCGGCGGTGCGCGCGCTGTTCGCGCAGATCGTCGACGCGGGCGGGATTCTGTCGCGGCGCGAGATAGACCAGGCGGTCCGCGCGCTGGACAATGACATGCGCGGCCATGCGCGCCGGGCCGGACTGGTGTTCGGGGCGCTCGACATTTTCCATCACGCGCTGATGAAGCCGGGCGCGGTGCTCTGGCGGACCGGCCTGTTCGCGGCCTTTGCCGCCGAACCGATGATCGAGCGGACGCCGGACAATGCGGTGCATCTCAAGCAGGGCAGCTTTGTCGCCGCCGATCATGCCGCCCGGCTTGGCTTTCGCAAGATTGGCGACGATTATGTCCGCGTCGACATGGTCGAGCGACTGATCAAGCAAGCGCACGAGGCGCGCAAGCAAGGCGATGTTTTCGCCATTGATCCTGCCCTGGCAACGTCGCTGGGCCTGTCGAACGACTGTCACGCAGCGCTGCTCGATCTGGCGGGCTTTGTCAAAAGTGACGCGCCCCCTGCCGCGATCGAACAGCCGGTTGCCCAGGAGGATTCATCACCACGGGCCGCGGCAGACAAGGCGGTGGCCGCAGAGGCCCGGCCCGAACAGGCAGCACCATCGGATGCGGCGCCGAGCGTGGTCGCCGAAGCCGATGCGACGCCGGACGATGCAGTTCCGGATCGCGAAACCCCGGTGGCAGTGCCGCAATATTGGCGCTGGAAAGGCATGGCGCGTGCCAGGAAACGGGACCAGTTCAAATCCGGCGATACGCGGGCGAAAAAGCCCGGGAAGGCTCCCGTCAAGCGCAAGGTAGAACCGGTTCTCGCGACCGCCGGCGGCGCCTTTGCCGAACTTGCCGCTCTTCGGGACAGCATGAAAAAATAGGATGCTGGCTTGAACGGCAAGGTAGCGGATCGCGACCCCGGAGCGCTTCCCGCGCTGCGGATCGACAAGCTGCTGTGGTTCCTGCGCTTTGCCCACAACCGGGTTATGGCGCGCAAGCTGGCGGAACAGGGACATGTCCGGATGAACGGACGCCGGATCGAGCGCGGTCATGTCAAGGTACGCCAGGGTGACATCCTCACCATTCCGCAAGGCAAGTTCGTGCATGTGGTGCGCATCATTGCTCTGCCGGAACGCCGCAGCAGCTCCGCGCAGGCGCAATCCTGCTACGAGATACTGCAGACTGGTAATTGAAATAGCGGCCAAACCAACTGTTGACGTGCCAGAATTTGCGCAATAGCTAGGACCAGATTTCTGACCTCTAATGGCGAACCGGAATAGGGGAGTTCACGACCATATGACTTATGTTGTTACCGAAGCCTGCATAAAGTGCAAATATATGGACTGTGTGGAAGTCTGCCCCGTGGATTGCTTTTACGAAGGCGATAATATGCTCGTCATCAACCCGAGCGAATGCATTGATTGCGGCGTCTGTGAACCGGAATGCCCTGCCGAAGCCATTCTCCCTGATACCGAAGACGGTCTTGAAAAATGGCTTGAGGTGAACACCAAATATTCCGAAGAATGGCCGAATATCACGGTGAGCCGCGATCCGCCCGAGGACGCGGACAAGTTCAAGGGCATGGAAGGTAAGTTCGAGGCCTTTTTCTCCGAGAAACCCGGCGAGGGCGATTAACCCGATCTGCGGCCACGAGACTTTTCCGGGAGCCGAAATGGTCGCACCCAACCGTGAAAATGCTGACAAATGGCTTTAGCCGGATAGCGCGGCCGCTATTTCGGGCCCTGATCCGTTGTGCAGTGCAACGATAAATTGCTTTTTTGTGACGAATCTGTTAAAAGGGTTTCAGTTGGCGGCTGGACCTTCGTGGAAGCGAGTAGTGTTCGGTCGTTAAACATATGTACGAAAGGGTTTTTTTCGTCACGTGACCACGAAAATCGAACGCTAGCAAACGTTCTTTTCCAATGTACCAGAAAGGCTTTTTATGGCTGCGAATGTGCTGTCCTTTGATGTGGGCGATTATGTTGTTTATCCGAAACATGGCGTTGGCCGGGTTGTCGAGCTGCAAAATGAAGAAATTGCCGGCATGCAGCTCGAACTCTATGTTTTGCGCTTCGAAAAAGAACGGATGACCTTGCGGGTTCCGACCAACAAGGCCGAAGGCGTCGGCATGCGCAAATTGTCTTCGGACAAGACGCTCAAGGAAGCCATGGAAACACTGAAAGCCAAGCCCAAGGTCAAGCGCTCGATGTGGTCGCGCCGGGCCCAGGAATATGAAGCGAAGATCAATTCCGGTGATCTGGTATCGATTGCCGAAGTCACCCGCGACCTGTTCCGTGCCGACGACCAGCCGGAGCAAAGCTATTCCGAGCGGCAGATTTTTGAAGCGGCGTCCAGCCGTCTTGCCCGCGAACTGGCGGCGATGGAAGAAACCGACGAGCCGACGGCTCTCGCGAAAATTCTCGAAATTCTCAATATTGCTGCGCCGCAATATTATGAAAACAAGGACGATTGATCGACAGACCATCGTTCTTCGTCGAAATTGGGAAGGGGCTGTCATAGCGATGTGGCAGCCCCTTTTTCTTTGCCGGTTCGGACAGAGCAATATTTTGGTTGATCTCCCGGCAAGGCAAGCGTATTATAACAGTAATACAGTGATGGAGGAATAGATGAAGAAAATGATGTTTTTGGCGCCGCTGCTGATGCTCGCGGCTTGTGAGGGCTCAATCGCCGAAGCCGTAGGCGACGCTGCTTCCAACGCCGGAAGCAGCAGTTTTTCCGATGGCATCGCGATCGGTAGCAGCGCCAGCAACCCTGGCGAATTTGCCGGTATCACGCTGGCCGGGCCGGACAATATCATCTTCACTACCGGCGAATTTTCGATCCGGGCGGAAGGGGACGCCGAGGCTGTCGAACAGTTGCGCTACAAGATTTCTGACAATGTAATAAAGATTGGCCGGGAAACCAGACGGTTCACCGGGGGCGACAGCAAGAGGGCCACGATCTACGTCAGCGCGCCATCGCTGAAAAGTGCCAAGCTTGCCGGTTCGGGCAATCTGGACGTGGATGCGATGACCACCGAATCGACGAAATTGAGTATCGCCGGATCCGGCGATATCCGGGTAGCCAGGATCAGCACCGGGTCGCTCGATTCGAAAATTGCCGGCTCTGGCAATCTGTCCCTGGCGGGCACGGCTGATTCGATCGACATATCCATCGCTGGCTCGGGTGATGTCAGCGGCAAGGATATGAAGGCCGATAATGCGAGCATATCCATTGCCGGCAGCGGCGACGTCGAACTTTCCTCGGACGGCTCGGTCAATGCCAAGGTCATGGGATCGGGGGATGTCCGGATTCACGGCAACGCGACCTGCAAGTCACGGGCGATGGGATCGGGCGATATTACCTGCGGCTGATCCTGCCGGCATAACGCTGAAATTGCTTGGTGATCTGCCAAGCCCGTGGCAGATTCGCGTGCGATGCCAAATCTATGGGAAAAATATGCGGTACCAAGGCTGATCCGCTTCGCCTGTTCGCAGCCAGCAGTGATGAAAGACCGCAGCGAGATCGTGCCGAAAGCCGATGGCGAGGTACTCGAACTCGGCTGCGGCGGCGGGATCAATCTGCAGTTTTACGACCGGGATCGGGTCACCAGGCTGACCGGCCTGGATCCGTCGGCGGAACTGCTCGACTATACCCGGCGGGAAGCGAGCGAACGCGGCTTCGACATGGAGATACTGGACGGTATTGGCGAGGCAATGCCCTTTGCCGATGCCAGTTTCGACACGGTGCTGACCACCTTTACCCTTTGCTCGGTGCAGGACGGGGCGCAGGTGCTGGCCGAGATGCGGCGGGTGTTGAAACCGGGCGGGAGAATTCTGTTTCTCGAACATGGCCGGGCACCCGACAAGGGCCCGGAAAAATGGCAGCGGCGGATCGAACCGGCGTGGAAACATATTGCCGGCGGCTGTCACTTGCACCGTCCGGTTAGCAGGTTGTTTGAAGATCACGGCTTTGCCCTGACCGGCAATCGTGGCCATTATGCACCGAAAACGCCGCGCTGGCTCGGCTGGATGGAAATGGGAGAGGCCCGACCGCTATGAGATTTCTGTTGAGCCTTCCGATCCTGCTGCTGCTGTCGTCGGCAGGCCAGGCGGCCGAACGCCAATTCTCGATTTTCGGATTTGACGATATCCGGATCGGCAATTGGGTC
>Ga0209024_1002329_pt1 | contig 11449 bp, 10 predicted proteins | sample AutmiccommunBRH5_FD_187380 | JGI IMG/M metagenome (GOLD analysis project Ga0209024, IMG submission 187380) | Deep subsurface microbial communities from Mt. Terri, Switzerland - Autotrophic microbial communities BRH/5 (SPAdes) (version 2) | ecosystem: Environmental > Aquatic > Deep subsurface >...
TCGAGTTCCAATGGATTATATTCTGAATTTTGTTAAGGATAAGGCTCCTTGGATACTCAAAAATGTAAGATATTTCTGTGATGTTCAGCCAGAACATATAACTAAAAAAGACTATGTAAGCGGTGAGACCTTTAAGTATTTAGGGAAGCAGTATAGACTGAAAGTTGAAGAAACTGAAACTGAAGGAGTAAAATACTTTCAAGGATTTATTTACCTTAATATTAAAGATAAAAATAATTATGACCGCAAAGAGAAACTACTAAATGATTGGTTTAGAGAAAAGGCAGAGCTTAATTTTAGAGAAAGTTTGGAACGGGTTTACCCTGTTATCGAGAAATATGGAATTAAAAAACCTGAAATTCAGATCAAAACAATGAAAGCAAGATGGGGTTCTTGTATTAGAGAAAAGAATACTATCCTACTTAACTATGAGTTGATAAAAGCACAAAAATTTTGTATTCACTATGTAGTTCTTCATGAGCTAATTCATTTTAAATACAGAAACCATGATGCCGATTACTATGATTTTCTGACATCCTTAATGCCCGATTGGAAGCAAAGAAAAGAGATTTTAGATGAGGAAGTAGTGAGAGAATTGTAATATATTTCAAAGGTGTAAAATAATCAGATGCATAGCATCCTTTAAACCGAGATTTAGCCTAATATAAACAAGAATACCGAGAAATATTAAATTAGCTTATTTTTATCCTAAGTCTAATGTTACAATACCCCTTTCCATATACCTTATGCCGATATTTTTTTAATGCCGACTTTTTGCTACAAATCTTATATTTACTAATTTTTTTAATGAAAACATCGGCATTATTCTTTATCATGTAGTTGTAAAACATCATGATAAGGAGGATATTCAATTGGAAGAATCAGCAAAGATTGATCATGTTATCGAAACACTACTTTCTGAAATAAGAAAGCATGGGATCTTAGAAGTGAGTATGGAACAGTACCAAGTTGTGTGTAACGGAATTTTAAAGTTTGCCACCAGGAAAGCAGTTGAGGTTTATTCAGATGCGTTGATGAATGAATTTACCAGAACGGCAGAAAGGCGTTGCGACGAAGGTGATATTTGCCCCGAATACCTGAGGTTTCAAAAAAGGGTAGTCAGGATGTTAAAGTCACTGATATCTACTGGATATGTGGATTTCTCGGCAGATAACAGCAGAAAAAAATATAAGATTTCTGATGAAACTGCACATTTAGTGGTGGACATTCTTAACGAAAATAAGCTTGTAGGTGAAGCAAAGGTTGAAATGAATATCGTAATGAGGCATTTCTTCTTTTATGCTCAATACCATAAGATCTCTATCTGTGATATTTCAGATGATCTTTTCATGAAATTCCTGACAGACGAAATGCCAACAACAAACAAAGGCAGTATTGGAAGAACTTTTCGGGGGATCAAATATATTTCTACATACCTGAAATCGCATGGCAGATCTGATTTAATACTTGATTTTAACCAGTTAAAAATGAAAACAGGCTCCGTGAAAATGATCCCGCCTTTTTCACAGGATGAGCTCCATAAAATTTTAGAGGCTATAGACAGGACTACTCCTGAAGGATTGAGGGATTATGCAATCATTCTGCTTGGATTTGACACGGGACTCCGTGGTGTAGACATCCGTGCACTTTGCCTGTCAGATATTGATTGGAAAAGCGGAAAAGTTAAAGTAAACCAGTGCAAAACCTCAGAACCGTTAGTATTACCACTAAGTGGCAGGGTGATGAATGCGATTGCAGACTATATCTTAAAAGGCCGCCATGAATGCAGGTACAAAGAAATATTTCTAAATGTCAAAAATCCTGTACGCCCTATGGATAAGAGATACCACTCATTTACTGGTATTATCACTAAGTATAGTGCTAGGGCAGGTGTTGAATTGAAGCCCATGAGGGGTTTTCACAGCTTACGGAGAACATTTGCAACCGAACTTTCCATGGCGGGGGTTCCGCTTGAGACCATTTCACAGCTTTTAGGGCACAAGAGAATAGACGAAGATAAGCCATATCTATCTTATAACATTGAACAGATTGCATTCTGTTCAATGGGCTTTGAAGAGATACCATTGGAAAATGGACTTTATGTATCTCTTTCTTCCGTGGGGGGTGATAGCCATGACCTTTCATGAAGAATTAACTTCTGATTTCCAAAAGATGCTGGATTACCGGAAAGCTGTCGGATATGCAACAGATACCTACAAATCCATGGTAATGCCGTTTATTGATCATTGTGTAAATAATTACCCTGATGCTGTTGCGATCACGCAAGAAATGGTGGACAGCTGGCTCGGAAAATATGGTTATTCTACGAATAACCAGGCAGCATTCATCGCATGTCTCAGGCAGTATACTAAATTTATAAATTTTCTCGGGAAGAATGCATTTATTCCAGACGATGACTACTCGATAAAAAGGATATCCTATGAGCCATACCTTTTTACTGATGAGGAATTAAAAAATCTGTTTCATGCTTTTGACAGCTATACAGCATCAACAAGCAATAAAAAATGCAAGCCTGAAATGGTAAACCCACCATTATTCAGAATGATGTATTGCTGTGGGATGAGACCTTCTGAGCCCTTGCATCTTTTGTGTGAGGACGTAAATCTCAATACCGGAGACATCTACATAAGGGAATCTAAGCGTCACAAAGACAGGCACATTATTATGTCGGCGGATATGTTAGCCTTATGCCGCCAGTATAGTGGATATGGCGGGGATAGGACTTGGTTTTTTGAATACAAAGGCAAACCATATGATACGCAATGGATGACTGCACAGTTTCATCATTGTTGGAAACTAAGCGGATTGCCCAAACATGGAAATCCCCGACCTTACGACCTCAGACATGCGTTCGCCACCAGAAATCTTATGAAGTGGATTGATCACAGGAATGATGTGATGTCATTACTTCCATACCTTAGTACCTATATGGGGCATTCCGAGATAACGAGTACACTTTACTATGTACATCTTTTGCCAGAAAGAATGAGAAACTCAGAAGGAATTGACTGGAAACAGTTTTCCTGCATCTATGGGAAAGAAGGTACTGTAAATGAAGGCTAAGCTCAAAAGCCCAGAGCTTTTTAAATCCATAAAAAGTTTTTTGACATCCTATCTTCCGGTGGTAAAAAAGAAAAGCCCTCATACCATAAGCGCATATCAATATGCCTTAAATTTATATTTCCAGTTCCTCTCTGAGAGGCATCATCTTGAACTTAAGGATATAAGGATGAATGATTTTGATCAGGAAAAAGTTGTGGAATTCCAGGAATGGCTAAAAACAGCCCGAAAAAACGAGGCAACTACTATTAACCAACGACTCTCCCATATCAGAGGTTTTTGTAGGTATCTGATGAAAAACGATGTGCTCTCGTTTCTATCATATGAAGAAATATGTGATGTTGGTGAAGTAAAGGATACCCGCGTAAAAGATTTTGTCTGGCTTGGTATAGAAGAAGTCAAGCTAATCCTGGAGCAGCCAGACATAAATAAAAAGACAGGTATTAGGGACAGGTTTTTTCTGGCACTCATCTATGAAAGCGGGTGCCGTGATGATGAAATACTGCATCTTCGGGTAAAAGATTTTGTAATAAACCAAAATGGGGAGCCTGACCTCCATATATTTGGAAAAGGTAACAAACACCGGTGTACGCCCTTATCAGCTGATATCGTGCCATATTTTAATGAATACTGCATCATATACCATCCAAATATGAAAGACGAACTAGACGCTCTGATGTTTTATACAGTCAGAAATGAAATCAAAACACAGATGTCTGCCGACAATGTCCAGAGATTTATGAAAGCTTATGAGGAAAAGTTAAAGCCGATAAAAGACGATATTCCTCATCTACATCCACATCTTTGGAGAAGAACGCGTGCTATGCACTTATATATGGCAGGAGTACCATTGCCATTGGTATCAGAATGGCTTGGTCACTCAAATGAGGAAACAACAAGAATCTATGCAAGGGCAACAGATGAAATGAAGCGTCAGGCGCAAAGAAAGCTTGCGGAAAATGGAGATTCCGTTTTCAAGGATGATGTTACATTTAAATATGCAGATGATGACGAAACATTAAGAAGACTGAGTGGGCTGAAATAATAATGCCGATATTTGCCGTAAAGATAACGTATTTTTACGGCAAATATCAAAAAGTCGGCATTTAAAAAATATCGGCATAAGGGATATAATGCTGATATCGGCATAATATACCAACGCGATCTATATATATATCCTATTTCCTCTTTGGTGAACTCTTCTCTAGATAGATTTGTAGCTAGAACTTCGACTACATTACCTGGAAGTATTATCTTTACAAACCTCAGATTCATAGACCCTTTTTCCCTGAGCCTATCGGCAAGAGGTGTTTTTCTATATGGGTTTATTCGTGCAGGAGTAAACTTAATCTCGACATCCTCATCATCCGATTTCATATCATCTTGCTCTTTGCGAAAGTCCTTAGAGCTTAACCTAACAACAAATTTTTGGTTTTTTTCCATGATATCCATAAACAGAAAACTAGAAGGATATCCCCTATCGAACACAACAATAAAAGGTTGATCACCAATAATTTCCGGAACTTTTTCAATATGCTTCTTAGCTTCAGCACGCTCACTATATGTAATTTGACTAACCGTACAATCTAACACCATTTTATTCAACACATCAAACATGCAGGATAATCCTGCTTGAGATTTTTGACCGCTTTGATTTTCTTGTACTCCATAGGTGAGTTGATTTAAAGGCGTATTAGGAAGATTTATTTTAGAACCATCAATAGCAAAAAGAAAATACCCTTTCAACTTTAGCAAGTTATCTTTTTCATCCTCATAAAAGTTTTTTAATCGAAGATTGTTTAGATAAAGAAAAGCACTTGGATTTAGTTTTAACCGTTGTTTTAGATATCCTGCATTTGAGATTACATCATTTTTATTGGGATTAAGTTGTCTAAAGAATTTCCTAAGTTCCATTGATAGAGTTAACCCCTTTCTATTGAGTATAGATAATACCAAAGGGCCAAGAGATAATTTCCTTTGGCGTGTAAAGAAATTTTGATTGAAAAGCCTACAAATAGACAAAAATAAAGGATTATTTATACTATTTTGTTCTAGATCAAAACGTTTGAGTGAACTTCTCACTACGCTACTCATTTTCATTATACACCAATCGTGGCTTATTTTTAGAGTACGCGGCTTTTAAATATGGTATTTGTTCTTCTGTGACTGGACCTAAATTAGCTTTAACAGTTTGTCTAACCTTCCCATCTACTCTTTTGTTTTCAACTAAGCTAGCATAATAATGCTTTTTCCCACCGTACATTTTAGTAAGGATTTTTATGAACACACTAATCACCTCTCACTACAATTATACTATAAAATTGTGTTTTTGTATATATTTACGCAAAAATAATCTCACTACATAAATAAGAAAAAACAAACCGCTAATTGCTTAGCGGTTTGTTTTTTCTTAAGTTAATGACATTGGGCCGGAGCCCGTTTTTTCTATTTTCCGATAAATAATTGGGTATACATTTTCCCGTAAGGACCACCATTAACAATTCCAATACCGATATTGGTATAGCTGGTGCTTAGAATGTTTTTGCGGTGACCATCACTATTCATTAAGTTAGTGTGCGCTGTGGTAACTGAGGAAGCACCTGCTAAGTTTTCCCCAGCTGCTTTATAAGACACACCGTTATTTTTCATCATATCAAAGGGACTGCCATAGGTCGGTGAAGTATGACTGAAATAGTTGTTATCAATCATATCCTTACTCTTCATACGAGCAAGCTTAACCAGCTGCATGTCCACCTTTAGAGGTGCTAGCCCTTGGGATGTTCTTTCTTTGTTTACTAAATTAATCATTTGCTGCTCATCAGCTGTTAAACCAGCAGTTGGTGCAGGTGCAGGTGCAGGTGCAGGTGCTGGAGCTGGAGTAGGAGCAGGTGTTGGTTCCGGCGTTGGAACTGGAGCTGGTTGAGGCTTTGGCGCTGGTTGGGGTTGAGTTACTGGTTTAGGGCTATAGTAGTTATTCCAGTAGTTAGTAGTAGGTGTGTACTTATAGTAATTGTAGTAATAAGTCGGCTGAGAATAGCTTCTTTGTGGTGTATAGTAGTTGTAGCTTGGGTAACTGTAAGCGAAGGCCATAGTGGAAAATAAAAACGAAAAGATTACTACTAATAAAAGTGACAGTTTGATTTTTGCAAAGGTTTTTGTCATGATAATCCTCCATTCATAATGTATTAGTTATTGTGGTAAAGTCTACCGGCTTAGGCTAATTGTTTTTGCTAGGCTGAGGGTTTTTCTTAGCCTCAACCTTAACCTTAACCTAGCATTTATAATAACATACAACAACTTTATATAAGTAAGGTAAGTTGTGGGTTGTTTGCATAGTTTTGGAAGCATTATGATAATATTGTTTTATATGAAACATCTGGCAGGAATTTATAGATTAAAAGAGAAATTACTAAATAAAATATATTTTAATTCCACATATCTATCAAGGTTAAGAAAGGAAGGAAAATTTTATGCCTAATAAGGAAATGTTATTGATTCCCGGTCCTACCCCCGTAATTGATGAAATTTATGAAGCTTTATCTGGTGAAACTAGGGCTCATACTGACCCCCGTTTTGTGGAGAGCTTTAAGAATGGTCTTAAGATGACGAAAGAGATGTTTAATACCGATGGTGAGGTTTTTGTTTTTGCAGGCTCTGGTACTTTAGCCATGGAAATGGCTATTGTCAACACAGTAGCTCCTGGTGAAAAGATACTGGTAGTTAGTCATGGTTATTTTGGCGATCGTTTTATCCAGCTAGCCCAAGCTTTTGGAATTGAAGTAGAAGCTTTGCAAGCCGAGTGGGGTAAGCATATTGATCCAGCTGTAGTAGAAGCCAAGCTTAATGAAGGGAACTATAAAGCTGTAACTGTTACACATGTTGATACCTCAACTGGTGTAGCAGCTGATTTAGAGGCTTTGGTGCCTGTTGTTAAAAAAGCCGGGGCGCTATTTATCCTAGATGGTGTATGTGCGACCGCTGCTGTAGAAGAAGATATGAGTAAAGAATACGGACAAGAAGATTATAAGATAGATGTAGTCCTTACCGGATCGCAAAAAGCTATCGGTGTACCACCAGGCTTAGGCATAGTAGCTTTTGGTCCTAAAGCTCTGGAAGCCAGAGAAAGCCTTGTAAAAATACCTGCCTACTATTGTGACATCAAAAATTGGCTGCCTATTATGCAAAACCCCAGTAAATATTACGCAACACCTCCAGTTAACATGCTCTATGGGTATGAAAAAGGCATGGAGATTGTAATGGCCGAAGGTTTAGACAACAGGTATAAGCGACATGCTGCTTTAGGTAAGGCTGTTCGAGCTGCTTTAGGGGTTTATGGCATGAAGGCTTTAGCCTCTGAGGATGTTGCTGCACCTACTTTAAGCTGTATTATTTATCCAGAAGGAGTAGACGATGCACAATTTCGTAAATCCCTGGCAGATAAAGGAATGGTAGTAGCAGGGGCTCTAGCCTCTCTAGCTGGTAAAGCCTTCCGTATCGGTCACATGGGAAATACAACAGATGAGATGTTTGTTAAAGCGGTTACTTTAATAGGTGAAGCATTAAAAGAAATGGGTTTAAAAGCTGATATAGATGCAGCAGTTTCAGAATTTAAAAAGGTTTTCCAAGGCTAGTAGGGCCTCCTTTTGTGTCAGCCCTGACTATTTTTCTTATCCTTTGGAAATAATATGGTAGGCCTAAGGCAGTGCTCTTGCGCTGCCTTTTTATGTAGGGGACCAATTTTAACCACGGGTCCCTACGGGACACACGGATAAACACAGATTATAGACCATTTCCATATTTTTTTCTGGTCACCGGGCACTGACCAACCGGGCACGAAACCCCAAAAAATGCCCCAAATAACAAGTCAGTATTCACTAATTCTTGGAGGTTCTTTGATGAAGCAGCTGTACTTTCTAGGTATAATTAGCCTAGTAACATTTTTGTATAGTGCAATAAACTATTATATTGGCATAAGGGGATGGCAGGCCTTTGGCAGTTTAATGGCCCCTTATAAGCGGGTTTACTGGATTATCTATTGGTTTATAGTTTTTGCATTTATCTTAGCTAGGCTGGGGGAAAGATTTTTTAACGGATTTGGTTCAAAATTTCTAGCTTTAATAGGTGGCTACTGGCTAGCGGCCATGTACTATCTTCTTATTATTGTAATTCTTATTGATATTGTTCGGCTTCTTAATAAATGGTTTAAGATTTTGCCAAGTGAATTGATAGGCAGTACCTCCCTTAATATGTACACTGGATTGGCTGTCGTTCTTCTTATTTCAGCGGTTCTAATTTTTGGAACCTGGAATGCTCGTGACCCCCAAATTACCCGTTATCACATAACTATTCCTAAACTTACCCCTAATGTGAACAAACTTCATGTTGTTATGGTGTCTGATATCCATCTCGGCAATATAATTGATAATAGACGTTTAGAGAATATGGTAGAGAAGATAAATAAGATCAATCCTGATATAGTTTTCTTTGCAGGAGATATTGTTGATGAGAATATAAATACCTTTTTAGAGCAGGAAATGACCGTAACACTAAAAGGGTTAAAACCTAGACTAGGAAGCTTTGCTGCTATGGGTAACCATGAGTATATCGGCGGTCATTCGGAGGATATAATACATCATTTAGAAGACTCAGGCATAAGAGTCTTGAGGGATAACTATGAAAAAGTAGCAGACAGTTTTTACATAGTTGGCAGAGATGAACTAATGGCAAATAATTTCGGTCGCAATGGCCGCAAATCCTTGGAAATGTTACTAAAGGATATTGATATGTCACTGCCAATAATACTACTAGACCATCAGCCCCAGAACCTAGAAGAACCCCAAAAGGCGGGCATAGATCTGCAGTTTTCCGGTCATACTCATCGGGGGCAGTTCTTCCCCAATAACTATATTACAGGCAGAATATTTGAGGTGGATTGGGGCTATTTAGAAAAGGGTCCATTTAAGGTCATCGTTTCCTCAGGTTATGGTACCTGGGGACCTCCCATCCGTTTAGGCAGCAGGTCAGAATTGGTAGAGGTGTTTATTACCTTTAGTGAATAATAAACCTATTATTTAACCACGGGCCCCTCCGGGGCACACGGATGTACACGGTTAAGGAAAATTATAATTAATGGTAAGGCTAAAATTTAAGTGCATTTTTAAGATCTTTCTTAACCTTTACCTTAACCTAGCGAAATGAAATGTAGCGAAACCTTAGCCTAACAAATAACCTAGGGAGGTTCTTCTATGCATCAGCAATTTACCTGGGAAACCAAGGATGGATTAAAACTCTTTGCTCAAGTATGGGAACCGGAAGGAGAGGTCAAAGCTGTGATCTCTTTAGTCCATGGATTAGGTGAACACAGTGGTCGTTATAAGTTATTAGCCCAAAAATTTAATGAAAAGGGCTTTGTTCTTTTGGCTTTTGACCAAAGGGGATCAGGGCAATCAGAAGGGAGAAGGGGTCATGCCCCTTCCTATACTGTGCTATTGGATGATGTAGAACAGCTATTAGATGAGGCAAAAAAAAGATATCCGGGTAAGGCAAGATTTATTTACGGTCATAGTCTTGGTGGAAATTTGGCTCTAAATTATTGTTTGCGCCGTAACCCCCCGCTAGAGGGTATGATTGTTACTAGCCCGTGGCTTAAGTTAGCAGTTGAGCCGCCGCTGATCCAGATAATCTTAGGGGAGATTATGGATAAAATTTGGCCGTCCTTTTCCCAGGAAAATGGAATAAGCGCCAACAGCCTTTCCCACGATCCCAAAATTGTTAGGGCATATATGGAAGATCCCTTGGTTCACAACAGAATTTCGGTACGCTTATTTTCTGAATGTTATAGGGCGGGACATTGGGCATTAGAGCATAGCAAAGAGTTAAATATCCCTCTGCTTTTAATGCATGGAACAGCTGATGGAGTAACTTCCCCCAAGGCCAGTCAAGAGTTTTTTGAAAATACCGATGAAGGGTGTACATTTAAGCTTTGGAACGGTCAGTTCCACGAGCTTCATAATGAACTAATTAAAGATCAGGTCAGTAATTTCACATTAAACTGGCTGGAGAGATTTATTAATCGATAATTGTATTGGTAGACAATATCTATTTTTAACCGTGTTTATCAGTGTGCCCCGAAGGGGCCCGTGGTTAAATAATATAAGGTATTTAAATAAACAATTGCATATCAGAATTAAGGGCATCTTCCAGATAAGTTTTAGCAGTAACTATTTCTAATTCAGGTACCATTTCCTCTTGTTTAAATCCCATGATCTCCATGGAAAGCTTGCAACCGTAAAATTTAACACCTTTTTTTTGTGCCCCTTTGAGAAAGGCTTCTAGGGGAGGAGTATTATCATCCTCCATCATCTCTATAAGCATTGATTTTCCTATGCCGCTAAAGTTCATTTTAGATAGCGGTAGCTCTTTAGGGCCTTTGGGCGTCATCATCCCGAACATTTTCTCGTACGTTGATTTATCCTCAAGAGTCATTTTATCGGGGTCTCTGACCAGCATAAGCCCCCAAAAGGCAAAAAACATAGTAACATCTACCTCCATCTCTCGGGCCGTATTGGCCAAGATGAGGGCAGCGAATGCTTTGTCATAATCTCCGCTAAACATGAGGAGATTCATTTTTTTTGCCAAAATATAATCCCCCTTGCTTTTTAGGTTCTAATATATTTTGGCAAAAAACTACTCTTTATATCCGCAAAAAGGAAATAAAGTTAGGGGACTATGGACTATCGGCTATGGACCAGCGTCCAATATTTTGTGCTAAGCTTATTTCTGATGTATCCTGGTATTTTTTTAGAAAGATTTTTTTATTATCAGCTACATCAGCTAATATTTGAGCTAATTTATCAACTTCAGAATAGGTGTTATAAAGGCCAAAGCTAATTCTGACCATTCCCGGGTGAGGTAAATGGGGGTTGGCCATGTGCTTTTCTATATCTTTATTACTTACATTAAGGAGCCTTTGGACATATGGCTGAGCACAGAAACAACCATTACGAACAGCGATACCTGCTTCTAGTGATAAAATATTTGCCAAGGTTCTATGGTCCACCCCTTTAATATTAAAAGTAATTATTCCAACACGGTCTTTTGAATCTTGGCAGTTTCCATATATTTCTATGTCTTTAATTTTCTTTAGCTTACGCAAAGCATATTCAGTTAAGTTTTGCTCATACCTTTCTATGTTATCCATACCAATATTCTTTAGAATTTTAATTGCCTGCACAAGTGCTAAGACACCAATAACGTTGGGAGTTCCGGCTTCATCTTTTTCAGATCCATCAGCCCAACTGATAAAATCATGGGTAACCATTTTGATTGTACCCCCACCCGAATAATCAGGTACACCTTTAGCAAAAGT
>Ga0209024_1002333_pt1 | contig 11429 bp, 8 predicted proteins | sample AutmiccommunBRH5_FD_187380 | JGI IMG/M metagenome (GOLD analysis project Ga0209024, IMG submission 187380) | Deep subsurface microbial communities from Mt. Terri, Switzerland - Autotrophic microbial communities BRH/5 (SPAdes) (version 2) | ecosystem: Environmental > Aquatic > Deep subsurface >...
TTGGACACACTGAAATCCCGAACCGGCATCCTCGCCGTCGGGATCAGTTACGCCTCGTTACCGTTGATCTGATAGCGCCCCACGCAAAATTCAGTCTACCCCTCGAAAGGCAGATTTACAACGGTAGGAGCACTCGTCAACCTCGGTCAACGTACGTTTGGTGAGTAGATTCGCGCGGCTTCCAGCACGGCGTCGCGCCTGTTGCTCGCACCAGGCCGTACAGCACACCTATCGCACAAGGGGCTCTCCCCTTCGAACCGACTCCGCTAGGCTGGCGCGACGTACCGATACCGCCGCTGGAGGCCCCATGCACTTCGCCCCGTCCGACGAACACGTCCTCATCCGCGACTCTGCGCGACGCGTCGCGCGCGAGGTCATCGCGCCCCGGGCCGCCGAGGTGGACCGCGAGGCGAAGTACCCGGAGGACTACTTCCAGGCGCTGCGGCAGGCCGACCTTCTCGGCCTCACGCTGCCGCGCTCGGTGGGCGGATCCGATGCGGGGACGCTCGCGATGGGGATCGCCATCGAGGAAGTCGCGAAGTACGACTGCTCGGCGGGGCTGATGGTGATGCTGGGCGCCCTCGCCACGCACACGATCAAGCTCTTCGGCACCGAGGACCAGGTCGAGCGGTTCGTGGGGCCGGTCGCGCGAGGCGAGATCAAGGCCGCGTTCTGCCTCACTGAGCCCGAGGCAGGTTCGGACGTCGCCGGCCTCCAGGCGCGCGCCGAGCGCGACGGCGACGAGTGGGTGATCACCGCCCAGAAGCAGTACATCTCCGGTGGCCCGGTCGCCGACCAGGTGGTCGTGTTCGCCAAGACCGAGGCCGGGAACCCTCGGTCGCTCGCGGCGTTCGTGGTCGACACCAAGAGCCCGGGGTTCGAGGTCACGTCCGTAGACCGCAAGATGGGCGTCCGAGGCCTCCCGACGGGCGTGCTGACGTTCGACCGCGTGCGCGTGCCGCACGACCAGATGGTGGGCGGCGAGCCGCTCGGCATGAAGTCGGCGCTCGCGACCCTGAACTCGCTCCGCCCGTGCGTCGGCGCTCGCGGCGTCGGCCTCGCGATGGGCGCCACCGAGTACGCGCTGAACTACGCGCGGGAGCGTCGCGCCTTCGGCGGGCCCCTGACCGACCTGCAGGCGATCCAGATGAAGCTGGCGAACATGGCCATAGAGATCGAGGCGGCGAAGCTGCTGGTCTACCAGGGCTGCTGGCTCGTGGACCAGGGCAAGTTCGGTGCGTCCGAGGGCCACATGCTCTCCGTGGCCAAGGCGTTCGCGACCGAGATGGCGAACCGGGTGGCCTCAGAGGCGATCCAGATCCTCGGCGGGCAGGGCTACATGGAAGACCACCCGCTGGAGCGCCACTACCGCGACGCCCGCCAACTCATGATCGTGGAGGGCACCTCCGAGATTCAGCGAAACATCATCGCGAAGGCGCTGATCGACCGGAACCTCTCCTACGCGTAGGAGCCGTTAGTTCGGAGGGCAGTCGCCGGAATCCGTCTCAGATGGCGGCCGCTTTCGACGGACCGGCGACTGCCACTCAAGTCGGTCCGCCAGCGCGGCGAGCCGGTTCCCGACGATTCCTGAGACCACCGCGGCCGTGAGCAACAGCGGCCAGAAGCGGAGCCACGTCTCGCGTTCGACCGGCTCCCCACCGACCTGGAACTCCAGTACCGACGCCACCGCCACGGCGACTGAGAGCTGGAGACCACTCCCAGTGTGCGGAGGCACTGTCGACGCCTGCAGCAACAGCCGATGTGAGCCCTCGGGCGCATCGCTCGCGACGCGAACGGTGACCGTGACCTCTCGCGCGGCGCCCGCCTCCAACTCGAACTCCACCGGATCAAGGCGCACCCAATCGATGGCGGCCCCGCTGTCACCCTCGGCGGCGCGGACTGACATGCGCTGCGTGAGCACCGTATCCCCGAGGTTCCGCACTGCGAGCGAGGGCACGCGCACCTCATCGCCCGGCGGAATCGGGAGGTCGACCGTGATCACCGCAGGAGTGATGCCAGGCGAACTTACCTGCGCGGACGCTGTCGCTAGAGCGAACGTGGTCGCCACGATGCAGGCCGCGAGGGCAGAGGCGCTACGACGCAGAGGCGGTCACCGACAGTGCGATGGTGCAACCGGTCGCCCCAACGAGCGCCGGGCTCGGCGTGACGATCTCCAGCAACAGCGGAATCGCGGCGCCCTGCGCTAGCGGTGAGTTCCCGATCGCCAGCACGTTGCCTGAGCCGGTCGCAGGATCGATCGGGAACCGGCTTGAGTTGAACGTCGTGATCGAGGTGTTTGTGCTGGCCCAGGCTCGCATCACGAAGCGATCCGAAGCGGCGCTCGATGCATGAGCCGCCCAGTTGCCCGCGCCCGAGTCGCAGGATGCCTCCTGCCCAAGCGTTCCGCTATACGCCACCACGAGCGAGGTGATGTCGACGTTGCCGTTGTTCGTGATTGTCGGTGGCAGCGCCTCGCGGTTCGACTCCTGAGGGTGCGCTTGCAGGGCGGCGCCTGAGCCCCACGGCCCGCCGAAGTCGACGCTCCCACCGGTGATCCCGATGCTCACGGCCTCGATCTGGAGGGTGACCTCAACGGTTCCGGAGGTCTGAGCTTCAGCGATGGCGCCGATACTCGAGAACAATCCGACCACCGCACCGATCACCGTCCAACGAAACTGCCGCGACATCGGCTACCGTTCCCGCTCTCTTCTCGATGCACTACTGATACTTGATATATCGAAGATTAGTCAACGAAGAGTGCGTTAAGTCCGATGGATCGTCAGAGACGCTCATCACCATGAGCGCCTATCGCGCATGCCTCGTAGGATTCGGACACGATGCCAACCGAATCGACGAACGTGCTGCGGCTCTTGGTCCAGTGCCCCGACCGTCCGGGCATCGTCGCTGCCGTGTCGCAATTTCTGTTCGCGCACGGGGCGAACATCATGCAGGCGGACCAGTTCTCCACCGCGGACGGCGCCGGGCGCTTCTTCCTCCGCGTCGAGTTCCAGACCGAGGCGCTCGATGTCTCCCAGGACGAGCTTGAGGCGCTCTTCGCCGCCGAGATCGCCGAGCGCTTCGAGATGGACTGGCGGATCTCCGGGCGGCGCAAGCGCGCCGCGCTCCTCGCGTCGAGGACGGACCACTGCCTCCTGGACCTACTCTGGCGATGGCGTCGAGGTGAGCTCGACGTGGACATCCCCCTCGTCATCTCGAACCACGACAACCTGCGTGACGATGTCGCGACGTTTGGGATCCCGTACCACTACCTACCCGTCGAGCAGGGCAAGCGCCCCGAGCAGGAAGCCGCGATCCGTGCGCTCCTCGTCGAGCACGACATCGACCTCGTGGTGCTCGCGCGCTACATGCAGATCCTGAGCGGCGAGTTCATCGACGAGTACCCGAACCGCATCATCAACATCCACCACTCGTTCCTGCCGGCGTTCGCCGGCGCCGACCCCTACGGGCGCGCCTTCGATCGAGGGGTGAAGATCATCGGAGCGACCGCGCACTACGCTACGGAAGACCTCGACGAGGGCCCGATCATCGAGCAGGACGTCGAGCGGGTGACCCACCGCGAGGGCCGCGACGACCTCGTGCGCGTGGGCCGCGAGGTGGAGCGCTCTGTGCTCGCTCGGGCGGTGCAGTGGCACCTCGAGGACCGCGTGTTCGTCCACGGCAACCGCACGGTGGTATTCCGCTAGCCACGGCCCGTCGTCTGAGGCCCCTCAGGTGACCTCACGCCATCCCTTCCGAAACCTCCCCTATTCGTGAACAGGGCTGACGCGCTATGATGAGCGCAATGAATCCCCTTCGCCGCGACTTTGTTGGCGCGGACACCACCCCCACCAGGAACTCGGTATGACACTTCGCTGTATCACAGGGGGCGCCCTGTGACGCCTCTGCGCGGAATCCTCCGCCGGCTCAAGGGTGACCAACCCAAGACTCAGACCTCTCCCGCCGATGAGCCCCAGACCGCGGCCTCTCGGAACCGGCGCAACGCCGCCAGCCCCGCCACCGGCGGGGGCCCCATCCTGACCGACGAGTCGACGAAGCGCCGCCGCGGACGCCGTGGTGGTCGTGGACGCAACCGTGGCGAGGGCGGCACCGCCAGCGCCGCCAACAGCGCGGGCTCCTCGGAGGCCGCCAAGTCCCCCTCGGGGCAGTCCTCGAACGGCAAGTCCGCGGACGGTGAGCCCTCGAGCAGCCGCGGTCGGACGACTACACGCGCTCGTGGCACCGCTCGCACCGAGGACGGCGACAAGAACGGCAGTCGCTCCCGGAGCAACGGCCGCTCGCGCGGTTCGAGCAGTTCCTCGAACGGCTCGAGTTCCGGCAGGGCCGGTTCCTCGCGCGACCGGTACGAGTGGGGTCGCAAGGTCGACTCCGACGAGGCCGACCAGCGCTCCCAGCAGGCGAACCGTCGCCGGCGCGGCGTCCGTCGCGCCGACCTCGACGCACCGCTGCCCGAGGACGTGGCGTTCCGCCCCGGCGAGGCCGGTGGTGACTCCTCGATCCTGCCGAACCGCCGACGCCGGCCGGTCGGCTTCCACGACACCGCCCGCACCCTCGTCGGTGGCGCACGCTCCATCGGGACATGGGTCAAGCGCGACGACCGCCACGGCAACGACCACGACCCGTCCGACGAGTTCGAGGTTGCAGACGTCGATCCTCGCGAGGAGAAGGCGGACCGCAACGTCGAACGTGCCGCTCGGCAACTCGTGGTCGCCCCGAAGATCGATCCCGAGGCTGACCTCACCACCGCCGACTCGGACGACGACGGCGACACTGCCGACGCAGACGAGGACGGCGAGCGCGAGTCGAAGCCACGACGCCGCGGTCGTCGTGGTGGACGTGGCCGCCGTCGCACGAGTCCCGAAGCCGACGGCGTAGCCGCTGCCGACGAGCCGGGCGAAGACGTCGACGAGGACGAAGGCCCCGAGACCGTCGTCGTCGAGGATGACGACGAGCGCGAGACGCGCGTAGCCCGACCGGCACGCGCGACGCGCAGCCCTCGCGCCGACCGCGAGGCAGACGAAGTTAGCGACGACACCGAGGACGAGCGCCCCGCGCGTCGCAAGCGCTCCGAGGAGCGCAGCGACGACGAGGATGCAGCCCGGCGGGAACGCAAGCCGGCTGCTCGCAGCCGCACGCGTGACCTCGCTCCCGTCGCCGAGGAGGACCTGCCGGCCGGCTTCGCCGCGCTGAAGATCCACCGCACGAGCCTGGAGCAGTTGGCGCGGTTCGGCTTCGCCGACCCGACGCCGATCCAGGAAGAGGCCATCCCGGCGCTGCTGAACGGCCTCGATGTCGTCGGCATCGCCCAGACGGGCTCCGGCAAGACCATTGCCTTCGGCGTCCCGATGATGGAAAAGCTCGACCCCGAGCTGCCGGAGGTGCAGGGCATCGTCCTGGTGCCGACGCGAGAACTCGCGCAGCAGGTGCTGGACGTGCTGACCGAGGTCGGCGCGCCGTGGGGGCTGACTGCCGTCGGGCTCCTCGGCGGGCGGTCGCTCAAGGCGGACTTCAGTGCGCTCGACAACCGACCACACATCGTGGTCGGGACGCCGGGCCGCATCCTGGACCACCTGGGGCGTCAGACGCTGTCGCTCCGGCACGTGAAGTACGCCGTCCTCGACGAGGCGGACCAGATGCTGGACATCGGGTTCCTGCCTGACATCCGCCGGATCCTGAGCCGCACGCCGCAGCGCCGGCAGACCGCGCTATTCAGCGCCACGATGCCGAGTTCGATCCGTCGCCTGATCTGGCAGTTCATGACCGACCCGGAGACCGTCCGCGTGGACGCCGAGTCCAGCACGGTGGACACGATCGAGCAGATCTACTTCGAGGTCGCCCAGCGCGACAAGGTGCGAGCGATGCGCGAGTTGATCGTGCGTGAGCTCAAGAACCGCTCGCTGATCTTCTGCAACATGAAGCGCAGCGTTGACCACCTCGCGCGGGAGTTGAGCCGAGACGGCCTGAACGTCCGTGCACTCCACGGCGACCTGGACCAGCGCCAGCGTGACCGCGTGGTGCAGGAGTTCCGCGCCGGCGAGATCGACGCCGTGATCGCGACGAACGTCGCCGCCCGAGGCCTCGACATCCCGGAGATCACCCATGTGGTGAACTACGACGTGCCGCAGAACCTCGAGGAGTACGTGCACCGCATCGGCCGCACCGGCCGCGCTGGACGCGACGGCAAGGCGATCACACTCGTGTGCGAGTGGGACATGGACTCCTTCGACACGATCCAGAAGGGCGTCCCCTCCGGCATCCGCCGCGAGGAACTCGACCTGTACGCGCCGAGAACCCCACAACCGGCGTCGCCGGCGACGCCGGTCGCGGCCACCGCAGACGACGACGCCCCCGCAGCCGAAGACGCCGACGAGGCGATCCCGGTCCCCTCGGACGGCGACTCCGAGGAGTAGCGCGGCCCAACGGCCTGACCGCCGGCCCCTCGCCCCTGACCGCCGGCCCCTCGCCCCTGACCGCCGGCCCCTCGCCCCTGACCTCCGGCCCCCTCCCCCCTCCCCCCTCGCGGGGGAGGGTTGGGGTGGGGGAAGTGCCTCACTGCTCGGATCGGGCGTCCCGACGGCTCCCCCTTCGACAGGCTCAGGGTGAGCGGAGCCTGAGTTCCGCCCCCAAGATCCCCACACCATCCCAGATTCCAACTCCCCACGATCGTCAGCAGCGTTCGGGCACGCCGCGCCTATACTCCGCGCGCGGCGCGACATGGCGTCGCGGTATGCGTCGCCGCCACTCGCGGCGTCGCGAGAAAGGCACGCAACGTGCGCAAGATCACGATGGGCATCAACTGGCAGGGCGAATTCGACCTGGATGACGTCATCCAACAGGCGAAGATCGCCGACGAGGCAGGCGTCCACGAGATCACGGTCGCGGAGGCATGGGGACGGGACGCGCTCTCGATCCTCGCCATCCTCGCGCGGGAGACCTCCAACATTCAGTTGGGGACCAGCATCATCAACATCTTCTCGAGGACGCCGGCGGCGATGGCGCAGCACTTCGCCACCCTGGACGAGTTCACCGGCGGCCGGATGGTGATCGGCCTGGGCACGTCTGGGCCGAACGTGATCGAGCACTTCCACGGCATCCCGTTCAAGAAGCCGCTGACGCGGATGCGGGAGTACGTGGACATCATCAACATGCTGATGGCAGAGGAGCCGCTGAACTACGGCGGGCAGGTCTTCAAGCTCGAGCGTGGCTTCACGTTGCGCTTCAAGCCCGTCCGCTCGCACATCCCGATCCACATCGCCTCCGTGACACCGAAGTCGGTGCAGCAGACTGCCGAGATCGCCGACGGCTGGATCCCGATCTTCTTCCCGAAGTCCCAGTGGAAGGGCCAGCTGGACGCCTTCTACAGCGCGGTGAAGGAGGCCGGCCGCGACCCGAAGGATGTCGACGTGCGGAACGCCACCTCCGTCACAGTCTCCGAGGACCGCGAGCGCGTCCTGCAGGGCGTGGCGAGCAACGCCGCGTTCTACATCGCGCGGATGGGGGACTTCTACTACGACCACTTCACCCGCATGGGCTTCGCCGACGAGGCGAACGCCGTGCGGCGCGCGTGGGCGGACGGGGGCTCATCGGCGGGCGCAGGGGCGCTCCCGCGCGACCTCGTCGAGGAGCTGAACATGTCCGGTTCGCCGGAGGAGTGCGCCGAGGCCATCGACGAGGGCGTCGAGGCCGGCTTCACGCTCCACAGCGTCAGCGTCGCGGAGCGCGACCCGAAGAAGCGGCTGGACATCCTGAAGCGCATCGTCGGCTAGACGACCGCCGAGGACGACACGAGACTCCAACTGCGAGGCCGCCGGGAGACCGGCGGCTTCGTTGCGTCTGCGCGGCGGCTACTGGAGCGGAAGGGGCGGCTGAAACCAGGACGGGCGCTCGCTCACCTCTATCGCCTCGACCCACTTCACCCACTCGTAGCCTCGGCGGCCGGGGACGATGAGGCGCGCCGGGAAGCCGTGGCCGACACTGAGCGGACCGCCCTCCATCTGCGTCGCGAGGATGATGCGATCTGCCTCCCCAATCGGGAACGATCGCCCGTACCCCGTCGCTGATCGGACGTGGAACGACCGCACGCGCTCCTCGAGGCCGGCGCGATCGAGGAGCTTCGCGACCGAGATTCCGCTCCAACGCTGCACCGTGAACCAGCCGCCCGTGCAGTCCAGCGGTTCGGATGACTCGTCGGGTGTCTCCCCCTCGAGGTCGGCGAGCGTGAGCGTCAGGGGTGTGCGGACAAGTCCGTCCACGCTCAGCCGCCAAGTGCCCGCATCCACGGTGGGGATGCTGTCCGTGAGCCACTGGGTCACCGGGAACGACCCGCCGTGACTCCCGGTCTCCCTGGAGCCCGTGAAGCGCTGGTCGACCTCGGAGGCCGGCAGCACCGACGAGAACGCCTCGCTGCCGCGCCAGAGGAGGAACCCGAGTCCACCGACACCCGCCATCCGCAGGAGCGCACGACGACCGGCGATGTCAGCTGGCCGCGGCGCGGGACGGCGCCGCAACACATGGAGCAGCAGGAGCGGCAGCGCGAGGAGCGCGAAGATCACGTGGAACGTCAGCAGCGGGAGCCCGCCGAAGGCGGGCACGGGCACCCTCGGGATGTCGTTCAGCGCGAAGACGATCCCGGTGAGCAGGGCGCCGAGGACGAACACCGCGAGCGCGATCGACGCGAGCGCCCACCAGCCGAAGCCGCGACGCTCGAACGACCGCACGACGATTGGGCGTTTCCAGAACACGAGCGTGGCGAGGCTGAAGCCGGCGAGGGCGTGCGACCAGAAAACCCACTGCCCGGACGGAGAGCCGACCAGGAGCGTCGTCAAGCCCGTCGCGGCCGCCAGCAGGGTCATCGCCAGGAGTAGGGAGTTCGTCTCGCGCTTGCCCATGACTCCATCCTCGGCGAGTCGTCGCTCCAAGTCCTTGCAGATTGGTTACGGAGCGCGTCACCTTCGGGGTCTCCTATGCTTCTATTAACTGACGTCAGAAATCAGCATTCTCCTATCGCCCTGAAAGTCAGGCTCCGGTACGTTCAACTGAGCCGGGACAGATCCGGGCGGAGAGGGACTGATGGACGAGGGAGAACGGGCCGCGCTCCGGATGCGCGGCCATGAGTTCATTCGTGCGTTCATGAATGTCGCCGAGGGGTCTCGTGACCTCGTCGAGGCGCTCAAGCGTGTCCTCGAGCCAGACGCGCGCGTCCACCTCCAGAACGGCGAGGTCGTGCCGCCCGAGGTCTCGACACGCCACGCGGCAGCAGCGTCGCTCGTCTTCCCCGACCTCGAAATCGAGTTCGAGGAGGGGCTGTTCCCTGATGACCGGATCCTGGCTCGCGTCCGGATGACCGGATCGGCGTCCGGGCGCACCCCGTTCGTCCCTCGAGGCGGGTCGTTCGATGTCGGCGGCGCCTTCATGGCGCGCATCACGCCCGCCCTCACCATCAGCGAGCTGTGGTCTTACCTGAACCCGGGGTTCGGATTCTCGTTCCCGCCGCGAGGGGTGAAGCTCCCCGCCCCACCGAGAGACGACGCGACCGAGGCATCCGCGCGCGCGCTCTATGAGTCGTGGGTGCGCGGCGCGGAGGCGGGCAACGACTTCGTGAGTTCGATCGCGGCCTCGATGATGCCTGCTGGCGTCGTACACCTCGGCAACGGCGACTGCACCGGGCAGGACGGACTGGACGAGTTGTTCGCGCGCATCGCGTCGGGACTGCACGACCTCGCGATCGAGATCGAAGACGTCATGTTCGACGGTGCGTTCGTGATTGCACCGTTCAAGATGAGCGGGGTGCACAACGGCCCGATCGGCATGCTCGCCCCGACCGGCCGACGCCTGCCCTCGACGGGTGCCCTGCTAGCACGGGCGACCGAGGACGGGCGCGCCGCCGAGGTGTGGCTCTACATGGCCCCCGCCTACGCCGTCACGTACCCGCCCGGTCGCCGCTAGTTCGGACTGACCGAGGCCTCCGACTCGCGTGCGTCGTCGCTGTGCGCGTCGTGCGAGGTGTCATCGTGATGGCCACGCCGACGGAGCCGCGAGCCAATCGCCCCGCCGAGGTCGCCGAGCACGTCGCCGATGTTCCGCAGGAACGCCGCGCCTTCCTCGTGCGGGAGTCCGATCGTGCGGAGGCGTCGCTCCCGCCGCTCGCGGCGCTGCGATCCGCGGCCGCGCATGGCATCCGCCAGCGCTCGGCGCAGCTCCGGGCGGAGGAGACGCACGGCGCCCTCGGGGTCGAGGTGCGCGCCGCCCGCCGGTTCCGGGATCACCGCGTCGATGATGCCGAGCTCGAAGATGTCGCCGGCCGAGACGCCAAGCGCTTCGGCGACCTCCGGAGCGCGTTCGCGGTCCCGGAAGAGGATCGCCGCCGCGCCCTCGGGCGACGTGATGGCGTACATCGCGTTCTGCTGCATCAGGATGCGGTCCGCCCAGGTCAGCGCGAGCGCACCGCCGGAGCCGCCCTCGCCGATGACGACCGCGACCGAGGGCGTCGTGATGGTCGCCATGGTCGTGAGGCAGTCCGAGATCGTCGCGGCGAGCCCACCGCGCTCATCCGCAATGCCGTCGTGAGCGCCGGGCGTGTCGACGAAGGTGATGAGGGGAAGCCTGAGCCGGTCGGCGAGCAGCATCAGCCGCTTCGCCTTGCGGTAGCCAGCCGGCGAGACACGGCCGTCGCGACGACGGCCCTCCATCTCCATGTCGCCGCGCTCCTGGCCGAGGACCACGACGTTCGTGTCACCGATCCGCGCGAGGCCACCGACGAGCGCCGGGTCGTCCTCACCAGAGCGGTCGCCCCGCAGTGGGACGTAGTCCGAAGCGAGCGCACGAATGTAGTGCAGCGCCCGAGGGCGTTCGGGATGCCGGGCGCGCTCCACCACTGGCCAGCCTCGATCCTGACCGCGCACCTCGACCGGTGGGGGCAGGCGGTCGGGATCCGGGCCGGGCGTGCGCTGGAGGAGCGACACCACGGTGAGGAGCTGGTCGCGGATCTGCTGGCGCTGCGCGACGAGGTCGACCTGGCCGTAGGACAGGAGATCCTCGGCGTAGAGCGTCTCGCGCTCCTCGTCGGCGTCGTGCACGGCACGGACGCGCGGGCCGGCGAAGCCGATGAGGGCGCCCGCCTCCGCGATGAGGACGTCTGACTGCGTGCCGTAAGAGGCGAACACGCCGCCGGTGGTCGGGTTTGCAAGGACGGAGATCATCGGGATGCCCGCTTCGTGGAGGCGGGCCGCGGCGGCGGTGGTCTTCGCCATCTGGATGAGGGCGACCATGCCCTCCTGCATGCGCGCGCCACCGGAGCAGGTAACGGCGATGAATGGGATCTTCGCCTCGCCGGCGCGGTCCATGGCGTGCGCGACGCGCTCGCCGACCACGTAGCCCATCGTGCCGCCGATGAAGCGGAAGTCGCTCACGGC
>Ga0209024_1002334_pt1 | contig 11419 bp, 9 predicted proteins | sample AutmiccommunBRH5_FD_187380 | JGI IMG/M metagenome (GOLD analysis project Ga0209024, IMG submission 187380) | Deep subsurface microbial communities from Mt. Terri, Switzerland - Autotrophic microbial communities BRH/5 (SPAdes) (version 2) | ecosystem: Environmental > Aquatic > Deep subsurface >...
TTCCAATGAGCCACAGCTTTCATCGTATCGTGAAAGTCTTCCCATACACAGCAGGTGCAATTAGCAACGGTAATACCGCCTTTTTTCATTTCTTCAAAAATACTCCTGTCAAAATTGCAAACTAACAAGGTGTCCGCGACTATTAGGTTCTTTGAAGCATTAGTAAGCGATGGATTGTTCATAAGCCTCTCAATTAATTATCCAGTTAGGAATGAAGGTGACTATTGCTGGGAATGCCGTGAATATGCCAAGGCAGACCAACATGAGTATCCAATAGGGAAAGGTTTCGCGTGCAGCCTCTGATACCGAGACTTCACCCTTTGAAATTGCTGAAAGAACAAAAAGATTAATGCCAACGGGCGGCGTTATCATTCCAATTTCAATTAAAATGGTAACAGCAATACCGTACCAGACAGGGTCAAATCCAGCGGCCATCATCATCGGAAAGCTAAGCGGCAACGTCATGAGCATCACCGACAGACCGTCAAAGAAACATCCGAGCACCACGTAGATAACCACCACGGCGAGGAAGATTGTATATTTCCCAAGTGCTAATTCATCGATGGCGGCGGTCAGCTCCATAGGCAGACCTAGAATGCTGATAACCTGCGTCAACATGGCAGCGCCTAACATGATCAGCGCAATGGCCCCAAAGCTAACCACCGAGTTGACGAACGCCTTAAGGAGCCGCCGGGGGGTCAATGTTCCGAACACAAACCCCATTACGATCGTTGCAAAGGCACCCAAGGTAGCAGCCTCTGTCGGGGTTGCGACACCTAGGTAAATCGTTCCAAGGACAGCCACCATAAGAATTACGATTGGCCACAACCCCAAAAGGGCCGAAAAGGTCTGAGGCCACGAAGGCGGATCTACAACCTCTGGTAGCCACTCTGGCTTGAGCTTTGCCCGAATCGCGATGTAAATCATGAAAACGATAGCCAAAAACAAGCCGGGCGCGATACCTGCTAGAAACAAGCGGCCCACCGACACATCCTGTGTCGCACCATAGATCACAAGGATGAGGCTGGGCGGCAAAATAATTCCCAGTGTTCCCGATGCGGCAAGAAGACCAACGATGCTCCCCTTAGGATAACCTCGCTCAGCCAATTGCGGATAGGCGACGGACCCAACAGCGGCAGCTGTAGCAAGGCTCGTGCCGCTTACGGAACCGAACAGCGCGCCGACGGCAACATTCGTATGCATCAAGTTTCCAGGCAAACGCTGAAATAGAGGGACAACTGAAGTATAAATTCGGGCTGTCAGTCCGCTCGCCAATAAAACCTCGCCTAGAACGATGAATGCGGAAACCGCCGTCAACGTAAAGCTGTTGAATGTGTTCCAGGTAGACGTCACCGCAAGTTGGAATGAGCCTCCGACAAAAACCTCAAGAAGGAAAAAGGCGGTTATGCCGAGAGCAACACCAATCGGAACACCAATCAAAAGAAGAGCCGCTAAAGGCGCTATGAGAAAAATCCAAGTCAATTTTCTGCGCTCCGGTCGTAGTTGTCCTCAGTGGTAGGGGCGAATGAGGGGACGAAAAATATGCGGTATGCGTAGGCGATCGCACCCATAGCAGAGGCCACGGGCATCACATACATCCAATAGCTGATTGGTAAGGCAGCACCTTCTGTTAAGGCCCCAATTTGTCGGGAGAATTCAGCGAAAATATAACTTTGGTAAGCGAAGAAGCCGAAAAAAATAGTGCAGATAACGGCGGATAATCTTTTGAAGATGCTGCGCCATCCCATCTTCATCTTCGACGTCGCGATATTTATTTCGATATGATCATTGTCCAATGCTGAGCACAAAATTCCAATGAAAGCGCATGTCACGAACAACAGTGCAGCGAGTTCATCTGAATAATTAATGGGTCGGCTGAACAGGTACCGAGATAAGACGGCGTAAAAGATTAGCGAAAGGAATCCAGCAGTGAGAAGTGCCCCACAGATCTTGAAAAGTCTTGAACAAGCCCTGACCATTGCCCGCCTCCTTTTTCCTAAAATAGTTCAGAATAATTGAGACTAATCTGCGATAGCTTTTTGTATGGTCACCATATTCTCAACAGCTTTTGGTCCAACTTCGCTTGACATGGATGCCCAAGCTTCGCGTGCGGCCTCGGTAAAGGTAGCTTGATCCTCATCCGAGAAAGGCTCGATTATTTGCCCACCTTGGTCAATCAGCCGCTGAATTCCCGCTTGCTCCCGATCACCGCTCAGAAACTCCTGATTGGTGTATTCCAGAGTGTCTGCAGCTGCGGCTTCGAGCGCGGCTTGGTTCTCTTCAGACAGCCGATCGTAGCGCTTTTGGGCAATCAGGATATTGATGGGGACGCCCGCATGGGGATGGAGCGGCGCACCATAAGGCGCAACTTCCTGAATCGACACGGTCGTCGCGACACTTCCCATATATGCTGCACAGTCGACTACACCAGTTTGCAGTGCTACATACATGTCGTTTTGCGGGATGATGCTGGCAGAAATTCCAAGTTTCGAGAAAGTCTCGATCTGGTGACGGCCCCAGACGCGAAGCTTTTTAGTTTTAAGCTCTTCCAGCGTGTTCACGGGCTCTTTGCAGAAGATGTGAACCATACGCTCTGGAACCTGAATCGCTCCCAGCGTTTTGATACCCCATTTCTCAAAGATGGGCTCATAAACTTCCTGAATAGCGGGAACGGCCTTCAGTTGCTGGTCGACTTCGGAGATCGAACCCTGAACGTAGGCAACGGCCATTTCGGGTTCATCACGGGCGACGTACTCAGGATAGAGCGTAGCCATATCCACAGCGCCAGAAGGAAGGGTGCGCAGGATATCCGGGTCCTTGATTCCGAGCGTCCCACCGTGGAAGGCTTGAATTTGAAGATCACCTTTTGAATGCGCCGCAACGCGTTCCGCAAAGTATTTTACGTAATCCGCGACCGGACGACTTTCGACCCAAACTGAGTGTAGGCGAAGCTTTTCGGCGGCCCCAGCGGTTGCGATTGGTAACGTTAGCGTAGCTAGCACACCAGCAAGGAGAAATGTCTTCATGAGTTTTCTTTCCTTTTGCTTCTGTCGTTTTTGGTTTCACGAGCGTAGCCAAAATAATGCCATGCAGTCAACAGTGTATGGCGTATAGTTCGTTGTGTATGACCTTTATGATATGAAATATCCTTTGTTTTGAGATAGATACCTTACAAAGCAGTGTAAGTGCTCCCTAACCCCACCTACCGCTGATGGGGTAGGCTCTTTACTTTACTTTGCTCTCGGCAGCCGGCGGTTTCACGGCAACAGCGCCTCGTAGTCCTCGACGGCATTGGCCAGCGGCGACTTTAACGTCGGGACGCATCGTGGCAAGCTGCTCCTGAAGAAATCAGGATCACAGCATCGGCGAGATCGGGTTATGGAGCGCTTACAAAGCAGCAGGCAGCCGCGAGGAAAATTTGTCATGCAAACAGATTCTTTCAACATATCGGAGCAATCTGAAGAGGAGGTTCTAGACTATCTTCAGGCATGTCTTAGAGAAACATCGGCCGAGCAGGCGATTTACCTTCGGATTGCTTCTGTCCTTTCGTCCAAAATTTCTGAAGGCTATTTTGAAGCAGGAGCATGGCTGCCGTCGCACAGGTCGTTGGCAAAGTCGTTCGACGTCAATTTAACCACAGTCACAAAATCACTTAAGTACCTCAAAGAGAGGGGGATCATTTCTGCACGTGCGGGAAAAGGGACTGTTGTGCGTGGCCGGGCGCTAGATTACACCCCGCCCTCATATGACGTGCCGGATGTAACGCCCGAGATTGATCTTTCTATCCATACACAAACACTGACCTCTGTGAATAACATCCTGCGCGATGGCTCCAAGGAGTTCGTCGCGTCAGCGACCTCAGAGATTAACCAATACTATCCAGCAACCGGTGATCGCCAAGCCATAAGTACCGCAATGAAATGGCTTCATTTTAGCGGCTTCAATATCAGTAATACCCATGTGGCTGTTACTGCGGGGGCACAGCACGCCCTATTGGTTGCAATGGCCGCATGCATGCAGCGCGGGGACATCATCCTCGCGCCTCGGCTCGTCTACCAAGGCGTAAAATCCGCAGCGAAAATGCTGGGCCTCGGGGTGTCACCTGTCGAAATTGACAGCGGAGGGATTATGCCTGCCGATCTAGAGAGAGCAGTGCAAAACCCACGTGTTAAAGCATTGTTTATAATGCCAAACTTTGACAACCCCACTGCAATCACCCTTAGCGATGCACGTAAAAAGGCCATTGCGAGTATCGCCAAGCGCCATTCCATAATTTTAATTGAAGACGATGTCTACTGCTTTTTTTCACCTGGGCTGACCAGTCTTCATAGTATGTATCCCGAAGGTACATTCTATTTCTCATCGCTTTCCAAAACCATTTCGCCTGGCTGTAGATTTGGATTTTTGGTCTACCCTCCGAATTTTTGCAACGCTGTGGCGACAGCATTGCGGGGCAGCATCTGGATGCCCGACCGGTATTCGCTGGCCTTGGCGCGCTGGCTTATTGAAAGTAACGCGGGCGAGGAAATAATAAAACTGGTCCGTGAAAACAATATGAGCCGACACGCTATGGCGCTTAAAATTCTGGGATCAGAGCTTAACAATATTAAACCAGAAAGTAATATCATCTGGCTGCCCCTTGGCTCAAACGCTCAATCCAGCTTGTTGAAAGATCGGCTCGCAGCGCGCGGGGTAGGTGTCTCTAACTCAGATGTTTTCGAGATCGGGAAAAGCGCACATCAGAATGGCCTAAGAATTTACAAGTCTTCTGCCCGCAATAATGAGGAATGGGAAATCGCACTCCGAACGATTGCAGGACAACTTGTGATCTGATGCGGAGGGACATGGTGACCTCGGGCTTATCCACAGTAAATGTGGATACTTAGCAGGCCATATCTGGAGTTTACACAATAAGTTAGGGATGCTCTGAAGTAGTCATGCATTTATGGCTGACTTCAGCTCCCGCCGATTTTGAAAGCGGCAAATCGTTCAATAAACGATCAGCCAAACCACTGGTATCGACCGAAGTCGAACGCTACGGCGATGGCGACTGCCTGGTACAAATGCGTGTATCACCCCAGGCACGAAAGAAAAACCCGCAGTTGCCGGAGCACTGGCAGGTCCGGGCCGTCACCTATGAAGTGCAAGGCAAAGACAAAACGGTGTTCACCTCGTTACCGGCCAAGCAATTTAGCGCCAAGCAAGTTGCCACGCTGTATCACGAACGCTGGGAAATCGAACTGGGGTTTAGGGATATCAAAAGCTCGATGCAAGACAACACCCTGACGCTTCGCAGCAAGACGGTGGACCTGGTGTACCAGGAATTATGGGGGATATTGCTGGGCTACAATGTGGTACGTCGGGAGGCCAGTCAGGCTGCAGTGGCTCACCAGCGGGCCCCGAACGAGATCAGTTTCAAATTCGCCTGCCAGTTCATTGCCGCTCAACTGGCAGTCATGGCAGGCGCGTTGTCACTCGGAAATACGCCTCGACGGTTGGCGAATTTACGCGGCAGTATCGGCCTGCTATTCATTAAAAAGCGCCCCAGAGCATCGACTCCCAGGACGGTTAAGATGTCCAAGACCCGCTACCCTGTGGACCGCAATGCTGCTCCGCTTAAGTGAACAGCATTGCCCATACGGGGGCTTTTTCGTTTTCCAACAGTGATTGCGGTCACGCAGCTAGGGAAACTCTGAAAAAGACTTTCTGATTTTGGCAGAATACCAAGCCCCCACCCACCGAGCTTTTCCGATGAAGCAGATGACCTTCGCCGACGCCGAGTACGCTGGTAAGCGTAAGCAAACCCGCAAGGAATTGTTCCTGATCGAGATGGATCGGGTGGTGCCGTGGAAGGGCTTGATTGCTTTGATCGAACCGCATTACCCGAAAGGTGAAGGTGGCCGTCCGGCATACCCGTTGATGGCAATGCTGCGGGTGCATCTGCTGCAGAATTGGTTCGGCTACAGCGATCCAGCGATGGAGGAAGCGCTGTACGAGACCACCATCCTGCGCCAGTTTGCCGGGCTGAACCTGGAGCGCATTCCGGATGAAACCACCATCCTCAACTTCCGCCGTCTGCTGGAGAAGCATGAGTTGGCTGCCGGGATTCTGGGCGTAATCAATGGCTATCTGGGCGACCGCGGCCTGTCGCTGCGCCAGGGCACCATCGTCGATGCCACGCTGATCAATGCGCCGAGTTCGACCAAGAACAAGGACGGCAAGCGCGATCCGGAAATGCACCAGACGAAGAAAGGCCAGCAGTACTACTTCGGCATGAAGGCGCACATCGGCGTAGATGACGAATCTGGCTTGGTCCACAGCGTAGTAGGCACACCGGCCAACGTGGCCGATGTCACTCCGGTCGACAAGTTGCTGCACGGCGACGAAAACGTGGTCTGCGCCGATACCGGTTAAACCGGTGTCGAAAAGCGTCCCGAGCATGAGGGACGTGAGGTCATCTGGCAGGTTGCGGCACGCCGCAGCACCTACAAGAAACTCGATAAGCGCAGCGTGCTATACAAAGCCAAGCGCAAGATCGAGAAGGCCAAGGCCCAGGTACGCGCCAAGGTCGAACACCCGTTCCGGGTAATCAAGCGCCAGTTTGGTTACACCAAGGTGCGTTTTCGTGGATTGGTGAAGAACACCGCGCAGTTGGTGACGCTGTTCGCTCTGTCGAACTTGTGGATGGCTCGCCGACATTTACTGACGAATGCAGGAGAGGTGCGCCTGTAATGCGGGGAATGGCCACCGGAGCGAGCTCCGGATGGCGAAAACGTATGAAATACTCGCCGAATTGATTAGTTTTTGATCATCTGGCGAATTTAAAATCGCGCTCGGTGGAATGGCTGGGGAAATGCCGGGCTACTTCAGACCATCCCTAACTACGATATTAGTGTTGCTGGAAGGTTCTTGATGGGGCACAATGAACGGCCACTTCTGGCCGGATAGCGACAGTCTGATATCAACCGCCGCTATTCCTGGTCAGACCTCGGTTTGTTCCGCCAACTCAAGAGCATCGTCTACCTCGATCCCCAGATACCTGACGGTGCTTTCCAGCTTCGTGTGGCCTAGTAGCAGTTGTACCGCCCTGAGGTTCTTCGTCCTGCGATAGATCAGCGACGCCTTGGTTCGCCGCAGCGTGTGGGTTCCGTATATGGCCGGATCGAGACCAATGGCTGTCACCCAGGCTTTGACGATGCGAGCGTATTGCCTGGTGGAGAGATGGTCTGAGCCGTGTAACCGGCTTGGGAACAGACAATTCTCACCCCGTAGGTGTGCCTGTGAATCCAGGCCTCCAGCGCCGCCCGAGTTTGTTCGGTGATCTCAAACTGTACTGGTCGCTGAGTTTTCTGCTGCATGACGATAGCTCGTGGCGCCACGTGCTCTCCATGGGCTATGTCACGTACGCGTAGCTTCGTTAAATCACAGGCTCGCAGCTTGCTGTCGATGGCAAGGTTAAATAGAGCGAGATCCCGAGTTCTCTCCGCAATCTAGAGCCTCACTCGGATAGCCCAAATATCTCTGAGCCGAAGCGGCGCTTTCTGCCCGACTATCTTCCCTTTATTCCAAGGTTGGTGGTATTGGGTAGCGGTGGTGTTCATGGCTTGTCCTCCACGGGAGGGATAAAGGATGAACTGCCACGGCTACGGTGGCTAACCGGCCAGAAGCGGACGGTTGCGATAGGTGAAATTGGCCGATACGTTATCGGTCTAGATCGAGCAGAAAGTTTCCCTTACCGTTGCATTCGATGGATGGCATCTCAGCCTCGTCCTTGAGATCGACGCCCGACAACTGACGTCGGCATGCCTCGCGCATCAGGCACATCAGACGGAAGACAGCCGTGCTGTACGACAGACCCTCCAGCCGAACGTTCGAGATGCAGTTACGGCTGGCGTCGGTCAGCCCAACTCGTGGGCCATAGGTAAAATACAGACCCAAACTGTCCGGCGAACTAAGGCCCGGGCGTTCTCCGATTAGGATGAGTGTCATGCGGGCGGCGAGCAGCTCTCCAACTTCGTCCGCTACCGCCACGCGCCCTTGTTGTACCAGGCATAGGGGGCCGAGCGTCCAACGCTCTGCATGCAAGGGCTCCAACAGCCGCTCCAGGAAGGGCCTTGCGTGGCGCTCGATGGCCAGCGCGGAGAGGCCGTCGGCGATGACGATAGCCAAGTCCGGAGGCGTTGACTGCTCCGCATGGCAGCGGCGCAGCCGGTCAGCCGAGTCAGCATCCAGTCGTCGGCCGAGATCTGGGCGCTGTAGGTAGATGCCTCGGTCCTTCGCAGCACTTTCCAGCTGTATACAATCAAGACCGAGGCATCTCAGCGAGTCGACCAGCTCGGCACAGTCGAGCGGCATGTGTACAGCGTCGCGCGCTTGTGCATGGGCGAACTGGAAGTCAAGCAATGGAGAGGTCGGCAGGCTGGTGCCAGCACGGCCGAGGGCGATGCGCGCCGGGGTAAGCTGACGCAGCTGAAGCCAGGGGTTGTTATTGATGGGAGACTTCTGGGACATGTCGACCTCACAGTATGTGACGTTGTGTTCGGCAGGAAGCGCATTTAGCCTCGCGGCAGCTATGCCATCTTGGTGCGGCTTGAGGCAGATCAACTGTCTCTTCTACGACGTGCCGCCAGTGAATGGAATCTGAGATTGATTGCTGCCACCTGGGTCACAGGCCTGTTCGCGACAGCTCAGCTCATATGCTTCAATACCTTACGGAAGGCAGGGGGTAGCTCGGCGCCCATCAACAAGCGCTCACCGTTCTGGTAGAAGATGCCATTTCTCGCCAGCCAATCCTCGAATTCCGGTGCTGTTCGAAGGCCCAGTAGCTTGCGGGCGTAAAGAGCGTCGTGGAAGGAGGTGGTCTGGTAGTTGAGCATCACGTCGTCAGACCCCGGGATACCCATGATGAAGTTGATACCAGCCGTACCCAGCAGGGTCAGTAGCATGTCCATGTCGTCCTGGTCGGCCTCGGCGTGGTTGGTGTAGCAGATGTCACAACCCATGGGTACGCCTAGCAGCTTGCCGCAGAAATGGTCTTCCAGCCCGGCCCTGACGATCTGCTTGCCGTTGTACAAATACTCGGGGCCAATGAACCCGACGACGGTGTTCACAAGGAACGGTTTGAATTGGCGTGCGACTGCGTAGGCGCGCGCCTCACAGGTCTGCTGGTCAACGCCATGGTTGGCGTTTGCAGATAGTGCGCTGCCCTGGCCGGTCTCGAAGTACATGAGGTTTCGGCCGACGGATCCGCGCTTGAGGCTCAGGCCTGCTTCGTAACCTTCCTGAAGAGTCTGGAGGTTGATGCCGAAGCTCGCATTGGCCGCCTCGGTGCCGGCAATCGATTGGAACACCAGGTCCAGCGGTGCGCCGCGTTCGATAGCGGCGATCGAACTGGTGACATGAGTCAGAACGCACGATTGGGTAGGAATCTCATAGCGTTGAATCACTGCGTCTAGCATCTCGATCAGTTTGATGATCGAACTCATGCTGTCGGTGGCTGGATTGATGCCGATCATCGCATCGCCATTGCCGTAGAGCAGCCCGTCCAGAGTGCTGGCGGCTATCCCTGCGGGGTCATCGGTGGGGTGATTGGGTTGCAGGCGGGTCGACATCCGTCCACGCAGGCCTTGGGTATTGCGAAAGCCGGTAACCACGCGGATCTTTTGCGCCACCAGTATTAGATCCTGCACGCGCATGATCTTTGACACGGCTGCGGCCATTTCCGGCGTCAAACCAGGCGCTAAAGCACGTAAGGCGCTTTCATCAGCCTCATCGCTGAGCAACCACTCGCGCAGCCCGCCGACAGTTAGATGGCTGACGGGCGCAAACGCCTGGCCGTCGTGGTTATCGACGATCAGCCGGGTGACTTCATCCTCCTCGTAGGGAATCACCACCTCGAATAGAAAATGTTTGAGCGGCACATCGGCCAGGGCCATCTGCGCTGCGACGCGTTCGGCAGCGCTGGCCGCGGCGACACCAGCGAGATAGTCACCGGAGCGTGGAGGAGTCGCCTTGGCCAGTAGCTCGCGCAGGCTATCGAAACGCCAGGTCAGACCTCCGACGGTATGGGTAAACTGAGTCATCTGTTCGATCTCCTCGCGGTAGTAACCAGGGTAGTGGAGATAGGCGAGCTTCGTTTGCGCAAAGGCATTGCGCGGCCGGATTGCTGCGCCACGCAGCACATGCAACTTACGGGGTGCGGCGACCGTTGCTCAGCCGCACCGTCTTCGCACCCACTGGGCCGGCGTCTCCGCTACGCCGGGAGGTATGCACTAGCGGAGTCGTTGGTCGCTTGCCTGATCAGAAGAAGCCGAGCGGATTAATGTCGTAGCTGATCAGCAGATTCTTGGTTTGCTGATAGTGGTCGAGCATCATCTTGTGGGTTTCGCGGCCGACGCCCGACTTCTTGTAACCGCCGAAAGCGGCGTGAGCCGGGTACAGGTGGTAGCAGTTGGTCCAGACGCGACCTGCCTTGATACCGCGACCCATGCGATAAGCACGGTTGATGTCGCGGGTCCAGAGGCCCGCGCCAAGGCCAAACTCGGTGTCGTTGGCTATCGCCAGGGCTTCGGCTTCATCTTTGAACGTGGTTACGCCAACTACCGGGCCGAAGATTTCCTCTTGGAAAACGCGCATCTTGTTATGTCCCTTGAGGAGCGTCGGCTGGATGTAATAACCGGTGGCCAAGCTGCCTTCCAGCCTTTCCACGGCGCCGCCGGTCAGCAGTTCGGCCCCTTCCTGCTGGGCTATTTCCAGGTAGCTGAGAATTTTGTCGAACTGCTGCTGTGAGGCTTGAGCGCCGACCATGGTGTCGGTATCCAGCGGGTCGCCGCGCTTGATCTGTTTGATCTTCTTCATCACTTCGACCATGAACGGCTCGAAGATCGACTCCTGAACCAGCGCACGAGACGGGCAGGTACAGACTTCGCCCTGGTTGAAGAAAGCCAGCACCAGCCCTTCGGCAGCCTTCTCGATGAAGAGCGGCTCGGCCTGCATGATGTCCTCGAAGAAAATGTTCGGCGATTTGCCGCCCAGTTCAACGGTGGAGGGAATGATGTTTTCCGCCGCGCATTGCATGATCTGCGAACCCACCGGGGTCGAGCCGGTGAAGGCGATCTTGGCGATCCGCTTGTTGCTCGCCAGCGCCTGCCCGGCTTCCCGGCCAAAACCCTGGACGATATTCAGCACGCCGGCGGGAAGCAGATCGCCGACCAGTTCAGCAAACAGTGTGATCGACAGCGGGGTTTGCTCCGCGGGCTTGAGCACCACGCAGTTGCCGGCGGCCAGCGCCGGTGCCAGCTTCCAGGCAGCCATCAGCAGCGGAAAATTCCACGGGATGATTTGCCCGACCACGCCCAGTGGCTCGTGGAAGTGATACGCGGCGGTGTGCTCGTTGATTTCCGCGGCACTGCCTTCTTGG